>Ga0209062_1001977_pt1 | contig 30384 bp, 27 predicted proteins | sample Coa_R2_2_FD_187158 | JGI IMG/M metagenome (GOLD analysis project Ga0209062, IMG submission 187158) | Surface soil microbial communities from Centralia Pennsylvania, which are recovering from an underground coalmine fire - Coalmine... | ecosystem: Environmental > Terrestrial > Soil > Unclassified... | reverse complement strand
TGACAAGGCCGTAAAGCTGGCCACACCACTCGCAGTGACATACGGTGGCACAGGCACATCATCGCCAGGCCTGGTAGCCGGTAGCAATATCTCTATCACCGGATCATGGCCTGATCAGACCATCGCGTTAGTTGCCTCACCCAGCATCACCACCTTGGACGTAACCATCACCTCCGGCAGTTCAGCAATCAAAATACACGGGAACGCTACGACCCCCACCAGTCCAGCACTACAACTGTGGGATGATACAGCCAACACTGAACGTGGGGCTTTGGCCCTACCCGAAGCACCAGGAAACTGGCTTATTACAGCAGCCGCTGGGGACATCGTGCTACGAGCAACTACAGGCACACTGCGGCTAGGGACTTACATATACGAAGCACTCAACATCGACCAATCACAAAACGTCAACGTCATTAAGAAAATAGGCTCCTACGGCGGCCAGGCTACAGCAGGCCAGGGCGTGGCTCCTATCCTCAAAAATGCATCTATCACTGGCGCGAACACCACCACCAACATCACCTCCATCACACCAGGCTCAAACAGCGCATACCGCGTAGCAGCCTATGCTGAACTGACGGCAGGTGCACCTGGTAACGCCACCCTACTCGTCACGTTCAAGTCACTGCTCACCGGCTCAAGCGAGACGATCTACATCGCCGCGTCGACGTCCATCAGCGCTGCAGTGCCTATTTCAGGCACAGTCCTGGTGCCTGCCGCATCAGGGGTGGCAGTTACCGTAACTCTGGCGCCTAACAGCGGAACGTATGATTGCTATGCTACGATTGAGCAGGTCGTATGAGAGGAGATAAGACGATGTCGGCACCAAACCCAGTCAGCACTACCACGTCAGTGAACCCATCAGATGGAATCAAGAGCTTCCTCAAGCTCATTGAATCGGCACGGCAGACTGCTCCATCCGGACAGGCTCCAGGAGGGAATCAAATACTTGCAGAACTTACCTACAAGCTCACGCAGGTGTCGGGACAGTGTACTGATACCATGCTGCTGAAAGATTCAATCTGCAGCCTGCTGGACGCGCTGGACGGGCTACGCAGGTCGATGTCTGACCGTAGGTGAGGTACAATCTGGCTATGGATCAACTAGCCATCACCATTTTGCAAAACGCGCCTCTGGTCGCTACCATCGTGCTAGCGATAATCATCCTATGGCAGAAGCTCGACTCGCTTGACCGACGGATGATCAGGCTGGAGACGAAGATGGAGTTTATTCTAAACGGCGGCGGGGAGGGGAAACACCAACATGCGGCCTCTCGCTGATCTGACACCTCTGCCCTTAAGCCCGTCGGTCTTCCGACAGCCACAGGACGACTGGAACAGCATCTTTGCTGATGCACTGACTGCAACGGACTCAAACCAGAGCGCCGTCGACGGACAGATACCATCCATATATGCCGCGATGGATCCCATCAGCCAGGCGATTGACGCACTGGGCGGGCTTGTGGATGCAGGCGGAGCAATTCTCGATATCCTTTCCGGTGACCTCGACCTGGTCGACCTAACGCCCGAAATCCTAAACTACCAGGCAGCCGACACGGCACTGGATAATGGGCTATCATCGTTCACCATCGACGTCACAGCCGTAGCTGAGGCGTTTATCGGTTTCCTGACCCAGGTCATAGGCCCTCTGTTCGAAGACATCATCAGGATCATCACCGACACGATAAACACTATCGAAACCGAAATTGCAGGGATCGTTGACGAGCTTAAGCTCATCGAGCTACAAAACATTCCTGCATCCCAACCTCCACCCTTTTAAGGAGTCACTTCCATGCCAACCTTTAAGGTAAACCGGATCACGCAACAGCAGGTCATCAGCCCCAACGGAGTAATCACTTCGAGCTACCTCGTTAACTTCAATGTAGGCGATCATGGGCCGTTCACCATACAGATTCCCGCCGACCAGTTCAACGCACAGACTGTCCGACAGAAGCTGACAGAGTTTGCATCGAACATTCAGAGCATCACCACAGGAGCCTAAGCGATGGATTTCTCATGGCTGACAGGTATCTTCACGAAGCTGATCAGCATCTTCAGCCCGCTCAAGACGCTGCAACAGTGGCGTATCTGGGCGGAACTCCAACATTGGTATGAGCGCTTTCGGCGCTGGCGTGACTGGTATCGAGATCACGTCCAAACACCGATGAGGCAGATGCAAGCCCTGCAGCGCCAGCTTTTCGACCAGTACTTCCGTCCCGTGCTGGTGCTGATCGACCACATCCGCCAGATCACCGGCATCGTTGCCATATTCAACCGCCGTCTCGCAGACCGTCTCAACTACTATTTCCTCCGCGTCGAATCGTACCTCCTGACTCCCTTCAATCGAGCCACAGAACGGACAAACACACTCGCCCGCATCTTCGACTCGATCCTAACGCCATCCGGCCTGTTCGATAGAGACGGCATCCTAAACACCATCTGGAGGGATGCGGCGCTGGTGAAATCCATCCTGCATAATCCATATGGCGTCCATCCGTCACCCACATCTGCACCAGCCGTCACATCAACGGCAGATATCGTGAGCCAGGCGCGAACCTATCTCGCTTCAGGCAGCGGGGACTACGCAGACGATATCAACTCGCTCATCAGCCTCGGGCAGCAGACACTCGCCGAAATCGGGGGTATCCCCAATGGGAATGTTTAGCGGCAACTTCCCGCAACCCACCAACAACCCTGATCCATCCATCGACCTGCCTCCGGTCAACGCCTATTCGCCGGTCAGCGAGGCAGATGACTTATGGAACTGGACTAAATCGAAGGTCAGCGAGTTTTCGGACTGGTTCGACTCGACCTTCCACATCAGGGAAGACGTCATCAAGGCCGCTTCTGCACTATGGTCACTCCTCGGATACCTCTTTGTGGCATTCGTTAAAGGCGAACTCGCCATCGAGGAAGAGTACATCAAGCTCATGGCTGAGGGATACTCGCAGATCATCCCCATCGCCGTACAGTCCGAGTCTGAAATCGCATCGATCATGCTTGGCCTATTTAACCAGGCTATGCAGAGTGCAGAATCCGAAGGACTCGACTTTGGCTCAGGGCCACTTGCAGGCCCGATGCAATCGTTCTTTAATACCATGGTTCTGCCGTTTACCCTGATCCAAAACACAGCCGATCCGACCCAGCCAGGAGCGGGTATCGCCAACATGCAGTACCTGCTCCGCCAGGCACTAGGCCTCAACATGGCGACATGGATCGTCGATAACGCCAGCGATCACCTTGGCCTGGGGTGGCTCAAACACCTCCAACCCTTCCTGTTTACCATCGACAGGTCTGTCAACCCTTCAAACACCGTGCGCATCGCAATGGACTCGGCTTATACCTACCTGGTACGCGCTCCGATGCTGCGTGATCTGCAGCGCCAGTATCCGATCAAAACCCTCGGACTGACCGCACTCGCCAAACTCTACGCACGCGGCGCCATCGATGAACAGACGTATCTCGACAAGTGCCTCGACCAGGGGCTCGATAATCAGTGGGCGCAGCAACTCGTGCTCGAAAGCGCCAAACTGCTCACCGAATCACAGATCGGTGACCTGCTCAAGCACGGGTACATCACCCAGGACGATGCAATCACTCAACTGAAATGGCTGGGATATCCTGACTGGCAAGCAAACGCTCTCCTATACTGGATCACCCACCAGCGGTTCTTTTCAATTCAGGAGAGGGTGGGTAACGAGGCAGTTAGCGCGTGGAAGAAAGGTTACATCTCTCAGGCCCAACTGGAATCGCTCCTACAAAACCTTGGCTTCAGTAACGACGAAGTATCCCTGCTCGAAATCGAGGGACAGTTCACAAAGCGCAAGACTCTCACCTACTCCCAAATCCGCCAGCTTTACGAAGCTAACCTGGTCGACATCGATTACGTCATAAACTTCCTCACCAATGAGGGCTACTCGCCTGATGACGTCAGACTGCTTATCCTCTTGGACTTCGTTAAAGCCGAAGAACGATCACTCCGAGACGCTGAACTTACCGCCAGAATCCGCGTCGAAGCAGCCCTCGCCCAGGAACAGGCCCAGGTCGCTAAGAACCGTAACCTGCAGGAACTGAGCCAGGCGAAGTCGGCCCTCGCAGCCGAGCTTAACAACACCGCCGATCAACTCGGCCTGCTGCGTAGCCTACCATCCGTGATGCAGCTGCTCGGCATTGGCCTCCCGTAAATCTAAAAAAGCATCAAAGCAGAGAACCGAAGCCATCGTAGACCACACACAAAACACTTCATCACCAGCCCAGCACGCATCTTTTCGGCTCGAGTCGCGCGACTTTTTTTTCCGAGTCGGCGAAAAGCATTCTTTTGCGGGGGGACTGTCCGGCCATGGCATTTTGGCACACCGGCCATGCCGTTTTGACAGACGCAACATGTCGTTTTAATGCATAAACCGCGGCAAAACGGCATATACAGCCATGCAAAAACACACATCTGGTAACGACCGTCAAAGCGTGGGTCATGCCATATCAGCAACGGGTTTGTGGTTTTAATTGTTAAAATATGTGGTTTTTAGTAAAAAACCAAGCCAAAAGTCAGGAAAAACACACGGTAGGCACTACGCAGGGTTTACAACATAGGCAGGCGGGAAGGTAGGAGGAAAAGAGGGGGTCTTCCCGACAGGAAAGTAGAACACGATTACGCCATTACCTTTCAACGTCAGAGCCATATCGTGGCCAAGCCGAGCACAGATCAAAGCCAGCATCAAGACCTCTCTCGTCTCGGTATAAGCAGGCACCAGGTGACGGTATCCCACCAACTGGCCGAGTGTCCTCAGGTCAGCACGCTCTTGTATCTCGATGATCCAGGTCTGGTTTGCACGATGGGCAATCACATCGACACGCTTCTGGGTCAGCTTCTTCCACAATTCTTTTTCCTGATCACTGAGGTAAGCGGGTGGGGTGATGCCCTGCCCCACCCGCACGTTATACTGAAAGGAATCGAACGACGTCTCATAGTACTTAAGCCATTGACGCCACAAATCCGTCGATTGTGGGTTAAGACCCGGGTAGCTTGATCTTAAAAGTTCACTCTGAACTACCACTCCTACGCCCCTCCATATAGGCCAAACGTGCCAATTCGTCATCAGCAAAGTCACGAAGCAGCCTCTTTCGCTTATAAAAGGCTATTTCGCACATGAAAACCAGAACACCTGAGACAAGTGCCCAAAATGCGAAAAAACTAGCTACAATCTTAAACGCATTAGTCACCGCCGTCTGGATATTCTCCACCACAGGAAGCGGTGCCCCTGTCTCTGCCGCAACCTGTGCAGCATGTGACGGTGCAGAAACCTGTAGCTGTGCAAAAACTGCACAGAACACACATACGACCAGAACAACCCAAAAGAACTTGTGCCAAGCCGTCCTACGTAACATCATACACCTCCTAAAGTGCCAAGAATTCGGCCACCTCCTCAGCAGCATCTATCGCTGCTGGCAGGTAGCGGTTTGCAATCCATCCCCCTGAAGCCCCGAGCAATATAAAATCGTGCAGACTGAAGTTGCACGGAAACACCAGTGAAGATCGGTTCTCGCACTTTGACCGATAGTAGTCTGTACGCTGCTGCTCCTGCTCATCACGCTGCTGCTCATCCAACTCCTCACGATAATGCTCGACTTCATCCAGGAATATATCCCACATCAACCCTTCCCAAAAGGTTGACCCAGGACGCAGTAAAGCAAACAGAAGATCATCGACCAGACCTATCCCTATCGCTGGCCCGCTACCCAAACCCGTAATGGCAGAGGCCAGGTAGCCTATCACAATCACCTTAGCAGCGAAAAAGAATAGCTCACCTGCAGAAGGTATACGTGACCCTATCCAAGCAAACACTTCATCCAATACATTCATCCCATCAACTCCCACGAGGTACGGTCTTGAAGTGATTATCTATCAACGCATAGTCACCTGGGTCGATTGTCACATTCAGCGAATCACCCCACTGCTGCAGAATCTGCCGAGCTATCCGAGCAGGCAGCCCCAGATCGACGAGATAGTTGATCACCGCATACTTCTTGGCAGGATTCATTAAATCCAACGGAATCTCACTCAAAAGGTCAGCCATAGTTCAATCAAACACCTAAACACTAAACACTAAAGAACGACAGAGGGGTATCAGCATTCACCTCAATACCCAATGCCTTTGTGCACCACTCAGATACATCCTTCACGTAAGCATCAACATCATTCCCAGCCGACGCCGGCGCCCAGACACTAATTAGATCACCCAATGTTGAAGTGGTATTCAGTCCAGTAGACGTCCTACCACTAACCTTATCCCCAAGGTCACGTAGCAGTGCAAGATATCCTTCAACCAACGACCCGAAGATACGGTATGAGTATTCTCGTCTGTCGCCAACAAGAAATGAACCCATAAGGTTACCTGGATTACGGTTATCGTACGACCTACTCCCAGGAAACCATCCCTCATGATGCATGATTGCATCGGCAAGAGCCTCCAAACGTGGTACGCTCATTTACTCTGCTCCTTTACCTGAGCCTGTTGCGGCTGCTTAATTAACTCGCTTGGGTGTCGTAGCGCAATGGTTCCGTCCGGCAACCTCACGGCGACCACCGGTACTGCACCCAATCCTGGTAGCTGAACTATACCTTGGGTGTTCCCAGCCATCATAAACCTCCTTCCAAAAACACTTTGGGCACATCGCAAAATACGCACCGTTCAGGTACTTCACCAAAACATGCAGATCACCTACACCTATCTCAGTCTTACAATCAGCGCACTGCACCCAGCACCTCCTGAGGCAAGTAAGCCACACCCACGGATACCACCTCAACCGGCTGTCCGGTGACAGAGTCAATTACAACTGTGTTCGGTGCAACTCCAGCACCCGACAGCAGCGACAACCTCTGATCTGCCGTACCGCGTGTAGCGATACCGGCTGCATTACGTGCCTTGATGATCTGCAACTGACTGATCAGGTCGTCCACATCCATCTTGCACCCCTACTGCCTGGTTTTCTGCCTGACGCTCGATATACTTCCGACAACTAGCATGCACCATCAGCACCTGCATCTCATGCTGATCGTCGTCCCTGCCGCAGAAGTAGCACGCAGGCTGCTGAACAGTCAGCAACTGCTTTTGAGCATCACCAGGTGTCACCGGTGGCAGAGCGGTGTTTACGTTACCAATATCGGCATCTGCATACTGCAAGCGCCACTGCCTAACCTTTTCAACCGAGGCGCCATCCCGTATCGCAAACTCGAGAAGGTACCGCCGCACACCCTCACTACGGACTTTATTAAGCTGCTCAGCCACACCGGCGCTAATCTGACCTGACTGCACAGCATTCAGCACCGCGCGGTCACCGGAGAGCAAAGTAAGCCGCTTTTCAACGACCGTACGTGATCTCTTCACCAACTTAGCGACAGCATCCACATCAAGCAGCTTCTCAAAAAGCTCGGCATAGAGCGCAGCTTCTTCCACCGGCGATATATCCTGCCTATAAACGTTTTCGTGCAAACGCGCCGCAATAACCTCATCATCGGAATCACCATCAACGACGAGGCACTGGACACGGGGCAAGCCTACCATCCGCGTAGCCAATAGACGCCGGTGTCCAGCGATCACCTCAAACTTATCTCCCGACTTTCTGACCACCAGTGGCTGTAATAATCCCAACTGACGTATTGATTCCGCAAGCTCCACGAGTGGCCCTTCCTCAATCGAGGCGCGGAGGGGCTGCTCAGGCTCTAAAATCATATTCTGCTCAACTTCCGTCAGGTACATATCAACCCCTTTCAAATCTCTTCATCCGGCACCACCACATCATCCGTCTGTGTCTCCCTGGGTGGCACAACGATAAAGCGCAGATTCGGTCTCTTCACCTCAACCCTTGTCACACAGAACACACCTTTCTGAACCCAGCACATCAGGGCGTCATCTTCCTTCCATCCCAACGACTCTACCAGGGTACGGGGAATATAAACCCCCAAGGCACGGGCTACGCGGTGCAATCTCCTAATGTAGTAGACACTACCATCCCGCGCCACTATAGGTCGTTTCGCGTAATTGGTTTTCAAATTTGGCATCGATGCACAAACTCCCTTCTGGCGGGGGCTTATCTCTCCCACGCCCGATATCAACACACACCACACGATCTGCAGATAGCTCACGTCTATACAACTCGTACACACTCACTCCAGATCGCTCGAATTCCATGACAGCACCACATCCAGGGCATATGACTTGCCCCGACTCCCCCTTCTGATCCGTACGGCAGTTATAAAAAGTGCCGTACGTCCTAACAAACCTCTTACCTACACAGAAACCCAGAAACTCTCTGATCGCCTCTGGACACTGCAACAGGTCATTCACCTTCGTTATATACTTTACAAGCTCATATTCCCATCGCGACACACACTTCTGTATATACACCGAGCTTCCCTCACCACCTGTCACGTCTTTCCATTCCAGGAGCAGCCTCTCCCACACGATATAGTCACCCGAAGCCAAAATATGCAGGTGTGGATGCCACGTTCTACGCTTGGGGTTAAAGGTAATTTCGAGTGACACAATAGCCCCTTCAACAGCCTTCCAAACCCGTCGCCTTCTCAACTTACCGAATGCCTCCCACAGATCATCAACGGCCTGCTCCAACTCGCCCAAACCCCTACTACGCATGGAGAGAGTCACCATCTTGGGGTTATTCGCCTCACGTAGCGCCTCACCATACTTCGCCAGCAGCCTTTCAGACCTGTGTCGAGCACACAGAGAGCACAGCCTATCACCACACCTAAACTCAGGTATTGCATCCACGACACCACATTCCTTACAGACGTACGTGGAATATCTACCACCACACGCCTCAACCCTCTCACCACGCTCAACCATCCCCATACTGATATATATCCGAGCAACACGCTTACTCTGCCTGAAGGCCTTCAAAACCGCTCTCTCCATATGGTTTGTCGACTTATTCCTTGTTATCAAGTAAAGTAAGTTTAAGCCCGTTCCCCCTTTACCTCCGGCACCGGCATTCAGTGACCCAGCCTTTTGGTCAGTCCGATGTTGTGGTAACCCAGATAGACGTGCATCACCGTCACCCCGATAATGATGGCCTTTTGCATTTTCTGGTGGCGCTTGGAGTAGCGCCTCACCAGGTATAGCGTCAGGTTGTCACCTACCCACGTCGCTGGCAGCATGGCTGGGGTCTTGGAGTAGGGTGCCATCACAGGGTTACGCTCGGCGCAGCGGTCACAATTATTGTGCATATATACTGTTGTAGCTGCGTCGAACTGACCCGCAGCCAGGAGGGGTATAGCAATCCGCTTTGGAGTCCCACAGGCGATTAAAGTGGCACAGACGATAGTGTGTAGAGCAGGCATCGGTTCATCTACCTCCTAGAACTTGCAGGCCGGCCTGCCGTACGCCGTCGTGGGTCGTCAGGGGGACGGACGTTGCCCACACTGGATAGTTGACCGGCCTGCAATCCCTTATAAAACTTCCCCTTCATAGGCTGCTATAGCGGCATCGTTAAGCAGTGATCCAAGCTTACCAGTTACCTTCACGTCGTCGTACCACTTCCCATCTTTATTGTGAGCAGGCGGGGAAACGAAGAGTGCTCCGCGCTTCGATTCCACCAGCCTGAAATTATCGATTATTATTTCGCCAACACGGGTCGAAAAAGCGACTTTCAAAAACGCTTTGCAGCTTCCGTCGCCGTCGACCCGCCTCAGGCTATCAACTGTGACCGCAATCGAATCACAATCAAGGGTAAGTGCTTCGTCGGTTTTCATGATGCATCCTTTCGCTGGTTAAGATTTAAACTGCTCGTTGATCTGGTGGTGCATCAGCACCACCCGTTCAATCTGGTAGTAGCTATGTGAGGTTTCCGCAACTTCCCGCAACAGCTTCAACAGGTCGTACCATACCTCGCCAGGTAACGTGATCGTGATCGGCTTGTACTTTACCTCGCGATAGACTTTGGTGCGCTTTACGTCGACTAACTCAGGCATGGTGGACATCGTCCGAACCCCTCTTGGCTGGAATCAGGATCAGCTACAGGTATCATCGGCAGTTTTTCAGGGCCCACCGACCGCGTAACCCTATAGTGCATTACACACCCAACACACTATCGGGTTAACATAATATAACTTACTAGTTCAAGCATCGGGTCGGCAGGGGCACTGCGAAATCACGGTCAGTCAGGTGGTCGGCACAAACATAAGCCACGGGTAGATCGTGCCGCAACACACGAAAAGCCGACTCGTAGACATCATCCAGATTCCTCAAACGGTCTACAAATTCCGCTTCACACTTCATACAGGCTACCCTCATCGTATCCTCCTGGAATTGGTGAACTCGCCAGGTGTAAGGCTCAGTGACGATGCCATAAGGCAGGAGTTTCTGAGGTGTCCTGGCGAGTCCGTATTGGTTTCAGTGTCGAAAAACATCGTCATGCCTTACGCCTTTAATGTGCACCCACCGAAGCGGTTTGTCAAGAGGGTAACATAAAATTTTTTAGCACAATATGTTGTGGTTTACAAAACTTACACCACAATATATTGTATTTTTTTACTTGACAAACCGGATTTTATTAGTGAAAATCTCAGCCAGGAGGTCGCGCAATGGCAATTCAAACCAAAGACATCAACTCAATTGCAAGCAAGTGGTCAACACGGGCACAGGCGGCAGGGCCAGACTACACGGCAGGTGTAAAGTCGACGCAGAAGGATTGGGCGCAGCTAACGGCAGCGGCGGCAGACTCATGGGGTGCTGGCGTATCACAAGCTGTCAGTGACGGACGATTCGCCAAAGGCGTCACGGCGGCAGGCACGCCGAAGTGGCAGAATGCAGCGGCTACCAAGGGTGCACAGCGCTATCCCCAGGGCGTTGCGGGCGCGCAGCCGAATTACGCCAACGGGTTTGCGCCATACCTTACCACGATCCAGAACCTGACACTTCCACCCAGGTCTCCGCGCGGTTCGCCGAACAACATTCAGCGCGTAAGTGTCATCACAGCGGCGCTGCATGCAAAGAAAGTGGGCGGGTAACGTCCATTCAAAACTTAACAGGAGGTGACAACCGAAATGAAAACCAGAGACGTTTACCTGCTCAATCAGCAAACGCTCAACGACACCGACACGGTAACCGTTGACCTGACGAAGTCGCTCAAGATTCTCTACCTGCTGGTGCAGTATTCAAACCTTAATGGCGCTACATCGAATACACTCGGAAAGCTTAACGGCGCAGTCAGCAAACTCTCGGTCATCGATGGCTCGAATGTCTTGCATAGCCTGTCGATGCAAGAGGAACAGGCTAAAAACGCCTATGACTACGGCCAACTTCCCTTCCAGCAGTTGAGCCAGGTGGGCGGAGCTACGGTCGTTGAGCGCGCAGTGATCGACTTCCGGCGCTATCGGGGTGACCGTACGTTCTATCTCGATACCAGCCGCTATCAGAATCCGCAGCTGCAATTCTCTCACTCGTTCCCCATCTCTGCGACAGCGGGATTTCAGAGCGGCAACGGCAAGCTTACGGTCATCGCGCGTGTTATCGACAGTGGTGCAGAGGCACAGCAAGGATTCGTGATGGCCAAAGAGCTAGACAGCTTCGCCTCGTCATCCAGCGGGGATCACATTACTGATCTACCATTGGACTTCCCAATTGCAGCAGTGATGGTTCTTGATCCGGTTAATGGCAGCGCACCGGACGCGTTCCTCTCCAACTTCAAGCTCACGGCAGACACCGATTCGTTCATTCCCATCAACGAGGGCTACACTGATCTGATTCGGCGCATGGTCACGGAGTACGGAAAGTTTGAGCAGACCATGGTCGGACTATCGGGCACTTCATGGACACTCAACTTCGACCTCTATTCGGGAGTAGATGCGTGGGCGGCGGAAGACGGGGGTCAGATTTCGCCATTCGTATCCAGCGTAACAGCTAACCAGGTCGTGGCTGGCATTCCGGCATACTACCCGACAGGCGCGGCAGCCAATACGGCTACGACTGCAACGACACCCACGTTCATAGCCCGCGGCGCAGCACCGCAGGGCGCGGTGATGTACAAATTCGGAGATGGCGTAACGCCCCAGGACATCTTCTCTCCCCAGGGCGTCGGAAAATTACAGCTCAAGCTAACCAATACAGCGACAGGTGCAACACCTAAAGTAGTAACCATTCAGCAGCATAGTTAACTCCTGGCGGTTAACTCCTAACCCCGCGGGGACTGGTAGCAGGCCCAGTCCCCGCCCAACTCACAGGGGAGGCAAATATGTGGCAGGTCATCTTAGGACTTATCGCACAGATCATTCCGGTGATTCCAAGCCTCGTAACCGACGCCGAAAACGTCTTTCGAGGCAAGCCCAAAACAGGCGTACAGAAAGCTGCGGCTGTCATCAATTTCATCGCCCCGATAATCGCCCAGGTGGCTCAGGATGTGGTTAACCTCGCACCGGCAGGCACAGATGCAGCCAAAATCGCGAACTACGTGGAAAAGTACACCAAGGCCGTAAACGATGCCACGGTCACACTGGCTAACGATCTGGGCGTCTTTCCGCACAGCACGCAGTAGTTTTAGGTCATCCATGAAGCAACCGCTACGACTACGATCCAATGCGATCACCAATGGCGGTAACGTAGTTGAAATTCTCTTTCCCGCCATCAAGCCAGGAAGGATTGCTCGCGTTGAAACCCTCAGCATTCAGAACCTGAGCGGCGAGACGGTTAACGCCTCGTTTGGCATCATCAGCCAGGGGGTCTACCAGGCTGTGTACACACTACCGGCAGTTAGTAACGCCACAGCATGGGCAGGCTACTTCCCACTTTACCTGCTCGAGGGTGACACACTCGCCTGGCACGTTAAAGGTACTTCGTTGAGCGGTCAGGTCGACTTCCTGGTGTCAGGCTGGATGGATGATTATCCGGCGATGGTCACCGCCGCAATTGAGATTCAACAGTGAATGATCTTCGTCACCAACATCAAGACGCCCGCCAACACCCCACAGACTAATCCCATCATCACGCCTATCGACATCATCTCAGGCACCATTACGCTGGTGTCTATTCAGTTTCCGCCAGGTGTCAACGCTCTGGCACATCTCAAGCTGTTGTGGGGTCTATACCAGATATTTCCATCGAACGAACAGGGTGACTTTTCGACCGGCGGAGAGACGATTACGTGGGACGAAAACATTACCATTGACGCTGAGCCACTACAGTTGAAGGCGATCACCTGGAATGAAGATACACAGTATGACCACACCATCAGCGTCCGTATCGTCATGCAACCTCTGGCTCCGGCACAGTCCATCAGTAACGTGCTCGCGGCATTGCAGCCGCAGCAGGTTGAGTCGCAGCAAGGATAGAAACGATGCCTGTTGGTTTTCCCGACTATTACGGTGGCTTGACATTACCGGTCACGGTGCAGGAAGGGGGCACGGGGCAAACATCATTCCCCGTAAACTCCGTGCTCATCGGCCAGGGCACATCCGGCCTGATAGCCAGCAATGTCGGCACGGCAGGCCAGGTGCTACAAATACCCAGCGGCGGCGGAGCACCAACATTTCAAAACCTTGCCATCAATGCCGGCGCCATCACCGGAATACTGCCCATCGCCAACGGCGGCACAGGCACGCCATCACCAGCACTCGTAGCGGGGAGCAATATCGCTATCAGCGGATCATGGCCTAACCAAACTATTAGCCTGGTTACCTCACCAACGCTGGGGTCTGGGTATGGACAAACCGCAACGCCTGCAATCATCGGCGGCACAGCTGATCCTGCAGGTAAACACGCGTTCCTCGATGGATTCCTGAACGTTGTCTACCCCAGTGGTGCATCATCCACCGACAACTGGAGTGTTACCGACACCAATGGGGTTGCCGTGCTCACCGTCGACACCGGCGGTGACAAGGCCGTAAAGCTGGCCACACCACTCGCAGTGACATACGGTGGCACAGGCACATCATCGCCAGGCCTGGTAGCCGGTAGCAATATCTCTATCACCGGATCATGGCCTGATCAGACCATCGCATTGGTAACATCACCGACGCTGGGTAGTGGGTACGGGCAGAACGCGACTCCGGCAATTATCGGCGGGGCAGCAGATGCTGCAGGCAAACACCCTTTCCTGGACGGATTCCTGAACGTTATCTACCCCAGCGGTGCATCATCCACCGACAACTGGCATGTTACCGATACCAATGGGGTTGACGTGCTCACCGTCGACACCGGCGGTTCACAAAATGTCACCATCACTAACAGGATAAGCTCCTACGGCGGCCAGTCTACAGCAGGGCAGGGCGTGGCTCCTATCCTCAAAAATGCATCCATAAGCGCCGCGAACACCACCACCAACATCACGTCCATCACGCCAGGCTCAAACAGCGTCTATCGCGTATCAGCCTACGCTGAACTTACGGCAGGTGCACCTGGCAATGCCTCACTGCTAGTCACATTCAAGTCACTGCTTACCGGCGCGAGCGAGACGGTTTACATCGCCACGTCGACTTCCATCAGCGCTGCAGTGCCTATTTCAGGCACAGTCCTGGTGCCTGCCGCATCAGGGGTGGCAGTTACCGTAACTCTGGCGGTTAACAGCGGAACGTATGATTGCTATGCTACGATTGAGCAGGTCGTATGAGAGGAGACAAAACCATGGCAGCACCAAACCCCGTCAGCACTACGGCACCAGCAAACCCATCAGATGGTATCAGGAGCTTCCTGAAGCTCATTGAATCGGCGCGGCAGTCCACCTCAACCGGACAGGTGCAAGGAACGGGTCAGGTTCTCGCAGAATTGGCCTATAAGCTCACGCAGGTAGCAGGACAATGTTCTGATCACATCCTGCTCAAAGATTCTATCTGCAGCCTTCTGGACGCGCTGGACGGGCTACGTAGGTCGATATCTGACCGCAGGTGAGATACAATCTGGCTATGGATCAACTGGCCATCACCATACTGCAAAACGCGCCTCTGGTCGCTACCATCGTGCTGGCCATCATCATCCTATGGCAGAAGTTGGACTCTTTGGATCGGCGGATGATCAGGCTCGAGACGAAGATGGAGTTTATTCTAAATGGCGGCGGGGAGGGTAAACACAAACATGCGGCCTCTTGCTGATCTGACGCCTCTGCCCTTAAGCCCATCGGTATTCCAACAGCCACAGGACGACTGGAACAGCATCTTTGCGGATGCCCTGACGGCGACGGACTCAAATCAGAGCGCCGTAGACGGACAGATACCATCTATATATGCTGCGATGGATCCGATTAGTCAGGCGATTGACGCACTGGGCGGGCTTGTGGATGCAGGCGGGGCAATCCTCGATATCCTTTCTGGCGACCTCGACCTGGTCGACTTGACGCCCGAAATACTCAACTACCAGGCAGCCGACACAGCACTGGATAGTGGTCTATCGTCGTTTACCATCGACGTCACAGCCGTAGCTGAGGCGTTTATCAGCTTCCTAGGGCAGGTTATCGGGCCTCTCATCGACAGCATTATAAGGATCATTACTGACACGATCCAAGCCATCGAAACTGAAATCGCAGGTATCATCGACGAAATCAAGCTCCTCGAACTACAAACCGTGCCGTCGTCACAACCCCCACCCTTTTAAGGAGTAAATCCTATGCCAACCTTCAAGGTAAACCGGATCACGCAACAGCAGGTCATCAGCCCGAATGGTGTCATCACCTCAAGCTACCTGGTTAACTTCAACGTCGGCGATCATGGGCCCTTCACCATTCAGATTCCGGCCGACCAGTTCGACGCACAGACTGTCAGGCAGAAACTCACGGAATTTGCATCCAACATTCAGGGCATCACCACAGGAGCTTAAGGTATGGACTTCTCCTGGCTCACAGGCATCTTCTCGAAGCTGATTGGCATCTTCAGCCCGCTCAAGACGCTGCAACAGTGGCGCATCTGGGCCGAACTCCAACACTGGTATGAGCGCTTTCGGCGCTGGCGTGACTGGTATCGAGACCACGTCCAAACACCGATGAGGCAGATGCAGGCCCTGCAGCGCCAGCTTTTCGACCAATACGTTCGGCCCGTGCTGGTGCTGATCGATCACATCCGGCAGATCACAGGTATCGTCGCCATCTTCAACCGCCGTCTTGCAGACCGCCTCAACTTCTACTTCTTGCGCGTCGAGTCATACCTCCTCGCGCCCTTCAATCGGGCCACTGAACGCACAAACACGCTCGCAAGAATCGTCGACTCTATCCTGACACCGTCCGGCCTGTTCGACCGCGACGGCATCCTCAATACCATCTGGCGGGATGCCGCGCTGGTTAAATCTATCCTGCATAATCCATACAGCGTCCACCCTTCACCTACACCTGCACCAGCCGTCACATCAACGTCAGATATCGTGAGCCAGGCACGAACCTATCTCACTTCAGGCGGCGGGGACTACGCTGACGACATCAACTCGCTCATCAGCCTCGGCCAGCAGACACTCGCTGAAATCGGGGGTATCCCCAATGGGAATGTTTAGCGGCAACTTCCCACAGCCCACCAACAATCCTGATCCATCCATCGACCTGCCTCCGGTCAACGCCTATTCGCCGGTCAGCGAAGCGGACGATTTATGGAATTGGACTAAATCAAAGGTAAGTGAGTTTTCTGATTGGTTTGATTCAACATTCCACGTCAGAGAAGACATCATCAAGGCCGCTTCTGCGCTGTGGTCACTACTCGGCTACCTCTTTGTGGCATTCGTCAAAGGCGAACTCGCCATCGAGGAAGAGTACATCAAGATCATGGCTGAGGGATACTCGCAGATCATCCCCATCGCCGTACAGTCAGAGTCTGAAATCGCATCGATCATGCTTGGCCTATTTAACCAGGCTATGCAGAGTGCAGAATCCGAAGGACTCGACTTTGGCTCAGGGCCACTTGCAGGCCCGATGCAATCGTTCTTTAATACCATGGTTCTGCCGTTTACCCTGATCCAAAACACAGCCGATCCGACCCAGCCAGGAGCGGGTATCGCCAACATGCAGTACCTGCTCCGCCAGGCACTAGGCCTCAACATGGCGACATGGATCGTCGATAACGCCAGCGATCACCTTGGCCTGGGGTGGCTCAAACACCTCCAACCCTTCCTGTTTACCATCGACAGGTCTGTCAACCCTTCAAACACCGTGCGCATCGCAATGGACTCGGCTTATACCTACCTGGTACGCGCTCCGATGCTGCGTGATCTGCAGCGCCAGTATCCGATCAAAACCCTCGGACTGACCGCACTCGCCAAACTCTACGCACGCGGCGCCATCGATGAACAGACGTATCTCGACAAGTGCCTCGACCAGGGGCTCGATAATCAGTGGGCGCAGCAACTCGTGCTCGAAAGCGCCAAACTGCTCACCGAATCACAGATCGGTGACCTGCTCAAGCACGGGTACATCACCCAGGACGATGCAATCACTCAACTGAAATGGCTGGGATATCCTGACTGGCAAGCAAACGCTCTCCTATACTGGATCACCCACCAGCGGTTCTTTTCAATTCAGGAGAGGGTGGGTAACGAGGCAGTTAGCGCGTGGAAGAAAGGTTACATCTCTCAGGCCCAACTGGAATCGCTCCTACAAAACCTTGGCTTCAGTAACGACGAAGTATCCCTGCTCGAAATCGAGGGACAGTTCACAAAGCGCAAGACTCTCACCTACTCCCAAATCCGCCAGCTTTACGAAGCTAACCTGGTCGACATCGATTACGTCATAAACTTCCTCACCAATGAGGGCTACTCGCCTGATGACGTCAGACTGCTTATCCTCTTGGACTTCGTTAAAGCCGAAGAACGATCACTCCGAGACGCTGAACTTACCGCCAGAATCCGCGTCGAAGCAGCCCTCGCCCAGGAACAGGCCCAGGTCGCTAAGAACCGTAACCTGCAGGAACTGAGCCAGGCGAAGTCGGCCCTCGCAGCCGAGCTTAACAACACCGCCGATCAACTCGGCCTGCTGCGTAGCCTACCATCCGTGATGCAGCTGCTCGGCATTGGCCTCCCGTAAATCTAAAAAAGCATCAAAGCAGAGAACCGAAGCCATCGTAGACCACACACAAAACACTTCATCACCAGCCCAGCACGCATCTTTTCGGCTCGAGTCGCGCGACTTTTTTTTCCGAGTCGGCGAAAAGCATTCTTTTGCGGGGGGACTGTCCGGCCATGGCATTTTGGCACACCGGCCATGCCGTTTTGACAGACGCAACATGTCGTTTTAATGCATAAACCGCGGCAAAACGGCATATACAGCCATGCAAAAACACACATCTGGTAACGACCGTCAAAGCGTGGGTCATGCCATATCAGCAACGGGTTTGTGGTTTTAATTGTTAAAATATGTGGTTTTTAGTAAAAAACCAAGCCAAAAGTCAGGAAAAACACACGGTAGGCACTACGCAGGGTTTACAACATAGGCAGGCGGGAAGGTAGGAGGAAAAGAGGGGGTCTTCCCGACAGGAAAGTAGAACACGATTACGCCATTACCTTTCAACGTCAGAGCCATATCGTGGCCAAGCCGAGCACAGATCAAAGCCAGCATCAAGACCTCTCTCGTCTCGGTATAAGCAGGCACCAGGTGACGGTATCCCACCAACTGGCCGAGTGTCCTCAGGTCAGCACGCTCTTGTATCTCGATGATCCAGGTCTGGTTTGCACGATGGGCAATCACATCGACACGCTTCTGGGTCAGCTTCTTCCACAATTCTTTTTCCTGATCACTGAGGTAAGCGGGTGGGGTGATGCCCTGCCCCACCCGCACGTTATACTGAAAGGAATCGAACGACGTCTCATAGTACTTAAGCCATTGACGCCACAAATCCGTCGATTGTGGGTTAAGACCCGGGTAGCTTGATCTTAAAAGTTCACTCTGAACTACCACTCCTACGCCCCTCCATATAGGCCAAACGTGCCAATTCGTCATCAGCAAAGTCACGAAGCAGCCTCTTTCGCTTATAAAAGGCTATTTCGCACATGAAAACCAGAACACCTGAGACAAGTGCCCAAAATGCGAAAAAACTAGCTACAATCTTAAACGCATTAGTCACCGCCGTCTGGATATTCTCCACCACAGGAAGCGGTGCCCCTGTCTCTGCCGCAACCTGTGCAGCATGTGACGGTGCAGAAACCTGTAGCTGTGCAAAAACTGCACAGAACACACATACGACCAGAACAACCCAAAAGAACTTGTGCCAAGCCGTCCTACGTAACATCATACACCTCCTAAAGTGCCAAGAATTCGGCCACCTCCTCAGCAGCATCTATCGCTGCTGGCAGGTAGCGGTTTGCAATCCATCCCCCTGAAGCCCCGAGCAATATAAAATCGTGCAGACTGAAGTTGCACGGAAACACCAGTGAAGATCGGTTCTCGCACTTTGACCGATAGTAGTCTGTACGCTGCTGCTCCTGCTCATCACGCTGCTGCTCATCCAACTCCTCACGATAATGCTCGACTTCATCCAGGAATATATCCCACATCAACCCTTCCCAAAAGGTTGACCCAGGACGCAGTAAAGCAAACAGAAGATCATCGACCAGACCTATCCCTATCGCTGGCCCGCTACCCAAACCCGTAATGGCAGAGGCCAGGTAGCCTATCACAATCACCTTAGCAGCGAAAAAGAATAGCTCACCTGCAGAAGGTATACGTGACCCTATCCAAGCAAACACTTCATCCAATACATTCATCCCATCAACTCCCACGAGGTACGGTCTTGAAGTGATTATCTATCAACGCATAGTCACCTGGGTCGATTGTCACATTCAGCGAATCACCCCACTGCTGCAGAATCTGCCGAGCTATCCGAGCAGGCAGCCCCAGATCGACGAGATAGTTGATCACCGCATACTTCTTGGCAGGATTCATTAAATCCAACGGAATCTCACTCAAAAGGTCAGCCATAGTTCAATCAAACACCTAAACACTAAACACTAAAGAACGACAGAGGGGTATCAGCATTCACCTCAATACCCAATGCCTTTGTGCACCACTCAGATACATCCTTCACGTAAGCATCAACATCATTCCCAGCCGACGCCGGCGCCCAGACACTAATTAGATCACCCAATGTTGAAGTGGTATTCAGTCCAGTAGACGTCCTACCACTAACCTTATCCCCAAGGTCACGTAGCAGTGCAAGATATCCTTCAACCAACGACCCGAAGATACGGTATGAGTATTCTCGTCTGTCGCCAACAAGAAATGAACCCATAAGGTTACCTGGATTACGGTTATCGTACGACCTACTCCCAGGAAACCATCCCTCATGATGCATGATTGCATCGGCAAGAGCCTCCAAACGTGGTACGCTCATTTACTCTGCTCCTTTACCTGAGCCTGTTGCGGCTGCTTAATTAACTCGCTTGGGTGTCGTAGCGCAATGGTTCCGTCCGGCAACCTCACGGCGACCACCGGTACTGCACCCAATCCTGGTAGCTGAACTATACCTTGGGTGTTCCCAGCCATCATAAACCTCCTTCCAAAAACACTTTGGGCACATCGCAAAATACGCACCGTTCAGGTACTTCACCAAAACATGCAGATCACCTACACCTATCTCAGTCTTACAATCAGCGCACTGCACCCAGCACCTCCTGAGGCAAGTAAGCCACACCCACGGATACCACCTCAACCGGCTGTCCGGTGACAGAGTCAATTACAACTGTGTTCGGTGCAACTCCAGCACCCGACAGCAGCGACAACCTCTGATCTGCCGTACCGCGTGTAGCGATACCGGCTGCATTACGTGCCTTGATGATCTGCAACTGACTGATCAGGTCGTCCACATCCATCTTGCACCCCTACTGCCTGGTTTTCTGCCTGACGCTCGATATACTTCCGACAACTAGCATGCACCATCAGCACCTGCATCTCATGCTGATCGTCGTCCCTGCCGCAGAAGTAGCACGCAGGCTGCTGAACAGTCAGCAACTGCTTTTGAGCATCACCAGGTGTCACCGGTGGCAGAGCGGTGTTTACGTTACCAATATCGGCATCTGCATACTGCAAGCGCCACTGCCTAACCTTTTCAACCGAGGCGCCATCCCGTATCGCAAACTCGAGAAGGTACCGCCGCACACCCTCACTACGGACTTTATTAAGCTGCTCAGCCACACCGGCGCTAATCTGACCTGACTGCACAGCATTCAGCACCGCGCGGTCACCGGAGAGCAAAGTAAGCCGCTTTTCAACGACCGTACGTGATCTCTTCACCAACTTAGCGACAGCATCCACATCAAGCAGCTTCTCAAAAAGCTCGGCATAGAGCGCAGCTTCTTCCACCGGCGATATATCCTGCCTATAAACGTTTTCGTGCAAACGCGCCGCAATAACCTCATCATCGGAATCACCATCAACGACGAGGCACTGGACACGGGGCAAGCCTACCATCCGCGTAGCCAATAGACGCCGGTGTCCAGCGATCACCTCAAACTTATCTCCCGACTTTCTGACCACCAGTGGCTGTAATAATCCCAACTGACGTATTGATTCCGCAAGCTCCACGAGTGGCCCTTCCTCAATCGAGGCGCGGAGGGGCTGCTCAGGCTCTAAAATCATATTCTGCTCAACTTCCGTCAGGTACATATCAACCCCTTTCAAATCTCTTCATCCGGCACCACCACATCATCCGTCTGTGTCTCCCTGGGTGGCACAACGATAAAGCGCAGATTCGGTCTCTTCACCTCAACCCTTGTCACACAGAACACACCTTTCTGAACCCAGCACATCAGGGCGTCATCTTCCTTCCATCCCAACGACTCTACCAGGGTACGGGGAATATAAACCCCCAAGGCACGGGCTACGCGGTGCAATCTCCTAATGTAGTAGACACTACCATCCCGCGCCACTATAGGTCGTTTCGCGTAATTGGTTTTCAAATTTGGCATCGATGCACAAACTCCCTTCTGGCGGGGGCTTATCTCTCCCACGCCCGATATCAACACACACCACACGATCTGCAGATAGCTCACGTCTATACAACTCGTACACACTCACTCCAGATCGCTCGAATTCCATGACAGCACCACATCCAGGGCATATGACTTGCCCCGACTCCCCCTTCTGATCCGTACGGCAGTTATAAAAAGTGCCGTACGTCCTAACAAACCTCTTACCTACACAGAAACCCAGAAACTCTCTGATCGCCTCTGGACACTGCAACAGGTCATTCACCTTCGTTATATACTTTACAAGCTCATATTCCCATCGCGACACACACTTCTGTATATACACCGAGCTTCCCTCACCACCTGTCACGTCTTTCCATTCCAGGAGCAGCCTCTCCCACACGATATAGTCACCCGAAGCCAAAATATGCAGGTGTGGATGCCACGTTCTACGCTTGGGGTTAAAGGTAATTTCGAGTGACACAATAGCCCCTTCAACAGCCTTCCAAACCCGTCGCCTTCTCAACTTACCGAATGCCTCCCACAGATCATCAACGGCCTGCTCCAACTCGCCCAAACCCCTACTACGCATGGAGAGAGTCACCATCTTGGGGTTATTCGCCTCACGTAGCGCCTCACCATACTTCGCCAGCAGCCTTTCAGACCTGTGTCGAGCACACAGAGAGCACAGCCTATCACCACACCTAAACTCAGGTATTGCATCCACGACACCACATTCCTTACAGACGTACGTGGAATATCTACCACCACACGCCTCAACCCTCTCACCACGCTCAACCATCCCCATACTGATATATATCCGAGCAACACGCTTACTCTGCCTGAAGGCCTTCAAAACCGCTCTCTCCATATGGTTTGTCGACTTATTCCTTGTTATCAAGTAAAGTAAGTTTAAGCCCGTTCCCCCTTTACCTCCGGCACCGGCATTCAGTGACCCAGCCTTTTGGTCAGTCCGATGTTGTGGTAACCCAGATAGACGTGCATCACCGTCACCCCGATAATGATGGCCTTTTGCATTTTCTGGTGGCGCTTGGAGTAGCGCCTCACCAGGTATAGCGTCAGGTTGTCACCTACCCACGTCGCTGGCAGCATGGCTGGGGTCTTGGAGTAGGGTGCCATCACAGGGTTACGCTCGGCGCAGCGGTCACAATTATTGTGCATATATACTGTTGTAGCTGCGTCGAACTGACCCGCAGCCAGGAGGGGTATAGCAATCCGCTTTGGAGTCCCACAGGCGATTAAAGTGGCACAGACGATAGTGTGTAGAGCAGGCATCGGTTCATCTACCTCCTAGAACTTGCAGGCCGGCCTGCCGTACGCCGTCGTGGGTCGTCAGGGGGACGGACGTTGCCCACACTGGATAGTTGACCGGCCTGCAATCCCTTATAAAACTTCCCCTTCATAGGCTGCTATAGCGGCATCGTTAAGCAGTGATCCAAGCTTACCAGTTACCTTCACGTCGTCGTACCACTTCCCATCTTTATTGTGAGCAGGCGGGGAAACGAAGAGTGCTCCGCGCTTCGATTCCACCAGCCTGAAATTATCGATTATTATTTCGCCAACACGGGTCGAAAAAGCGACTTTCAAAAACGCTTTGCAGCTTCCGTCGCCGTCGACCCGCCTCAGGCTATCAACTGTGACCGCAATCGAATCACAATCAAGGGTAAGTGCTTCGTCGGTTTTCATGATGCATCCTTTCGCTGGTTAAGATTTAAACTGCTCGTTGATCTGGTGGTGCATCAGCACCACCCGTTCAATCTGGTAGTAGCTATGTGAGGTTTCCGCAACTTCCCGCAACAGCTTCAACAGGTCGTACCATACCTCGCCAGGTAACGTGATCGTGATCGGCTTGTACTTTACCTCGCGATAGACTTTGGTGCGCTTTACGTCGACTAACTCAGGCATGGTGGACATCGTCCGAACCCCTCTTGGCTGGAATCAGGATCAGCTACAGGTATCATCGGCAGTTTTTCAGGGCCCACCGACCGCGTAACCCTATAGTGCATTACACACCCAACACACTATCGGGTTAACATAATATAACTTACTAGTTCAAGCATCGGGTCGGCAGGGGCACTGCGAAATCACGGTCAGTCAGGTGGTCGGCACAAACATAAGCCACGGGTAGATCGTGCCGCAACACACGAAAAGCCGACTCGTAGACATCATCCAGATTCCTCAAACGGTCTACAAATTCCGCTTCACACTTCATACAGGCTACCCTCATCGTATCCTCCTGGAATTGGTGAACTCGCCAGGTGTAAGGCTCAGTGACGATGCCATAAGGCAGGAGTTTCTGAGGTGTCCTGGCGAGTCCGTATTGGTTTCAGTGTCGAAAAACATCGTCATGCCTTACGCCTTTAATGTGCACCCACCGAAGCGGTTTGTCAAGAGGGTAACATAAAATTTTTTAGCACAATATGTTGTGGTTTACAAAACTTACACCACAATATATTGTATTTTTTTACTTGACAAACCGGATTTTATTAGTGAAAATCTCAGCCAGGAGGTCGCGCAATGGCAATTCAAACCAAAGACATCAACTCAATTGCAAGCAAGTGGTCAACACGGGCACAGGCGGCAGGGCCAGACTACACGGCAGGTGTAAAGTCGACGCAGAAGGATTGGGCGCAGCTAACGGCAGCGGCGGCAGACTCATGGGGTGCTGGCGTATCACAAGCTGTCAGTGACGGACGATTCGCCAAAGGCGTCACGGCGGCAGGCACGCCGAAGTGGCAGAATGCAGCGGCTACCAAGGGTGCACAGCGCTATCCCCAGGGCGTTGCGGGCGCGCAGCCGAATTACGCCAACGGGTTTGCGCCATACCTTACCACGATCCAGAACCTGACACTTCCACCCAGGTCTCCGCGCGGTTCGCCGAACAACATTCAGCGCGTAAGTGTCATCACAGCGGCGCTGCATGCAAAGAAAGTGGGCGGGTAACGTCCATTCAAAACTTAACAGGAGGTGACAACCGAAATGAAAACCAGAGACGTTTACCTGCTCAATCAGCAAACGCTCAACGACACCGACACGGTAACCGTTGACCTGACGAAGTCGCTCAAGATTCTCTACCTGCTGGTGCAGTATTCAAACCTTAATGGCGCTACATCGAATACACTCGGAAAGCTTAACGGCGCAGTCAGCAAACTCTCGGTCATCGATGGCTCGAATGTCTTGCATAGCCTGTCGATGCAAGAGGAACAGGCTAAAAACGCCTATGACTACGGCCAACTTCCCTTCCAGCAGTTGAGCCAGGTGGGCGGAGCTACGGTCGTTGAGCGCGCAGTGATCGACTTCCGGCGCTATCGGGGTGACCGTACGTTCTATCTCGATACCAGCCGCTATCAGAATCCGCAGCTGCAATTCTCTCACTCGTTCCCCATCTCTGCGACAGCGGGATTTCAGAGCGGCAACGGCAAGCTTACGGTCATCGCGCGTGTTATCGACAGTGGTGCAGAGGCACAGCAAGGATTCGTGATGGCCAAAGAGCTAGACAGCTTCGCCTCGTCATCCAGCGGGGATCACATTACTGATCTACCATTGGACTTCCCAATTGCAGCAGTGATGGTTCTTGATCCGGTTAATGGCAGCGCACCGGACGCGTTCCTCTCCAACTTCAAGCTCACGGCAGACACCGATTCGTTCATTCCCATCAACGAGGGCTACACTGATCTGATTCGGCGCATGGTCACGGAGTACGGAAAGTTTGAGCAGACCATGGTCGGACTATCGGGCACTTCATGGACACTCAACTTCGACCTCTATTCGGGAGTAGATGCGTGGGCGGCGGAAGACGGGGGTCAGATTTCGCCATTCGTATCCAGCGTAACAGCTAACCAGGTCGTGGCTGGCATTCCGGCATACTACCCGACAGGCGCGGCAGCCAATACGGCTACGACTGCAACGACACCCACGTTCATAGCCCGCGGCGCAGCACCGCAGGGCGCGGTGATGTACAAATTCGGAGATGGCGTAACGCCCCAGGACATCTTCTCTCCCCAGGGCGTCGGAAAATTACAGCTCAAGCTAACCAATACAGCGACAGGTGCAACACCTAAAGTAGTAACCATTCAGCAGCATAGTTAACTCCTGGCGGTTAACTCCTAACCCCGCGGGGACTGGTAGCAGGCCCAGTCCCCGCCCAACTCACAGGGGAGGCAAATATGTGGCAGGTCATCTTAGGACTTATCGCACAGATCATTCCGGTGATTCCAAGCCTCGTAACCGACGCCGAAAACGTCTTTCGAGGCAAGCCCAAAACAGGCGTACAGAAAGCTGCGGCTGTCATCAATTTCATCGCCCCGATAATCGCCCAGGTGGCTCAGGATGTGGTTAACCTCGCACCGGCAGGCACAGATGCAGCCAAAATCGCGAACTACGTGGAAAAGTACACCAAGGCCGTAAACGATGCCACGGTCACACTGGCTAACGATCTGGGCGTCTTTCCGCACAGCACGCAGTAGTTTTAGGTCATCCATGAAGCAACCGCTACGACTACGATCCAATGCGATCACCAATGGCGGTAACGTAGTTGAAATTCTCTTTCCCGCCATCAAGCCAGGAAGGATTGCTCGCGTTGAAACCCTCAGCATTCAGAACCTGAGCGGCGAGACGGTTAACGCCTCGTTTGGCATCATCAGCCAGGGGGTCTACCAGGCTGTGTACACACTACCGGCAGTTAGTAACGCCACAGCATGGGCAGGCTACTTCCCACTTTACCTGCTCGAGGGTGACACACTCGCCTGGCACGTTAAAGGTACTTCGTTGAGCGGTCAGGTCGACTTCCTGGTGTCAGGCTGGATGGATGATTATCCGGCGATGGTCACCGCCGCAATTGAGATTCAACAGTGAATGATCTTCGTCACCAACATCAAGACGCCCGCCAACACCCCACAGACTAATCCCATCATCACGCCTATCGACATCATCTCAGGCACCATTACGCTGGTGTCTATTCAGTTTCCGCCAGGTGTCAACGCTCTGGCACATCTCAAGCTGTTGTGGGGTCTATACCAGATATTTCCATCGAACGAACAGGGTGACTTTTCGACCGGCGGAGAGACGATTACGTGGGACGAAAACATTACCATTGACGCTGAGCCACTACAGTTGAAGGCGATCACCTGGAATGAAGATACACAGTATGACCACACCATCAGCGTCCGTATCGTCATGCAACCTCTGGCTCCGGCACAGTCCATCAGTAACGTGCTCGCGGCATTGCAGCCGCAGCAGGTTGAGTCGCAGCAAGGATAGAAACGATGCCTGTTGGTTTTCCCGACTATTACGGTGGCTTGACATTACCGGTCACGGTGCAGGAAGGGGGCACGGGGCAAACATCATTCCCCGTAAACTCCGTGCTCATCGGCCAGGGCACATCCGGCCTGATAGCCAGCAATGTCGGCACGGCAGGCCAGGTGCTACAAATACCCAGCGGCGGCGGAGCACCAACATTTCAAAACCTTGCCATCAATGCCGGCGCCATCACCGGAATACTGCCCATCGCCAACGGCGGCACAGGCACGCCATCACCAGCACTCGTAGCGGGGAGCAATATCGCTATCAGCGGATCATGGCCTAACCAAACTATTAGCCTGGTTACCTCACCAACGCTGGGGTCTGGGTATGGACAAACCGCAACGCCTGCAATCATCGGCGGCACAGCTGATCCTGCAGGTAAACACGCGTTCCTCGATGGATTCCTGAACGTTGTCTACCCCAGTGGTGCATCATCCACCGACAACTGGAGTGTTACCGACACCAATGGGGTTGCCGTGCTCACCGTCGACACCGGCGGTGACAAGGCCGTAAAGCTGGCCACACCACTCGCAGTGACATACGGTGGCACAGGCACATCATCGCCAGGCCTGGTAGCCGGTAGCAATATCTCTATCACCGGATCATGGCCTGATCAGACCATCGCATTGGTAACATCACCGACGCTGGGTAGTGGGTACGGGCAGAACGCGACTCCGGCAATTATCGGCGGGGCAGCAGATGCTGCAGGCAAACACCCTTTCCTGGACGGATTCCTGAACGTTATCTACCCCAGCGGTGCATCATCCACCGACAACTGGCATGTTACCGATACCAATGGGGTTGACGTGCTCACCGTCGACACCGGCGGTTCACAAAATGTCACCATCACTAACAGGATAAGCTCCTACGGCGGCCAGTCTACAGCAGGGCAGGGCGTGGCTCCTATCCTCAAAAATGCATCCATAAGCGCCGCGAACACCACCACCAACATCACGTCCATCACGCCAGGCTCAAACAGCGTCTATCGCGTATCAGCCTACGCTGAACTTACGGCAGGTGCACCTGGCAATGCCTCACTGCTAGTCACATTCAAGTCACTGCTTACCGGCGCGAGCGAGACGGTTTACATCGCCACGTCGACTTCCATCAGCGCTGCAGTGCCTATTTCAGGCACAGTCCTGGTGCCTGCCGCATCAGGGGTGGCAGTTACCGTAACTCTGGCGGTTAACAGCGGAACGTATGATTGCTATGCTACGATTGAGCAGGTCGTATGAGAGGAGACAAAACCATGGCAGCACCAAACCCCGTCAGCACTACGGCACCAGCAAACCCATCAGATGGTATCAGGAGCTTCCTGAAGCTCATTGAATCGGCGCGGCAGTCCACCTCAACCGGACAGGTGCAAGGAACGGGTCAGGTTCTCGCAGAATTGGCCTATAAGCTCACGCAGGTAGCAGGACAATGTTCTGATCACATCCTGCTCAAAGATTCTATCTGCAGCCTTCTGGACGCGCTGGACGGGCTACGTAGGTCGATATCTGACCGCAGGTGAGATACAATCTGGCTATGGATCAACTGGCCATCACCATACTGCAAAACGCGCCTCTGGTCGCTACCATCGTGCTGGCCATCATCATCCTATGGCAGAAGTTGGACTCTTTGGATCGGCGGATGATCAGGCTCGAGACGAAGATGGAGTTTATTCTAAATGGCGGCGGGGAGGGTAAACACAAACATGCGGCCTCTTGCTGATCTGACGCCTCTGCCCTTAAGCCCATCGGTATTCCAACAGCCACAGGACGACTGGAACAGCATCTTTGCGGATGCCCTGACGGCGACGGACTCAAATCAGAGCGCCGTAGACGGACAGATACCATCTATATATGCTGCGATGGATCCGATTAGTCAGGCGATTGACGCACTGGGCGGGCTTGTGGATGCAGGCGGGGCAATCCTCGATATCCTTTCTGGCGACCTCGACCTGGTCGACTTGACGCCCGAAATACTCAACTACCAGGCAGCCGACACAGCACTGGATAGTGGTCTATCGTCGTTTACCATCGACGTCACAGCCGTAGCTGAGGCGTTTATCAGCTTCCTAGGGCAGGTTATCGGGCCTCTCATCGACAGCATTATAAGGATCATTACTGACACGATCCAAGCCATCGAAACTGAAATCGCAGGTATCATCGACGAAATCAAGCTCCTCGAACTACAAACCGTGCCGTCGTCACAACCCCCACCCTTTTAAGGAGTAAATCCTATGCCAACCTTCAAGGTAAACCGGATCACGCAACAGCAGGTCATCAGCCCGAATGGTGTCATCACCTCAAGCTACCTGGTTAACTTCAACGTCGGCGATCATGGGCCCTTCACCATTCAGATTCCGGCCGACCAGTTCGACGCACAGACTGTCAGGCAGAAACTCACGGAATTTGCATCCAACATTCAGGGCATCACCACAGGAGCTTAAGGTATGGACTTCTCCTGGCTCACAGGCATCTTCTCGAAGCTGATTGGCATCTTCAGCCCGCTCAAGACGCTGCAACAGTGGCGCATCTGGGCCGAACTCCAACACTGGTATGAGCGCTTTCGGCGCTGGCGTGACTGGTATCGAGACCACGTCCAAACACCGATGAGGCAGATGCAGGCCCTGCAGCGCCAGCTTTTCGACCAATACGTTCGGCCCGTGCTGGTGCTGATCGATCACATCCGGCAGATCACAGGTATCGTCGCCATCTTCAACCGCCGTCTTGCAGACCGCCTCAACTTCTACTTCTTGCGCGTCGAGTCATACCTCCTCGCGCCCTTCAATCGGGCCACTGAACGCACAAACACGCTCGCAAGAATCGTCGACTCTATCCTGACACCGTCCGGCCTGTTCGACCGCGACGGCATCCTCAATACCATCTGGCGGGATGCCGCGCTGGTTAAATCTATCCTGCATAATCCATACAGCGTCCACCCTTCACCTACACCTGCACCAGCCGTCACATCAACGTCAGATATCGTGAGCCAGGCACGAACCTATCTCACTTCAGGCGGCGGGGACTACGCTGACGACATCAACTCGCTCATCAGCCTCGGCCAGCAGACACTCGCTGAAATCGGGGGTATCCCCAATGGGAATGTTTAGCGGCAACTTCCCGCAACCCACCAACAACCCTGATCCATCCATCGACCTGCCTCCGGTCAACGCCTATTCGCCGGTCAGCGAGGCAGATGACTTA
>Ga0209062_1001975_pt1 | contig 30415 bp, 24 predicted proteins | sample Coa_R2_2_FD_187158 | JGI IMG/M metagenome (GOLD analysis project Ga0209062, IMG submission 187158) | Surface soil microbial communities from Centralia Pennsylvania, which are recovering from an underground coalmine fire - Coalmine... | ecosystem: Environmental > Terrestrial > Soil > Unclassified... | reverse complement strand
GGGAGGCTGAACCATGCGATTTGCAAAAAGCCAAATGACCGCCCCTGACTGTTCCAGCCCGCGGCGACGTTTCCCGGCCAGATCCGTTTTTCCATGGATTGGAGCGCTGCTCATCGAGATCGTGTTTGGCACATTCTCATGTCGAGCCGGGTCTCCCGGCACGTACACCGTTGAGCCCGGCGACACGATCCAGATCTCGGTCGTCGGCATCCCCGACCTGCATCAAAGCGCGACCATCCAGACGGACGGAACGATAGACTTTCCTCTTGCCGGAACGATCAAGGTCGAGGGGCTCTCGGCAGCCGAACTGCAGCAGCAAGTGAAGGAGCGCTTCGCCGGCAAAATCTATCGCGAACACGCGACGAACAATGGACAGGAAATACTGGTCGTCATTCGGCCCGAGGAGGTCAGCGCATCGATCGTCGCCTATCGTCCAGTCTACGTGACGGGCGCTGTTCTCAAACCTGGAGAGGTGACGTTTCGTCCTGGTCTCACGGTGCGAGAGGCGCTTGCTCTTGCGGGAGGTAATGACCGTGCGTCATCCCTCACGTCCGACCCGATGCTGGAGCTCTTGGCTGCCAAAAGCGAAAATCAAATCTTATGGCTCAAGCTCAGCAAGGAGCGAGCGCATGTCGCGAGCCTCACGAGCGAGCTGAACAATCAGGAAAATATCCAATCGTTCAGAGACCCCGACAATCCGCTACCGCCTCAAACTCTCGCGCAGATATATGCGCAGGAGACCGACGTTCTGAGGGCCCAATTAGCGAACTATCGTCGTCAGACAGATTTTATTCAAGCCGCTGTTCAGCAGGATGATCAGCAGATCGCACTCCTCAGCAGACAAGAAGACGAAGAGGAGAGCGGAATGAAATCCGACGTCGACGACCAAAAGAATCTCGCAGCTCTCCTCAGGCGCGGAGTCGTCACGAAGAATCTTGTGGCTGATGCTCGCCGGGAGACGCTCATCTCGTCGACCCGAACTCTTCAGGTGACGGCGCAGTTGCTTCAGGCCAAGACGCAAAAAATGGAAAACGAGCACCGGCTCGAGCAGCTGGAGAACGACCGCCGAGTCTCTTTGCTCAAGGAGCTCAGCGAGGCAACGCAGGACCTCGATGCCACCCGTGTGAACCTTGAGTCCTCGAAGCAGAAGCTGGCTTTCTTGGCGCAGCTCGTTCCGGATGCTTTTCTGGTGGCCGACTCAAAGCCGCAAATCACGTTGATTCACCATGGCGAAGGCGGGCTCGCACGCACCACGGTCGATGAGGATGCAGCCTTGGAACCTGGCGACGTCATCGACGTATCCCTTCAATTGCCCGGCGTGGCGCAGATGGCCTTTCACTGATTTGAAGGGGAGCGCCCGAGCACTGTGCAAGAGCCGAGCCTGAGCATTTTGGAATTTCGCCGAGAGCGATCAGCCCGAGGAGCCGAAGCTCAATCGCAAAAATTCACGATTTCCGCGGCCCTGATCGCGACTTCTGTCCGGTTTCTGGCTCGCAATTTCTTCATAATGTGTCTGACATGCACCTTGACGGTGCTTTCGCACATATTGAGCTGATAGGCGATCATCTTATTTGATCTGCCGTGTCTGATTGCCTGAATGACTGCGAGTTCGCGACTGGTCAAAGCCCCGGCCGAGTCGCCCGCCGCCGCTTTCCCGGATGATTGCTTGGCGGCAAGCACGCATTCGACGGGGAGATACGTGCCTCCGGCACTTACAAACTGCATAGCCTCGAGCGCTACATCGAGCCCCATGCTCGTGGAAATATACCCCTTCGCGCCCATTTTGATCGCGTCGAGAGCGTCATTCAGATCGCCCCTCTCCGCGACGATCGCGACCGGAGTAGATGGGGCAATGCTGCGGAGCGAAGACAGGTCGCGTTGTATTTCTTGTTTCGATAAATTCTCAATTGAGAGGACGACGAGCGCCGCGCGGCGGCCTCCGGCATTGGCGATCAAATCCGGGACGCTCGGAAATGAGACTACATGCGTCGCTTTGCTTCTTATGCTGCGCGCTAGGCAGTCTCGCAGCAAGGTGCGACGTTCGATTATGACAAAAGTGCTGAGAGCAATGCTTGCATCGCCATCGAAGCTTATATCTCGCGTTGCGGCGTGTCCGTCGGTATCAATCCTCAACTGACCCAAGGTCGAGGAAGTACACATATCGGACATGGTAGGTACCTCAACGCCGTATACGACTGGAGACTTCCGTTGGTGAGCAGAACATCAACCAAGCTATAAAGTTGTCACCCTATCTTCAAGATCTTTTGGATAATTTTACATCTTTTGGAGTAATCAGGTTTGACCGTGGCAATTCAGTTTTCGACCCTCGCCGATATCAAAAAATTCCTATGCAACTGAAAAATCTTTCTATTTTAACGGCGATCCCACGGCCGTGCGATTTGCTATCGAGACTCTCGGCTTCTACTTACCTTTCGGCACCAAAACGCCTCTGGAACTGCGCATAGACCTTTGCCGGGCGCGTGGCCGCCTACGGGACGCTAAATTTCCTTATTCGTAATCGAAGGCCGCCCGTCCAGCCTTGCCTGTTCCGGCCGACGGCGCGCGTATCCGATGAATGCCCCGGCGATACTCCGGCTTGCCAGCAACACAAGGCCGAGGCAAATTCGAGCGGAGATGTTGCCGGGAAAGAGCAGCTAGGGGGCGCGCTTGGCTTTCTATGAAGTTGGATCATTGAGGCGGTGGCATCCGGCGCGCGTCCTTGATGGAATGGTCCTCGCGCTCGTGACGCTCGCGGCGCTTTTCTGCTGCTACGAATTCGAGGTCCTGCCGGGCGATACCAAGCCCTATGCGCTGGAGTTGGATGAGGTTTTGCTTGTTTCGACCATCTTCTGCGGCGGGCTTTTCATTTGCGCGCTCCGCTACATCGTGCAGCTGCAAGGGCGTTTCAGTACATCGTCTTGCGACTGCTCGATGGACAACAAGCAGGTCGGACCCAAACCCCTCGGGCGACCGTCGAAAGCAGCGGAAATAGAGGCGGCTATCGATGCGCTTGCAGCCGACGGGATCGACCTTTCCAAGCTTGCCCGGAAAGATGCTTATTCGCGAATCCTTCAAAAGGCGGCAAAGCACGGGGCCAATGTCGACGTCGGGTTCAGCATTCCGGTGATCCAGAGAGCGCTCGTCAGGCGATATGGACCCCGAGCCTGACAGGGATCGTCCTTTCCAGATTTGCTCGCCCCGCCCGCAAAGCGAGAGGGCTCTGCCCTTCTCTCGGAAAAGAAGCGGTCCGCCGAGGACGGCGAGACCGCTTCTAACCAGCCAAAAAATCAAGCGATCTCCGGCTAGCCCAGGCCGTGCCGCAGGTGCGATCTAAGGCCGGATGCCGGAATCAGCAAAAGGATCTTTAAGTCAAAACCCTTTTTGGCTCCCGGGGCGACGTGGATCGGTATGAATATGGCGCGAGGTTATTCAAGGGCGGTAACACGCCGAGTTCAAGGCGCCAGTTAGACATCGGGACTGAATAGCTGATCCCGCCCGAGCAGCCGCCCCTCGGCCAGAGCCAGGATGAGACCGGCGTCTGATTCCGGATTGTGCACGAACCCAACCACCCTCGGCATTTCCGCCGCGATCCCCACTACGCGATGGAGTCGGACTTGGTTGCCGTGGATCGTGGTGCGGACCTCGCTGTCGGGCAGGCCGGCGCGCACCAGCCCTTCTATTGCGGCAGCCGTCTTTGCGGGGAGTTTTACAGGAGCGGTGAGAGTAAAGATTACGGCTTGGCCTTCTGGCACAACCTCAGACAGGCCGGCTTTCAGGCTGCCGATGAGCCGCAATACAACCTTGTCGAACCGCAGACGAAGCTTAGCCGCCGCGATCCTCTCGGCAATCTCACGCTCGATCATCGCCGGTTCAGTCACGGAATAATTCTATGCCCGTCGCTTCTTCTCACTTTCGAGAGGGACTTGTCAGCACCCGGGGGAGAGAACGCCAACTCTAGGACCCAGCTATCTTCGGGACACCATGCTGCGCTGGGCTTCGGTGGCGGAAGGGGTGGGATTCGAACCCACGGCGGGCTTGCACCCGCGGCGGTTTTCAAGACCGCTGCCTTAAACCACTCGGCCACCCTTCCGGAATTTGGGCGAAACCGCCCCGCCCCCTCATAACCCCAAATCCCGCGACTTTGCGAGAGCGAGAATCGGCTCGACCGCAGCGCCCTCGATCGTCTCCGCCATCGAAGCCCGAAGCCGAGTGCCCGCCCCCATCGCGCCCGCCCTGAAACTTTGCCGGTACACGCGAGTTTACGAAACGCGAGCGCAGCGATTCGCCGCGGCTCTCTTCCGAAGGGATTCGCAAGAGTAACCTTCCTTAACAGAAAGTTGATCTTACGCCCATCTTTGGTCTTCTAAGTTCCGTTGATGGTCGCAGTTAAAACCTAACTCTGCCGCAATTCGCCTATCAAGTGAGATTGCGAGGATCTACTTTGTTAATACCCAGGGGAGGATGAAGAAACTGTTGCATAGACGCGACATGACCTCCGATCAAAAAGCATTTGTTTGGATTTTGCTGGTTTATTCTATTGAACGATGACGACGAAGAAACTAGCTGGTTAGGCACACACTTGGAGGGGAAAATCTCATGTTGCGTAGGTTTCTGATAACGACGGCGCTTGTCTCTTTGGCCGGCGGTTCGGCCCTGGCGGCCGATCTGCCAAATCAAAAAGGCCCGCCGGTCTTCACTCCGCCGCCTCCCCCGCCGCCCGCCTTCACCTGGAGTGGCGTCTATATCGGTGGCCAGGTCGGCTATCAGTGGAGCGCGCATAGCCAATCGCCGAATGTCTTCGATCCGACCGGCGCTTTCGTCACGAGTCTGCCCGGCAGCAGTCCGCGCGGCATCGTGGGCGGCGGTCACGTCGGCTATAATTTCCAGGTCGCCCAGTTCGTCTTCGGCCTCGAAGGCGACGTCGACGGATCGAGCTATTCGGGCGGCAACGGTTCGGGCATCATTGGCTATACCGATCGCGAACCCGTCGAAGCCTCGATCCGCGGCCGTGTCGGTTATGCGTGGGACCGCCTCCTGATTTACGGCACGGGTGGCGTCGCCTTCGGCGATTTCCATGATACCTATTTCAGCCCGCTCGGCGTCGACAGCATCTGGCACGAGCATACGGGCTGGACGGCCGGTGCCGGCCTCGAATATGCGATCACCAACAATTGGTCACTGCGCGGCGAATATCGCTATAGCGATTTCGGCCATATCTCCGATCCTCTGACTGCATCTTTCGCCCCGGGTGCGACGGCCACCCGGCACGAGACCGATCATCGCGTTCAGGTCGGTTTCAGCTACAAGTTCGATCTGTTCGAGCCGCCGGCGCCGGTGGTCTCGAAGTACTAAGCGTAAGTACCAGTGATTGCGTGAAAGACCCGGCCCAGTGCCGGGTCTTTTCGTTACTCTCACGCCGGCGCTGCGCTTCAAAGCTTCCGAAGTCGCGGGTTGCAAGTCGACGGCCGGCGTGGCAATCGGCTGCGCATGAACGAACCCCTCCGGAAGGCCGCGCCGAAGATTTCTTTCGTTTCGCTCGGCTGCCCCAAAGCGCTTGTCGACAGCGAGCGCATCATTACGCGCCTGCGCGCCGAAGGCTATGAGCTCGCGAAGACTCATGCCGGCGCCGATGCCGTGATTGTCAATACTTGCGGCTTCCTCGACAGCGCCAAGGCCGAATCGCTCGCCGCAATCGGCGCGGCGCTCGACGCCAATGGCAAGGTCATCGTCACCGGCTGCATGGGAGCGCAGCCCGGCACGATTCGCGCAGCTTTTCCAGAAGTCCTTTCGATCACCGGCCCGCAAGCCTACGAGAGCACGATGGCCGCCGTGCACGAGGCCGTCCCTGCGCCGCATGATCCTTTTGTCGATCTCGTGCCGGAACAAGGCATCAAGCTCACGCCGCGCCATTACGCCTATCTCAAGATTTCCGAAGGCTGCAACAATCGCTGCTCCTTCTGCATCATTCCGCAATTGCGCGGCAGGCTCGTCTCGCGCCCCGCGGCGGAGGTTCTGCGCGAAGCGGAAAAGCTCGTCGCTGCCGGCGTCAAGGAGATCCTCGTCATTTCGCAGGATACCGGCGCCTATGGCCGCGATCTCTCTTACGCCGAAAGCGCCTTTGGCGATCGGCACGTGCGCGCCAAGTTCATCGATCTCATGCGCGAACTCGGCTCCCTCGGCATCTGGGTGCGGCTGCATTACGTCTATCCCTATCCGCACATAGACGAAGTTCTGCCGCTGATGGCCGAGGGCAAGATCCTGCCTTATCTCGACGTGCCTTTTCAGCACGCAAGTCCCGATGTGCTGCGCGCCATGCGTCGACCGGGCGATCAGGAGAAGACGCTCGCGCGGATCGCGACGTGGCGGAAGCTCTGCCCCGATCTCACCCTGCGTTCGACCTTCATTGTCGGCTTTCCCGGCGAGAGCGAAGAGGATTTCCAATTTCTTCTCGACTGGCTCGATGAAGCACGCCTCGATCGCGTCGGGGCGTTTCGTTATGAGCCGGTCGCCGGCGCGCCCGCCAATGACCTTGGCCTAGAGCCCGTCCCGCAAGAAGTCCGCGATGCGCGTTACGATCGATTCATGCGTCATCAGCAAGCGATCAGCACGCGCTTGCTGAAGAACAAGATCGGCAGGCATTTTCAAGTTATCATCGATCGCGCCGGGCCTCTCGAAGGCCGCACGAAAGGCGATGCGCCCGAGATCGACGGCAAGGTCCATGTCGCAAGCCGGCGGCCGCTGCGCCCCGGCGAGATCGTCAGCGTAAAAATCGAGCGCGCCGATTCTTATGATCTTTTCGGAACCGCAGCCTAGACTAGCGCGGCAGCGCTTCGAGCGATCGCTGCCGCATTCGTTCGCGCTTGTGCACACCCGATACCCCGATCACTTGGCCTCCGAACCATTGTTCTTGGGCGGTATGACCGGTGTCTCTTCCGGGTTTTGAGGCGGCGGCTTTTTCGTCATTCCGGGATCTGTGTCGTCCTTCGGCGTGATGACGCCGCCCGTCGCATTGGCTGGCGGCGGATTCACCGGTCCCATGTGCTGTTTCTCGGGGATTGTCGAATTCGGCTTTGCCGCCGAGCCGGGGCTCTGCGCGAAGGCGCTCCCTATCGCTACGGCCATCACGCTTGCGAATATCAATGGCGCACAGGGCCGAGCTTTGCACTTCGGTAGCATGGCTGTTCTCCTTGCCTGCGCTCGATGAGCGAACGCGGGCGGCCAAGCATCCGTTCCAGACGTTGGGAGCATGACGCCGAAACTTGAACATGAGATCGAAGCAACGATCGGCGCAGTTTACGACTCGCAGTGCACTTCCGGCTCTTCCTCGCTCTCGGCGAGAGCCAAGCTCATGAGGTTCTGTTCCATCTTCTTCTCCTGCTGCCTGAACCAGAGCCAGAAGGCGAAGATGCCGGCGATCGCGATGATCAGTCCGACGATGCCGAGCGGGCCGGTCGCGTTGCGCATGGCATTGCCGAAGAAATAGCCGCCGAGTCCCATGATCAAGGCCCAGGCCATGGCGCCGGCCGCATTGAAAATAAAAAAGCGCCGCCAATCGTATTTGTTCAGGCCGGCAAGCACCGAGGCGAGGACCCGCAGGACGGCGATGAAACGGCCGAAGAAGACGATCTTCCCGCCATGATGTTGGAAGAGGTAACGGCCGAGCGCCAGGCGATTGGCGTTGAGGCCGAGAAACCGGCCATAACGTTCCACAAGTGTCGAACCTGCGCTGCGGCCGAGCCAGAACCCCGCGCTCCCGCCCAGCATGGCCGCGAGCATGGCGAGCATGATGACTTCCGCAACATTGAGATGACCTGTAGCCCCGGCATAAATCGCGGCAAGGACCAGGGCCGTCTCTCCCGGCAAAGGCGAACCCATTCCCTCGAGCATCACCACCAGAAACACCGCGAGATAGCCGTGTCTCACGATAAGCGGCTGGATTTCATTGCCGAACAAACTGACCTCCGGTGCCGGCGTGGGCTTTGATATTTACATTGTTGGAACGTGATATCCGGCAAAATCTCGCATCCGATCTGGCAAAATCGGCCGGGCTGTTTTATATCGATGGACCTAGACTTAAGGCGTTTTTGGGAACTTAACGCGCGATGCTGCAGGTTGTCTCGGCCAACCGTCTGGTCGATGGGAGAGTGGTCTACCTCGATGCGCAGGGCAACTGGGTCGAAAAGATCGAAGCGGCCGCGACCTTTGCCGGCGAGGCGGAATGCGCACAAGGCCTAGAGAAGGCCCGTGCGGCGGTCGCTGCCAATCTGGTCATAGACCCTTTCGCGGTTGCCGTGATCGAAACCGAAAATGGGCGCCAAGCCGTCAGCTTGCGCGATGCGATCAGGGCCAAGGGCCCGACCATCCACTACGGCCGAGCGGCGCGGAGGACTTGATGTACCGCTACGACGAATTCGACGCCGCCTTTGTCGCCGAACGTGTTGCGCAATTCAGAGATCAGGTTGCGCGGCGGCTTAGGGGCGACTTGACCGAAGAGCAGTTCCGGCCGCTACGTCTGCAGAATGGCGTCTATTTGCAATTGCACGCCTATATGCTGCGTATCGCCGTACCCTATGGCACGCTTTCGCCGCGCCAAATGCGCAAACTCGCTCATATCGCGCGGCGCTACGACAAAGGCTATGGCCATTTCACCACGCGGCAAAATCTTCAGTTTCACTGGCCGGCGCTCGCCGACGTTCCTGACATTTTAAACGAGCTCGCCAGCGTTGAGATGCATTGCATCCAGACGTCAGGCAACAATATCCGCAATATCACCGCCGACCAATTCGCCGGAGTAGCGGCCGACGAGATCGAGGACCCCCGGCCCTATTGCGAGATCCTGCGGCAATGGTCCTCACTCCATCCCGAATTCTCCTTCCTGCCGCGGAAGTTCAAGATCGCGATCGCCGGCGCGCCGCATGATCGCGCCGCGATCCAAACCCATGACGTCGGCTTCCATATCGTGCGCAATGCGCGCGGCGAAGTGGGCTTTGCCTGCTACGTCGGAGGCGGCCTCGGCCGCACGCCTTTCGTCGCCCATAAGATCCGCGACTTCCTGCCGAAGTCAGATCTCATCGCCTATACCGAGGCGATTCTGCGAGTCTATAACCTCGAAGGCCGGCGCGACAACAAGTTCAAGGCGCGTATCAAGATTCTGGTGCACGAAAAGGGCGCCGACGCGATCCGCGCCGAAGTCGAAGAAGAATTCGCAAGGACGCGCGGGGCGACGGTCAGCATCCCCAAGGAGGAGATCGACCGGATCGGCGCTTATTTCGCCCTGCCCGACCTTCCCGCGCAGCCGGCTCGCGCCGGCGCCTTCGAGACGCGCCGCGCCGGGGACGCCGCATTCGCCCGTTTCGTCGACCAGAACGTGATTGCGCACAAAGTGCCGGGCTATGCCATCGTCACCATCTCGCTGAAGTCGATCGGCGCCGTCCCCGGTGATGTGTCGGCCGAGCAGATGGACGCCATTGCCGATCTCGCCGAGACCTATTCGCATGACGAGATCCGCGTCACGCACGAACAGAACCTCGTGCTGCCGCATGTGGCGCTCGCCGATCTTCCGGCCGTCTACGATCGGCTCGTTGCGCTCGATCTTGCAACGGCCAACATCGGCCTTGTCACGGACATTATCTCCTGCCCCGGTCTCGACTATTGCTCGCTCGCAACCGCGCGCTCGATTCCGGTCGCGCAGCGGATCTCGGAGCGTTTTGGCGACACCGACCGGGCACGCGAGATCGGTGAGCTCAAGATCAATATTTCCGGCTGCATCAATGCCTGCGGCCATCACCACGTGGGCCATATCGGCATTTTGGGCTTGGAAAAGAAGGGCGTGGAATCCTACCAGATCACGCTCGGCGGCGCCGCCGATGAAAACTGCGCGATCGGCGATGTGACGGGACCCGGCTTTTCGACCGACCAGGTCGTCGATGCGGTCGAGAAAATCGTCGACACTTACTTGAAGGTCCGTACGGGTAAGGACGAGGATTTCCTCTCGGCCTACCGGCGTGTCGGCATGGCACCATTCAAGGAAGCCCTTTATGAGCGTGCCTGAAGGTCTTCTTTTCGGGGACCAGATCGCCGCCTCGCGGCTGGCGGAGAGATTCTTTGCGCTCGACGCGGAGAAATTGCTGCGCCTCGCGATCGAAGATCTATTCCCCGGCCGCATTGCTCTCGTCTCGAGCTTCGGAGCCGATTCGGCGGTGCTTCTCCATATGATTTCGCGGATCGACCGCGCGACGCCGGTCCTCTTCATCGACACGTTACATCTCTTTCCCGAAACGCTCGCCTACCGCGACGCGCTCGTCGCTAGACTCGGATTGAGCAAGATCATCACGCTGAAGCCGGACCCGGCGGCACTTGCACGTGAAGATCCGGACGCTTTTCTCTGGGCACAGGACCCCGACCGGTGCTGCGCGATCCGCAAAGTCCAGCCGCTCGCCAAGGCGCTTGAAGGCTTCGAGGCCTGGATCACGGGTCGCAAGCGCTTTCAGTCGGCGACGCGCGCCAACCTGCCTCTGTTCGAGGCCGACGGGCCAAGGATCAAGCTCAATCCGCTGGCTCGTTGGACGCAGGCCGATATCGACGCCTATTTCGACAGGCACGACTTGCCGCGCCACGAACTCGTCGCCAAGAATTATCTCTCGATCGGGTGCGTGCCCTGCACCTCGCCGATCAGGCCGGGCGAAGATCCGCGCGCCGGCCGCTGGCGCGGGCGCGCCAAGACCGAGTGCGGCGTCCATTTCGCACTCCCTGAAGCCGGCGCGGACATTTGAAAATGGCGCTCTTCAAGGACGGCCGGTTCACGCCGGACCCCTGGCGGCGCGCCGACGGCATCGCCGATTTGCCGCCGGAAGGCTACGTCATCATGACTGTGGAGAGCTGGCGCCACCTCGATACGCTGTCAAACCGGCGCAATGTCGCCTTCGGCCTGCTGCTCGAGCCGAGCCAGCCGGTCGAGACCATCGCCGAAGACCTGCCCTATCTCGCTTTGGTCGCGCTTCAATTTCCGAAATTCACCGACGGCCGCGGCTTTTCCCAAGCGCGGCAGATTCGCGAACGCTACGGCTTTACGGGCGAACTCCGGGCGACCGGCGAGGTGTTGTTCGACCAGCTGCAATTCATGGCGCGTTGCGGATTCGATGCGTTCGAGATCACCGACCCGGTGACGATCAAGCTGCTCGAAGAAGGCCGCTCTCCGATCACCATGCATCATTATTATCAGCCGGGAGACGCGCCGGAGGCGGCAGCTGGCGTGAGCCCTTGGCGACGCCAGCCGCTGCGCAAGACCTAAATTACGGGCTGCAGCCGCATTCCGGCGCGGCGTGCCGCGCAGCGTCGCGCCAGCGTATGGCCGATTCCGGCTCCTCGATTTCGCGCTCGAGGATGATCTGCAAGCCGCGCAAGATCGGCTGATCGGCTTTATGCATGGCGCGGCCCACGACGCGCCGCTCGACGGCATGCGCCTCGCCTGCAAATTCGCGCACCGCACGCGCCGCAAACGCGCCGACGGAGAGCCCATGCTCATCCGCGGCTTTTTTGACCCGTGAAGCGAAAGCGAACCCGAGCGAAGCCACTGCCGCTTGCGCGACCTTCTCATGCGAGCACGTGCGGACGATCTCGTCGATCAACACGGGGGCCTCCTTTCACTTCAACAGAACCGATCCGAAACGCCGCTTGGTTGGAGACGCGGTCCTGCGACTCTCGTTTTGCAATGTGTCCCGAGCAATGTGTCCGAGCAATGTGCGCCGAAAGCATCTCGGCTATCGCTCTCATCCAGGTATTCAGCCTAGCGCCCTGAACGAATGACAGCCGATGTCGGCTTTCTAATGACAGCAACACGATCCTTTCGTGCTACATCGCTCTTTCGTGCTACATCGCATCTTTGTGATGCGTCGCGCGATCGTGTCATGCAATCGCAATAACGGCTGCCACTCACAAATACGAGAACGCAGCACAACGTCGGCCTCGCATCTTCATGCTACAGGATCCGCTATCGCATGCAATGCGAGGAACACGCCTAGCGCGAAATTTTATTCTCGCCTTGTGCATCGCAATGTTGCGGAGAGTTCAATATTGAGATTTCGAAGAACAGAGATTTGATTCTCTTCCAGCGACGATTGGCAGCCGTACCGGGCGCACGGATTAAAATGAAATCTTGGGTGGAACTCTCGAACCGGCCGAACGTTGTTTCACCCTGTGATTCCCGGCGCGTGTGCAGGTGCGGTAAAGGTCGTTCGCCGAACGGTGAATTTTTCCTTAACCTCACCCCAGGAACGCGCCGATGAGCGAAAAAGAGCTGCGCCAAGCTCTCGTTGAGAATTGCCGCGCCCTTGAAAAATTGAACATCAACCAGGGCATGGCCGGCAATCTTTCGGCCCGCAGCGGCGCCTTCATGCTCATTACGCCGACCGGCGTTCCCTATGACAAAATGACCGCGGACATGATCGCGCGGATGCCGATCGAGGTCGATTACGGCTCTTGGACCGGTCCGCTCGCTCCCTCGAGCGAATGGCGCATGCATCTCGACATCATGCGCGCGCGCCCCGACGTGGGCGCCGTCGTTCATACGCATGCGGTTCACGCGACGACGCTGTCGATTTTGCACAAGCCCATCCCGGCGATCCATTACATGATCGCGGCATTCGGCGGCCCGACCGTCCGCTGCACGGATTATGCGCCCTACGGCACCAAGGAATTGTCCGAGCTTGCAATCGAAGGGCTTGCCGATCGCGATGGCGTGCTGCTCGGGCAGCACGGCATGTTGGCGACCGGGCGCGATCTTCCGCGAGCGATGTGGCGCGCCGTCGAGCTCGAAACGCTCGCCAGAATGTACATTCTGGCACTCGGCATCGGCCAGCCTATGGTCCTGCCCGACGATGAGGTCATGCGGACAGTCGAACGGTTCAAGTTTTACGGCTATCAGCCGAAGAAAGTCGCGAGCCTGGCGCTCGGCAAGCCGGCAAGGCCTCCCATTGCCAAACGGGCGGCCCAGAAGAAAACGAAAGCGCGCCGAAACTGAAGGAGGCTCCGCTGGTTGCCTGCGGGGAAAAAGGCGACTTTCCGACGAGCCGCGGCTGACCGGCGAAGATCAGGGATCCAGGTCGCTGTCGGATGCCGGCGCCGCGCTTTGTTTCGCCCGGCGAGACTCCCTCACCAGACGCCGCTATTGGGCATCGAAGCCCAGGGTTCCTGCGCCGGCTTGGCGGCGCCCTTTTGCAGAAGCTCGATCGAGATCTGGTCAGGCGAGCGGATGAAGGCCATATAGCCGTCGCGCGGCGGCCGGTTGATGGTAATGCCGGCCTTCATGAGCTTGTCGCAGGTCGCGTAAATATCGTCCACGGCGAAGGCGAGATGGCCGAAATTGCGGCCGCCGGTATAGGTCTCCGGATCCCAATTATACGTGAGCTCGAGCAGCGGACGCTGGGCTTTCTTGGCGGTTTCGGCATCGCCGGGCGCGGCAAGATAGACCAGCGTAAAGCGGCCCTTTTCGTTCTCGATTCTGTGGGTTTCGACAAAGCCGAGCTTGCCGCAATAGAACTCGAGCGACTGCTTGAGGTCCGTTACGCGAACCATTGTGTGGAGATATTCCATGCTGCCTCCTCGCGGGTGATGTCCATTCTGCAAAGCGCTTGCGGACGGCGTCGCCGCACTGATAAACCGCGGGCTTGGCCCGGCTTCAACGCATATAGTTTCTAACGTCGAGACGTCCATGGACGGCGCCCAAAACGTCAAAGAACGCGCCGCGCTCTTCTCCATTGTTGCGAGCGCGCTGCTCACGGCTGCCAAGATCTTCGCGGGCCTGCTTTCCGGGTCGCTCGCTCTCTTGTCGGAAGCCGGCCATAACCTTGCCGACACGGGCATTACGATCATCACTTATTTCGCCGTGCGCGCCGCCGGCAAGCCGGCAGACGAAGAGCATAATTATGGGCATGCAAAAATCGAAACGCTCGCCGCGCTGATCGAGACGGGATTTCTCTTCGCACTTGCCATCGCCATTCTCGTCGAGGCCGTGCGGCGCCTGGCCATAGGCCAGACCGAGATCAATGCCAATCTCCTCGCCTTCGGCGTGCTCATCGTCTCGATCGGGGTCGATATTTCCCGGTCTCACCTTCTCTCGCGAGTTGCGCATGAGACCAAGAGCGACGCACTCGCCGCCGACCTGGTGCATTTCGCCTCGGACATGGTCGGCTCCTTCGTCGCTCTCCTCGGCCTCATTGCCGCGCGCTTCGGCTATCCGCAGGGCGATGCTCTGGCGGCCCTTACGGTGGCGCTCGTCATTTCGATCGCCGGTTACAAGCTCGGACGGCGCGCAGTCGACACCTTGATCGACGCGGCGCCCAAGGGGCTCGCGGCGAGCCTGCGCCGAATTGCCGGAAACGTGCCCGGCGTGATCGCCATCGATAGTCTGAGACTGCGTCCGGCAGGCGCCAACGTCTTCGGTGACCTGGTCATCTCGGTGCCACGCACCCTCCCGCAGGAAAAGGTCGCCGCGATTACGGACGAGGTCGGCGCAGCGGTGGCTGCGGCCCATCCGGGCGTCGCGCTCACTGTCGCGACGACCCCCGTTGCCGCCGATAACGAGAGCGTGCTCGAACGCGTTCTCCTGATCGCCGCCAAACGGCACGCACCGGTTCATCACGTCATCGTGCAGCAGGTAGCCGGGCGCACTTCGCTGAGCTTCGACGTCGAGGTCGACGGGCGCATGCCGCTCGGCGAGGCGCATGCCATTGCCTCGCGCCTGGAGGCGGATGCCCGCAAAGAGCTCGGCCCTGGTATCGAGGTCGAGACTCATATCGAACCGCTCGAGCCGCGCGAATTATCCGGGCGCGATGCGCCGACGAACGTCCGCGATGCGATCGCTGCCGCGCTCGCCGAATCTGCCGCGGGCGGGATCGTCGAGGTCCATAACGTGCGGGTGCGCGAAACGCCGGAAGGATTGATCGTCAATTATCATTGCCGCGCCGATCCGAGGCTCAGCGTCGGCGAAGTGCATCACGCTGTCGACGAGCTCGAGCGCCGGATGAAAGCCGATTTCCCGGCCATTCTGCGGATCGTCGGCCACGCGGAGCCTCTGCGCTAGGCATGTTCGGCGAGCTCCTGCGCACCCGCCGCTTCGCGCCCCTCTTCTGGTGCCAGTTTCTCTCGGCCTTCAACGACAATTTCGTCCGCAACATGCTGGCGATGCTGATCCTCTTTCGCTTCGGCGGACCGCAAGCGGGCACGCTGATCACTTTGGCCGTCGGCATTTTCATCTTTCCTTCGATCTTTCTTTCCGCTTTGGCTGGCCAGATCGCCGATGCGCGCGACAAGGCCGAGGTTGCCCGCACGCTGAAATTCGCCGAGATCTTCGTTCAGATGGTCGCCGCCGCGGGCCTCTGGCTCGCGTCCCTGCCCTTGCTTTACGCGGCGCTCTTCGGCCTCGGCGTGATCGCGACCCTCTTCGGCCCCGTCAAATACGGAATTCTGCCCGATCACCTCAAACGTCATGAACTCGTCGCGGGCAACGCGCTGGTCGAAGCGGCAACCTTTCTCGCCATCCTCTTCGGCCTCATTGCGGGCGCGCTCGCCGCAAAACAAAATCTCTCGCCCCTCGCGATCACCTTTCAGCTCATGACAATCGCGATCGCCTGTTTCGTCACGAGTTTCCTCATTCCGCCGACCGGCGCGGCCAGCCCGGACCTGCCGATCGACGCCAATCTCTTTGCTTCGACCTTGGCGCTCATGCGCGAATTGCGCCGCTCGGCCTTCCTCTGGCGCGCCGGGCTGGCGCTCTCCTGGTTCTGGCTGACGGGCGCCGTCGCCATTTCGCTTGTTCCAGTCGCTGTGCGCCATGCGACGGGCGCCGGCATAGAGGCGGAGGCGGCCGTCAGCGCGCTTTTTGCGTTGGGGATCGGTACGGGCTGTCTGACTGCGGCGTGGATCGCCGCCGGCCGCATTCGGCTGAAGCCTGTTCCGATTGCGGCGCTCGGGATGGCCTTCTTTCTCGTGATGCTCGGATTTGCCACCGGCGGTTTTGCGGAAAAATCCACCGATCTCGGCTTATTCGGTTTTTTGACCAGCCCTAAGGGCCTCGCGATCAGCCTCGGCGTCGTGGGGCTTGCGGCTGCAGGCGGGCTCTTCACTGTTCCGCTCTTTGCGGCGGTTCAGGCCCTATCGCCGATCGAGCGGCGCGCGCGCACAATCGCTGGCGTCAACGTGCTCAATGCGGTTTTCATGGTCGCCGGAACGCTGATCACAGCTTTGCTGCAAAGCCGGCTCTTCGGCGCCTCCGAAGCTTTGCTTCTCGCTGTTTTGGGATTTTGCAACATTGCCGCCGCAGCCTATGTCCAGGCGCGGATCTTGCCCTTGGTCCGGCATGCCGACACGTGACGGGGTTTGCGCCGGCCGCGCGAGGCCCTATGATCCTCTCCTGACCCGCGGAGCGGCCTGCTCAGCTTGGCGGTTCTCTTCATGCAAGGCCCCTATGCGCACAGACATCGCCAAGCCCATCCGTCTCGCCGATTATCATCCGCCCGATTATCTGATCGACACCGTCAATCTCGATGTCAGGCTCGACCCGCATGCGACACGCGTTGTCGCGCGCTTGGCGATCCGCCCCAATCCAAAGGGGCGCGCCGGCGCCGATCTCATGCTCGACGGCGATGGGCTCGTCGCCAAGCGGATCGCGCTCGATGGCCAGGAGATCGACATCAAGGCCAATTACGTCACGCCGAACGGACTCACGATCGCAAGACCGCCGCAACACCCATTCACTTTGGAGATCGAGACCGAGATCGATCCTTCGGCCAATACTTATCTGATGGGCCTCTATCGCTCGGGCTCTGCCTATTGCACGCAATGCGAAGCCGAAGGCTTCCGGCGCATCACCTATTTTCTCGACCGGCCTGACGTGCTCAGCGTCTATACCACGCGGCTCGAGGCGGAGATCGCAGAAGCCCCCGTTCTCCTCTCCAACGGCAATCTGCTGGAGAGCGGCAAGATCGCGGGCACCAACCGGCATTTTGCGATCTGGCACGACCCTTTTCCGAAGCCCTGCTACCTCTTTGCAGTCGTCGGCGGCGATCTCGGCTCGATCCATGATTCCTTCGTCACGGCCTCGGGACGCAATGTGTCGCTCGGCATTTATGTCGAACACGGCAAGGAGGAAAGCGCGCTCTACGCGATGGATGCGCTGAAACGCGCCATGCGCTGGGACGAAGAGACCTTCGGACGCGAATATGATCTCGACGTCTTCAATATCGTCGCCGTTTCCGACTTCAACATGGGCGCGATGGAGAATAAGGGGCTCAACGTCTTCAACGACAAATATGTGCTCGCCTCGCCGCAGACCGCGACCGATACCGATTATGCGCAGATCGAGGCGGTGATCGCGCATGAATATTTCCACAATTGGACCGGCAATAGAATCACCTGTCGAGACTGGTTTCAGCTTTGCCTCAAGGAGGGCCTGACCGTCTTCCGCGATCACGAATTCTCGGCCGATCAGCGCTCGAGACCGGTGCGGCGGATCGCCGACGTGCGCACTCTGCGCGCGCAACAATTTCCCGAGGACGCCGGACCGCTCGCACATAATGTGCGTCCGGATGTCTATTACGAGATCAATAATTTCTACACGGCGACGGTCTACGAGAAAGGCGCCGAAATCATTCGCATGCTGAAGGTCCTCATCGGGGCCGAGGCTTTCAGAAAAGGCATGGATCTTTATTTTTCGCGCTATGACGGCACTGCCGCGACGATCGAGGATTTCATCGGCTGTTTCGCCGAAATTTCAGGACGCGATCTCGACCATTTCTCGCTCTGGTACCGGCAGGCGGGCACACCGCTCGTCGAGGCGCAAGCTTCCTATGATGCAGCGGCGCGAACGCTCAGCCTCGATTTTCGCCAGAGCACCAACAAGACGCCCGGGCAAGACGAGAAAAAACCGCTCGTCATTCCGATCGAACTCGGGCTTATCGGCGAGCGTGGCGAGAATTTTCCCCTCATCGTGCGGCCGGAAAACGGGGCGAGCGCCACCGAACTCGCTTCAGGAGTGATCGAACTTTCCACTCCGGAACGCCGCGTTGTGTTTCACGACTTGCCGGTGCGTCCGGTCGCTTCGCTCCTGCGCGGCTTCTCGGCGCCCGTGCGGCTTTCCTATCCGGCGAGCGAATCCGATCTCATCACGCTGACCGCCTACGACAGCGATAGTTTCAATCGCTGGCAGGCTTCGCAGACCTATGCGACCCGCCTGCTCTTGCGTTCGGTCGAGCTCATTCGTGCCGGACAAACGCCGCAAGCAGACCCGCGCTTTGCCGATGCGCTGCGCCGCGTGCTCGAAGCCAGCGAGGCCGATCCCGCCTTCGCCGCGCAAGTGATCACCTTGCCCGGCGAGGCCGATATCGCTCGCGAAATCGGCGCCAACGTCGATCCGGACGCGATCTTTGCTGCGCGCAAATCGCTCCGCGCCGCTATCGGCGGCGGGCTCGCCCGGGAGCTCCTCGCCATTTACGAGGAGCTGACCGAAACGGGCCCGTATTCGCCCGATGCGGCGGCGGCCGGGCGCCGGGCGCTGCGCAATGCCGCCCTCGACCTTTATGCCGCCTCCGATCCGGCCGAGGGGCTCGCGCTTGCGCTCAAGCAATTCGAAGACGCACGCTTCATGACCGACAAGATCGCGGCGTTGGGCATCATCGCGATGCAGCCCGGCGCAGCGCGGGACGAAGCGCTCGGCTCCTTCTATCGGCTTTATTCGAGCGAACCTCTGGTGATCGACAAATGGTTCGCGCTCCAGGCCGTGATCCCGGAAGGCGATACGCTCGCCAGGGTGAAGCGGCTGATGGATCACCCGGCCTTTTCGCTCGCCAATCCCAACCGCGTGCGGGCGCTGATCGGCGCTTTTGCCTCCGGCAACCAGACGCAATTTAACGCGCCGGACGGGAGCGGCTACGAGTTCGTCGCCACGATCGTGCTGCTGCTCGATGCCAAGAATCCGCAGGTGGCCGCGCGGCTTTTAGGCGCCTTCAAGAGCTGGCGGGCTCTGGAGGAGCGCAGGCGCACGCGAGCGGAAGCCGCGCTGCGGCGCGTCGCGGGCGCAAGCCACCTCTCGCCGGACGTCAAGGATATTGCCGAACGCTCGCTCGCTTAGCCGCCGGTCCCTTTGCGCCGGCCGCGCCCCACTCACGAGGGCCGAGCGAGCTGAGAGAGCGCATCAACGCTCCTTGGAGCAGACCCCATGTCCCTGCTCGTCCGCTGATGCAAACCCGGAGCTCTTCTCGAGCTGCCTTTCGGGATGTCTTTTACTCAGGGCGCCTTGGCCACCCTTTTGAGCATCGCGCGGCGTGACGCGCGCTCCCGCGCGATCCCGCTCCTTTTTGGCATGACCTATCTTGGACATCGCGGTCTCCATCCGTACTCGACGCTTAGGCCCGTGAAAAACCGCTTTGCCGAGAAACGGGTTCCGCGCGTTCCGCTGAGATCGGGAGCCGGGATCCATGGTGGGTGGACAAGCGCATCGCATCTGCTTCGCGGCCAAGCAGCCCCGGTGCAGTTCGAGCCGTTCGACGAACTTACGCGTATCAAAATGGGACGGTTGATCGCCCCGGCCCTGCCTCAACGCCGTGCGCGCTTTACAGCGCACAGGGCGTCCCGGCGAACCGCTCTCGACCGGCGAAAAAACTTCGCTGATCAATTTTCTTTTCAACATTCATAAACTTCTGGACAAATCGTCGAGCTCGGATTCAGATGGCTATGATTCGGAAAGATGCGGCACGTCGTTCCGGATCGGTCTCGAGGGGGCTCACCGATGATCCGTGCGGATGCGGCGGATACTTTTGTGCGCGCGAATTCGGCGCGACAAGTAACCGAGTCGTCTAAGAAGCGCACGCTCCAACAAACTCACCTGGCCTTCGGACCTTGGCTTCATCACGCCGTTCCGGCCTTGATCTGCGTGTTTATCGTCGCACTGACCGCCTTTACGGGATTATTGATGCGCGATGCGCACGACCGGGCGATCGCCGATGCGACCCTGCAACTCGGATTGCTCGCTGCGGCGACGACGGGCGATTTTGCGACCGTCACCGACAGGTCCGGCAACCCTGATCCGGCGCGTATGCTGATCCAATCTCTGCCCGATCATGCCTTGTCGGGCGGCCAACACGTGCTGTTGACCAACGACAGGGGCACAATTGTCGCCGCCTATCCGCCGGAGCTCGGTGTCGGGGGTACGTTGACCGATCGGCTGGGCGCTTCGCAGCCGCTCACGATCTTTGCCGAAAAGGCGGGAGTCTTGCGCCTCGCCCTGCCGGATGGGACCGATGCGCTCGCGACAGTCCGCGATTTCAATGCGGGGCAGATCGCTTTCATTCAACCTATCGGATCGGTGCTTGCGGTCTGGCGCAGCAATGCATTGCGCGCGGCAATCGCTCTCGTTGCGACTATCGTCGTTCTGTTCTCGGTCGCCTTCGCCTACATCTGGCAGGCGGCGCGCACGCGCAATGCCGATCAGGCTTGCCGGCGCATCGGGGAGCGTATCGACACCGCACTCAATCGGGGCCGCTGCGGACTTTGGGACTGGGATCTTTCGCGCGGCCGGATCTATTGGTCGGATTCCATGTACGAAATCCTCGGCATGCGGCCGGAGAGAAATTTCCTCTCCTTCGGCGAGATCAATGCGCTGCTCCATCCCCACGACGGCGATCTCGCGCAAATGGCCGAGATGGTCGCGGACTCGCGAACCAACGCGATCGATCATACGTTCCGGATCCGCAATGCCTCGGGCGAATGGATCTGGCTGCGGGCGCGCGCCGAGCTTGTGCACGAAGAGGGAGTGAAGAGCCCGCATCTCGTCGGGATTGCCATCGATATTTCCGAACAGAAGCTCCTCGCCGAGCAGACGGCGACCGCCGATATGCGGCTGCGCGACGCGCTCGAGACCGTCTCCGAAGCATTCGTCCTTTGGGACAGCGACAACCGCCTCGTGATGTGCAATTCCAAGTTCCAGAAGCTGCACAACCTGCCGAACGACGCAATCGCCGCCGGTCTCACTTATCGCGAAGTCATGGCAAAGGGCACGCCGCCGGTCATCCAGTCGCAGATTACGCTCGGCGAACGGCCGGTCGCGGGCGCCAAGACCTACGAAGCGCGCCTTGCCGACGGACGCTGGTTGCAGATCAACGAGCGCCGCACCAAGGACGGCGGCTATGTCTCGGTCGGCACCGACATTACCGCGCTGAAGCGGCACGAAGAACAACTCATGGATTCGGAGCGCCGGCTCATGGCCACCGTCGCCGACCTGCGCAAATCGCGGCAGATCTTGGAGCGGCAGGCGCAGCAGCTCGCCGAGCTCGCCGAGAAATATCTCGAGCAAAAAGCCGAGGCGGAGACCGCCAATCAGGCCAAATCCGAATTCCTCGCCAATATGAGCCACGAATTGCGCACGCCGCTCAACGCCATCATCGGGTTTTCCGAGATGATGATCGCTGAAACCTTCGGCGCCCTCGGCTCGCCGCGCTATCTCGACTACAGCAAGGACATAAGAGCGAGCGGCCGCTATCTGCTCGGCGTCATTTCCGATGTGCTCGACATGTCGCGGCTCGAAGCCGGCCGCGTCCGCTTGGAAAAGAAGGAGCTTTCCCTCGAACCTGTCATCGATAGCGTGATCGAGACGATCGCGCCGGCTGCGCGCGAAAAGGAAATTGCCATTGCAACGAAGGTTCAGGACACGACTCTCGTTGCCGACCGCGCGGCGCTCGAGCGGATTGTCGCGACTTTGCTGCGCAACGCCGTGAAGTTCACGCCTGCAAAGGGTCGCGTCAACGTGCGCACGCGCCGTCTCTACGGGGCGGTCAACATTTATGTCGAGGATTCGGGCGTCGGCATCCCGCCTGCGGCCCTGCCCCGGCTCGGCCGGCCGTTCGAACAATGGACGGGCGTGCTGGACAATGGCATGAAGGGCTCCGGCCTCGGGCTTGCGATCGCGCGCTCGCTCGTCGATCTTCACGGCGGCACAATGCGGATCCGCTCGCGGCTCGGCGGCGGCACCGTCGTGCTGGTCCATTTGCCGATCGAGGAGGCAAATCCGCAGTCCAAAGCGCTGGGCGACGCGCCGCAGAGAAGGCTCGAGCGCGCGACGGCGAACTAGCTGCCTCTTGTCTATCCGACAATTTCTCTGAAGATCGCGCGAACGTTTGCGCCGGTCTCGGCAAGTTGCGCAGTCAGTTGAGCAAAGCCCGGCAGGTCGGCCGCTGCCGCAAGCCGCCGCTTGACTGTCTCGCTCGCTTGAGCGAGCGGCTGGTTCGGGTTGAGGATCGTACGCAGAACCTGCGTCACGTTGGAATAGAGCCGGTGCGCAGCTATGAGTTCATCGGCCTGTTCGGGTGCGAGATAGCCGAGCTCGCCCGCTTTCGCGATGAGGGATGCGGGCGCGACATCGATCATCTCCCGATTCTCGTGGGCATGGCGCAGACAGAGAAATTGCGCCAGGAAATCGATGTCGATCAGGCCGCCCGCAGCGTATTTCAAATCGAAGAGATCGTCTTCGCCCTTCTCCCGCGCGATGAGCGCGCGCATGCCGGCAACGTCCACGCGCAGCGATGCGGAACGCGGCCGGGCGAGAATTTCGTCGCGCGTGGCCTCGACTTCGGCGCGTAACGAAGCATCGCCCGCAATCACCCGCGCCCGAACGAGCGCCATATGTTCCCAGGTCTCTGCTTCCTTTGCCTGATAATCCGCAAAACTCCTGAACTGCGTCGCAAGCGGACCTTGCCGGCCGGAGGGACGCAGCCGCATATCGACCTGATAGAGGAGGCCTCGCCGTGTCGCGACGGTCAGTCCTGAGATGAGCCGTTGCGACAGGCGTGCATAATAGCGGATTGCATGCAGCGCCTCCGCGCCATCAGATTCCGGATGCTCGGGATCGAAATCGTAAATGAGGATCAGATCGAGATCCGAAGCCGCGGTCATTTCGCGTGAGCCGAGCTTGCCGAGCGCGAGGACGACGCAGCGTCCGCCACGCACTTTGCCGAAGCGCGCGGCGAAATCTTCGCTCACGTGCTCGAGGCAGGCGCGCACAATGCTTGCGGCCAAAGCGGAATAGGCTTCGCCCGCGCCAATCGGCGTGATCATGCCCGTCAAAAGACGCAAGCCGATCAAGAAGGATTCTTCCTGGGCGAAATCGCGCAGACGGTCGAGCACGTCTTCGACTGCGGCGGGAGGTGTCAGCACTGTGGCGAGGCGCGCATCGAAATCCGCTTCGCCGAGAGGAGCCGCCATCAGATTTCGGTCGAACGCCGCGTCGAGCACGTGAGGGCGGCGGATGACGATTTCGGCGAGCCGCGGCGCGCTCCCCAATATATCGGCGAAGAGCCTGCGCAATTCCGCATTCGATTTCAAGATCGACAGGAGCTCGACCGCGGCCTTCATGCGGGCCAGCGCCTGGTCAAAAGCGGCAACCGCCGCGTCGGGATCGGCGGATTGGGCAAAGGCTTCGAGCAGCGCCGGCATCAGCTCGGTCAGAACTTCGCGCGCTCGCTCCGAATGCACGGCGGAACGCCGGCCGAAATGCCAGCCGCGCACTGTTTCGGCGACCTGCGCCGGATGAGCGAAACCGAGCTGCGCCAAGGTCTCGAGAGTCTCGGGATCGTCTGCCACTCCGGTGAAGACGAGGCTGCCGGTCCCGCTCGAAAGCCCCGGCGAGGTCTCGAAAAGACGTGCGTAATGTTCGGCGACGCGCGTCAGATGTCCGCGAACGTCTTCAGCAAAAGACGGAAGATCGCCATAGCCGCAGAACCTCGCGAAACGCGCAAGCTCGTCGAGGTCGGCCGGCAATTTCTGCGTCTGCTGATCCCCGATCATCTGGAGCCGATGTTCGGTCTCGCGCAGGAAAAGATAAGCGCGCTCGAGATCCTCACGCGCCTGCCGGCTGATCAAATCCTCGCGCTCGAGCTCGGCGAGCATTGAGAGCGTGCGTGCACCGCGCAGAAGCGGGCGTTTGCCGCCGAAGATCAACTGCTGGGTTTGGACGAAAAATTCGATTTCGCGGATGCCGCCGCGGCCCAATTTGAGGTCGTGACCGGCGATCGCAATCTCCTCATGCCCGCGCACTGCATGAATCTGGCGCTTCATCGCATGAATGTCGGCGATCGCCGCATAATCGAAATAGCGGCGCCAAATGAAGGGCGTCAGTTGCGCGATAAAAGCATCGCCGAGCGAACGCTCGCCCGCAATCGGCCGCGCCTTGATCAAGGCCGCGCGCTCCCAGTTCTGACCGAAGGATTCATAATAAAAGAAGGCGGCAGGCAGAGAGATGGCGGCAGCCGTCGAACCCGGATCGGGTCGCAGTCTCAGATCGACGCGCAGGACATAGCCGTCCGCGGTGCGCTCCTGCAAAATCTTGACGAGCCGTTGCGTGATCCGCACGAAGAAGAGCGCAGGCTCGCCGACGCGCCTCGCAGCCGGACTTTCCGGATCGAATAGAACGATGAGATCGGTGTCGCTTGAATAATTCAATTCACGCCCGCCATGCTTGCCGAGCGCTAGAACGACTACTCCGCATTCGTGATCGGCGGGAACTTGCAGCTTTGCGGAAGCTTCGCGCAGAATGAAATTCAAAGCGCTCGTGACGAATTGGTCGGCGCTGGCGGTCAGCGCTTCCATCACTTTCTCGGTCGACCAGACGCCGCCGAGATCGCAAAGCGCGACGAGCAGCGCGACTTCCTGCTTGGCACGCCGAAGAACGCGCATCAATTCTGCCTCGGAACCCGCCGTGTCGGCAGCAGAGGCGAGCCTCGCGAGCAGGTGATCGAGGGTTTCTTGCGGCGGCGTATTGATGAGGCACTGCAGCCGTCGCGCGTCGGCCTTGATCAGCTCCCACAAGTAAGGCGAATGATCGGCAATCGCCAGAACCAGTGCTTGCGTTGCCGAACCGAGCTGCGACAGCTCGGCGTTGCTGAGCACGAAGTCGGAAAAGCGCGCTTGCGCCCTGCCTCTGTCGGCAAGCTGCGGCGCGGTGCGGAAAAGCTCATGAAGCGCTGCCGGCATGATTCTCCTGCAGGACCGCCGCGGGCTTTACAGGCGGCGCAAGTTTCGGCGGTTGCGTCGCTGCCGACGGCAAAGCGAGCACCGCCCTGAGACCGGGATGATTGTCCTCGAAACGCAATGTGCCCTTGTGGAGGCGCGCTACCGCGCTCGCAAGCGAAAGCCCGAGCCCGGAGCCCGGCCGCGAACGAGAATTTTCGAGCCGCACGAAACGTTCCTGCACGCGCGCATGATCGGCAGGCGCAATGCCGGGACCGCGATCGGCAACGCTGATTTCGATCATTTTGCCCAGGCGCTTGGCGGCCAGAACCACCTCGGCCTGTCTCTCGCCGGCATCCAATGCGCCGTATTTGAATGCATTATCGACGAGATTGGCGAGCGCTTGACCGATGAGCTCGCGGCTGCCGTGGAGAATGAGCGCCGGCTCGATATCGAGCGAGAGAGCGACCCCGCGTTCTTCCGCCAAAGGCTCGTAGAGCTCGCCGACATCGCGCGCGACGCCGCCGACATCGAAATCGACCATGCCTTCCGGCCCGGCGTCGGCCTCCGCCCGCGCGATCATCAAGAGCGCGTCGAAAACGCGGATCAGCGCGTCGGATTCCTCGATGACTTTCTCTAGCGCCTGCCTGTAATCTTCCGGAGAATTCGCAAATTGCAGGGCCTGTTCGGCACGGCTGCGCAACCGCGTCAATGGCGTTTTCAAATCATGCGCGATATTGTCCGACACCTCGTGGATCCCGGTCAGGAGGACCGAGATCCGGTCCAACATCGAATTGAGATTCATCACGAGCCTGTCGAGCTCGTCCCCGGTGCCGGCAAGCGGCAGACGGCCGGAAAGGTCGCCTGCGACAATCGTCTTCGATTTCGCAGTGATCGCATCGACCCGGCGCAGCACGTGGCGCGCGATCCAGAGCCCGCCGACCGTGCCGATGATGACCAGCCAGATGAGCGAGGTGACGAGCGCGCCCGCGAAGATACGGCGTAGCCGCAGCGCCTCGTCGATGTCGTGCCCGACGAGGAGACGAAAGCCGCCGGTCAGAGCGACGATCCGCGCCAGTGCACGGTGCCTGCCGCTCGTCTCGCCGTCGCGCAAATAGTCGGTCTCGACGAGACCCGGCTCGGCAAGCACACCGGGCGGCAAGCGCGCTATATTGCCGGCAATCGGCTCTCCGGCGTGCGTAGTCAGAAGATATAGGCCAGCGCCCGGCTGTTCGGACCTGTGTTGAACGGCTTGGACGAGCTGCGTGATGCCTCCATCCTGATACTGGTCGACCAGGTCGACGACATCGCTGTTAACGGTGCGCGCAATCTGCGCATCCATCAGCTGTTCGACGTGCCAGCCGGCGCGGGCGAGCACGAGGCCGGCGCCGATCGCAGCCACGACGAGATAAGCGGCCGAAATCTTGAACGCCGTCGAGCGGAGGAGTTTAGCGATGGCCGTCACGGATCATGTACCCGGCACCGCGGATCGTCTGCAGAAGCTGCGGCTCGAAGCCTTTGTCGATCTTCGCGCGAAGCCGCGAGATATGAACATCGATCACATTGGTCTGCGGATCGAAATGATAATCCCAGACGTTCTCGAGGAGCATGGTGCGGGTGACGACCTGCCCGGCATGTTTCATCAAATATTCCAGCAGGCGGAATTCGCGCGGCTGAAGGATGATTTCCTTGCCGTTGCGCGTGAGCTTGTGCGAGAGGCGATCAAGCTCGAGGCCGCCGACGCGATAGACCGTCTCTTCGCCGGTGCCGGACGACTTGCGCCTGGCGAGCACCTCGACGCGCGCCAAAAGTTCGGAAAAAGCAAAAGGCTTGGAAAGGTAGTCGTCGCCGCCGGCGCGCAGGCCCTTGACCCGGTCATCGACTTGGCCGAGCGCGGAGAGGATCAGCACGGGCGTGTCGATCTTTTGCACGCGCAAGCCGCCGATCAGGGATAATCCGTCGAGCTTCGGCAACATGCGGTCGACGACGAGAACGTCATAGCTGCCCTCGCGCGCCTTGTCGTAGCCCTGGAGTCCGTCGGCGGCATGATCGGCGACATGGCCTGCCTCGCGCAGAGCTTTGACGAGATAAAGGGCCGCCTCTTGATCATCTTCTATGACGAGAATCCGCATGGAAGACATATAAGCCGTCCCTTAAAAAAACGGCAGGCCGGGAGCGGGAGCTCCCTGACCTGCCGTCTCCTTAGACCGGCGCCGCAGACGGGGGGCAAATGCGACGCCTGGCGGAGAGGAGAAAGATCACCGTGGTTCCGGAGCCCTCGGCGTCAGGACGCCGGGTTGACCGCCAAAGCCACAAAATGGGTTTCGTCACCGCTCTTGACGCGCAGAAGCACGGCCTTGTGACCCTCCTTCTTGGCCTGGTTGATGACGTCGGTGACGTCGTTCGGCTGGCTGACTGTCTTGCCGCCGGCTTCGAGGATTACGTCGCCGACCTTCAGTCCTTTTTGCGCCGCAACGCCGCTCGGATCTACGTCAGTGACCACGACACCCTGCTTGCCCGCACCGGGGACCGAATCGGCCGGCGCAAGGGCGAGACCGAAACTGTCCATTCCGCCCTGCGAGGTCGGGCCGGTCTCGTTCTTGGCTTCCTGGTCGTTCGGCAGAGTTCCGAGCTTCACCGAGACCGTCTTTTCCGAACCGTCGTGCCAGACGAGCAGGTTGGCATCGGAGTTCGGACCGAGAGCCGCGATCTTGCGAGCGAGCTCGCGCGGTCCTTCGACGGGTTCGCCATTCACGCCAAGGATGACGTCGCCGGTCTTGATGCCGGCCTTCACGGCAGGCGAATCCGGCTGCGTATTGGCAACGAGCGCGCCTTTGTCCGTCTTCAACCCGAGGCTATCGGCAATATCGCCGGTGACGGGCTGAATTTCGACGCCGATCCAGCCGCGCGTCACCTTCCCGTGTTGACGCAGAGAATTGATGACGCCCTGCGCCTCGTCGGCCGGAATGTCGAACCCGATACCCACGCTGCCGCCCGACGGCGAATAGATCGCCGTGTTGATGCCAACCACCTGGCCCTGAAGATTGAAGGTCGGTCCGCCGGAATTGCCCCGGTTCACCGGCGCATCGATCTGCAGGTAGTCGTCATAGGGGCCCGAGCCGATGTCGCGGCCGCGCGCGGAGACGATGCCGGCCGTCACCGTGCCGCCGAGACCAAAGGGATTGCCGACCGCAATGACCCAGTCGCCGACGCGCGGCGTCGTCGTGGAAAATCCGACATAGGGAAAATTGCTCTTGGCATCCATCACCTTGACGAGCGCGAGATCGGTCTTCTTGTCTGTGCCGACGACCTTCGCCTGATAGGTCTTGCCGTCATCCATCGTCACCGTGACTTCGGTGGCGCTGTCGACGACATGATCGTTGGTCACGATATAGCCGTCGGGGCTGATGATGAATCCCGAGCCCTGGGCAAGCGTGACATGCGGCTTTTCATTGTGGAATTCGAAGGGAGTGGCGTCGCCTTGCCCGCCGAATTTCTTGAAGAATCGCCAGAGCGGATCGCCAGGCTGAAGCCCCGGCACGTCCGAACTATCTTCGCTGTCACTGGCATCCGTCATCTTCACCTTGATGGAAACGACAGCGCCGCGCACGCGATCGACGACGTCGGCAAAAGAGAAGGCGGTTGTGGGAAGGGCCGCCTGAGTGTCGGCTTGCGCCGGCGCCATAAACGGCGCCCGAACATTGCCGGCCACAGCTCCGGCTAGGGCCAAGGCTGCCACCGAGCCGAACAGAACGACCCGGATCGAGCGACGGTTTTTGAGCTTAACCTTCGGCGAAACCTGTTCGCTTTGGGAATGAAGCTGCTGATTCATATAAGCATCTCCGTGAACCAAATGGGTCAGTCCTGGCATGGGCAAGCAGGACAACGCGAAACCTTTGAGAACGATGCGCGCGCATCCTTCTTCGCTAAAATGGCGCGGCATGACTTACGCCGCTATTTCGAGGAGATGAAAGTTTCGTAAGCTCGGCCCAGAGGAATCTTTATCGCAGAACCACGAACATAACAAGAACAAAATTGCGCCCGATCCTAAAAAGATCCGCAAGAGCGAGGAGGAATCGAGGCCATGGCGAGCGAAATCATTTTCTATCACGCCCCCAATGCGCGTTCCGGCGGAACTCTGCTCCTCCTCGAAGAGCTCGGCGCGCCCTATGAGCTCAGGGTCCTCAACCTGAATAAGGGCGAACAGCGCCAGCCCGCCTATCTCGCCATCAATCCGATGGGCAAGGTGCCGGCGATCGTTCACGGCGAGTCGCTGATCACCGAGCAAGTCGCGATTTACATCTATCTCGCCGATCTCTTCCCGGTGGCGGGGCTCGCTCCTCAAATCGGCGATCCGCAGCGCGGGCCCTATCTGCGCTGGCTGGCCTTCTACGGAAGTTGCTTCGAGCCGGCGATGACGGATCGCGCGCTGAAGCGCGACTCGGGGACCCCGCGCGCCTCACCCTACGGCGATTTCGAAACGATGTTCGGCACGCTGACGAAACAGCTCGAGCAAGGCCCGTATCTCCTGGGCGAGCGCTTCTCGGCCGCCGACCTCCTCTGGGGCTTGTCGCTCGCCTATATGGTCGGCTGGAAACTCGTTCCGGATCTGCCCGCCATCGTTGCCTACACGGCGCGCATCGGTGCGCGCCCTGCGGTCGCGCGTGTCAAAGCCAAAGATGCTGAGCTCGCGGCCGCGCAAGCCTGATGGGCGCAAGCTTATTGCGAGCCGGATCCGAAAAAATCGAATCGATAATCGAGGCCGATGCGAGCGATGTGATACATGCTGCGCGTACCAAAACCAATTCGGCTCGTCGGCGTCGGATAGAATTGGACGAAACGCGCGCCGCTGAAATCGTACAAATATTCTGCGCGAAGCGCGAAATGATCGGTGATCGCGTATTCGGCTCCGGCGCCTGCGACGCCGATCCGAGGGAAGAGACCGGTGCGCGTCACGGTGGACGAGCCGGAGATGCCGTTCACCGTATAATCGGCCTCGCTCGTCGCATAGGTCAGGCCGCCGGTCAGATAAAGGAGCAAGCGGTCGAAATTATAGCCGATGCGCCCGCGAAGCGTGCCGAAATTCTCGAGCTTGCCGCCGTAGGTCAAAGTCGCGAGCGGCGTTACGATGGTTGTCGTGCCCCTGACCGAGCTCCAGTCCGAATCGACTTCGATGCCGACCACCGCGTGGTCGATGAGGGGCAGACCGGTGATTTCGTAATTATAGCCGGCCTGGCCGCCGAGAACCACGCCGGAAGCCGTGATCCCGCTCGACGACTGCTCGAATCCCGCCGGCGAGAGATAATTCTGGTTGAAGGCGTAATGATCGATCCCGTAGCCGCCGTTTACGCCGATATAGAATCCGGTCCATGTGAAGGCCGGGGGAGCCTCCGCCCCCGGTTCTTTCAAATTCGGCAGGTCCGCC
>Ga0209062_1001971_pt1 | contig 30470 bp, 19 predicted proteins | sample Coa_R2_2_FD_187158 | JGI IMG/M metagenome (GOLD analysis project Ga0209062, IMG submission 187158) | Surface soil microbial communities from Centralia Pennsylvania, which are recovering from an underground coalmine fire - Coalmine... | ecosystem: Environmental > Terrestrial > Soil > Unclassified... | reverse complement strand
TGGCGGAGCGCGGCGGACGCAAAGAGGCCGTCGTCATTCCCGACATTAAGACCGAAACACTCAAGGCCGTTGTGACGGGCGCGGTCGAGCCCGGTTCCATCGTCTCGACGGATGAACTGTACTCCTATAACTTACTCACGGGTGACGGCTTCAAGCACGGTCAAGTGAAGCATGGCGAGGGTGACTACGGTCACTATGATTACCGGATCGGCGACTTCGTTCACGTCAACACGGTCGAGTCGTTCTGGCGCCTGTTCAAGAACAGCATCCGCTCGACACACATTCATGTGTCAGCGAAGCACATGCAAAAGTATCTCGATGAGTTTACTTTCCGCTCGAACCGTCGCGCGATGAAGAACGCGATGTTCGACCTTTTGATCGGCGCGATTTAGCGGCCTTCCTTACGGCGGCATCGAATGCCTTACGTTTCGCGGGACCGATGCCGCGCTTCTCCTCTTGGGCGATGAACTCGCCTAATCGTCCGGTGCGAATGGCTTCCGATAGGGACAACATCACGTCGTTCCTGCGAACAACCCGAGCTGCGGATAGATTGGCTCCTTTCTCGGCAAAGCGCAAACCGCTGCAATGTGCTGATGGCTTTTCCCATTCTTATACCAGTCCTGAAAGCTGAGCAGAGGCACACATTTGCCCTCCCATACACTTCCCTTTCCGTTGTCGAAGGTATGGAAGACAATATCTTGCACGCCAAGAACGTCTCTCACGTGCAGGCATGACGCGAGATGGATCGCATCCGGCGTTCCGAGAGTCCGCTGTTGCGCCTTTGGGTCCGCCTGGGGATGAAGCGGTCTGACATCCCGCATTTCGCCCGCCATCATCAGTATGTTCGGATTAGGATCTATAGGGGTAAACGCGCCAGCCATATCTTCCATGAAGTCAGCAACCGAGCCGTACCCTTTCAATTTCAGATGGCTTGGTCGTATCTCCGTGAAGGCGATTGTCGAGAACCAGATCCTCCGCTGTCCCTTCTGAGCGTCTCTGATGAATTCGCCTATGTCAGTGAGTCGATGGTCTGGATTCCCGGTGAGATAGCGAATGAAGACGCACGAGTCCCAGAACAGGTTATCAAGTTTGATCATTGTTCGTTCGACCACTCAGATACGAATGGCTCGAACGCTCCGCGCCACTTGCTGAAATCGACGTCTTCTCGGGCAGGCTTGATGGAATTAACACTAATGCGACGGGGCAGCCCCGAGCGACCGTCGTAAAGAACGTCTCCTTCGACCCTGACCCGCCGATTAAGTACCTCTCTGATTTGCTCGACCTCGAACCCGCGCAGAATGCAGTCGATTTCTTGTGTCGTGCCAGTGAGGACTAGCTTTACCTCTGGCAGCGCACCGCGGAGATCGACCTCCTTGACGTATCCATCAAACGTGCCGCGTACGGTTCCTTTGAACCACTTCTGCTGCGCAGGCTTCGCTATCGACGGACTACGCGCTACAGCTTTCGCTTGCTCCACAAGCAGAGAATCAACGCGTACAAGATGCTGTTGATTGACCCAAAGCTCGCCGTAACCAAACTGCCGCCCCGAGCCCTCAGCCAGCTTGGAAATATATTCCGGGCACTTGCCATATCGGTCCACAAGATCGGTGTTGCCCGCATTGATGGCAGCTAGACACGCGTCGAATGCCTCGGTGCCAGATGCCCCATATAGAACTCTCCTCCGCCGTACAATTGGCTCCTCTTGGAGGATGGCGAGCGGACTGCTGGTTTTTAGGGTCGCGATCGTATAGTCGTGCGTCTGGGTCCCATCGTTTACGGCTCTATCCGCGGCCTTCAGTGCGCGCACAAGTAGAATGAGTTTGTGAGCAAACGTGGCTGCTGGCACCCGCTCCGAGGTGCCCGTCGGGCGGCGCGTGCCGTGCATCTTGAGCGCAACCTGTCCCTGTGCCAGCGCTTCCATGGCGGACCCCCGTACCACTGGTCTGATTATCGCAAAGTTAAGGGTGCTTGGGAATCCCCGCTCCCGTGTCCAGCATCAATCCTAGCGCCGGCCTGTCAGACGCGACCGTTAGCAAATGGCCTTACCTGCGTCAAGGGGATAATCCCGTTTTTAATTGGGTCAAATCGCCGCGGGACAAATGCGCGAAACGCATGCCTTAACTATTAAAAGGCGCCGGCGGCAAAACCACGAACTCGATTGATAAAAGGCAAAAAATCACGTAACCTATAATTTGACGTCTACTCACCAATCTTTTTAATTGGCGAATTTTCCGACCGCGATCGCTTCAGGAGGCGCAGGGTCATGGCAAGTGTACATGATAAAATCAACCGCGTGCGCAAACCGCGCGTGCACATCACCTACAATGTCGAGACCGAGGGCGCGGCGGTCGAACGCGAATTGCCTTTCGTCGTCGGCGTCATGGGCGATTTCTCCGGCGATCCGACCAAGCCGCTCGCCTCGCTCAAGGATCGGAAATTCGTTCAGATCGATCGCGACAATTTCAACGACGTCATGGCGCGCATGACGCCGGGCGTCAATCTGAAGGTGGAGAATACGCTGCGCCAGAGCAATGAGGAACCCAGCGAGATCGCCGTCAATCTCGCCTTCAAATCGATGGAGGATTTCGAGCCGGCGCGCGTCATCGAGCAGGTGCCGGCGCTGAAGCATCTCTTGGACACGCGCAACAACCTGCGCGACCTCATGGCGAAGATCGACCGCTCGGAAGATCTCGAGAGCCTGCTCGACAAGGTCCTTCAGAACAACGAGGACATCAGGGCGATGTCGAAATCGCTGGGCGGGGACGACAAGACGGATAAAGGAGCCTGACCGTGGCCACGCCGCAAACCCAAAAAGGCACGAGCACCGAGACCGAAACCGTCGAAGTCAGCCTGCTAGACCAGGCGATCGCCGCCACCAAGCAGACCGAGCCGCAGCAGGCGCAGGAGCTGTTGCGCACGCTCACCGAGCAGGCGCTCAAGGGAACCGTCGTCTACAAGAAGAATCTGACGGTCACCTTCAACGAGGCGATCAAGCTGATCGACCAGCAGCTTTCGAAGCAGCTCGCGGCGATCATGCATCACCCGAAGTTCCAGCAGCTCGAGGGCACCTGGCGCGGGCTCCATTATCTCGTGATGAACAGCGAGACCGGCACGTCCTTGAAGATCCGCATGCTGAATTTGAGCAAGCGCGACCTCTACAAGGATCTGAGCAAGGCGGTCGAGTTCGATCAGAGCCAGCTCTTCAAGAAGATCTATGAGAACGAGTTCGGCACGCCCGGCGGCGAGCCCTATGGCGCGCTCATCGGCGATTACGAATTCACCAATCATCCCGAGGATATCGAGACCTTGAGCATGGTCTCGAATGTCGCGGCGGCGGCTTTCGCGCCCTTCATCAGCGCCGCGAGCCCGAAGCTTCTGGGCCTCGAGAGCCACACCCAGCTCTCCCAGCCGCGCGACCTCGCCAAGATCTTCGATTCGACCGAATACACGAAGTGGCGCAGCTTCCGCGACAGCGAGGATTCGCGCTTCGTCACCCTGGTGATGCCGCGCGTCCTCTCGCGACTCCCCTACGGGCAGCAGACCAAGCCGGTCGAGGAGTTCAATTACGAGGAAGCGCCGATCGAGAACGGCGTCACGCGGCCGATGCCGCATGAGCACTTTACCTGGATGAACGCCGCCTATGTCATGGGCGCGCGGCTCACAGAGGCACACGCCAAATATGGCTGGTGCACCGCCATTCGCGGCGCCGAAGGCGGAGGCAAGGTCGAGAATCTCCCGAGCTACACTTTCACCAGCGACGATGGCGACGTATCCCAGCATTGCCCGACCGAGGTCGCGATCACCGACCGCCGCGACGGCGAGCTGATGAATCTCGGCATATTGCCGCTCTGCCACTACAAGAACACCGACTACGCCGTGTTCTTCGGCGCGCAGACGACGCAGAAGCCGAAGAAATACGACAAGCCCGAAGCGACCGCCAATGCCGCGATCTCGGCGCGGCTTCCCTACATTATGGCGTCCTCGCGCTTCGCCCATTACCTCAAGATCATGGCGCGCGACAAGATCGGCTCCTTCATGGAGGCGAGCAATTGCGAGCAATGGCTCAACAGTTGGATCAAGAACTACGTCAATGCCAATGAGCAGGCGGGCCAGGAGATGAAGGCCAAATACCCGCTGCGCGAGGCCAAGGTCACGGTCGAGGAGATTCCGGGGAAGCCCGGCTCCTACCACGCCGTCGCTCATCTCCGGCCGTGGCTCCAGATGGAGGAGCTCACGACCTCGCTGCGCATGGTGGCGCGCATCCCCAAGGTGGGATGAGCCGGCATGAATGAGGCTGCCGTCCTCGGCGGCCCGAGGGCGAGCGCGGGCGAGCACGACGCAGACGCCGTTTCCGCCGGCATTGCCGGCTCGGAGGCGGCGTCGGCGCTCGCCGATTTTCTCGCGCGCCATCCCTGGCTTGGCGCCGTCATCGCCTCTTTCGCCGCGCGCGAGCCGGAGGCGCCCTGGACGCGGCGGCGCCTGCTTCAGGCGCTCGACCATGCCGTGGCCGAGATCGATCTCCAGCTCGGCCGGCAGCTCGACGCCGTGCTCCACCATCCCAGGTTCCAGCGCCTCGAAGCGGCCTGGCGCAGTCTGCGCCGGCTCGTCTGGCTCGCCGACGCCTATGACACGGTCAAGATCCGCGTCATTCATCTGACGTGGAGCGAGCTGTGCCGCGACCTCGAACGCGCCATCGAATTCGACCAGAGCCAGATCTTCCACAAGATCTACAACGAGGAATTCGGCACGCCGGGCGGCCAGCCCTATGGCCTGCTGATCGGCGATTACGAGGTGATGCATCGCCGCACCGCCGCGCATCCGACAGACGATGTGGCGGCGCTCAAGGCGATGTCGCAAGTGGCGGCGGCGGCCTTCGCGCCCTTCGTCGTCGGCGCGGCGCCGGGGCTCTTCGGGCTCGATTCCTTCCGCGACCTCGCGCTTCCCATCGATCTCGCCGGCGCCTTCCGCTCGCCCGATTATGCCCGCTGGCGCAGCCTCCAGGAGGGGGAGGACGCGCGCTTCCTCGGCATCGTTCTCCCGCGCGTCCTGGCGCGGCTGCCTTATCGCGACGACGGCACGCGCTTCGATGATTTCCGCTACGAGGAGGCCAGCGAAGAGGCCGCCCATCATCTCTGGGGTTCGGCGATCTATGCCTTCGCCGCGGTCGTGACGCGCTCCTGTGCGGGATCGGGATGGTTCATCGATATGCGCGGCGCAAGGCGCGCCGATATTCTCGTCGACGGCGCGGTGCGGCCGCATGGCGGGCTCGTCACCCACCTGCCGGTCGCGTGGTACGAGACGGATCGGCCGGGCCTCATCGGCAAAGGCTCGAGCGAGGTGGCCTTGACCGAGCGCCAGGAGAAGGAGCTGAGCGATCTCGGCTTCATCCCGCTGCTGCCGGCGAAGAACACGAATTTCCTGGTGTTCTACGGCAATCAGTCGGTGCAGTCGCCGCGCCTCTATGACGGCGCGGGGGCGGCGGCCAATGCGCGCATCTCGGCGATGCTGCAATACATGTTCTGCGTCTCGCGCTTTGCACATTACCTCAAGGTGATGGCGCGCGACCGCGTTGGCTCCTTCGCGACGCCGGAGCAATGCCAGGATTATCTCTCGGACTGGCTCCGGGATTACTGCAACGCCAACCAGAACCCGTCGCCCGAGATCATGGCGCGCTATCCGCTGCGCGAGGCGCAGGTGCGGGTCCATGAGCCGCCGGGCCGTCCCGGCGTCTATCAATGCGTCGTGCATCTGAGGCCGCATTCGCAGGTCGATCATATCGTCTCGGAATTCAAGCTGGTGACCGAGCTGGCGCCCCGCGCCGCCTAGTCCCCGGAGGTGAGGAGAGCCATGCAAGCCGCCAAGGAACATTTCGAAGCGGGCCGCCTCGCCGAGGCGATCCAGGCGATGAACGGTGAGGTCAAGGCCAATCCGAGCGATGCCAACCGCCGCAGCTTTCTGGGCGAGCTGCTCTGCCTTGCCGGCAATCTCGAGCGGGCCGATCTGCAATTCGACGTCATCGGACAGCAGGCGCCCAAGCTCGCGGTCGGCGTGGCGCTCTCGCGCCAATTAATCCGCGGCGAGCAGGCGCGCCGCCAGTTCTTTGCCGAGGGACGGCTCCCCGAGATGTTCGGCGTGCCGCCCGAGCATCTGCGGCTTGCGCTCGAAGCCTCGGTGCGGCTGCGCGAGGGCGCGGCCGAAGAAGGCGCGGCCTTGTTCGCTGAGGCCGAGGCGGCGCGTCCGCCGCTCCAGGGCACCAATGATGGCCGTCCTTTCGACGATTTCCGCGATCTCGACGATCTCGTCGCCGGCGCCTTCGAGGTCGTCACCAGCACGGGAAAATACTACCTCGTGCCGATGGAGCGGGTCGCTTATGTCGAGTTCAAGCCGCTGGAGCGGCCGCGCGACCTGATGTGGCGGCGTGCGGAGATGGCGGTGATCGACGGTCCCGAGGGCGAGGTGTTCATTCCCGTCACCTATGTGGCGCCGCCCGAGGCCGCGCTCGACGATGCGGCGCGGCTCGGCCGCCGGACCGATTGGCTCGGCGGCGAAGGTGCGCCGGCGCGCGGCATCGGCCAGCGCTGCTTCCTCCTGGGCGAGAACGATCTCGGGATCCTCGAGCTCGGCCGCCTCGAATTCGCGGCGCCGCGCGGCTGAGGCGCGGGGACATCGCTCCATGGCGCGCATCGAAGCCGATCAACGATTGCAGCCATCGCTGCTCGACCGGCTCATCGACGATGATCCCGGCCGCGCCGACCCGCCCGCGAAATCGCGCGGGCAGAGCTTGCGCGATCTGCGCGAATCCGTGCGCAGCAATCTCGAAAATCTCTTGAACACGCGGCATCGCTGCCTGCCGCTGCCGCCGGGGCTCGGCGAGCTCAAGCTGTCGACGATCAATTACGGCGTTCCCGATTTCACCGGCGCCGATCTCGCGGGCCCGGCTTTCCGCGAGGAGTTCCGCGCGGCGATCGAGCAGGCGATCCGCGCCTTCGAGCCGCGCTTCATGCGCGTTGCCGTCACCATGCGCGAGGCCGATGAAGGCGACCGCACCTTGCGCTTCCGCATCGATGCACTGATGTATGCCGATCCCGCGCCCGAGCCCGTGGTCTTCGACAGCGTCCTCGACACCGCCAGTCGAGCCGTCGCCGTGACGAGCAATTCGTGAGCGACGATCTTCTTCCCCATTACGACGCCGAGCTGACCTTCATCCGTCGGATGGCGGCGGAATTCGCCGAGGCGCATCCGAAGATCGCGGGACGCTTGAGGCTCAGCGCCGATGCGGTGGACGATCCGCATGTGGGGCGCCTCCTCGAGAGCTTCGCGTTCCTCACCGCGCGCATCCGCCAGAAGCTCGACGACGAGTTCCCCGAGCTCACCGACGCGCTCCTCGGCACGCTCTATCCGCATTACCTGGCGCCGATCCCGTCGATGGCGATCGCGCAGTTTTCCTGCCAGCCCGATCTCTCGGGCCCCTCGACCGTTCCCGCCGGCACCGAGCTGCAGAGCGAACCGGTCGATGGCGAGAGTTGCCGCTTCCGCACGGGCTATCCGGTGACGCTGTGGCCGGTCATGCTCGAGGCCGCAAGCCTGACCGGACGGCCGCTCGCCGCTCCCGCCAATCCGCGCGCCGGTGCGGCGCTCTCCTGCCTCAGGCTCAGCCTGCGCTGCCTTGCCGCCGACATGACCTTCGAGAAGCTCGGCGTCGACAAGCTGCGCTTCTTCCTGCGCGGCCAGGCGCAGCAGGTCTTTCCGCTCTGCGAGCTCATTCTCAACAACACGATCTCCGTGGCACTCGCGGATTCGCCGAATGATCCAGACCCGACGATCCTCCGCCCGAATGTCGTCCGTCCGGTCGGGTTCGAGCGCGAGGAGGGGCTGCTGCCTTATCCCGCCCGTTCTTTCCTCGGATATCGGCTGCTCACCGAATATTTCGCCTTCTCCGAGAAATTCCTTTTCTTCGACATCGACAACCTCACGGCGAAGACGCTGCTCAAGGCGGGCAACAAGCTCGAGATTTTTCTCTATTTCGACCGCGCGCTCACCAGCATCGGCAGCGTCAAGGCGGAGAATTTCGCGCTGGGCTGCGTGCCGATCGTCAATCTCTTCCGCCAGAAGGCCGAGCCCATCCGGCTCACCCATAACCGGGCGGAATACCGGATCGTGCCCGATGCGCGCCGGCCCATGGCGACCGAGATCTACAGCGTGGACGAGGTGACGGCGACATCGCCGGGCGGCGAGACCCTGCGCTACGCGCCGTTCTATTCGCTCCAGCACGGCACCGCCGGTGGCGAGAACCGCCGGCTCTTCTGGCATGCGACCCGGCGCGCGACCGCAAGCCGCGATCCCGAGCTCGATTGGCGCCGCGCCGGTGCGCAGCGCGGCGGCGAGGGGACGGAGATGTTCCTCTCGCTCGTCGATCGCGATTTCGATCCGAATGCGCCGGCCGATTGGATCGCCTCGGTCGAGACGACATGCCTCAACCGCAATCTGCCGGAAGCGCTGCCCTATGGCGGCGGGCATCCTCAATTCGAATTCGTGGAGGGCGTCGCCACCGTCACGCAGATCGCCTGCTTGACCGCGCCGACGCCGACGCTGCGCCCGCCGCTCGGACAGGCCAATCGCTGGCGGCTGATATCGCATCTGACGCTCAATCATCTCTCGCTCTTCGACGAGGATGAAGGCGCCGAGCCGCTGCGCGAGATCCTGCGGCTCTATGATTTCCGCGACTCCTCCGAGACGCGCGCGGTCATCGACAGCATTCTGTCGACGCGCTCCGCGCGCGGCGTGGCGCGCGCTCCCGGACGCGATATGGGCGCCTTCTGCCGCGGGCTCGACGTCACCATCGAGTTCGACGGCGAGCGATTTTCGACGAGCGGCGCCTTCGTGCTCGCCCAGGTGCTCGAGCGCTTCATCGCGCTTTATGCCTCGATCAACTCCTTCACGCGTCTCACGGCCCGGATTCGGGGCCGCTCCGGAGTATTGCGCACATGGCCGCCCAGGGCGGGAGACCTCGTCCTTCTCTGATCGAGGCGCTGTTCGAGGCGCCGCGCCGCTTCGGCTTTTTTCAAGCCGTCCGCATCCTCGAAGCCGCGGGGCGGCGCAACGCGGAGGCGCCGGTGGGCGGGCCGGCCGAGCCCCGCGACGAGGTCGTGCGTTTCGCCGCCCAGCCCTCGCTCGCCTTTCCCGGCAGCGAGATCGAATCGATCGAACGGCCGATCGGCGGCAAGCCGCCGCGCATGACGGTGTCGTTCTTCGGCTTGACCGGCCCCACCGGAATCCTGCCGCATCACTATACGGCGCTGCTGATCCGCAGTTTGCGGCAGAAGAGCGAATCGTTCCGCGACTTCCTCGACCTTTTCAATCACCGCCTGCTGTCGCTCTTCGTCCGCGCCGCGGCAAAATACCGGCTGCCGCTCGCCTATGAGAGCAATCCCGAACCGGGCGCCGATCCCATCAGCGTGAGCCTTCGCAGCATCGTCGGGCTGGGCGCCACGGCCGTCCGCTCGCGGACCCGCGTCGGCGACGAGACGCTGCTTCACTATGGGGGCCTGTTCGGCCATTTCCCGCGCTCCGCCGCTGGCCTCGAAGCGGTCTTGTCCGGCTATTTCGGGCGGCCGGTGCGCGTCGAGCAATTCTTCGGCCGCTGGATGGCGCTTGCCGCGACGGAGCAAACGACGCTGCCGTCGCGTTCTCTGCCCGATGGCGCTTATTGCCAGCTCGGAAGCGGCGCCACCATCGGCGCGCGGGTTTGGGATGTGCAAGGCAGTTTCCGGCTCCATGTCGGACCGCTCGATTTTCCGCAATTCCTCGACTTCATGCCGGACGGCAAGGATCTGAAGCGGCTCGCCGAGCTCACCGAGCTCTATGTCGGGCCGGCCTTCGTCTTCGATGTGCGGCTGACGCTCAACCGCAATGATGTGCCGTCGCTTCGCCTGGCGTCGGGCCCGGCGCGGCCGCGCCTTGGCTGGAACACCTGGCTTTCGAGCGCGCCGCCGCCCGAGGATGCGTCCGATGCGGTCTTTCTCTGCCGCACGGTCGCGTGAGATCGTCAAAGGGGAGAAGGAATGAGTGATTGGTCCGCGGGCTACGCCGCCGATATCGAATATCTCGCATCATATTACCGCGAGCAGACGCCGCGGCATCTGGCGCTCGCCTGCAATCTCAGCGGCTTCGAAGCGCCGGCGCTCGATCGCGGCTACAGCTATTGCGAGCTCGGCTGCGGCCTTGGGTTCACGCTCAATCTTCTCGCCGCCGCCGATAGCGGCGGGCAATTCTTCGGCATCGATTTCAACCCGGCGCATATCGCCCGCGCCCGCGCGCTTGCGGCGGCGGCCGGGCTCGAGAATGTCGCGTTTCACGAAGCAAGCTTCGAGGAGCTTGCGGCACCCGGCAGCAGCCTGCTCACGACGCAATTCGACTTCATCGTGTTGCACGGCGTCTATAGCTGGGTGAGCCGCGAGAACCGCCGCGCGATCGTCGCGTTGCTGCGCCGCTGGGTCAAGCCGGGCGGCCTCGTCTATATCAGCTACAATGCCATGCCCGGCTGGGCGCGCGACTGGCCGCTGCAGCGCCTGTTGCTGGATCATGCCGAGCTCAACAGCGTGCGCAGCGACCGTCAGATCGAGGCGGCGATCGGTCTCGCCGAGAATCTCGTGCAGGCGAATGCCCTCCACAGCCTGCACAAGCCGCTTCTCGAGGATATGCGCAAGCGGCTCGACCGTGGCGAAGTCCGCTATCTCGTCCACGAATATCTCAATCGCAATTGGGAGCCGCTTTATTTTTCCGATGTCGCCCGCGAGGTGGGCGAGGCGAAGCTGAGTTTCGTCGGCTCGGCGACGCTGATCGACAATTTCGACCACCTGCAACTCACGAGCGAGCAGCGAGAGCTGCTGGCGGCCGTGCCGCGGGCGCTCCGCGAGACCGTCAAGGATCATTGCGTGAACAAGCGGTTTCGCCGCGACCTCTTCGTGCGCGGCGCCCGTCCCCTGTCCGATCAGCAACGCAAGCGGCGGCTGGATTCTTTTCGCCTCGCCTTGGCGGTTCCGCGACGATTCGTGGAGTTGAAGCTCGATCTTCCCGTGGGCCAAGGTTCCCTGTCGCCGCGGACCTATAATCCGCTGTTCGATGCCCTGGTCGACGGGCCGAAAAGCGTGGGCGAACTGCTTGGGCTCAGGGCCTTGCGCGAGGCGGGATCGACGATCGAATCCGTCGAGCTCGCGGGGGCGCTGGTCGGCACGCGCCAAGCCGCGCCGGTGCGCGATGCGACGCCCACCGATCACGCGCGGGCCAGGCGCTTTAACGAGGTCCTTGCCGAGCAGCTCATTCACGAGGGCTCCAATAGCAGCGCGGCATTGGCTTCGGCGACGCTGGGCGCCGGCATTCCGGTCGTGCCGCTCGAGCTGCTCATCTGGGCGCAGATCGCCCGCGAACCGAAGGCGACCGCGGAAGCAATCGCGGCGGGTGTGCTTGCGCGTCTCGACGCCGCCGGCGAGAGTCTGATGCATGAGGGCAGGCCGGTGGGAACAGATGCGGATCGGCGAAATACCTTCACCGCCGAAATGCGCGAGCTCTTGGAGGATCGCATGCCGCTGTGGCGGTCATTGGCGCTGCTTTAGCGGTGAATTTGGCGCTGCGGCGGCCGGTGCTCCTGCCGGCGGGTGGGACCCTATAGCCTGTAGACAAAATTCGCGGCCGAACAGATACTCCTCAGTCACGGGATGGCGGCTGTGACAGAACTCACAGCTCGCCAGGGGGGCTTACACTAAGCTGATCGGGATTCGGCCGTAGGGATCTGCGATGGCAGCGGCTGCACTTTAGGTATAGCGAGCACTGGAATGGTTACCGTCGATCTCCGATCCCTTGTCGGGCGTATGAATGATTTGTGCCGCACCTCTCTCGAAAGCGCGGCCGGACTCACCCTGTCGCGCAGCCACTACAATGTCGAGATCGAGCATTGGCTCCTGAAGCTGCTCGGCGCAGCGGACAGCGATATCGCCGCCATCCTGCGGCATTACGAGGTCGATCCCGGGCGCCTCTCGGCCGATCTCACCCGCGTCCTCGACCGGCTGAAAACCGGAAATAATCGCGCGCCGGCATTGTCGCCGCATGTGGTGACGCTGGCGCGCGAGGCCTGGGTCATCGGCTCGCTCGATGGCGGCGCCGCGAGGGTACGATCGGGGCATATTCTCGCGGCCTTGCTGAGCGACGATGCGCTGTCGCCGCTGGCACGCGAGGCGTCCTCGCAATTCGCGCGCATCCCGGCCGAGGAGCTGCGCCGCCAGCTCGTCAAATTGACGACAGGAACGGCGGAGGATACGGCCGCGGCGGCCGAAGCACCGGCGGGGCCCAGCGCCGCGTCGGGCGCGCCGCGGCCCCAGGGCGGCGCTCATCCCGCGCTCGATCAATTCACCATCGACCTCACCGAGCGCGCGCGGGCCGGCAAGATCGATCCGGTGCTGGGGCGCGATTCCGAGATTCGCCAGGTCATCGATATTCTGACGCGACGCCGGCAGAACAACCCGATCCTTACCGGCGAGGCGGGCGTCGGCAAGACCGCGGTGGTCGAGGGGTTCGCGCTGCGCATCGCCGCGGGCGACGTGCCGTCGGCCTTGCGCAATGTCGCCTTGCGCACGCTCGATCTCGGCCTTCTGCAAGCCGGCGCGGGCGTCAAGGGCGAGTTCGAGAACCGCTTGAAATCGGTGATCGAGGAGGTGAAGGCCTCGGCGCAGCCGATCATCCTTTTCATCGACGAGGCGCACACGCTGATCGGCGCCGGCGGACAGGCGGGCCAGAACGATGCGGCCAATCTCTTGAAGCCCGCGCTCGCGCGCGGCGATCTCCGGACGATCGCCGCCACCACCTGGGCCGAGTACAAGAAATATTTCGAGCGCGATGCCGCGCTCACCCGGCGCTTCCAGGTCGTGAAGGTCGAGGAGCCAGACGAGGCGATCGCCGCGGCAATGCTGCGCGGCCTCGTCGGCACGCTGCAGAAGCATCACGGCGTCACCATCCTCGACGAAGCGCTGGTCGAAGCGGTGCGACTCTCGAAGCGCTATATCCCGGCGCGCCAGCTTCCCGACAAGGGCGTGAGCCTTCTCGATACCGCCTGCGCGCGCGTCGCCATGAGCCAGACGGCGACGCCGGCGGAGATCGAGGATGTCGAACGCTCGAACGAGCTGCTCAAGACCGAGATCGGCATTCTCGAGCGCGAGGCGGCGGTCGGCGCCAAGCATGATGACGCCATTGCCGATTTGAAGCAGCGATTGGCCGGGCGGGAGACGAAGCTCGCCGCGCTCAAGGAGCGATGGAGCGAGGAGAAGGCGCTGGTCGATCGCATCCGCGAATTGCGCGTCAAGCTCGAGCAAGCGCATGCCGCCAAAGGCGACGGCAAGGAAGCGCCGGTCGATGCGGCGGCGCTCCGCGCGGAGCTGGCGGAACTCGACGGCAAGCTCAAGGCGATCCAGGGCGAGAACCCGCTGCTGCAGGTCTGCGTCGATGGGCAGGCGATCGCGCAGGTGGTGGCGGCCTGGACGGGCATTCCGGTGGGGCGGATGGTCACCGATCAGATCCGCGCGGTGCTGACGCTCAAGGACCGCATGGCCGAGCGCATCATCGGCCAGCCTCAGGCGCTCGAGGCGATCTCGGAAGCGATGCGCGTCTCGCGCGCGAAGCTCACGGACCCGAGGAAGCCGATCGGCGTCTTCCTCATGGTGGGGACGAGCGGCGTCGGCAAGACCGAGACGGCGATGGCGCTCGCCGACCTGCTCTATGGCGGCGAGCAGAGCATCACCGTCATCAACATGTCGGAATTCAAGGAGGAGCACAAAGTCTCGATGCTCGTGGGCTCGCCGCCCGGCTATGTCGGCTATGGCGAGGGCGGCGTCTTGACCGAGGCCGTGCGGCGCCGGCCCTATGGCGTCGTGCTCTTCGACGAGATGGAGAAGGCGCATCCCGGCGTCCAGGACGTGTTCTACCAGGTCTTCGACAAGGGCATGCTGCGCGACGGCGAGGGGCGCGACATCGATTTCAAGAACACCGTCATCATCATGACGTCGAATGCCGGGACCGACACGATCCACAAGCTCTGCGCCGATCCCGAGACGATGCCGGATGCGGCGGGGCTCGCCGAGGCGTTGCGCCCTGATCTCCTCAAGGTGTTCAAGCCGGCCTTTCTCGGGCGCGTGACGCTGGTGCCCTATTTCCCGCTGAGCGACGACATCATCAAGCAGATCGTCGAGCTTCAGCTCGGCCGCATCCGCCGCCGCGTCGCGGAGAACTACAAGGCGAGCTTCGCCTGGACGCCCGAGCTCGTCGGCAGCATTGCCGCGCGCTGCCATGAGGTCGAAAGCGGCGCGCGCAATGTCGAGCATATTCTGAGCCGCGGCCTCTTGCCGGAGATCTCGGCACGCTTTCTCCAGCAAATGGCCGAAGGCAAGACGATCTCGGCGGTCCGCGTCTCGGTCGATGGCGCCGGCGCTTTCGACTATCACATCGAATGAGCGGGCGGCGTGAATGCTTCGTTGCGCATTGCGCCGACCGAACATCCCATGCCCGAGCGGGAGGCGTGAGCCGAATTCGGGACCATTAGGAAGCGCGCCGCCATCCGCGCGGCCGCAATCGAAGAGGAGCACGTTATGGCGATCTATATGAAATTTGGTACCGTGAACGGCGACGTCACCGCCGAGGGGTTCAAGCAGTGGATCGCGATCCACAGCTTCCAATTCGGCGTCGGCCGCGGCATCAGCACGCCTGTCGGCTCTTCCAAAAACCGCGAGGCCTCGGCGCCGAGCGTCAGCGAAATCACCGTCACCAAGGAATTGGACAGCGCCTCCGTACCGCTGTTGCAGGCGGCGCTGGGCGCGTCCAAGGCGGTCGAGGTGAAAGTCTTTTTCACCCGCACCGACAAGGACAAGATGGAGACTTATCTCAAATACACCCTGACGAATACGCTGGTCAGCGGTTACAGCGTGAGCAGCGGCGGCGCCGAACTCAAGGAGTCGCTCTCGCTGAACTTCACCAAGGTCGAGGTCAATCACACGCCGGGCGAGTCCGAGGGCACCGCGGGAACGCCGCAGGTCGCGACCTACGATCTCTCGCAGGCAAAGACCACCTGATCGCGCGAGCCGGGCGTGGGCGCCAAGGCGGCGTCGCGCCCGGCTCCCGTTGCGCTCGGCCACGCGGTAAGCCGCGCGGCACGCGGCGAGGCGTTATGACCGCACGATTTCTCCAGATGGACACGCCGCTCGGGCTCGGTCCCGACGAGCTGATCCTCGAGCGGTTCTCGGGCGAGGAGAGCCTGTCGCGCCCCTATTCCTTCTCGCTCGGCTTCTGGTCATCGAAGACGGATATCAAGGCGACCGATCTCATCGGCAAGAGCGTCACCGTCACCATCACGAGCCAAGCGGGGGACGAGCGGATCTTCAACGGCATCGTGCGTCAGCTCCAGGGCGGCGAGTTGAGCGGCAGGGGCATGCGCGCCTATCAGCTCGAGCTGGTGCCGAGCTTGCGCCTCCTGGCGGAGACGTCGAATTCGCGAATCTTCGAAAACAAATCGGCGGTCGACATCGTCGGCGCCGTGCTCGGCGAGCACAGCGTCAGCTATCGGGAAGCGGCGAAGATCGACCGCCCCACGCGCGAATACTGCGTGCAGTATCGCGAAACCGATCTCAATTTCGTCTCGCGGCTCTTGGAAGAAGAGGGGATTTTCTATTTTTTCGAACACCAGAAGGGCCAGCACACGCTGGTTCTCGCGGAGAAATCGACGGCGTATCAGGACTGCCCCGACGGCAAGCTGATCTATTCCTCGGGCACCAAGCTCGATGCGAGCGTGAGCTCCTGGGACCGCTCCTTCGAATTCGTGCCGGGAAAGTGGACGCTCTCAGACTATAATTTCGAGACGCCGCAGACATCGCTCAAGGTCTCGATCAGCACCACGGCGCGCGTCGGCGACAACAGCAGCTACGAGATGTACGACTATCCCGGCCTCTATTCGCAGCGTACGGACGGGACGACGCTGTCGCAGCTGCGCATGGAGGAGGAGGAGACCCTCTTCGAGACCGCGCGCGCCCGCACGCGGGTGATGACGCTCTTTCCCAGCGGGAAGTTCATGCTCGAGGAGCACGAGATCGGCTCGGAATCGGGAAAGAGCTGGGCGATCGTCTCCGTGCGTCACGATGCGCATGACGACAGCCAGCTCAATGCCGGCGGCTCGCAAGGCTATGGCAACGAGATTCTGGCGATCCCCGCCGACACGGTCTTCCGGCCGCGCCGCATGACGCCGAAGCCCTATATCCACGGCCTGCAAACGGCGGTGGTCACCGGGCCCGACGGCGAGGAGATCTTCGTCGACAAATATGGCCGCGTGAAGGTGCTGTTCTTCTGGGATCGCGACAAGAGCAATTCATGCTGGATCCGCGTGGCGCAGGGCATTGCCGGGCGGAATTGGGGCATGCAGTATCTGCCGCGCATCGGCCAGGAAGTCGTGGTGAGCTTCCTCGAAGGCGATCCGGACCGGCCGCTCATCACCGGCTCGGTCTACAATGCCGACAACATGCCGCCCTATGCGCTTCCCGCCAACAAGACGCAGTCCGGCTTCAAGACGCGTTCGAGCAAGAGCGGCGGCGCCGACAATTTCAACGAGTTGCGCTTCGAGGACGAGAAGGGCTCGGAGGATATCGTCTTCCACGCGGAGAAGGACTTCCACCGGGAGGTCGAGCATGACGACAACCTCAAGGTCGGCAACGATCAGGTCGTCGAGATCACCAACAATCGTACGGAAACGGTCAAGAACGGCAATGAGACGGTCACCGTCAAGACCGGCAACCGCGCGGTCACGGTCGAGACCGGCAACGATTCGCATGAGATCAAGCAGGGCAATCGCGACGTCAAGATCTCCATGGGCAATGACAGCCTCGAGATCAGCATGGGCAACCAGACGACGAAGCTCTCGCTCGGCAGTTCGAGCACCGAGGCGATGCAGTCGATCACGCTGAAAGTCGGGGGCAATTCCATCACCATCGATCAAACCGGCATCACGATCAAGGGACTCATGGTGTCAATCGAAGGGCAAACGCAGACCCAGGTGAAAGGCTTGATGACGCAAATAAACGGCGATGCGATGCTGCAACTCAAAGGTGGTATCACTATGATCGGCTGACCGGCCCGCGGGGGCCGGCCGCCTGCCTGGGGAGGCTGCTGCGTAGAGTGATGAAGGACGCACCGCTACCGTGATGCCGCTCAAGAAAGTCCTGGCGGTCAAGGCTGCCGAGATCGCCGCGCCGGCGAAGCTCAACGCCGCGGCGATGGCCGTGCTCGACCCCAATTTCACGCCCGCGGCCTTCCTGGAGGAGCTGACGCGCCAGGGACTCCACACCGACGCCATAAGGTTTCTCGCGCATGCCCTGCCCAAGCGCGAAGCGGTGTGGTGGGCCTGCCTCTGCGTCCGCGACACGATGGCGCCGGAAACGCCGCCCTTGTCGGTCGTGGCGCTCCAAGCGGCGGAGAAATGGGTCTACACCTCGAACGAGGAGAATCGCCGCGAGGCGATGGCGCGCGCCGAAGCCGATGGCTTCAACACGCCGGCAAGCTGGGCCGCGGTCGCCGCCTTCTGGTCGGGCGGCAGCATGGCGCCGCCCAACGTGCCGGTGGTGCTGCCGGGCGAGACGCTGACCGCGGCGGCCGTCTCGGGCGCGATCCTCTTGGCCGCGGTTCAGCGCGAGCCGGAGCGCGCGCTCGAGAAGTATCAGCGCTTTCTCGAATACGGCGTCGACATCGCCAATGGCGGCAACGGCCGGAAGCGCACCGCCTCGCAATAAGGCGCGGCGCCACGGAGAACGAGACAAGGCTCATGGGACAACCGGCCGCTCGCATCACCGATATGCATGTCTGCCCGATGGTGACGGGCGTCGTGCCGCATGTCGGCGGCCCCATCCTGCCGCCGGGTGCGCCGACGGTGCTGATCGGCGGCTTGCCCGCCGCCCGCCTCGGCGATATGGCCACCTGCGTCGGACCGCCGGATACGATCATCATGGGCGCGCCCACGGTGTTGATCGGCGGCCAGCCGGCGGCGCGGATGGGCGATCCTTGCGCGCATGGCGGCACCATCATCCTCGGCTGCCCGACGGTGCTGATCGGCTGAAGGGCGGGCGAGGGCGGGAGCGCCGCCTCAATTCCGCGCGACGAACAGGAACTCGCCGTTATAGCCCAGCAGATTGGTGTAGCTCGGCGTTTGCGAGACCGAGCTTACCGGCGTGCCAGGGCCGGCGCGGCGGCCGCCGGCGCCCGACTTGCTCACCACCTCGTCCTGCACCGTGTTGATGAGCTCGATGCTCTTGAGGAAGTCCTTGTTCTTCTGCAGGGAGCCGAGCAGCGCCTGGGCGAAGACGGAGTGCTTGTCGCCGGCTTTGAGCTGATCCACCACGGGCTCGTTGCCGCCCGAGGTCAGCACCACCCGCGCCGCGCGGCTCGCCCAATGCTGGAGGGCGACGAGCTCGTCGGGCCGATTGGTCTGCGCCACGACGCCCTGTATTGCCGCGACCGGCACGGTGCCGTCCTTGTCGACGAAGGTGACGCCGCGCATGGCAATGGCGGCGGGTGCCGCCGCATGGCGCGCCGGCGCGGGCGCCGTCGCCGCCGCGGCGAGCTCGGCGAGGCCGCCGGCAAAGCAGCTATCGGCGATCACCATGACCTGCTTCGCGCGCAGCTTCTTGATGGTGTCGATCACATCGGCGTGGCGGACCAGGTTTTGCGTCCGCAGGGCGTGGCCCGGCACCACCGCGTCGCCATCGACCGGGACCCAATAGCCGAAGCCCTGCTCGACGATGCCGTGCCCGGCGTAATAGATGAGGAGATTGTCGTTGGGGCCGATCTCGTCGACATAATCGTCGAAGGCGTTGAGGATGTCGGCGCGCGTCGCATTGGTGAGGAGCTTGACGCGGAAGCCGTATTTCTTCTGCAGGATGGCGGCGATGTCCTTGGCGTCATTGACCGCGGTCTTCAGCTTCGGCCATTCCTTGTACTCGTCATTGCCGATCACCAGCGCGAAATAGCGGCCGAAATCGACCTCCTTGGCGAATTGCGCAAGCCGCGAGCGTTCGGCGATCTGCTTCTCCTGATCGCGCCGCATCGCATCGACCTGTTGCTGCAAGGCGTCGCGCTCGGCCTTGAGGCTCGCGAGATTGGCCTGCGCGCTGCGCATCTCGGCCTCGATGGCGGATTTCCGTTCCTGAAGCGACGCGAGCTCCTGGCGGAGCTGATCGGCCTGCTGGCGCGCCTTTTCGCCGGCCGCCACGTCCGCTTGAAGGGCCGCGACTTTCGCCGCGAGATCGGTTTCCTGCCGGTGCAGCGCCGCGAGATTGCCTTGCTTTGCCGCCTCCGCCTGTTGGATGTCCTGATGCAGCTTGTCGAGCTGCGCCGCGGCGGCGGTCTGCTGCTGCTTGATGCTGTCGAGCTGCTCGGCCGCCGCCTGCTGCTTGCGCAGCGCCTCGGCGCGGGCGTCGAGCTCGGCGAGCTGCCGGTTGCGCGCCTGGACCGCCTGCTCCGCCTGCGCCGTCGAGCGGCTGCTGGAGGCGAGCTGCGATTCGGCATCGGCGAGCCGCTTCTCGAGCTCGTTGAGCTTTCTCTGCGCGTCGTTGACCTCCTTCACCTTCGCGAGCCGTTCGCGTTCGACCTGCGATACCGCCGCCTTCTTCTGCTTGAGGTCTTCTTCGAGCGCCTTGCCCGCATTGCGGATGGCGACGAGCTTCGCCTCCTCTTTCTTGACCTCCTCCTTCTTTTGCGCGAGCGTCTGGTTGACCCCGACATTGTCGACGATGACCTTGATCGAGGCGATCGTCGTCTCGTTCCTGACGATGATGTCGTCGAGATCGGAGAGCAGCTTGTCGAGATTGGCGAGCGCCACCACGCGCTCAGTGGGGTCGTTGCTGTCGAGCTTGGCGTGGAGCTGCTGGATCCGCGCGCGCAGCCGGCTCAGATTGTCCTGGTTGTCCTCGAGCGACTTCAGGCCGTTCTGCAGGCGGGCGATAAGGATCTGCTCGTAAGGGGCGAAACGCGCCTCGGACACGCGGAGCTGGAACAATTGCCCGAACATCACATCGGCATTGACCTTGGGCAGCCGCACGGTGCCGCCTTGGCCGATCATGCGATTGAAATTGGCGAAACGCGCGGGGAAGGCGGCGTCGCCCGTATCCTGCATCGAGTTGAGGAAGGCGGCGGCGTAAGCGCCGTTGGGCGCGGCGGCATAGCTCGGCAATTGCTGCGCCGCCCGGCGCAGGCGGTCGGCGCTGGCGGCGGTCAGATAGAGCGCGCCATCCGGGCGCAGCGTCGAGTTCCGAGGGTCCGCCAGGACGGCGATCACCGCGCCATAGGGATTGCCGGGATCGAGGGAGGTGGCCGCGGTGACGAGCGGCATCGCCTGCTCGCGCCCGGCGAAATCGGCGAGCGTCGTGGCGAGCGCGAGCGCGTAATTCGCCTCGGCGAGCTGGGGCGCCGTCTCGCGCACGATCTGAAACGCCGCCCGCGCCCCGGTCGCGTCGCCGCGCGCCAGACGCGCATAGCCCGACTGGTAAATGCTCGCGAGGATGTTGGTATCGACTCGCTGGTTTGCCGCCGCATTGGCGGGCGGCGCCGCCTTTGGTGAAGCATCGGCCGCGGGCGCCGGACGAAACATCGCCGCGGCACAAAGGACCACCACTCCGGCAAGGCACGCGACGATATGCCGCCCGCCCAGAGGTAGGCTCAACTTCTTCACGTCCGTTTCCTTTCCCTTTATCGCGGGCGGGATAAATGACCGCAAGACGGCAACCGCCCAGATGAAATATACATTGATCAATTATAGGAGGAAAGAGCCGAATTTGTCGCAACTTATTGGTCAGCGCCGAGAGCTTCCCTGGCGGGCTCTGTCCTGACGACTTCCGCTCAAGGCCAAGTCGAAAGATCCTTTGTCGTTGACAACCAAAGGTGTCGTACAGCAAAACTTGCAAGCGCAGCGGTGCATTCGGCGCGCCGGGCGCGCGTGGGGGGACGTGTCGAGTTTGCCGCGTCCGCGGCGCTGCCGAGCAAAGCGCGGCAGCCGGAGCGTGAGGGACGCGTAGGACGGGGGACGGGTGGACCCATATTCGACAGGACGCGTCGCACCTTGCCGCTGGGGTAAAGGCCCGACCAACAGCGCCTCGCTTTTCCCCCATGCCCCCATGACCGCGCCGCGGCGCTGGCTGGGTGCCGTCGTCTTTCTCGGAACCCTCGCTCTTGCCACATCGGCCTGGGCGCAAGCCATTCCATCCCCTGCGGCGCCTGGCCGGATCGAGCGCGAGCTGACGCCGCCGCCGGCGCCGCCGCCGGTCAGCGCGCCGCCGCCGGTTCCCGCGGCACCCGCCGTTCCGGTGCCGGCGCCCGGCGCTTTGACCTTCGTGCTCAAGGACGTCGTCGTCGACGGGGCGACGGTCTATACGGCCCAGCAGCTGCGCCAAGCCTATCAGGGCTTCCTCGGCAAGCCGGTTTCGGTGGATGCGCTCGCCCAGCTCGAGCAGGCGATCACCACCAAGTACCGGCGCGACGGCTACATCCTCGCCCGCGCCCTCATCCCGAGCGGGCAGGCGATCGATCCGGCCGCCGGCATCGTCCATGTTCAGGTCTATGAGGGGTATATCGACAAGGTGCGCCTTGACCCCTTGGACTACGAGGTCGGCAGCCGCGGCAAGCTCATCCGGGCGATTCTCGACAAGATCGCCGGGGGCTGCCGCTCGGGCGACCGGCCGGTCGACGGCAAGCCCTGTCCGCTCCATCGCGACACGCTCGAACGCTATCTGCTGCTCGCCAATGATCTGCCGGGGGTGAAAGCGAGCGCGATCATCCAGCCCTCGCCGGACGTGCCGGGCGCGGCCGATCTTTTCGTCACCATCACCGAGAAGCCTTACGACGTCACGGCGCAGGTGAACAACCGCGGCTCGCCCTTCACCGGGCCGTTCCTGGGCGAGCTCTCTGGCTCGCTCAACAATCTCATGGACTACTACGAACGCACGACGGTGCGCGGCGTCGTGTCGCTGCCCTTCAACGAGCTGCAACTCGGCAATGCGACGGAGGAGATCCCGCTCGGCTCGGAAGGGCTGCGGATGGTGCTGGGCGGCACCGATTCGCGCTCGCGCCCGGGCCTCGCCTTGCGGTCGCAAGACGTGGTTACGAAGTCGCAGAGCCTCAGCTTCGCATTGGCCTATCCGCTTATCCGCACGCGGTCGGAGAACCTGCTGCTGCGCGGCGAGTTCAACTGGCGCGACGACATCACCGATATCGGCGGCGGCAAGCTCTTCGACGACCATGCGCGGATTCTGTCCGCCGAGGCGAGCTACGACCTCGCGGATTCCTGGCTCGGCGTCAATCTCATCGATGTCAGCATCGGCCAGGGATTGCCCATTCTCGATGCGACGCCGCAGAACTCGCCCTTCGCCTCCCACAGCGGCGCCGACGGCGTCTTCACCAAGTTCAATGCCGAGCTGTCGCGCTTGCAGCAGATCATGGCGGAATGGAACGTGCTGGCCGCGGTCAGCGGTCAATATTCCGTGCACAAGCTCCTCGTCGAGGAGCAATTCGGCTATGGCGGCGAACGTTTCGGGCGCGCCTACGACCCCTCGGAGATCCTCGGCGACCGCGGCATCGCGGGGAAGCTCGAGCTGCAATACACGCCCGCCTGGGGCCCCGGCGCGCTCGGCACGGGCGATGTGCTGAAGGCGCTGCAATTCTACAGCTTCTACGATATCGGCCGCGTCTGGAATCCGGGTGTCGGCGAAGCGGTGCCGAGCGCCAGCGCGGCGTCGGCGGGCGCGGGCGTGCGTTACACCGTGACCGATTACGTCTCGGGCTATCTCGAAGTGGCGAAGCCGCTCACGCGGCCCGTCCAATCTCTGGTCTCGCAGGGCGAGTCCGGCAAGGCGCCACGCATCTTCTTCAGCGTGGCGGGCAGGTTCTGAGCGAGGAGCAAGTACATGGCTAGGGCAGTGGAGAACGAGATGCTCGCGGCGGCCCATTCCGCCCGGCGAAGCGGCATCCAGGATCTGCTGGCATCGACCTCGCTTGCGGCACTGCTGCGCGCGATACCGCCGGTGGTCCTCGCCGCCGGGCTGCTCATCGCCGCGGATGGCGCCCGCGCGAACCCGCAAGGCGGCACCGTCGTCGGCGGCTCCGCCACCATCGTGCAGACCAATCCAAAGCGTCTCGACATCGACCAGACCAGCAACAACGCGATCATCGACTGGCGCAGCTTCAGTATCGGCACGGGCGAGCTCGTCAACTTCAATCAGCCGGGCGCCGCGTCATCGACGCTCAATCGCGTCACCTCGAACGAAGCTTCGGTGCTCGAAGGCCAATTGACCGCCAATGGCCGCGTCTTCCTGGTCAATCCGAATGGCGTCCTCATCTCCAGCACGGCGCAGATCAATGTCGGCGGCCTCGTCGCGACGACGAGCAATATCGCCAACAAGAACTTCATGGCCGGGAAATACGAGTTCGACCAGGCGGGCAAGCCCGCGGCGAGCATCGTCAATCAAGGCCATATCACCGTGCGCGATGCCGGCCTCGCCGCCTTTGTCGCGCCCAGCGTGCGGAATTCCGGCGTGATCGAGGCGCGCCTCGGCAAGGTCTCGCTCGCCTCGGGCAACAAATTCACGCTCGACCTCTACGGCGACAATCTCGTGAAGCTCGCGGTCGATGACAGCGTCGCGGCAAGCCTGCCGGGCGCGCGCGTCGACAACACCGGGAAGATCATCGCCGATGGCGGGACCGTGACGCTGACCGCCGTGGCGGCACGCGGGATCGTCGACAATCTCATCAATGTCGGCGGCACCATCGAGGCGCGGACCGCTTCGATGCAGAACGGCAAGATCGTTTTGGGCGGCGCCGGCGGCACGGTGCAGGTGAGCGGCACGCTCGACGCCTCGGGTCGCGGCGCGGGAGAGACCGGCGGCACGATCGAGGTGCTGGGCAACACGGTCGGCTTGCGCTCGGGCGCGAAGCTCGACGCGTCGGGCGATGCGGGCGGCGGCACGATCCTCGTCGGCGGCAATTTCCACGGCGCGGGTCTGGAGCCCAAGGCGAGGACGACCATCGTCGAGAGCGGCGCCAAGATCGCCGCCGACGCGGTGACGAAGGGCGATGGCGGAAAAGTCGCGGTGTGGTCGGAAAAGCTCACGGGCTTCGCCGGGTCGATCTCGGCGCGCGGCGGGGCGAAGGGCGGCAATGGCGGCTTCGTCGAGACGTCGAGCCGGCAGGATCTGACGGCGGTCGGCGGCTCCGTCGATACGCGCGCCCCCGACGGGCATATCGGCACCTGGCTGCTCGACCCCCACAACATTACCATCGCGACGGGCGGCGGCGCGACGCTGCCTCTCGCCTTCGGCACCACGCCTTCGAGCGATGTCACGATCGACCCCGCGACGCTCAACGCGGCGGCGAGCAACGTCACGCTGCAGGCCAATAACGACATCACCGTCAGCAACAATATCGGCCTGACCACGGCGGGCGCCGGCCTGACGCTGCAAGCGGGCCGCAGCGTGCTCCTCAATGCCAATATCACGACGACGAACGGCGGCGTGGCGATCGTCGCGAACGAAACCGCGGCCAATGGCGTCGTCAATGCCAATCGCGACGCCGGCTCGGCAAACATCACCATGGCGGCGGGGACATCGATCAGCACCGGCAACGCGCCGATCTCGCTGACGCTCAGCACCGGCGCCGGCTTGACCAACAATACGAGCGGCAACATCACGCTCGGCAGTCTCACGACGACGGGCGCGATCACCGTCGCCAATAACGGCCCGACGGCCGGGGGCGGGATCTCGCAGAATGCGGGCAGTGCGCTCACCGCGGGCGGAGCGTCGAGCTTCACGGATGCGTCGACCAACGGCGCGATCGCGCTGACCAATGCCGGCAATGCGCTTACCGGCGCGGTGACGCTCGGCACCGCAGGCGCGGGTGGCAATGCCAGCCTCACCAACAACGCCGCGACGACGCTCGCAGCCTCGACGATCGGCGGCAACCTCACGGTCACCGATACTGCCGGCAATCTCGGCCAGTCCGGCGCGCTGACCGTGGGCGGCACCTCGACCTTCACCAATACCGCCAATAACGGCACGATCACGCTGACCAATGTGGGCAACGCGCTTACCGGCGCCGTGTCGCTCAATACGACGGGTGCCGGCGGCGATGCCAGCCTGACGAATGATGCGGCAGGTGGCACAGCTCTCGGGGCCTCCACGATCGGCGGCAACCTGACCGTCAGCGCCCAGCAAGCCGATCTCACGCAATCGGGCGCGCTGACCGTCGGCGGTACATCGAGCTTCACCGTCGCCTCGCCCGCCTTTGCGACGATCGTGCTGACCAATGCCAACAACGCCTTCACCGGCGCGGTGACGCTGATCGACGGCTCCGTCAGCGGCGATGTCAGCCTGACGAACAACGCGGCGACGGGCACGACGCTCGCGAACTCGTTCGTCACCGGCCGCAATCTGGTGGTGGTGAACACACAAGGCAACCTCGCGCAAACCGGCGCCTTGGTGGTGAGCGGCACATCGAGCTTCACGAATGCGCAAGCGAATACGACGATCACGCTCGCCAATGCCGCCAATAGCTTTCTGGGTGCCGTCTCGCTGAGCACGAGCGGCGCGGGCGGCAATGCGAGCCTCATCAACAACCATCTGGGCACGGTGCTCGGCGCGTCCACTGTCGGCGGCAATCTGAGCGTGACGAGTTCGCAGGGAAATCTGACGCAGACGGGCGCGCTCAGCGTGGCCGGCAGCGCGAGCTTCACCGCTTCGAGCGCGAACACCACGATCACGCTGACCAACGCCGGCAATCAGATGACGGGCACGGTGGCGCTCAACACCACGGGTGCCGGCGGCAATGTCAGCCTCACCAACAACGCGGCGACGACGCTCGCGACCTCGACCATTGGCGGCAACCTCACGGTCACGGACACCGCCGGCAATCTCGGCCAGTCCGGTGCGCTCACCGTGGCGGGCACCTCGACCTTCACCAATACCGCCAATAACGGCACGATCACGCTCAACGCGGCCAACCTGCTGACCGGCGCCGTTGCGCTCAACACCACAGGTGCCAGCGGCGATGCGAGCCTGACCAATAATCTCGCGACGACGCTCGCGGCATCAACCGTGGGCGGCGGTCTCACCGTCATCGATGCGGCGGGCAATCTCGGCCAATCGGGTGCGCTCACGGTCGGCGGCGCGTCGAGCTTCACGACCAGCGCGGTCAATGCGACGATCACGCTGAATGGGGCCAATCTGCTGACGGGTCCGGTCGCGTTGAACACGAACGGCGCCGGCGGCAACGCCAGCCTCAACAATGATCTCGCGACGACCTTGGCGCCATCGGTCGTCGGCGGCAATCTCGCGGTCACCGACACGGTCGGCAATCTCGCTCAATCCGGCGCGCTGACGGTGGCGGGCACCTCGACCTTCACCGGCACGGCGGCGAATGGCACCATCACCTTGAACGCGGCCAACCTGCTGAGCGGCGCCGTCGCGCTCAACACGACGGGCGCGGCCGGCAATGCCAGCCTGACCAATAATCTGGCGACGACACTTGCCGCATCCGCCGTGGGCGGAAACCTCACGGTCACGGACACCGTGGGCAATCTCAGCCAGTCCGGCGTGCTGACGGTCAATGGAACGTCGAGCTTCTCGACGATGGCGGCGAACGCCACGATCACGCTTAATGCCGCAAATGCGCTGACCGGCGCGGTGACGCTCAACACGGCGGGCGGCGGCGGCAATGCGAGCCTCACCAACAACGCCGCGACGACGCTCGCAGCCTCGACGATCGGCGGCAATCTCACAGTCACGGATACCGCCGGCAACCTCGGCCAATCGGGGGCGCTCGCCGTTGGTGGCACATCGAGCTTCACGACCACCGCGGCCAATGCGACGATCACACTGAACGCCCCCAATCTGTTGACCGGAGCGGTGGCGTTGAGCACGACCGGCGCCGGGGGCAATGCCAGCCTCACGGACAATCAGGCGTTGACGTTGGCGGCATCGACGATCGGCGGCAATCTCGCGGTCACGGAAACCTTTGCCGATCTCACGCAATCAGGTGCGTTGACCGTCGCGGGAACCTCGAGCTTCACCAAAACCGCCGGAGGTTTCTCTATCACCCTGACCAATGCCGGCAACAATCTGACGGGCGCGGTCACCCTCTCCGGCAACAGCGATGTCAGCCTGACGAACGATGCGGTGGGCGGCACGACATTGGCAGCCTCGACCGTGAGCGGGAACCTGACTGTCCTCAACGCCGGCGGCGGCAATATCGGCCAGAGCGGCGCATTGATGGTCGGGGGAACCTCCAGCTTCACCAATACCGCGACCAACCAGTCGATCATGCTGACGAATGCGACAAACAACCTGGCGGGCGCGGTCTCGCTCAACACCGGTGGCGCAAACAGCCTCGCTCAGCTCACCAATGCCCGTGCGACGATGTTGGGAACGTCGTCTGTCGGCGGCAGCCTGACGATCTTGGATTCCGTCGGCAGCATGGCCCAGACGGGTGCGCTGACGGTGAATGGCGCGTCGAGCTTCACCGACACGGCGGCGAGCGCGACGATCACGTTGACCGCGTTCAACCTGTTCAGAGGCGGCGTGGCGGTGAGCACCACCGGCAATGCGAGCCTGTCGGATTTCAGCGGCACGACCGTGTTGGCAGGAGCGACCGTGGGCGGCAATCTGACGGTCAACGTCTCCGGCAATCTCGGCCAATCTGGGGCGCTCACGGTCGGCGGAACGTCCAGCTTCATCGACAATGCGCCGGGCGGCTCGATCGCGCTCAACGGGACAAATTCGCTCACCGGCGCGGTGGCCTTGAACACCACCGGCAGCGGCGCCAACGCCAGCTTGACCAACAGTCTCGCAACGACCTTGGCGACGTCCAATGTCGGCGGCAATCTCGCGATCAATGCTGCCGGCGATATCGCGCAATCCGGCGCGCTGACCGTTGCGGGCGCAGCGAGCTTCACAAGCACGGTGAATAACGCCACCATTACCCTCAACGGCGTCAACCTGCTGGCGGGCCCGGTGGCACTCAACACGACGGGCGCCAATGCGAATGCGAGCCTGACCAATGGGAGCGTCACGAGCTTGGCGGCCTCGACCGTCGGCGGCAATCTGGCAGTCACGAACACCGCCGGCGATTTGACGGTCGCGGGAAACATCAGCGCCATCGGTCACTCGGTCACGCTGACTTCCGCCAATGGCATCGCCCAGAGCGGCGGCGCCTCGATCACGGCGGGAAGCGTGTCGCTCAATGCGGCGGGCGGCTCGATCGTGGCGACCGTGGCGGCGGACAGCGTGAGCGGATCGGCCGCCGGTTCGGCGCTGCTCAATGGCAGCGTCGGCACGCTCGGCGCCTTTACGACGCATGGCGCCTTCACCCTTGCCGACGCCATGCCGGCCGGGCTGACCATCGCCGGGCCGCTCAACAGCAATGGCGAGCTCGTCACCATCACGAATACCGGCCCGATCACTTTCCCCGGAGCCTTCCAGCTCACCGGCGATATGAGCGTCGCGACCACCGGGGCCGGCAACAATGTCGCCTTCGCCTCGACGGTGGACGGCGCGCGCAATCTCACCGTGAACGCTGCCGGAGCGGCGATCTTCGGCGGTGGCGTCGGACAGACCAAGGCGCTGGCCTCGCTCACGAGCGCCGGCGCGGCGCATCTGGGCAGCGGGGTCGCGACGTCAGGCGCGCAGAATTATCAGGGTCCGGTGACGCTCGATGCCAACGCGGCGCTGTCGGGTTCGACCATCGGCTTCGCCTCGACGATCGACGGGCCGCATGCGCTGGGGATCACCGGCAATGCCGTTTTCGGCGGAAGGGTGGGAGCGGGGACGGCGCTCGCCAGCCTCAGCGTCAGCGGCACGACGGCGCTCAATGGCGGCTCCGTCGCGACGACGGGCGCGCAGACCTATAGCGGCCCGGCGACGCTCGGCACCGACAACACGCTCACCGCTTCGACCGTGACCTTCGGTTCCACACTCAACGGCCAGCACGCTCTCGTCATCAATGGCAGCGCCGTGTTCGACGGCGCGGTCGGCGCCGATCCGCAAGTAGCGCCGGCAAGCCTCGTGGTGAACGGGACGACGACGATCAATGGCGGCCACATGACGACCCTCGGCTCGCAAACCTATAACGGTCCGACCACGGTCAATGGCGGCCTCATCGTGTCGGATACGAGCACGCTCGACTTCGTGGGGCCTCTGACCCTGACGGCGGCCACTACCCTTGGCGGCTCGTCGATCACCTTCGGCGGCGGCATCATCGGCTCGTCGCTCGCCACGGTTCAACTCGGCAATTTCGTCGGGCAATTGTCCTTCTTCCAGAAGGAAGGAATCGTCACCGCGATCACCTTGAGCCGGAAGATCGACGAGCGCTTCAACCGCGGCGACGCCGCTCAGACGCCGGCCGAGCAGGCCTTCCTGAACGATCCCGACCGGAAGAACTATGCCGAGGACCCCTATCGCAAGCGCTACAACATCCTCGGCATCGCCGCCGAATCGGGCGCCAGCTTCAACGATATCTCTTACGTCCAGGACGGTTTCTGGGAAGGCTTGCTGAAATAGCGGCGGCGCCTCAACGGGCGCTTTCGACCATGCCGCGCAACGCCTCTTCCCGCCGCTGATAGCGGGCGGCTTCGATATTCGTGGGCGACAGGCTGTCGAGTCCGTTCTGGAGACGCGCAACCAACTGTCCCTCATAGGCGCCGAACTCGGCATCGGCGACCGAAAGCGCGAAGAAGCGTCCGAAAGCCTGAGGCGTGTCGCCCAATTGCGGCAACCGCAGCTTGCCATTGGCCCCGACCATCGCCGAGAAATTCGCGAGCCGGTAGGGGCGGGCGGGGTCCCGCGTCTCCTCGAGCGCGGCAAGCACCGGCACGAGGTAGCGCGCATTATGCGCCTCCGGCAGGCGATCCAGCCCCGTCGCCGCCTGGCGAAGCCGCGCGGCACCCTCCGCCGTCAGATAGAGCGCGCCGTCTTGTCCGCGGCTCGAGAGTGCGGGATCGGCCATCACCTTGACGATGACGAAGAGCGGCTGACCGGGAAGGGCGGCGAGCGCCTTGTCGATCTCCGGCAAGGCCCGCTCGCGGCGATCGAAATCGGCGAGCACCATGGCAAGGGCAAGCGAGTAATGGCCTTGCGGCAAGCCGGGGGCGACCTCGGTCACCACTTGGAAGGCCGATATCGCCCGCCCGGGATCGCCCTGCGCCATGCGGGCGAGACCGTTGAGATAGAGCTGCTTCAGAAGCTGCGTCTGCGACGCGGTGGCGTTGGGTTCGGCGCGGGCATCGCGTCCGGCGAAGGGCGCGGCCAGGATCGCCGCGAGCGCGAGCGCCATCGGCAGGAAATATGTCGCGGCGTTCTTGCCGGTCCTTCCGCGCATGCGCAACCTCTCGGCTCTCATGCCGGGAAGGCTGCGCCACAGGC
>Ga0209062_1001970_pt1 | contig 30472 bp, 21 predicted proteins | sample Coa_R2_2_FD_187158 | JGI IMG/M metagenome (GOLD analysis project Ga0209062, IMG submission 187158) | Surface soil microbial communities from Centralia Pennsylvania, which are recovering from an underground coalmine fire - Coalmine... | ecosystem: Environmental > Terrestrial > Soil > Unclassified... | reverse complement strand
CTCCAGTTCCAAGAGACTGTGGAGGGCGGAAGCATGAGAGCCGCGGATACCATAGCGTACTGGGAGGTATCGACTATGGAGGTGTCCGCGGCTCTGAAGGGGCGCACGCGCCTGGCGGCGCTCCTGCATCAATTAGAACACGAGGGCGAGGAGCGGGGAAAGGCCAAGGGGCCGGTACCGGCCCGGGTGCTGGATCGGCGGAATCGGCGCACCTGGCGGCAACTGATCTTGGCGGTGCTGGTGGCGCGCTCGACGCGCCTGCTGGCGCTGGGGCGGGTGATCGCGCCGCAGCGGCGGGTGCACAGCGTCAAGGCGGCGGCGATGGCCCTGACCTACTTCTTGCAGACGGCGCGGGTCGCGCTGCCCACGCTGAGCCAAGGGGTGCTGGAGGCGGCGGTGCGCCGAGTCGATCCCAAGCGCCTGGTCAGCTATCGCGGCCAGGTGCTGGTGGTCATTGATCCGACGGAATACCCCAAGCGCAGTCGTGGGCGGGGCAAGTGCGGGCGCCCGATGCAGGACATCGGGCGCGTGCGCAAGGCCAACGGAGCGAGCAAGGGGACGACCTAGGGCTATGTGGATATCTGGGCCGGGCGCGTGCTCAAAGGCAAACGGTTTCTGCCACTGGCCCGCGCCCTCTTTTCGAGCCGCCATCCGCAGTGCCGCCGCCAGAATGCGGTCGAGGAGGCAGTGCTCGCGGACGCCGTGGCCCTGCTGACCCGCCTGCACCTGGCGGCCATGGTGATTGGCGACCGCGGGCTAGGCCGCAAAGAACTGATCATCGACCTAGCCAAGCGGGAGCAAGACCTGGTGCCGCGGGTCGATCCCGACATCACTGTCTACGAGGCGGATCATCCCGAGGGACGCCGCCTGGACGTGGCGCTGGCCGCCCAGCCGTGGTGGGGGACGGTGGACTGGGATCGCGGGCAGGAGGGCGTCCTACGCTGCCGCCTGCGCGTGCTGCGGGCCACTATCCGCTTCAGCCGCACGGGCCGCAAGGACGGCGTCAAAGAGGCCACCGTCGGCTTTGTGCAAGCGGTGCCGGGCGCGGAGCAGGAGCACGGCGCCCCCACGGCCACGCCCGACCCGCTGGTGCTGGCGACCACCTTACCCGTGGAGACCCGGCCCAGGCCCGCGCCGTCGTGCGCCTCTACGCCCAGCGCTGGGCCATCGAGACCGGCTTCGCGACCATGCATGCCTGGGGTCGGGACGCCTTCATGGTGCGCCAGTGGACGGCCATCGACCGGCTCTTGTGGGTGCTCGCGCTCGCCTATGCCCTGCTGGTCCTGGCCCTCACCCTCACCGCGCGTTCGTTCGCGTGCTTGCGGGCGCAAGCCCTCGCCGTGCTCACCCGCCTGAGCGTGGTGGGCGACCATCTCACCGTGGGCAAACTCGCCGAAGCTGTCGGGCTCGATTATCAGCGCCACCAGCGCGCCTGGTCCCACATCTGGCTCCCATGATCTCTTGGAACTGGAGTGATGTCGCGTTGACAGATCACCGAACGTCCGCTACAGTGAAAGTGCCTTAGCCAATGCGGGCATCAGGACATGCAGGTAAAGCGCTTCTTCACAACTCTGATTCGTGAGTTTGGCACGACGGCCATCCTCGTCATCGCCGTCTTCGCCGCCAGCCGCCTGCTCGTGCAGAACGTGCAGGTACGTGGCCTCAGCATGTATCCCACCCTGCAGAACGGCGAGTATATGCTGGTCGATACGCTCAGCTATCACCTGCACGGCCCCAACCGCGGCGATATCATCATCTTCCACCCTCCGGTCGACCACGAGGACTATGTCAAACGCGTGATCGGGCTGCCGGGCGAGCGCGTGGAGGTCAGGCAGGGAACAGTCTACATCAACGGCAAGGCCCTCAACGAGCCTTACGTGCGCATGCCGCACACCTACAGTTGGAGCGCCCACGTGGTGCCGCCGGGGGACGTGTTTGTGCTCGGCGACAACCGCGATGCCAGCTACGACTCGCACCTCTGGACCAACAGCCAGGGCCAGGCGGTGCCCTTCCTCTCCGAGAGCAAGATCATCGGGCGTGCCATGCTCTCTTACTGGCCGCCCAGCGACCTGCGCTTCTTCACCGCACCGGCCTTCGCCGGGGCGAAATAGGCGGCGCCCGCTAAGCCGGCGACCGCGGTCAAATAGGAGTAAGCGGGACCGGCGACTGAAGTCGCCTGGCAGGGACACGCCGACTAAAGTCGGATTGCGTTGCCTCGACGGCACTTCAGTGCCCGTCCCCTGCCATGACACTTTAGTGTCAGGCACCACATACCGCAACACCTGCCCACTCCTATTGACTGTGGTCGCCTGGCCCCAGATGGGCCCTGCGGTGCCGAGAGGCTCTCACCTCCCGACCGCAGTCGTCCGCTGCCATCCAACCGTGGGCGGCCGCCCGTCCGTGAGCCTGCGAGCGGCCGGGCCGAGCAGTTGGAGGCCCGACCCACTGACAATTCATTGACTATCTTTCACGCGCTGATGCAGCACCCGCACGCGCGCCGTATACTTAACATCAACCCATACTCTTTCTTGTGAGCACGTGATGATTCAGGATCAGATCGCCCCGTTACTCCGCGCGGCCATCCTCGCCGCACAGCAGGCCGGTAGCTTGCCGGCCTTTGAGATATCCGCCATCCCGGTCGAACGCCCCAAGCAGGAGGAGCACGGCGACTTCGCCACGCCGGTCGCCCTGCAGGTGACGAAGACGGCGCGCCTAGCTCCCCAGAAGATCGCCTCGGCGATCATCGAGCACCTGCCTCTCGGTCCCGACAGCATGCTGGCCAGCGCCGAGATAGCGGGGCCGGGCTTCATCAACCTGCGGCTCGGGACACCCTGGCTGGTGCGCCACGTCGACAGCATCCTGGACGCCGGGGAGCGCTACGCCGATCCCGACATCGGGCACGGACGCCCGGCCCAGGTCGAGTTCATCTCGGCCAATCCTACCGGCCCGCTCACCGTGGGCCACGGGCGGGGCGCCGTGATCGGCGACACCCTGGGCAATCTCCTGCAGGCCGGCGGCTATGCCGTGTCGCGCGAGTACTATTTCAACGACGGCGGCCTGCAGATGAAGATCCTGGCCGAGTCGGTGCGTCTGCGCGCCCGCCAGCAGCTCGGCGAGGAGATAGAGTTTCCGGCAGACCACTACCAGGGCGACTATATCTCGGCCATCGCCGCCGATCTACTGGCCGAGCGCGGGCCGGACGCGGTGTCGCTGGACTGGACGGTGCTGCGCGACTATGCCACCGCCGCTATCTTCGCCGAGATCCGCCGCACGCTGGACCGCCTGGGCATCCATTTCGACGTGTATTTCAACGAGATGTCGCTCTTCGACCGGGAGCGCCCCGGCAATATCTGGGAGATCGTCGAAGCGCTGCGCGAGCGCGACATGGCCTACGAGGCCGATGGAGCCATCTGGTTCCGGGCCACCGCGTTTGGCGCCGACAAGGACCGCGTGCTGGTCCGCTCCAGCGGTGAGCCGACCTACCGCCTGCCCGATATCGCCTATCACGTCGACAAGCTCAAGCGCGGCTTCGACCTGGTGGTCAACGTGCTGGGCGCCGACCACATCGCGCAGTATCCCGATATTCAGGCCGCGGTCGGGTCGCTCGGCTACGACTCCTCGAAGCTGCACGTCGTCACCAACCAGTTCGTCACCCTGGTACGCGACGGCAAGCCCGTGAAGATGAGCACGCGCCGCGCCACCTACGTCACCCTCGACGAGCTGCTCGACGAGGTCGGCGTCGACGCCATGCGCTACTTCATGATCAGCCGCTCGCCCGATAGCCAGTTCGAGTTCGACCTCAACCTGGCTGCGGAGCAGAGCGAAAAGAATCCCGCCCTCTACATCCAGTACGCGCACGCGCGCACCGCGGGCATCCTGCTGCGCCGGGCAGCGGAGAAGGGCATCTCCTTCGATCCGCGGGCCGACCTGTCCCCGCTGGGACATCCGGCGGAGATTGCGCTGATCCACCAGATCCTGCGCCTAGAGGAGACGCTGGTGGCCTGCATCCGGCGACTGGAGCCGCAGCACCTGGCCTTCTATGCGACAGACCTGGCCACCACGTTCAACGTCTTCTATCGCGACTGTTACGTCCTGGACCCCGAGAATATCCCGCTCAGCCAGGCCCGCCTCAAGCTGGTCAAGGCCACACAGATCGCCCTGGCGCGAGCGCTGCACCTGATGGGCATGCAGGCCCCCGACGAAATGTAGCGGCTGGTCGTGGCTTACGCCCGACGGCATCTACCCGGAGGGCGGGCGACCGCACCCGTCTCGCCCGCCCTCGCAGCCATGGGGCGACCTATCCGGCTTATGCTTTCAGTACCCTACCACGGGTCGATGCCAGTGTGACCTTATGGGGAGGTGCGCACCAGCTCGGCCTTGATCCAGCCGACGATGCCGGTGCGACTCAAGATGTGGTCCCAGCCATCCTGGCTGCCCAGCAGGGCCAGCCTGGTGTCGCGCGGCTCCGAGACCAGGACCATGGCCTCCAGATTGGGCTTGAGCCGGACGTTGGCGTGATCGACATCCACGTAGACAAAGGGCGCCACGTAGCCTGCCGGGAGGGCCGACTTGTCCGCATCGGTGACGCGCGGGTGCGCCGAGGTGTTGGTTGAGTTGGTCGAGGTTGAGGCATTGCTCGTCGCGTCGGTCTGCTGCGCGCCGCCATTCTGCGTGTTGGGCGTGGCCACGGAGCCCAGTATGTGCACGTAGGTACGCATCACATAGCCGCGCTGCCCATCTGGAGCCGTCACCCCGACCCAGCTCGTGTAGTACCCGTGGAGGCTCAGCCTGGTTCCCTTCGACAGGAATTCGATGATCGACGACGAGAGGCTCGGTCCCCGGCGCAGGCGCAGGCCGTCGACCGCGGTGATGACGCACGGGCAGGTCACGGAGCCGGTCTTGCTGGATGACCTGGGTGTCGCCGGAGGTGCAAGGTTAATACGCACCTTGGGCTCGCGCAGATACCAGTTGAGCACCCAGCCGATGCGCCCGGATGGCAGGATCACTTTGTCCCAGCTTCCCAGCGTGCCCAGATAGGTCAGCCTCTCCCCCTTCTTGAGCACTTCGATGGCCGGATCGTGCATGTGCGGTCCGCTGCGCGCCGGATACGGCGTGTTCGTCACGTAACAGAAGGGCGGCTTGAGCTTGGAGCTGGCGACGATCGGCGGCAGGGCAGGCAGCACCGAGCCGGTCACCCACTGGCGCGCCACGTAGCCGGTCACGTCGCTCGGCAGGGCGACGTGCACCCAGCCGTTGCCGGCCATGCCCAGGTACCCGAGGCGGGCGCCTTTCTTGACAGAGTTCATGGGAGTATAAGCAAAGTCAGAGCCGGAGCGCACGTTGAGGTGATCGGCGACGACGACCACGTAGGCCTTGTACTTCTTGTTGAAGCTGGCCAGCACGGCGGCGTGTTCGCCGGTACCCAGGGCCGTACTCCCCGTCGAGGACATGGTGGTGCTGGCCGCCACCGTGGTGGTGATACCCGACCCAACCGGTGCGGCGGCCACGGCGGCATTGGTGTCCTGCGAGGTAGCGGTCACGGAGCCGCCGGACGAGGGGTTGTAGGTTGGCACCGAGGTGGGCGTAAAGGTGGGCAGCGGGGTATCCGTCGGGGTGGGCAGCAATTGCGCCGTGTGCGCCAGGACGAAGGAGATCGGCTCGTAGTAGCCGATGAGATAGGCGGGATTGCCGAAGGTGTAACCGACGCCTGGGTCGTCGGTCGACTTGATCTCGAAGTGCAGATGGGGGCCGGTCACAAAGCCCGTGGAGCCCACGTAGCCGATGGTCTGGCCCATGGCCACGATCTGCCCGTAGCCGACCGACACGCTCATCATGTGCTCGTACTGCGAGTAGACCACGATGCCGCTGGGCAACAGGTGCTTGATGCGCACCATCAGGCCGTATGACGAGTTATAGGCGGCGTAAGTGACCAGCCCGGTGGCGGTGGCATGGACCTCACCGCCGGCCTGGCGATCGGAGAGGTCCACGCCGGTGTGGCCGCAGAAGTAATAGCCGTTCAAATAATAGCCCTGCCCCAGCGCGGGATCGCAGGAGTTGTTGAACATCTGCGTGATCTGATAGCCGTTGGGTTCCGTGGAGTAGTAGTTGGGCGCCATGCGCGGGTTGCCCACGGGGAAGACGAAATCCGTGGCGTAGGGCAAGTACCCCGTCCCCGTATCGTGGGGAGAGGTGGCAACAGCGGGGGTATCGAGGGCTGGCGCAGCGGTGAAGGTGAGGGTCAGCAAGAGCGTTAGGGCAGGGGCTAGCGCTGCTTTCCTCAAGACTGTCATCCCCTTTCAGGGCACAAAGGCACCAAGATATAGATGTCGCCACCTAATCAAGTTGGTCTCGAGAGTGCCGCCCGCCGGCAATGCATCCTGGCTGATACTGCCGGCCTATCGGTGCCATGGGAGAGCCGGGCCATGGCGCACTATTGTGCGGTACATGGGGTCGCGTTGCACCGTTATGTTCGCGATACTAGCAGACGGCGGGCGGCTTGTCAATAGAGTTAGCCGCATCGTGCAGCATGTTGTAAGGGCCAGCTAGCAAAGACCGTGCGCGCCGCGGTGTCAGGAGCCGCGGCACGGTGCGCGGCCCGGCCGGTCCGGCCTGTGTGGCCACGATATAGTACGGACCTCCTTCGCCCGAGGAGTCCCAGACCCTGTGTCCCCGCAACCCGACCTCGACGCGCGGCGTGATGGGATCCAGGCGCAGTGTGGCGCTGCAAGAACGAACGCGCGCATCGTCCACACCCAACAGGGCGCAGAACAGGTCCTGCAGCGGCTTCACCGGGCCGTCCGCGTCCCGCTCCAGCGGCGTCGCCAGGTATGAGACAACCTGCAGTTCCAGCCACAGATCGCGGAAGAGGTCCTCCAGTTCCACCGGGTCGATGCCGCGTTCCAGAAGCGTACGTTCGGCCAGGCGCTTGTAGGCGACGGCCTCGCGGGTCAGTCGTAGCGAGGCCACGGAGGCGCCGCGGCGGCGCAGCGTGTACGGTTCCCACCAACCGTTGATGCCGGGGGGCACGGGCAGCGTCACCCGCACCTCGGCGGCCGGCTCCCGGGCCAGTTTCCGGGCCAGGGCCTCCTGCTCAGGCGGCAGCGGCGGCGCGGCTTTCCATTCATCCAGCACGGCCATGAGGCCCAGTATATCGCCGGGAGCTTTCGTGATACGATAGGTTATGCTGCCGGTCATGCGCACCAATCTGGCCTTCGGCCTGGTCGCCGTCTCCTGGGGTGGGTCCTACGTGGCCTCCAAGGTCGGGCTGGCCGATGCCGGGCCGTTCAGCTTTGCCATGCTGACCACCCTGTTCGGTGGCCTGACCGTCGCGCTAGTGGCCTGGTATCGGACGCGTGCCGTGCCGCGCGACCTGCACGCCCACGGCCTGGCCGCCTTGCTCGGCCTGCTCAACTCCACGGTGTTCGTGGGCCTGCTGAATCTGGGCCTCGCCGCGCGCGGCATGAGCGCCGGCATGGCCTCTATCCTCACCTACACGCAGCCGCTGATGGTGGTTGTGCTGGCCCGCGCCTTGCTGCGCGAACGGCCCGGGCGGCGCCGCCTGCTGGGCGTCGTCATCGGCTTCGCCGGCATGGTGATCGCCCTGGGCGCGAGCATCGGCACCAGCCTGGCGCCGCTGTGGAGCTATCTGTGCCCGCTGGGAGCGGCGCTCTCCTGGGCCCTGGGCACGGTGCTGTTCAAGCAGATCCACGCCCGGGTGGATCTGCTCTGGAACGCGGCCTTGCAGGGCATTTACGCAGCGATTCCGCTGGGGGCGATCGCCTACCTCACGGAGGGCAGCGCCGTGGCCATGCATCCCACCGTGCCGGCGCTGCTCGCGCTGGCGCAGGTCGCCCTGTTCTCGTCGGGGGTGGCCATGGCCACCTACTTGTACCTGCTGACGCGGCACGCGACCGTCAAGGTGGGCGTCTATCTGTTCACCGTACCTCTCATCTCGGTCCTGCTGGGCGTGCTGCTGCTCCACGAGCCGCTCCCGCCGTCGCTGGCGCTGGGCGGCGTGGGCGTGCTGGCCGGCGTCTACCTCTCCGGCGCCGAGCCCGACCAGGCGCAAGCCGATGGGGCCGCCTACAGAGTCACGGTCGCGCGGTGAGCGACGCCGAAGGTCCCGACCGCCGTTGCCGGCGCGTGCGCGACCAGTCGAGCGTGGGGTCGCGTCCCACCAACAGGGCCGGGATAACCGGACGTCATGAATGTGACAGCGTCGGTGTCATGCCGGTGACGGCGCGAGGTCGCCGCACACTGTACCCTGGTCTCAGTCCCACATATCAGGACATAAGTGCAGATGCAAGAGGGGACAGTGACGACGACAGAGCGGGCGGGGCACCTGGCTGAGCTCACGCCCCGGTTGCAGGTTGCCGTGCTCCGGGAGACTCTCGCGCGCCGGCGGCCGGAGGAGCAACCGGCGCTGGTGGACGGCCTGGCCGCGGCCCTGGAGCGGTCGGGCTATGACGCGGCGGCGTCCTCAGCGCTGGCTCAAGCGTTCGAGCGCCGCGAGTTGGTGCACCGTGACGCGGTGATCCCTGTCCGTGGAGATGTAGCTGCGACGGGTGAGATCCACTCGTTCGACGTGTCGCCAGGCCTTGCCGTCGACGGTGGTAACCCGGGGACTATAATGAGGCCAGTCGATTATCGCAGCGGCGAGGCGACGCGCGCCACGCGGCCGGTGGTGCAATGCAGAATACCTGAAAGGACGTTGCCGGTACGTCAACTCACGAGAACACCGTGGAGACAGCGGCTGCCTATATCCCGATGGACCGCCGCCAGGCCATCGCACGTGGCCGGGCGCTGCCCGATACGACCGGCGGCGCAGCCCTTTTCGCCGACATCTCCGGCTTCACGGCTTTGATGGAGGCCCTGAGCCGTGCCCTGGGCCCGCGACGCGGCGCGGAGGAACTGACCCGCTGCCTGAACGACGTCTACGATGCCCTTATCGCCGAGATACACCGTTACGGTGGCAGCGTGATCGGCTTCGCCGGCGATGCTATGACCTGCTGGTTCGATCACGACCCCGGCCCGCGCGCAGCGGCGTGCGCCTTGGCCATGCAGGAGGCGATGCGCCGCTTCGAGGCTATTCCCATTCCCCCGGCGCAGAGCGTGGCGCTTGCAGCTAAGGCCGCGGTGGCTGCCGGGCCGGCCCGGCGTTTCGAGGTCGGCGATCCCGAGATCCAGCGCATCGACGTGCTGGCCGGGGCGACGCTGGCGCGCGTGGCGGAGGCGGAGCACACGGCCACGAAAGGCGATGTCGTGCTCGACGAGGCGGCTGTCGCAGGCGCCGATGGCGCGGCACGCGTGGCCGAGTGGCGGGTCGAGCCGGAGACCGGGCGCCGCTTTGCCGTCGTTCCGGCGCTGGCGCGTCCGGTAGCGGATGCGCCCTGGCCCGAGCCGGGCGTCCTGACGCAAGAGCAGGCGCGACCCTGGCTGTTGCCTCCTGTTTACGAGCGGGTACATAGCGGCCAGGGCGCATTCCTGGCCGAGTTACGCCCCGTCGTGACGCTCTTTCTGGCCTTCAGCGGTATCGATTACGATGCCGACATGGATGCTGCGCAGCGCCTCGATGCCTATATCCGTTGGGTGCAGCGGGTGCTGGATCGCTACGGCGGCCACCTGCTGCAGATCATCATCGGCGACAAGGGCAGCTATCTATACGCCGCGTTTGGCGCCCCGGTGGCCCACGGCGACGATGCGACACGCGCTGTCGCCGCGTCGCTGGAACTGCAAGAGCCGCACCCCGCCCTGCATAATGGCGCCCCGCGCATCGGCATCGCCGAGGGCCGGGCGTATGCCGGCGCGTACGGGGGCCAGACGCGGCGCACCTACGGTATACTGGGCGACGCCGTCAACCTCGCGGCCCGCTTGATGCAGAGCGCCCCGGCCGGGGGCATCCTGGCCAGTGACGGGGTCCACCGGGCTGCCGCGCGCGGGTTCACCTGGGAAAGTCTCCCGCCCTTGCGCCTGAAGGGCAAGTCGGAGCTGGTGGCCGCGTTTCGCCTGATCGCGGCGGTGCAGCGGCGCGTCGCCCGTTTGCAAGAGCCGCGCTACACGTTGCCGCTCGTCGGACGCCAGGCAGAACTGGCAGCGATCGAGGAGGCGCTCACGAAGACGCTCTCGGGACGCGGCCAGATTGTCAGCATCACCGCCGAGGCCGGCATGGGCAAATCACGGCTCGTCGCCGAGGCCGTCCGTCTCGCCACTGCCCGGGAGCTCGGCGTGTACATCGGGGAATGCCAGTCATACGGCGCCAATACCAGCTATCTCGTCTGGGAGAGCATCTGGCGGACATTCTTCGGGCTGGACGGAGTCGACTCTCTGGACGAGCAACTGGACGCCTTGAAGGCTCAGCTAGCCGCGATCGATCCCGCGCTGGTGCCACGCCTGCCGCTGCTGGGCGTGGCGCTCAACCTGCCCATCCCCGACAACGACCTGACGCGCTCGCTCGACGCCAAGCTGCGCAAGACGTCGCTCGAAGCGCTCCTGGTGGATTGCCTGCGCGCGCGTGCTATGCAGGCGCCGCTGCTCCTGGTGCTCGACGATTGCCATTGGCTGGACCCGCTCTCGCACGATCTCCTCGAAGCCGTCGGGCGGGGTATGGCCGATCTGCCCGTGCTGCTCGTCGTGGCCTACCGGCCGCCCGAGATAGAGCGACTTCAGGCGCCGAGAATCGTCCGATTGCCCCATTGTACGCAACTGGAATTGACCTCATTCACGCCGCAAGAGGCGGAGCGGTTGATCGCGCTCAAGCTGGCGCAGCTCACCGGCAGTGGCGACGCTCCCCCCGCGATGCTGCTCAAGAGGATCGCGGAGCGCGCGCAGGGCAATCCTTTCTACAGCGAGGAGCTCTTGAATTACCTGCACGACCGCGGGCTAGATGCGCGCGACGCGCAGGCGCTGGAAAGCCTTGAGCTGCCGGCGAGCCTGCACAGCCTGATCCTGAGCCGTATCGACCAGCTCAGCGAAAGCCAGAAGATCACCATCAAGGTCGCCAGCGTGGTCGGCCGCCAGTTCCGCATGGATTGGCTGTGGGGCGTCCACCCGCAACTGGGGGCGCCGACGCAGGTCAAGGCCGATCTGGACGGCCTGAGCCGCCTGGATCTCACGCCGCTGGACCAACCGGAGCCTGAACGCATCTACCTTTTCAAGCACATCGCCACGCGCGAGGTGGCCCACGAGAGCATGCCCTACGCCATGCGGGCGCAGTTGCACGGCCAGCTTGCGCAGTTCATCGAAGACAGCTATGCCACCACGCTCGATCAATATGTGGACCTGCTGGCCTATCACTATGACCTCAGCCGTGTCGAGCCCAAGAAGCGCGAGTACCTGCGCCGGGCCGGGGAGGCGGCACAGTCGGCCTATGCCAACGAGGCGGCCATCGACTACTACCGGCGCCTGCTGCCGCTGCTGCCCGAGGTGGAGCAAAGCGCGATTCGGCTGAGACTGGGCCAGGTGCTGGAGTTGGTGGGCGAATGGAGCGAAGCCGGGGAGCACTACCGGCAGGCTCTGCATCTGGCGGAGCAGTTCGGAGATGCCCGGTCCACGGCCTCGTGCCGGCGCGCCATGGGCTGGCTGTTGCGCAAGCAGGGTAAGTATCACGAAGCCATATCCTGGCTGATCCAGGCGCGATTAGGGTTCGAGCAGTTGGGCGATCTCGCCGTGGTCAGCCTGGTCATGACGGATATCGGCGAGATCTCCAGGCAACTGGGTGCGTTTACCGAGGCCAAGAAGCGGTTCGACGATGCGCTGAGCCTCGCGCAATCCCTGGGCGATTATCCGGAGGGCCTGATGGCGCAGGCACAGGCCCTCAAAGGGGCGGGGACACTGGCTAATCAGCAGGGGGACAGCCCCATGGCTCGCACCTTTTATGAGCAAAGCCTGGCGATCCGCCGGGAGCTAAACGATAGACCGGGCATCGCCGTCTTGCTCGCCAACCTCGGCATAGTCTCCTATCACACAGGAGACTATGCGGGAGCACGCACTCTGGACGACGAGAGCCTTGCAGTGTTTCGAGAAATAGGCGACGGATGGTCTGCCGGCACCTTGCTCAACAACCTGGGCGACATCGCGCGCGAGCAAGCCGACTACCCGGCGGCGCGGCAATTCCTGGCAGAGAGCCTGGAGGTCCGGCGCCGGCTGGGCGACATGGGTGGCACCGCCTTCTCGCTGAACAGCCTGGGCGACGTTCTGCTCGATGAGGGCGATCATCCGGCAGCGCGTCCCGTCCTTGCCGAGAGCCTGGCGATCAACCGGGAGTTGGGGGACCGAGCGGCCATCGCCTACCTGCTCGACGACTTCGCGGCGCTGGCTACCGCCGAAGGTGAACCGCAGCGGGCCTTGCGGCTGGCGGGCGCCGCGTCGGCGGCGCACGACGCGATAGGGTCACAATTGTCGGCCGGCGAGAGGGCACGGTTTGACCGGTTACAGGCGCGGGCCTGGCAGGCGCTCGGCGAGCCCCTGGCCACGGCGGCGTGGGGCGAGGGACGGGCGATGACGCTGGAGCAGGCCGTGGAGTACGCTCTGGCGCACCCAGCCGACGCCGTTACGACAACGGGCGGCGTGCAACACGCCCGGCCGAACGGAGCAGTGGCTGCTTCGACGCAGTAGCGCCCTGTTCGCGTCCGCCGGGCCGCGGCCCTACCGGGAAGGCCCACGGCCCGCTCGCCGGCTAGCTGACGGTCAGCGTCGCAGTGCCGCTGGCCGTGTCGCCACTGCCATCCTTCGCCATCACGCTCACCATGTAGGTTCCGCGCGGGAACAGGTTGGTGACCGAGAACTTGACGCTCTGACTCAGCGTCTGCCCGGCGTTTAGCCTGAGTTGCAGCGGGACAGTGATCTTCAGGCTGCCGGGATTGCCCATGAAGGTCAGCGTGACCGTGAGGTTGATCGTCTGTGCTATTGGGGTGTGGTTACCCAGCGTTAGGCCGACCGTGACCACCGAGCCGGTGGTCACGCGGCCGGGCGGGCTGCTGGTCAGCGCCAACGCCAGGTACAGCGGCGGGTAGGTCACGGTGAAACGCTGCGCCACGGGGGCGGCGGCCTGGTAGTTCTGGTTGCCGGCTTGGTTGGCGGTGACGGTGCAGGTGCCCACGCCGACCAGGGTGATGGTGGCGCCGTTTGCCCCCGAGGCGGTGCAGACGCTGCCGGGGGCGGCGCTGAAAGTGACCGGGTTACCCGATGCGCCACCCGTCGCGGTGACGGTAAAGGGCGCGTCGCCCAGCAGGTGGTTCGGCAGCAGGCCGAAGCCTATCGTCTGCGGCGCGGGCGTGATGGTGAGGGAAGTCGGTGCCGCGGCTGAGGCCAGAAAATTGGGATCCGACTCCGTCACGGTAGTGCCGCCGGCGGCGATCTGGACGGGGCGATCTGCACCGCCGAAGGCGGCGGCGACGGAGTATGTCCCGGCCGGGAGCGGAACAGGGCCGAGCGCCGCGCGGCCGAGGTAGTCGGTTATGGCAGTCTTGTTGTAGGTCAGCCCGTTGCCCGTGACGGTGAATAGTACGGTCCGCTGCACCAGGCCGCTACCTGTGTTGTCGGCAAGTGTGGCCGTAACCGCTGCGGCGGCGCCGAAGGTCGCCACCGCCGGTGCCGCCGCTAGTGACAGCATAGTGGGAGCCGGCGTGATGGCGAACGCGCCCGGTGCAGAGGACGACGCCTGGTAGTTCGTGCCCTGCACGGTGGCCCCGGCAAAGGTGGCGACGACGGTATAGGAGCCGGGTGGCTGGCTGAGCGGCAGGGCGATGCTCGCCGTGCCGTTGGCATCCGTCGTGCCGGAGGCTTGCTGGCTGCCGAGCTGCAGCGTGACCATCTGGCCGCTCAGCGCCGTCGGCCCGCCGCTGCCCGCGTACTGCAAGGTCACCTGGAAGGTGCCGCTGGTCGCCTGGTAGATGCCCGAGGACGGCGCCGACTGCACCGTGATGGTTGTCGGCGTGGAGACCGTCGGTGGCGCACCGATCGTGTAGAACGCGCCGGAATTGGTAGAGAGGCTCACCAGGCCGGTCCCGTTGACGGCCTGCACCATGAATTCCATATCCGCCGGGAGGCTGTTGGTGGTGTCGGTGTACTGCCACAGCGTGGAGTCCGACGTGCTCTGGGTAAGGTCCACCGATGTCCAGGTACCTGGAAGGCTGGGGTCGGTGTAGGTAATCCAGACGCCCTGCGTGCCGGCGGACTGGTCGCTTAACACGTGCACGTTGAACGTGATCTGCCCGCTGCTGTTGGTGGTCGCGGCCACGCCGGTGATCTTCGGCGCGGCGGCGACGGCAGCCGCGCTCGTCGTGGGGTTGGTGGTCCAGTTGTTGGGTAGGTAGAACAGGCGGAACGTCAGGTCGCCGAACTGGCGTAGCGTGCCGTCGGTCGAGCCGGGGCTGGCCGAGATATACTGCGCCGGTGTGGTGACCAGATGCTCGGGCCCGCCGTTGATGGCGTCGAAGTAGTTGGCGGTCCAGACCTGTACAGGGTACAGGACGTTGGTGTAGAAGGCCGGGTGGCCGACCGACGTCTCGGTTCCCGCAGCCGAGGTGAGCGGTATAACGTGGGAGGTGTCGCTATAGCTGCCGCCGCGGAAGCCCACGCCGCGTAGGATCTGGTTAGGGACATGCACGTTGAAGAGCTGCGACGGGAAGATAGGTTCGCCGGGCCGGGCTACCTCGCCGTTATTGGGTCCCGTCAGATAGGTTGCCGTCACCTGTGCGTTGGTGACGCTATTGGTGAGCGGTACCGTGTGCGAGGTGAGCGTCGGCTGGACGTCGATGTCGGAGGACCCGCTGCCGGTCTGGCCAATCGCCAGGCCAAACTGCTGGCCAGGGCCAGACGGCACGGTCGGAGCGGAGGAGACGATCGAGGTGTCCGGTTGGAGGCCGACGTGCTGGCCGGTCATATTGACCTGCAGCATGGGCAGGCCGTAGAGCGTCGTCTCCAGCAGCGTCTTCTCGTCGACGCCCGTGAGGTTGGTGTGGGTGGTGAGGTACTCCTTCTTGGCCGCGACATTGGCCTGGCCCACGGTGACGGGGACGTAGCTGGCGCCGGAGTAGCTGCGCAATTGCCGGAGGTAGTTGTCGAATAGATGCTCGCCGTACTCGGTGAGCACGGTGTCGCCGTAGGCATAGCCTGTTGCAGAGAGCAACGTAGCGCCCTTCTCGGCCAGTGCCTCGGGCCAATCGGGAGCCGGCGATATGCCGGGCACCGCGTCGCCACCCGGGATGTTGTAGCCGCCGTGGCAGCCCAGCGCAAGGACCAGCGTATTGGACATATCGACCGTAGACGAGGCGACTTCGGCGGCGCTCAGCGTCGTCGCATAGTCGGCAGCCTCGAGACCGCCTGCGCTGAAGTGTCCGGCCAGGAAGACGACGTCGTGCCGGCTGCCGAACAGCTTCTGGCGCAGGTCGTTCGCGGTCCAGCTCGCCGATGGTGGTTGGCCCTGCGGCGACATGAGCGTGTCGGGGGCTGTGTTGGTCCCGGCCTGCAGCTCGACCTGCGCGTTGGTCGCGGCGTCGGCCACGAAGTCGTAGCCGGTGACGAGGGACGAGGTGGGGGTGATGCGCCCGTTCGTGTTCGGGGCGGTGTAGAGGTCGAGCAGATGGCTCACCTCGGCCGCGGTCTTGACCAGGCGGCCCACGGCCAGATCGGGGATCGGCAGCGACACATCGCTCAGAGGGAGGTCGAACGAGGCGCCGTACTCGTCCTGTCCCAGCACGAAGTTGTCGCGCAGGCTGGCGTTGGAGGCGCTGGAGTCCGCCACGGGCGGATAAAACTGATTCTCGGGCGCGAGCCCCGACTCATCCGGGTAGCGGAAGAAGGGGATGGAGTGGTCGTCCCCGACGAGCACGATATACTGCAGCCCGGGATTCTGGGCGCGATAGGCCTGGATGACGCTCTTGATGTCGTTGGCGACGATGTTCTTGGCCGCCGGACAGGCGGGTTTGCTATCTGCTTGGCCGTTGGCTGACTGCGACGCGCCGCCGGCGGGCGTGTCGAACCCGGAAACCTGGCTGAGGTCGATCACAGCGCCCTGTACCTCCGGGCGGCTGGCGAACTGGCCAAGCTTCGCGCTCAGGGTAGAGATATCGTTTGCTGAACCGGCTATGCGCGTCGGGTCCCACAGGATGAGAGTCTTGAGCCCGGTGGGAATGCTGGACGCGGCAGGCGGAGTGAAAGGTGTGGCGGTGACGCCCGCACAGATGCCGCCGGACTCGGTGACGGTGAGGTTGAACGGCGTCGAGGGATTGGCGGGGCCGGCGACGCGCACGTACATATAGCCGAAGGTGTTCCATGTGTTGTGGTCGATGGTCTGGACGCTCGAATTGGGGGTCGCAGAGAGCGCCAGCAGACTGGCGTCGGCTGCGCCCGAGTACGGCCCAGGCAGGTACTGCTGCGGGAGGTACTGCTGGGGCAGGTATTGCTGCGGGAGGTACTGCTGGGGCAGGTATTGCTGCGGGAGGTACTGTTGGGGCAGGTACTGCTGGGGCAGGTATTGCTGCGGCAGGTACTGTTGGGGTAAGTATTGCTGGGGTAAGTACTGCTGGGGTAAGTACTGCTGCGGGAGGAAGTTGAAGGCGGCGTCTTTGGCGCTCTCCAGCGCGGCACTCGTCGGGTTGGTCAGCGCATTGTATTCAGCCTGTACGTCAGAATGCAGACTCAGCACCGCGCCGGCAAGGCCAGAGTATTGAATGTGCACGTTGCTGCCCGGTGTGACCAGGAATTTGTACCAGCGCTCCTGCGTCGGCGCGTAGATATGCTGGCTCACAGTCTGGTTCACCTGGTACGAGCCGGAGGTCTGGTTGAGCGTGAGCGCGCCGGCCCAGGTGTCGTTGGCCTGGTCGGTCTCGACCGCTCCGATGGTGCATGCGAAGACCGGGCGGCTTATGCCACGCTGATCTGTCAATGGGCAGCCGGACGCGACGCTGCCGATGGCGGGGCTGGTGACAGCCGGCAATTGCGTTAAGGTGGGGCCGCCATTGTTTTGCAGCGGACCCAATAGGGGGTCCTGTCCCGTAATGTTGCCTGCTGAGTTGCCGCCGATGCTACAGCTTGAGGTGTCGCGGATGAGGTTGTATCCCTGCGAGGTCAGGCTGGTCCCCCCGGAAAAGTTGGTGGAACAATCAGGGCCATTGAAGGAGCCGCCACCGCCGAAGCTGTTATTGGCGAGGATGGTGCCTTGCAAGGATACCGGCGTTGCCGGGTTCCCAACGGCCAGCCCACCGCCGTAGGCGAAGCTCGCCGCGCCGGCGGGACCCACGAACACGGAGACATTGTTTGCGCTGATCGTGGTGTTCGTCAAGCCCAGCGTGCCGCCTGCATTCCAGATGCCGCCGCCCAGGCCGTTGCCATCGGAGGTCGTCACGCTGTTGCCGCTGACGGTGCTGTTGGTCAGCGCCGCCGTGCCGGCCACTTCGTTGGCGATGCCGCCGCCGGCGGCGGCGCCGAAGCAATCGCCGGCCGGCAACGATCCACCGCCGCCGGGGCACGCCCCTGGGGCAGCAGCGTCAGGATATGCCGCGCTGTTGTTGATGATGGAGCTGCTTGTCACGTTGAGCGTGCCCGTATTGTCGATACCGCCACCGGTGGCCGATGCGCCAAGGCTCGCGACATTGTGGGCGCTGAGCTCGGTTTTGACGAGGTTATTGGCGACGGTACTACGGTCGAGGGTGAGGGTCCCCTGATTATATATCCCGCCGCCATTGACCGTACGCGCCGTTGAGGAATCGATGGTATTGCCGGTGATCGAGCTATTGCTGATTGTCGTCACCGTGCCGGCTCCAGTGGACAGGCCGGCGCCGGTCGCCGTCGCCGTATTGGATGTCACGACCACGTTGTTCAGGGTGAGCGTTCCCGCGCTGTTGTTGATTCCGCCACCGTTGGTCGATGTGCCATGCTGTATCGTCACGCCCGACAGGCTAACCGAGGCCCCACCGTTCACCGTGACCACGGTACCAGTGCCGCCACACCCCGTGCCGTCGATTGCCGTGCTCGACGCGCCCGCACCCGACAGCGTCACATTAATGCTCAGCGTCAAACACTCATTGTAGGTACCCGGATTGACAGTGATCGTGTCGCCGGACGCTGCTTTGCCAAGAGCCCCCCCGATGGTCTTGCAGGGAGCGGACGAGCTGGCACAGGAATTGGAGTCGCTTGCACCCGGATTATTCTGGTCGACGTACCACTGGGAGGCCGCCTGCGCCGCGGGGGAGACGGGCAAGCCAGGCGGGAGGCCTGAGCCGAGAGGCGCCAATTGCGACACGAGCACCAAGAGCAGGATGGCCACGACGCGCCAGCAGCCGCGCCCAAACATATGTCCTCGAACGGTCCATGGGCTGCGTGCGTGATTCTGTCTCGTGCTCATAGTGATCGAACCGCCTTTCGACTGATGATGCGATCTCAGTGCAGCGGCCATTGCCGCGTCGTCTCAGGCATGCCCTGCCGCACCTCGATATGATTGGCCGCGCGTTCGGGCTGCTGGTGTACCGGCCAGGTTACCTCAAGACTCTATCACAAAGACTTTGCGAAACCAAAATCAGCGAAGTATCATCGTAGTATCATCAGGCCGGATGGTAGCGGACTGAGCCATCGTCGTAACGTGCACAATCGGCGAAGCGATGGCCGTCGCCTCGTCGCATCAGAGTGTCACTATCTCCCCGTATCAATGGCGGCGCTATTGCCACTCACCATCGACTATCTCATGCCCGAGCCGCTCGCGCACGCAATGGCGTGACAGCCGGGCGTGCGCCAGACGGTTATACTCTCAGAAGGTCCCTCATACCCGGAGGGGCGGCCGACAGGCGCTAACGGAGATTTGAGATGGGCATGCTCCACATGATCGCGGCGAAGGCATAGCGCCAGGACGATGCCACAACTCATCGTCCTTGGCAGCGGCGATCCCCTGTGCGACGAGCGGGTGCAGTCCAGTCTGGCCGTGCCGCTGGGGGGCGGCGAGACGCTGCTCATCGACACTACCAGCGGCACCGCCCTGCTGCGCCAACTGCGCCGGGCCGACCTCAGCCTGTCTGGCATCCGCCACCTCTTCATCAGCCATCGCCACTTCGACCACGCCGGCGGCCTGGCCCCGCTCCTGACCGACCTGTCGTCGCTGCCCGAGGCCTGCCTCACCGTCTACGCGGCGCACGATACCCTGCACGCGCTGCGCGCGGTGCTGGCCCTGACCATCCCTGGGGTGGAGGACTGGCTGGGGGCGCGCTTGCGCTGGCAGGCGCTGGCCGCCGGGGTGGAGGTGGAGGCGGGCGGGGCGATGCTCACGCCGTTCGCCGTGGACCATGGCCTGGAATGCCTGGGCGTGCGGCTGGCCCTGGGCGGGGTGAGCGCGGTCTTCTCCGCCGACACGCGACCTTGCCCGACGTTGGTGGAGTACGCGCGCGGCGCGGACCTGCTGATCCACGAGGCCTACGGGCCGGCCGAGATGGCGGCGCAGGCCCACGGGTTCGGCCACTCGACGGCCGCCGATGCCGGGGCAGCGGCGCGGGCGGCGGGGGTGGGCCGGCTGTTGTTGACCCACTTTCGGGCCAGCCGGTACGCCGACCCGGTGGCTCTGGGGGCGGAGGCGGCGGAGGTCTTCGGGCGTCCGGTGGAGCTGGCCGCCGATCTCGGCGTCGTCCAGTTCTGAACGTAGCCCGAAGCTGATAGGGGTTGCCTGTGTGGCGCGGGTATGGCAAGATATGCAGAACAGCGCACGAAAGGGATGGGCATCGCGTCCATAAGTGCCGGCGCAGTCCTCCGGCAACGAGTGAGTAGAGACGACAGGGGGAGCAGCATGACGACGGAAGAGCTTTTGGCCCGGGTGGACCTATTCCGCAGCTTGAACAAGAAACACCTGGCCCAGGTGGCGCGCCTGGCCGAGCGGCAGCAGTATGCCCCCGGCCAGGTCATCGTCAAGCAGGGCGACACCGGTCTGGGCCTGTACGTGATCGTCTCAGGCAGCGTCGACGTGCAGCAGGAACGCGCCGGGGCCGAACCGATAAACCTCAATAGCCTCGGCCCGGGCGACTTCTTCGGCGAGATGGCGCTGCTGGACGATTATCCGCGCTCGGCCACCGTCATCGCGCGGGAGCCGACGGAGTGCCTGACGCTGAGCAAGTGGCACTTCCTGGCGGAGCTGGAGTCGCACCCGGAGATGGCCTTACCGCTGCTGCCGGTACTCTCGCGCCGCCTGCGGGCGGCCATGCTGCGGGCGGAGGCGCAATCGTAGAGGACTCGGAGACCGGACGCGAACGCTCTTGCAGAGGGGCAACCGGCGATGCTATGCGCGCGGCGGCTGTTCGCCCGGTCACCCGACCGATGCGCCCGGTCTGGCCGAGCCAGGACAACGTCGAGCTCCAGTGTGACGGTCGACTCCAGGGATGGGTCTTCACCGTGCACTGCGCTTCAGTCCGGGGAGCACGTCATGCCGTGCCCAGCCGCGGGTTCCATCCGGCTCCTCCGTGGCGCCTGTTGCGTCGTACAATGGGGGCTGATGGAAGAGAGACGTGACCTGGAGAGACGGATGACTGCGGCCTACGACGCCATAGCGGAGTGGTACGATGCATCGCTCCGCTCGGGCTCGCTTCTCCATGACCTCGTTTTGCCCGCCGTCCGGGACCTGATTGGTCCGCTCGCCGGCCAATACATCTGCGACCTAGCCTGCGGCCAAGGCATCTTGACGCGCCAGTTAGCGGCGGATGGGGCAACGGTCGTCGGCGTAGACATCTCGGATAAGCTGTTGGATATTGCGCGGCGTGACGAAGCGGCAAGGCCAATTGGCATCACCTATCTGCGCGATGACGCTCAAGGGTTGCCCGCGCTCCCCGATGCGAGCTTCGATGGTGTCGTGTGCAATATGGCGCTGATGGACATCCCAAACCTGGTGGCCACGTGCTACGCCGTCCGCCGCATCCTCCGCCACGCGGGCTGGTTCGTCTTCTCAATCACCCACCCCTGCTTCCAGACATCCGTTTCGCACTGGCTGGAGGACGATGAACGGACGGCCCGCGTTGTCGGCGCCTACTTCGTGGAGGGCGCGTGGCGCTCCGATAATCCGGCCGGTGTGCGGGGTCGGGTCGGCTCCTACCATCGTACCCTCTCCACATACGTCAATACGCTGGCCGACGCAAAGCTGTGGGTCGAGCGCATGCACGAGCCACGGGCGACGGGGGAGATTGCCGAGCGCCTACCGGGCTACGCCGAAGTGCCCGCCCTGCTGGTTGTGGGTTGCAGGGCGGCGTCGACCTGAACTTCTTTGCCAGGCCTTTGCTCTGGGCACGCCAGACTATTCGCTCGCCAACATCCCGATGCAGCGCATCGTCGATAAGGTTGCCGACGGCACCTACAGAGCGAAACGGGTGCGGGTGTTCCCGTTCGAGTACTTGGCCGAGGCCCACCGGCTGATGGAGTCTGGAGGGGCCAACGGCAAGATTGTCGCAGTGCTCTGACGGAGACACCATAGCCGAGCGTCCCGGCATGCTCTACACTTGGGGTATGACTGATGACGTGGCCATCCCTGCCGCCGACTACGACAGCCCCTGGAAGGAGGCCCTCGCTCAATTCCTGCCAGATGCTTTGGCCCTGTTCTTCCCCGCCATCCATGCCCAAATCGACTGGGACCGTGGCTACATCCTCCATGACAAGGAATTGCAGCAAGTTACCCACGATGCCGACCTCGGCCGCCGCCTGGCCGACCTGCTCGTGCAGGTATGGCGTCGCGACGGAGCCGAAGTATGGGTGCTGATTCACATCGAGGTGCAGGGCCAGCCGGAGGCCGACTTCGCACGGCGGATGTTCGTGTACCATTACCGTATTTACGACCGTTACGCGCGGCCGATCCTAAGTTTGGCGGTGCTGGCGGATGAGCAGGGCGACTGGCGGCCGGACCGTTTCGTGCAGGAGTTGTGGGGCTGTACGGTGGAGATGCGCTATCCGGTGGTCAAGCTTCTGGATTATCGAGCACGGGTAGGAGATCTGGCTACGAACGCGAACCCTTTCGCGGTGGTAGTGCGGGCGCACCTGGCGGCACAAGAGACGCGAGGGGCCGACGGTGTGGAGCGGCGGCAACAGGCCAAGATCGGCTTGATACGGGGATTGTATGAGCGGGGCTATGATCGGGCCCAGGTGCTAGGGTTGTTCCGGTTAGTCGACTGGCTGCTAATGTTGCCGGAGGCGCGGGAGCAGATCGTATGGCGGGAGATAGAGCGAATAGAGGAGGAACGACGAATGCCGTACATCACGAGCGTGGAACGGATAGGACGTGCGGAGGGTGTGTTGGATGGACAGCGGGCGATGCTGAGGCGGTTCGTGCAACTGCGCTTTGGCGCCGTTCCCGAGCCCCTGGAGCAGCAGATCGCGGCGGCGGACCAGGACGGCCTGGAACGCCTGGCGCAACGCGTAAACGCAGCAACCTCGCTGACGGACGTGCTCGGAGCGGACGAGTAAGGCCCAGCCTATCGTTATCGTTCGCCGCAGAGATAGCTGAGGAAGCAGAAAGGCGCGCAGCGACAGCTTATGCGCATCCTCATCACCGGTTCGAGTGGACAGATCGGGACCAACCTCGTCCTGCATCTCTTGGACCAAGGGCACGATGTCTATGGTGTCGATATCCGTCCCAACCCCTGGACGCGGCGTATCGAGACGATTGTCCAGGACCTGAGCGCTCCGCAGACCGAGTTTGTCACGGGCATCGGCGATACCACGTATCCGTCTGACCTCGATGTCGTGGTGCATCTGGCGGCCCATGCCAAGGTATATGAGTTGGTCGAGCACCCCGAGCGCGCACTGCAGAACATCAGCATGGCGTTCAATGTGCTTGAATTCTGCCGTCACCAGCGCGTGCCCATCATCTTCGGCAGCACCCGGGAGGTATACGGCGACGTACAGCGCTACGTCACCGAGGAGAGCCAGGCCGACTTCATGGTCGCGGAGAGCCCTTATGCGGCGAGCAAGATTGCCGGCGAGGCTCTGGTACATTCCTACGCGCGCTGCTATGAGCTGCCATTCCTGGTCTTCCGGTTCAGCAACGTCTACGGGCGCTACGACAACGACATCGAACGCATGGAGCGGGTTACGCCGCTCTTCATCCACCGGATCAGACACGGCGAGCCCGTTACGATCTACGGAGCCGAGAAGGAACTCGACTTTACGTACGTCGACGATTGCATCGAGGGAATTGCCGCGGGCATTGACCTCCTGGTGCGCGGCGCCGAACGGGATCACACGGTCAATCTGGCCTATGGCCAGGGAAACAGCCTGGTCACGCTGGCCACCTATATCGGCCAGGCTTTGTGGAAAGAGCCGCGCATCGAGTTCGCACCGGCCAGAGCAGGTGAGGTCACCCGATATGTGGCCAACATCGGCAAAGCACGCGCCCTGTTGAACTACAATCCGCGGGTGCCGCTGGAAGAGGGCATCAAGCGGTGCGTGGCCTGGTCTGTGGACTGGTGGGAAAGAAAGGGATAACGCGTGCGACCGCATCGCTCGCCACGTGTCATACTTGAAGCAAGAGACGGAGGTACCGGGAACACACGAAGTGGAGACGGCGATGACGGAGGATGAGTTTACGGGCCGCGTGGCCGATGGCCTGATTCGCGATGAAGTGGCGCTGTATCGGGCAGCGGAGGAGATCGAGCCGCCTGTCCAGGACATCTGGCCCGATCCCGGTTGGAACAGGGAGCGCGGGACGCGGGCCTTTGACGTGATCCTGGCGGGCGGGACCGTCTTGCATCTATGCAGCAGCCGGGGCCGCGCCTTTGCGCTGCTCACCGATGAGGAATTGAGCGACGAGTTCGGAGGTGATTGATCCATGGCAGAGACATCCACGACCCAGACATCCGCGCCGGCCACATCCATCCCGGCCGGCGCCCGCATCGGCCACGTCCACCTCAAGGTCGCGGACATCGACCGCGCCGTCTGGTTCTATCACGACGTCCTGGGCTTCGACCTGCTCTTCAAGATGGGCAGCGCGGCCTTCCTCTCCGCCGGCGGCTACCACCACCACATCGGCCTGAATACCTGGGAGAGCAAGGGCGGCCAGCCGCCCGCCCAGGGCACGACGGGACTGTATCACTTCGCCATCAACTACCCGGAGCGCCGCGACCTGGCCGTCGCCCTCAAGCGCCTGCTCGACCACGGCTGGTCCATCGATGGGGCGTCCGACCACGGGACGCACGAGGCGATCTATCTGCACGACCCCGATTTCAACGGCATCGAGCTGGCCTGTGACCGCGACCCGAGTTACTGGACTGTGATGCGGGGGGCCACGCTGGAGACCATGGGCTCCATGCGCAAGCCGCTCGACTTCGACGGCCTGTGGGCCGAGCTGGGGGAGCCGGACCAGAACGGGTACCTGCCGGTGCTGCGGACCTTCAAATAGGGAGAGCGTGTTGGGACGGGAGGCCGCGCGGAGACGAGGGTGCACGGCAGGACCTGGCCACGGCATGCCGGATGCTCTATCCCCCACTTGAGGAGGAAGGAGGAACATGCAGCACGATCCCACGGCTCCACGCAGCGGCGACGTGGTGGGGCACCGACCCCACCTGCACGCCTTGCCGTCCTATCAGGTGCCGGACAATGCGCTGGAGATGGGCGCCAGCCTGGGCAATCGCTCCCTGTGGGTCAACACCAAGGGGACCGGTGCCGTGGAGCGGGTCTTCAGCGTCGAGATCGGACAAACCCTCCTCGGCGCGATGGCCATCTGCTATGCTAGCGCCGGACATCACCCATTTGAGCGCACGGATCGCGACAGTAAGGTCCGTATCTCGCCCGATGTCGGCCTGCGCCCGGCGCTACCCGGGACCTTCGAGATCCACCCGGCCTATCAGCGCCACCGCTTCACCATCGCCGGCTTTGTCCAGGTCACGGAGACGGTCTTTCTCCCTCTCACCGGCGAGGACGATCCGCCGGTCGTCTATCAGACCGTGGAGCTACGCAACGCCGGGACTTTCGCCCAGGATCTGCGCGCCTTCGGCTTCGCACGGTTGCGGGGCGGTACGGCCGGCGACGTGCGGGCGCGCTATGACGCCGACCTGCGCGCCCTGGTGGCCCACAATGCGAGCCAGCCGCGGGCGGTGCGGGTCTATGGCCTGACGGAGGCGCCGAGCGGCTACGCCACCAGCTTCGACTTCGGCCGGGTCTATGACCTCTTACACCTCGGTCCTCTGGACAACGACACCTCCGCCGCCGGTGACATCCTGGGCTGCCTGCAATACGACGTGCACCTCGAAGCGGGCGACACCTGTTCCTTCGCCTTCGTTACCGCCGTCTCCGGCAGAGGGGAGGAGGCTGCCGTCGATGCCTATAGCGCTGCAGTAAACGATGCGGAGGCTCTCGCGCGCACGCTCGACTTTCTGGCCGGCGTACTGGAGCACGGCCGCGTGCTCACGCCCGACCGCGTCATTAACGACGGTGCGCTGTGGAGCAAGGTCAACATGCTCCGCGTCATGGCGCGCTATCCACAGGGACCCGCTTTCACCAACGAGCCGGGCGTCTCCTCGAACGTGGTCGGGCGCGACGCGGCCTGGTTCGTCTACGGCAACGACCACTTCCTCCCCGACTTCTCGCGCTCCCTGCTCGATGCCTTCGCCGCCAGGCAGTACGAGAACGGGAAGATCCCCGAATATTACAGCGCCCTGGATGGCCACGCGGAAGACTACGGGCTCAACATCAACGACGATACCCCCCTCTTCATCCTGGCCGTCAACCACCACTACCGCTCGACGGGCGACCTGGACTGGCTGCGGGGCATCTATCCGGCCGTGAGCAAAGCGGCCCGCTACATCGTGGCACAAGAGGATGAGCGCGGATTGGTCTTCTGTTCGGCCAGGGACCCGCGGGGGAACGTCTGGGCCATCGCCGGCTGGCGCAACGTGATCCCCAATTACAGCCTCAACGGCGCCGTCACCGAGATCAATGCCGAGTGCGCCGCGGCCCTGCGCTCCGCCGGCCACCTGGCCGAGAACCTGGGACGGCCGGAGGCCGAAGCGCAGGAGTTCTTTGGTGCCGCGGCGGCGCTGCGTCAGGCGATGGACAGATACCTGCTCAACCCGCAAAACGGGATCTACTACCTGAATATCGACGCCGACGGGAATATCCACACGGACGTGACCGGCGATGAGATCTTCCCTGTCATGTTCCGCGTCTGCGACGAGGAGGTCGGGTTCCGCGTTATCAGCCGCCTCAACTCGCCCGATTTCTGGACCGACGCCGGCCTGCGCACGGCCTCACAGCATGATCCGCTCTACGACCCCTTCGCCTGCGTCGGGTTGATCGGTGGCGTGTGGCCGGGGCTGACCTGGTGGTACGCCTTCGCCGCGGCCCGCTACCACCCCGACTTCATGGTCAGGGCGCTGCGCTCCTCGTTCGAGCACTATGCCGCCAACCCCAAGACGAACAACACCGTGCCCGGACAGTTCAGCGAGTGGTTCGACGGCGAGAGCCTGGTGAACCGCGGCATGCGCCTCTCGCCCTGGGAGCCGCCGCGCTTCCTGTGGGCCGCGGTGGAAGGGGTCTGCGGGCTGATGCTCACGCCGGGGCTGCCGAGGATCAATCCGCTCATCCCGCACCGCTGGAAGTGGGTAGCCCTGCGCCAGCTCCCCTACCATGGCCGCCTGGTGAGCTACGTCGTGGCCCGGCACGGCGAGCACTTCCATGTCTACGCCGATTGCGACGTGCAGACACCCCATCGCAAGGAGGTCTACGACGAGGACATCTCGGCGCGCGTGCGGGCCTCGGCCACCATGGCCGAGGTCGTGGCACTGCGACGCGCAGGTGAGGTCCTGGTGTTCATCGGCAATAGCGCCGCGCAGACCATCGTGGTGCCGATCGACCTCGTGGATATCCTCGATGGCCAGGCGCGCTACGACCTGCGCATCTACAACAGCGAGCGCGACGCATGGGAAGCGGCCCGCAATGAGCCGGGCCAGGTCCTGGCCTCGCTCGCCGTCCCCATCGAGGAGAACGGCTTTCGGGCCATCGAACTCAAGGAAACGACAAGCGCCCACCGCAAACTCAAGCCTGCCAACAGTGGTTCATCGCCAGCCTATGCTCCGGATGGTGTACGTAAGCAGTACAGAGCATAGCGGACAGCGGAACTATCCCGGGTTTAAACCCTGTCCGTTAACACGCTCGGGCGCTCCGCCGACCTGCTGCCGGTTGGCCAGGAGCATAGCGGCGATGCCGATGGCGGTCAGGCCAGCGGCCAGCGGAAAGACGGCGAACAGGCTTATCTGCGTGACAAAGCTGCCAAGCGCCGGGCCGATAGCCTGGCCGGACACCACCGGCAGGTAGGAGAAGATCATCACCCGGCCCCGCGCTTCAGGGGTGGTGGAGTCGGCCAGCACGTTGAACGAGAGGGTGAAGGTGCCGGCAACAGTCCCGTTTACGAGGGCCCAGGCGATGCCGAAGGATAGGATATCGCCGGTGAGTGCGGGAAGCGGCCAGAGCAGGACGCTGAGGCACGCGCTCGCCAGCAGCACGCGCCAGTGGCCCCGGCGATCGGCAAGCGTACCGAACAGGGGACCGCATAGTGCGGTGGCCAGGCCACCACCGGCGATGACCAGGCCGGTGGTAGTGCCGACGTCCGCACCATTGTATAGCCGTATGACAACCAGCGGCACGTACGTGTTGGCGAGCATCCAGCCGGCGAAGAGCAGGAACAGCGCGGGGAAGAGCACGCGCAGTCGTCGCGAAGCCCAGATGAGCCCCACCGAGCCCAGGGCCATGCGCACCAGCGATCCCTGCCCGGTTCCCTTGAAGTCATCATGATAGCCGAAGGTCAGGGCGAGAACGACGCCCAACATCAGGGCGGAGTCGATGGCGAGGAGAGTGCGGAAGCCCCAAAGATCGACCACGCGGCCGCCGAGCACCAGCCCCAGGAACTCGCCCACCGGCGTTGCGCTGTTCAGAATGGCGAAGGCCAAGCCGGTCCGGCTGGGTGGGACGCGCTCCGACAGCGTGGTGAGCATCAGGCCGGTGATGCCCATCGAGAGACTCATGACGGCGCGCGCCAGCAGGAAGAGCCAGATATTGGCGGCCAGCAGAGCGATGATACCGGCGAGCAGGTGCATCACAAACGCGCGCACGAGCACCGGCTGGCGGGCGTAGCGGTCGGCCAGCGCGCCCCAGAAGGGCAGGAAGGGCAGCCCGACAAGGCCGGAGATCGAGACGATCGCGCCGGTCCAGCCGGCCACGTCCTGCGGTGCTATGCCGAGCCGGGGCAAATAGAGCGGGGTGAACGCCCCCATCTGGCCCAAGAACATGGCCTCGATCAGGCAGGCGACCGTGTAGAGCGTCAGCAGGTAACGCCAGGAAGAGCCGGCCCGCAACCAGGCCGCACGTCCGCTCACATCGCCGGCGCCACGGCCACGCGGTCCCGGCCGCCGTGTTTAGCCCCATCAAGGGCGCTGTCGGCGGCATGCAGCAGCGACTGCGCTGACGAACCGTGCTGCGGGAAGCCGGCGACGCCCGGCGACAGGGTTATCTGACCGAGGACGCGGCTTTCATACCGCACCTGTAGCTGCTTGACCTCGCGGCGCAGTTGCTCGGCGCGCACGCGGGTGCTTTCGAGCGTCGCCTCCGGCATGAGCAGGGTGAACTCCTCCCCGCCATAGCGTGAGGCAATACCGGCGGCGCGAGTCCGGGCGCAGCAGCTTCGCCATACTGTTGAGCATCGTGTCGCCGGCGCCGTGCCGAAAGTGTCGTTGAGGCGCTTGAAGTTGTCCACGTCCAGTATTCTAACACCAATCGGCAGGCCGTTCCGCGCCGTCCGGCGCACCTAGCGCTCCAGCGACTCCTCAAGATAGCGTCGATTGAACAAGCCGCTCAGCCTGATATATGCCACGGAGTCGCATGTAGCAGAGCCGTGAGCTCCGTCAATAAGCAGGTCCGTCGAGGCGTCCTCGGATCCCTGGTCAGATCATCAGCCCTGCATCATCTTCCACATAGCACGGGGTTTGAGGGAGAGCCAGCGCCGAGTGATGCTACGACGCGCTACGCAGGCGATCGATGGCCGTGGCCACGCGCGACAGTGTGCGCTCGGGGCCGAGCACGGCCAGGGTTTCGAAGAGCGGCGGCGAGGCCGTACTGCCGGTCACGGCGACGCGTATCGGGGTGAAGAGCTCGGCCACCTTGACGTCGCGCTCCTCGGCCAGCCCGCGCAGGGCCGGCTCAATCTGCCTGGTCTCCCAGAGAGATAGCCCTGCCAGGGTCTCGCCCGCCGCCTCCAGCAGGCCGCGCGTGACCTCGGGCGTCCCCTTCTTGGGCACCAGCAGCGCCGCGTCGTAGGCCAGCTCGCCCTCGGCGAAGAAGAAGGCCGTGTAGGTGGGGAATGAGACGCCGGCCTCGCGCAGCGGCGGACCGGGCGGCCCATCCGGCTGCAGCGGCGGGCCGGGAGCATCGCCCTTGACGCGCTGTATGCGCTCGTGGACCAACGGGATGATGGCTTCGACGTAGCGCGGGTCGGCGCCGGCCGGCGCCAGGGGCAGGAACAGCTCGCGCAACTCGTGCATGGGCAGGCGCTGCAGGTAGTAGGCATTGAGCGCGGTCAGGCGCGTCAGGTCGAAGATGGGGCCGCTGGTGACCACGCGCTCCCAGGAGAAGTAGGCCACCATGTCCGCGAGCGTGAACTGCTCGCGCCCGTCGGGCATAGACCAGCCGTTGGAGGCCAGGAAGTTCAGCAGGGCGACCGGCAGATAGCCGTTGTCGCGATACCATTCCAGCGAGGTGTTGTTCTTGCGCTTGCTGATCTTGCTCTTGTCGGCGTTGCGCAGCAATGGCAGATGGACCCACTGCGTCTGCTCCCAGCCGAACATCTCGTAGAGCAATACGTGCAGGGGCGCGCTGGGCAGCCATTCCTCGCCCCGCACGACCAGCGTGATCTCCATCAGGTGATCGTCCACCACCACCGCCAGGTGGTAGGTGGGGAAGCCGTCCGATTTCAGCAACACGGGGTCGACCGGCAGGTGGGAGTTCTCGAACTCCACCCGCCCGCGTATCTCATCGACGACGACGGTGTTCCCCTCCAGGGGCACGGCCATGCGGATGACGTGGCTCTCGCCCGCCTTGACGCGCCGGCGGGCCTCGTCGGGCGGTATCGTGCGGCAATGGCGGTCGTAGCCCTCGGGCTGGTGCGCCCGGCGCTTGGCCTCGTTGACCGCGGCCAGCCGCTCCCGGCTGCAGAAGCACGGGTAGGCGTGGCCGCGTGCCACCAACTCGTCGGCATAGCGCCGGTAGAAGGGGAGCCGCTCCGATTGGCGATAGGGTCCATAGGGGCCGCCGACATCCGGCCCCTCGTCGTGCTCGATGCCGAGCCAGCGCAGCGCCGAGATGATGCGCTCTTCCGCCTGGTGCGAGTAGCGTGTCTGATCGGTGTCCTCGATGCGCAGGATGAAGGTGCCGCCGTTGCGCCGCGCATAGGCGTAGTTGAACATGGCGTTCCACGCTGTACCGACGTGCGGGTCGCCGGTCGGGCTTGGCGCGGTGCGTACTCGTGGGCGTCGCA
>Ga0209062_1001961_pt1 | contig 30629 bp, 11 predicted proteins | sample Coa_R2_2_FD_187158 | JGI IMG/M metagenome (GOLD analysis project Ga0209062, IMG submission 187158) | Surface soil microbial communities from Centralia Pennsylvania, which are recovering from an underground coalmine fire - Coalmine... | ecosystem: Environmental > Terrestrial > Soil > Unclassified... | reverse complement strand
AGGCATGGGGGTTCTCGCTTTCTGTCAAACGATGGTGTAATACGTTGACTGTCGCAGAAAAAACCATGCCTTGTCTCTTTCTTCCGTTGTTCAGGTACTTTTTTGCTTACGTTCGCACCTATGGGGCAGCCGCCCCTGACCGGAGCGCGAGGTGCCCTCGCTTCCTCCTCCGCTCTCCCGCCGCAGGCGGGAAAAAAGGAAAATTAAATGGCCCTGGACGTTTTACTTAGTCGCTTGACGAGCAGATGGAAATTATGTATAGTTACTTAAAATAATTCACGAATTTGCTAACCACAAGAAGAAAAAAAACTTTCTTAGCGTTATTTATTTTTACCTCTCTCAATTGGATTCTTAAACTAAAAAGGGAGAGAACAAGATGCAACGTCCCGGAGGGCACAAGCCCGACCTCAAGAATCCCGGCATGATCAAGCGCAAGACAATCAGCGCAGCACAGAATGCATGGATCAAGACCACCCACCTTTTACCAGAGCAGCAGCTCCCATTGCTGATGCAGCCAGCAATTGAGGGAGTGGAACTGGTTGATTGGGCAAAAGGCAATCGCGAGACCATAGAAAGCTCTTTATTAAAATATGGAGGTATTCTCTTCCGCAACTTTCCCATCCCATCTGTGGGCGTGTTCGAACAGTTCATCACCGCCATTGCCGGAGACCTGCTGGAATACACTTACCGCTCGACTCCACGAAGAAAAGAGGCTGGCAATATTTATACCTCGACCGAATATCCAGCCGATCAATCTATCCCATTACATAATGAGATGGCCTACTCTTCGAACTGGCCACTGAAAATCGGCTTTTTCTGCGCCATTCCAGCTGAACAAGGGGGAGAAACCCCGATTGCCGATAGCCGCCGCATCCTTGAACGCATTGACCCTGCAATTAGAGAGCGTTTCAGGCAAAAGCAGGTGATGTATGTGCGAAACTACGTAGAAGGCATGGACCTCCCCTGGCAGACCGTTTTCCAAACAACCAGCAAGCTAGAGGTTGAGCAGTATTGTCGGAATGCTGGCATCGAGTTTGAATGGGTCACAAGCGATCACTTGAGAACACGCCAGGTCTGCCCGGCTGTGGTGACGCACCCTAAGACAGGTGAGCCGCTCTGGTTCAACCAGGCCCACCTGTTCCACATATCAAATTTACCGCCCGAAGTACGCGAGTCCTTGCTTGCAACCTGTAAACAGGAAGATCTACCGCGCAATGCTTACTATGGCGACGGCTCTCCCCTCGAAACCGAGGCCCTGGAGCATATTCGGGCAATATATCAACAGGAGGCGGTCCTCTTCCCCTGGCAGCAAGGCGATATCTTATTACTTGATAATATGCTCGTTGCACATGGACGTAGCCCTTTTGTTGGAACGCGTAAGATCCTCGTCGCGATGGCTGAACCTGTCAGGAGCATAGGTAGTTAACGTAGAAGAAAGCACAATAGAGCTATGGAGCATGATACTTTTGAGGGTTTTCCACTTTCACCGCAGCAACGCCTTCAATGGTTCTTACAACAAGACCCCGTTTACTTCCTCAATGCTATACATGGCCGTATCTTAGTTGAAGGAGAGCTGGATATTGCTGTCTTCCAGGCCGCCCTGGCAGAGGTTATCAATCATCACGAAATCTTACGCACCACATTCCGTTCTCTTCCCGGCTTAAACGTCCCTCTACAATGTATCAGTGGAGCATCTCCCTTTTCAGTACACCACTTTCAGTTGAGCGAGCTGTCTTCACAGGAGCAAGAGCAAAAGATCGCAGCATTGATCAACGAAACGATGCTCATCCCCTTTGACTACGAGCGCGGTCCCTTGTTACAACTAACATTGCTCACTCTGGCCCCGCAAAAGCACATACTCTCTATTAAAGCATCAACCCTTTGCCTGGATGCCGCCAGTATTCCTTACCTGTTACAGGAGATAAGCGCCGCCTATGCACTTTGTTTAGAGCATAAGGAGTGGACTGAAACGTCGCTCCAGTATGCCGATATCGCAGCCTGGGAAAACGAACTCCTTGAGTCAGAAGAGGCAGCACAGGGCAGAGCTTATTGGGCGAGCAGTATCCCTTCTGACGCCTGCCTGCTCAGGCTCCCAGGCGAAACGTTCACTGCCGAAAACAGGCTCCCGGGAGAGGCCCATCACACAATAGAGCTGGATGAGGCAATACTTGCTCAGGCCGAAAGCTGCAAAGAGCGTTTTGACAGTTCGCTCTCCCTCTTGTTACTGACCTGATGGCATATGCTGTTCTGGCGGCTCGCGGACAAGCCCGATAGCGTGGTCGTTGGAGTGGCCTACGATGGCCGTAAGTATGCAGAGCTGGAAAATATTCCTGGCCCGCTGACAAAATATCTTCCCCTGTACTGTCATTACGAAGAGCGGATGAGCTTCTGCGATCTGTTGGAGCGCATCAAAACAATAGCCAACGACGCATATACCTGGCAGGAGTATTTTACCTGGGAGCATCATCAGCAGATACTCACACAGGCAGGAGGAAAAACTGCTCTTCCCTTTGGTTTTGATTTCTATGAGCAACCGGCCCCCTCTCATGCCGCCAATATCACGCTCGCGCTCTCGCATTGGTCAGCTCATTCCCAGTATTTCAAGGTAAGACTTGTCTGTCTCTATCGCATAGACAAGCTTCAAATAACATTTCACTACGACCAGGCTCTCTACTCGCGTGCAGATATCGAGCGCCTGGCCGGACACTATGTCACGCTGCTTAGCCATGCTATCAATCAGCCAGAAGCTGCGATTGACACAGTAGAAATCCTGAGCGCCGCTGAGCGGAGACATCTTCTGATCACGCTCAATGCGACCAGCAGCGATTATCCAGAGAACGAGACCCTGCACCGCCTGTTTGAAAAGCAGGTGAAAGCTACCCCTAAAAATGTTGCTCTGGTCTATATTGAAACCCCGCTCGACAACGCTGTATCCACAGCTAGCAAGCTCAGTCGAGCGGATAGGCAGTATATTGAAACCCCGCTCGACAACGCTGTATCCACAGCTAGCAAGCTCAGTCGAGCGGATAGGCAGTATGGAGAACAGTCTCTCACCTATGAACAGCTCAATGCACGGGCCAATCAACTGGCACATTTGCTGCGCAGGCAGGGAGCAGGCCCGGAAGTTCGTATTGGCATCTATATGGAACGTTCTCCAGAGATGATAGTGGCTATGCTCGCCATCCTTAAGGCCGGAGGAGCGTATGTACCGCTAGATCTCAATTACCCTCAAGAGCGCCTGGCCTTCCTCCTGCAAGATAGCCATGTTGCACTGGTTCTGACACAGCAACAGCTAGAAATCGGGTCACTGATACCCGAGCTGCCAGTGCTCAAGTTAGATGCATTACAAGAGTCTCTTGCTCAGGAGAGCACGGAGAATCTCAGTGGAGCAGTAGCAGCCACGAATCTGGCTTACATCATCTATACCTCTGGTTCGACAGGAAAGCCCAAAGGGGTGATGATTACGCACCGGGCATTGATCAACTATCTGGCATGGTGTGGCAAAGTTTATCCGCTTACGGCTGGCACGTTGCTGCATTCTCCAATCGCTTTTGACCTGACAATAACCAGCTTGTTCGCCCCGCTGTTAGCAGGTCAACGTGTCGTATTATTGCCCGAGAAGCAGGGAGTAGAAACATTAGGTTCCCTCTTGAAAACGTATGGTACTTTCAGCTTGATTAAACTTACCCCTTCGCACCTGGAGTTGCTCAAGCAGTATCTGTCCGCCGAAGAGCTCGCCCACGCCACTCAAGCATTGATTATTGGGGGAGAGGCGCTCTTTGCCGAAAGTCTCACTCCCTGGCGTACTCATGCCCCGGCTACCAGATTGATCAACGAATATGGACCCACAGAAGCAACCGTAGGCTGTAGCTTCTATGAAATTCAGGAGGCAGATCCTTTCACCGGTAGCGTTCCTATCGGTCGTCCCATAGCCAATATGCAGCTTTACCTGCTTGATCACAGATTGGCACCGGTACCTATAGGCGTCGTGGGAGAGGTATATATTGGCGGTCCCGGTCTGGCGCGAGGCTATTTCAATTGCCCTGACCTGACAGCCGAGCGATTCATTCCAAATCCCTTCGTAGGGACCCGATTTATCGCGTCCGGCATGCCCGAACCGGGGACGCGCCTTTACAAAACGGGAGATGCCGCGCGCTATCTGCCCAACGGGAATATCGAATTTGTGGAACGCACCGATTCTCAGGTCAAGCTGCGCGGCTTCCGCATCGAATTAGGGGAAATCGAGGCCATACTCGGTCAGCATCCTGTCGTTCAAACATGTGCAGTCCTGGCTAAAGCAGGCGAAAGTGGAGAAAAACGCCTGGTGGCTTATATCGTTCCCGAACAGCAACGCATGGCTGAGCAGCAACTGGCCTTAGAGCAACCGGAGGTTCTACTCAATCAATTGCCGGAGCAAAACGTGTACAATCCGGCGGCACTGGCTGAGGCTATACAGCAATTTTTGAAAGAAAAGTTACCCATTTATATGCTTCCCTCAACTTTTATGTTGCTGGATGCATTACCACTGACGCCTAACGGCAAAATAGATCGTCGGGCTCTGGCATCCATGCAAGTGGTGGAAACCCAAAAAAGGAGCTATTTTGTCGCGCCGCGCACCGCTATTGAGCAGCAACTGGCGGATATCTGGAATGAACTGCTAGGGTTAGAACAGATTGGCATCCATGACAATTTCTTCGATCTGGGAGGTCACTCCCTGCTGATTGCGCGCCTCATCGCCCGTCTACACCAGACATTACAGGTAGACTTGCCCTGGCGTAGCCTCTTCGATGCTCCTACCGTGGCCGAGCTAGCGCAGATGATCACGACGCACGCTCCAGAGGTATCCCAGCTGCAAACGCTCCCGCTTCAGCCTGTTCCGCATGATGCTCCTCTGCCTCTCTCTTTCGCGCAGGAACGGATCTGGTTTCTGCAACAACTTGAGCCCTCGATGATGTCCTATAATTCTCAGGCCACGCTACGTTTCCGAGGGCAGCTTGATATTGCAGCGCTGGAGCGCAGCCTGAAGACAATGGTAGAGCGGCACGAAATTTTTCGTACCACCTTCGCGAGCATTGATGGTAAACCCAGACAGTTCATTCATCCCACTTTGTCCATCCAGTTCCCTGTCATCGATCTGGTAACCATACCTATTGATGAACGCGAAGCGATGGCCCAGCAACTCATCAAAGCTGAGTTTCAAATTCCTTTCGATCTGACACAGCTCCCATTGATTCGCTGGAAGCTGCTGCGCCTCTCGGGACAAGAGTATATCCTGGTACATGTTGAGCATCATCTGCTGCACGACGGGTGGTCTTTTAATGTCCTGATACGCGAGATCCTGGAACTCTACCAGGCATTCGCTGCGGGCCAGCCTTCACCTTTACCAGAACTGCCTATCCAGTTCGCGGATTTTGCCGTCTGGCAGCGGCAATGGATGCAAGGAGCCATCGCAGAAACCCAGTTGAACTACTGGAAACGCAAGTTAATCGCCAATCCACCGCTGCTCTCCCTCCCCTTTGATCGCCCTCGACCGGCAGTACAGCGTTTCCGAGGTGCGGCCCAGCGCGTGAAACTCTCGGCGCAACTCTATGAGGCGCTGAAAACCTTCAGCCACCAGGAAGGCGCAACGCTCTTCATGGTCATGCTGGCAGCGTTCCTGACCTTGCTTTACCGCTATAGCGGGCAAGAAGACCTCTCGATTGGCTCGGGCATTGCCAATCGACGCTGGCGCGAAACGGAAAATCTGATCGGCATGATTATCAATACTATCGTATTACGTGCAGACGCTGCTGGCAACCCATCATTTCTGGAATTCTTGAGCAGAATACGAGAGCTAACGTTAGAGGCATATGCCCATCAGGATATTCCTTTTGATAAAGTCGTAGAGGCGTTGCAGCCAGAGCGAGACTTGAGCCGTAACCCGCTTTTCCAGGTCATCTTCGGTTTCCATGACGCCCCCCTACCTGCGCTCAAACTGCCTGGACTGGAGCTAGAACTACACGAAGGGCTGAACAATCAGTCAGCAAAATTCGATCTGAGTGTCATTGTGATCCCCTATCCAGAGCAGAGAGTTGGCTTAAACCAGGAGGTCCGACCAGAAGAAATCACTCTGGTCTGGGAATACAATACCGACCTGTTTGATGCATCCACGATCACGCGTATGATCGGGCATTATCAAACGTTGCTGCAAGCAATTGTGCTCTACCCGACCTACAGCTTGAACGATCTCCCCCTCCTAACCCTTGCAGAACAACGACAGTTGCTGATTGAGTGGAATGATACTGCACTTGACGTACAAAGCGACTATATTCATCACCTGGTTGAGGTACAGGCGCAACGAAACCCGGAGGCTGCAGCGATAGTTTATGGCTCTCAGCAGTTGAGCTATCAAGAATTGAATCAACGAGCAAACCAACTGGCTCATTATCTCCAGAAATCAGGAGTAGGGGTGGAAGTCGTCGTGGGGATCTGCCTGGAACGCTCACCTGAACTGGTGATAGGTCTGCTCAGCATTCTCAAAGCGGGCGGAGTCTATTTGCCTTTAGATCCAGATTACCCGCCGCAGCGGTGCGCATTGATGTTAGCAACCGCCCAGGCTACGCTCCTACTCACGACAAGCACACTGGCAACGCGTTTTGCCGAGCAGCCGGTACATTCGATCTGCGTGGATACCGAACAGGCGAGCATTACTGCGCAGCCCACAACAAAACCCACAAGCGCCTTAGAGCCCACGAATCTGGCCTACATCATCTATACCTCTGGCTCAACCGGTACTCCGAAAGGCGTTCAAATACCGCATTGCGGTTTGAGTAACCTGGTTTCCTGGCATCAGCAAACGTTCAAATTGACATCCAGTGATCGTGCAACCCAGCTTGCCAGCGTTAGTTTCGATGCCTTCGGTTGGGAAATCTGGCCCTACCTCGCTACTGGCGCAACAGTCTATATAGTAGAAGATGAGATACGAACTGCGCCATTACAACTACGCGACTGGCTTGTCGAGCATGAAATTACGATCAGCTTTCTACCAACACCTCTAGCAGAAAGTCTTCTCGATGAAGAATGGCTCGCTCAGCTCGCCTTGCGTACACTCCTTATTGGCGGCGATACCTTGCGCCGCGTGCCAGCAAAGCCACTGCCATTTCCCCTGGTGAATAACTACGGGCCGACAGAAAACACTGTCGTCGCCACCTCAGGAGTGATCTCAACGGCACAACAAGAGCCAGGAAAGCCTCACATCGGCTGTCCCATCGCTAATACACACGTCTACGTGTTGGATCAGCAAATGCAGCCTGTACCAATCGGCGTTGCCGGTGAACTTTACATCGGGGGTGCAGGATTGGCACGCGGCTACCAGGGGCGCCCCGATCTGACAGCAGAGCGCTTTCTTCCCAATCCCTTCATCAACCAACCAGGAGCACGCCTCTACAAAACAGGCGATATAGTGCGCTATCGTGCCGATGGCAAGCTGGATTTTCTGGGACGTAACGACCAGCAGATAAAGATCCGGGGATTTCGCATAGAACTCGGCGAGATCGAGATAGCTCTGTGCCAGCACCCCGCCATCAAAGAAGCAGTTGTGATACCTCACGAAAGCGGCTCAGGCAATAAACGCCTGATTGCCTATATCGTTCTTGCTCCCGAACAGCAGCTTGAGCAGGCAGAACTACATCCTTTCCTGCGAGCCAGGCTACCAGAGTATATGCTGCCCACGCTATTTATTCGGTTAGACGCGTTGCCGCTGCTGCCTAATGGGAAAATTGATCGCCAGGCATTACCATCGCCCGACGAGCATGAAAAAGCGCCTGAGAAGGCCTATGTGGCCCCGCGCAGCCCTCTTGAGGAGACGCTGGCGCACATCTGGGAGCAGGTGCTTGGAGTGGAACGGGTTGGCATTTACGATAACTTTTTCGAGGTTGGGGGGCATTCGTTGCTTGCCACGCAGGTAATTTCGCGAGTGCGCGACGTTTTGCAGACCGAGTTGGCTGTACGCCATCTCTTCGAGGCCCCGACGGTAGCCGGTCTGGCGATGTCGCTTGTTCAGCACTATGCCGAACAGGAGGAGCATGAGCTGCTGGCTCAGTTGCTCCAGGAAATGCAGGACCTCCCAGAGGAAGAAGTCCACGCCCAGCTTGTCCGCCAACTATCAGCGCCTGAGAAAGAAGGAGGGCACTCATGAGTGAGCTGACTCACGCCATCGAGATGCTTTCGCCGGAGAAACGAGCCTTGCTCTTTCAACGCCTCAGAGAGAGGCGAGGCGTTTCCGCTTCAACTTCAGCGATTCCCCGGCAAAGCAGAGCAACGATACATTTCCCGCTCTCTTTCGCCCAACAGCGCCTCTGGTTCCTCGATCAATGGCAACCTGGTAACGCGGCCTACAATATTGCCCTTGTCTTGCGACTCACAGGAAACCTCCACACCTCTGCCCTGCAACTCAGTCTGGCAGAAATTGTCAAACGTCATGAGAGCTTGCGTACCAGTTTTACCGTTAGCGAGCGGCAGCCGGTCCAGGTAATCTCCCAGAGTCTGGATTTGCCCTTGCCGGTTATCGATCTGACGGCAATACCCGAGCGTGAGCAGGCCGTTCAACAACTAGCACTGACCGAGGGACAAAAGCCGTTTGACCTGACACACGCTCCTTTAATGCGGACTTCTCTGCTTCGGCTCGATAGCAATGAGCACATTTTGCTGCTAACCATGCACCATATCATTGCGGATGGCTGGTCGCTCAGCATCTTGCTCCGCGAACTTGCCATCCTCTATCCCTCTTTCGTAGCAAAGCAGCCTTCTCCCCTCTCCGCTCCATCGCTTCAGTACGTCGATTTTGCCGTCTGGCAGCAGGAGCAACTCCAGGGTGAGATACTGGAAAGCCATCTCTCCTACTGGAAGCGCCAACTTGCCGACGCCCCTGCATTGCTAGAGCTTCCCCAGCAACATGCCCGTCCGGCGGTGCAGTCTAGCAGAGGCGCTCGCTCTACATTTCTCCTTGCTCCACCACTCGTCACGGCGCTACAGTCTTTAGGCCAGAGCGAGGATGCGTCGCTTTTCATGGTTCTGCTAGCCGTTTTTCAGGTATTGCTTCATCGTTATACCGGACAGGATGATATCGTGGTCGGCACCCCGATTGCCAATCGTACGCGGGCCGAAATCGAGAATATTATCGGCTTTTTTGTCAATACGCTCGCTCTGCGGGCCGATTTCAGTGAGAAGCCTACGTTCCGAGAACTGCTGAAACGTGTACGCGCTACCACGCTGGAGGCCTATACCCACCAGGACCTTCCCTTTGAGCGCCTGGTGGAGGCGTTGCAGCCGGAGCGAGACCTGAGTTACAGCCCCATTTTTCAAATCCTCTTTGGCCTACAGAATGCGCCGACGAGAGCCTGGCACCTGCCTGCATTAACTATCAGCGAAATCCCCCTCCATAACGCCACAGCCAAGTTCGATCTGATGCTGCTGCTGGAAGAAACGGAAGCAGGGCTTAAGGGTGAGCTGACCTATAATACGGATCTCTATGACGAAGCGACGATCAGTCATATGATAGGACATTACCAGGCGCTATTAGAAGGCGTGATGGCCAATCCAGATCAGCACATCTCCGCACTGCCACTATTGCCGAAAGCCGAGCGGCAGCAAATTTTGCTCGCCTGGAATTCAACCGAGAAGGACTATCAAGCCGATGCCTGCCTGCACCAGCTTTTTGAGAGCCAGGTAGCCCAACAACCAGACAGCATTGCGATAGATTATGACGCCGGGCAGCTCACTTACAGCACATTAAATGGGCGAGCCAATGAGCTGGCACAACAATTGCGCGCACTGCAAGTAGGCCCAGAGGTTGTGGTCGGACTCTGCTTTGAGCGCAGCCCGGATCTGGCTATCGGAATCCTCGCCATCCTTCAGGCGGGGGGCGCATATTTACCACTGGACCCACATTATCCCCGGGAGCGTCTGGCCTTTCTGCTCCAGGATGCGCAGGTGCCGTTATTATTGACGCAGCAGCACCTGAAAGATACACTCTCTCGCGCTACAAAAGCCCAGATCATCTGCTTGCATGATCCCGCTCCTCTGGAAAATAATGCAGGAGCGTCTGAGAACCCTTTGAGCGGAGTCACAGGGGAGAACCTGGCTTATGTCATCTACACCTCTGGCTCAACGGGCAAGCCCAAAGGGGTGGGCTGTACGCATGCTAGCGTCTATAATCTAGTGAGCTGGCACTGGCAGGCGTATCAGGTGGCGACGGATGATCGCGCATCGCAGGTGGCAAGCATTGATTTTGATGCTTCTGTATGGGAGCTATGGCCTTATTTGCTCATTGGCTCATCTGTTTCTTTACTAGAGGAAGATTTACGCTCCGATCCACGGATGCTTTACACATGGTTACAGGAACAGGCCATCACCATCAGCTTTTTGCCGACGCCACTGGCAGAACATCTCATCTCATTCTCCTGGCCTGTAAACGGTTCGCTGCGCCTGCTGCTGACTGGAGGAGATCGTCTCTCGCGCTTTCCCTCCATCCCTCTGCCCTTCGCTCTGGTCAATCACTATGGCCCCACTGAGAGCACGGTTGTGACGACAGCTCAGTGGTTGGGCTGGCGCAAGGCCAGCCCCTACCAGGCAGAAGGCGCACCGCCAATTGGACGCCCCATTGCTAATACCCAGGTTTATCTGTGTGATCAGCACCTGTGTCTGGTCCCTATAGGGGTCCCTGGAGAACTCTACATTGGAGGCGTCGGCCTGGCTCGCGGCTATCTGCACCGCCCTGATTTGACGGCTGAACGCTTCCTTCCCAATCCCTGGGGAGCAGAACCAGGAGAACGGCTCTATAAAACGGGCGATCTGGCACGCTACCTATCCGACGGCACCATCGAGTATCTTGGTCGCCTGGATCACCAGGTCAAACTGCGCGGTTTTCGTATTGAACCCGGGGAGATTGAGGTTGCACTGAGCGAGCATCCGGCGTTGCAGGCGACAGTAATAAAAGTATGCGAAGATCATCGCGGCGAAAAATATCTGGCGGCCTACGTTGTCCCCACACCAGGACGCTCGGCTCCAACCATACATGATCTGCGTGCATTTCTCCAACAGCATCTTCCTGCGTACATGGTCCCCACCAGCTTCGTGACGCTGACAACCCTGCCACTTACCACAAATGGCAAGGTGGACCGGCAAGCTCTGCCCTTGCCTGATGAGTTGACAGAAGCAGACACAACCCATGCTATCGCACCACGCGATCCACTGGAGGAAATGCTGGCAGAGATCTGGTGCGACCTGCTCGTGGCTCCCCGATTCATCGTGGGAGAGCAGATAAGCATATACGACGACTTTTTCGCGGTTGGCGGTCACTCTCTTTTAGCCACTCAGGTGATCTCGCGCATTCGCCAGGTGCTCCAGATCGATTTGTCCCAGCGCACACTTTTTGAGTTCCCTTCAATAGCAAGCATGGCTGAGCATATACGCACGACACGTCACAATAGCGCACAACGCCGGATACCGCCTATTGAAGCTGTCTCACGTTCGGAACCTCTGCCCCTTTCTTTCGCCCAACAGCGGCTCTGGTTCCTCAATCAGCTAGAGCCCGATAGCCCCAACTATACCATCCCCTTATCGCTACGCCTGACCGGCCCACTCCAACTACAGGAGCTTCAACAGAGCCTGACCGCCTTGATCCACAGGCACGAAATCTTACATACCACCATTGGAGTGATTGAGGAACAGCCGGTACAGGTTATCAGGCCGATAGAAACAATGGCCTTTCCCATTATTGATCTTACCGGCCTTCCTGACATGCGAGAGCGCGAGCAAATAGCACGCCAGTTGGCCCGCGAGGAGGTCAGGAAGACGTTTAATCTGGTACGCGGTCCTCTCTTACGAGCTGCACTGCTACGCCTTGACGCACAGGAACATATTCTGCTCTTGACCATGCACCATATTATCTGCGATGGCTGGTCCGTGGGTGTACTGGTGCGCGATCTGAGTGCATACTATACAGCGTCGGTTACCGGACAGCCCGCCAACTTGTCGGTGCTGCCCATTCAGTATCGAGCAAGGAGAGATCGAAGCCGTACTAGAGCAGCACCCGGCTGTCGAGAGCGCGGTCGTCCTTTTACGCGAGGATGTTCCCGAGCAGCAGCAACTCGTAGCCTATATTGTGCCCGGTGAGCACTATCAGGCGGAAGGCGCAGAGAAGCGAGAGCAGGAGACCAGGCATGTGCAACAATGGCAAGCCATCTATGATGAAGTCTATCGCCAGCAAGCAACGTCCGATGTTGACGAGTCGCTCAATTTCAGGGTGTGGATCAATAGTTACACTGAGCAGCCATTCACAGCGCAAGAAATTCTCGATTCGCTCAACGACACTGTCGAACGCGTACGAGCGCTTCAGCCGCAGAGGGTGCTGGAGATTGGCTGTGGTACCGGTCTGATCTTATTCCGCCTGGCATCGGATTGCGCCGAATATTGGGGAACAGATATTTCACAGCCTGCGCTAGAGAGCGTACAACGACGCCTGGAGACAACGGAACGACACCTCACCAACGTGCGCGTTCTCCAGCGTGCCGCAGATGATGTTGCCGACCTGCCAGCACACCACTTTGATCTCATTATCCTGAACGAGATTGTCCAATACTTTCCTGACGTCGAGTATCTGGTACGTGTCTTGACCAATGCCATGCGTGTCGTGCGTCCAGAAGGCTTTATCTTTCTCGGCGGGCTGCGCAGTTATGCTTTACTCAATGCCTTCCACGCCGGTGTACAACTGTACCAGGCAGATGCCCAACTGACGATATCTCAGCTCAAACAACGTATCCAATGGCGTATGGAGCAGGAGAAAGAACTCGCCATCGATCCTGATTTCTTCTTTGCCTTCCGCTCCACCCTTCCACAGATTAACGGCGTGCGCATCCAGTTAAAACAAGGGCGAACCCATAACGAATTTACGCGCTTCCGCTATAATGCCACACTGCGTATCGGGCAGAAAGCGGCTCAACCATCGGCTCCAGCAGAGGTGAGCAGCAACAGGCCAACGTGGACCTGCGAGCGCATTCGAGATGAACTGAGCAACAGAGCTCCCGCAGAGCTTTATATTTCGGCGCTGGTGAACAAACGACTGGTGCAGGAGATCGCGTTGCTCAAGCTACTGAGCACAGATGGCGAACTTACTGTAGGAGAGGCGCGGGCAAGCTTAGATCAGCTGCAAGCTTCTGCCCCGTCCGTTGATCCTGAAGATGTACATGCATTGGGTCGTGAGCTTGGATATCACGTTGACACGTTCTGGACAAACCATGGCGATGATGGTCTCTTTGATGTCCACTTTATTAAAAAAGGTGTTGGGGGCAGTGCAGAGAGTGACGCCACATATCTGGCAAAAGCAGTCAAAGAGCGGCCCTGGAGCGCATATGCCAATGAACCGCTGCGAGATCGCACAACAGATCACCTCATCAGTCAGCTACGCACGTTTGTACGCAACCAGCTCCCAGAGTATATGCTGCCTTCAGCCTTCAGGGTGCTAGAAGCGCTGCCTCTCACCTCCAATGGCAAGGTTGATCGCAAGGCGTTATTAGCACGGCAGCCAGAGCGGGTGGATGGTTCCATTGACACCTACGTGGCGGCTCGCACGCCGCAGGAGGAACAATTAACCCATATCTGGCAGGAGGTCCTGCATCTTGATCGCGTGGGCATACATGATAACTTTTTTCAGATCGGGGGCCATTCCCTGCTGGCAACCAGGATTATCGCTCGTATCCAGGCAACTTTCCAGGTAGAACTTCCCTTGCGTACCATCTTTGAGGTGCCAACTATTGCCGGTCTGGCGAGACACATCGAAATAGCCCATCAACACATGCTGAAAACTGAGCTGCGGCCATTGCAGCCATACCCACGAGAAGAGTACATACCACTTTCATTTGCCCAGCAACGGCTCTGGTTTCTGGACCAGTGGCAGTCAGATAACGCCGTGTACCATGTCCCGGTAGCTTTACGCCTGCATGGTCGCCTGGACGTGTCGGCATTGCAGCAAAGTCTGAGAACCGTCATCCAGCGTCAAGAAGCTCTGCGCACCACCTTTAGCAGCCACGAGGGCGAGCCGGTGCAGATCATTGCACCCATCCTTGATCCGCCTATACTGGTGATCAATCTGGCAGAACTTCCCTCGCATAAGCAGGTCGAAGCTCAGCAGCTTGTTAACACAGAGGCCCGACGGCCATTTAACCTGGAACACGGCCCGCTGCTGCGCGTCTGCCTGATACGTTTAGGCTCGGAGGAACATATATTCCTCCTGACGATGCACCACATCATCTCTGACGGCTGGTCCATTCAGGTCTTTCTTCGCGAACTCTCCGCGTGCTATACGGCCTTTTCTCATGGAACTATCCCCGCCACACTGCCGACGCTTCCCATCCAGTACGCCGATTTTGCGCTCTGGCAACGGCAGTGGCTCCAGGGAGAAGTGCTGGAGACGCAAGTACGCTATTGGAAGCAGCAGCTCAATGGCATCCCCGGCGTCCTCACCTTACCGCTTGACCATCCGCGCCCGGCACTCCAGTCATATCGGGGAGCATGGCAGTCTACGATGTTCTCTAAGAGGCTTTTACAGAACTTGCAGGAGTTGAGCCGGAGAGAGCATGTGACGCTTTTCATCCTCTTGCTGGCCGCTTTTCAGGTCTTGCTCGCGTACTATAGCGGACAGGACGATATTGTTGTGGGAACACCCATAGCCAACCGCAGGCAGACTGAACTGGATAACTTGATCGGCTTCTTCGCTAACACCCTGGTCTTACGGACCAAACTTTCTGGCAACCCCAGCTTCCGCGAGTTATTGCAGCGTGTACGTGAAACGGCCCTGGGAGCCTATACCCACCAGGATATTCCCTTTGAACAACTGGTAGAGGTTTTACAGCCAGAGCGCAATCTGAGCCATACACCGCTCTTTCAGGTGGCTTTCGTCTTTCAAGATAGCTCGCAATCGCAGGCTCATTTCGCCGATCTTGATTTGCAGGGGCTGGATATTGATACCGGAACGGCCAAGTTCGATCTGACATTGTCGTTGAGCGAAAGCAAAGAAGGTTTCAGAGGGGCGATAGAATACAACTGCGATCTTTTTGAGCCAGAAACCATCGCGCGCATGTTAGAGCATCTGCGAGTGCTGCTAGAAGCTGTTGCTGAGCGCCCGGCAACTCGCCTCTCAGCCCTATCATTGCTGACTCCGCTTGAACAGGAACGCTTGCTGCTGACATGGAACGATACGCAGGTAACTTACGCTCAGGAAGAGCTTCTTCATTGGCTATATGAAATTCAGGTGCGACAAACGCCAGATGCCATCGCTCTCGCTTTCGAAGAGCATCAACTGACTTATGACGAACTTAATCGTCGTTCCAATCAGCTTGCACGCTATCTGCAAGCTCTGGGGGTCGTCCCGGATACCCTTGTCGGGGTCTACATAGAGCGTTCGCTTGAACTGGTTGTGGCTCTGCTCGGCATTCTTAAATCCGGCGGAGCGTATGTCCCTCTCGACCCCTCTTATCCCTCGCAACGTCTGAGTTTCATGCTTTTGGAGAGCAATCCGATGGCAGTGTTGACTCAACAGCACCTGCTTGCACGCTTACCGGAGCATGAGACGCAAGTTGTGGCGCTGGATGCTGATTGGCGGATGATAGCGGAAGAGAAAGCCGAGGATCTTCCTGTAGTTATGAGCCCTGAGAATCTGGCTTATGTGATCTACACCTCAGGCTCTACCGGCAGACCGAAAGGGGTGATGAATACACATCGCGGCATCTGCAATCGTCTCCTGTGGATGCAGGCTGCCTATCAGCTAAGGGCTGATGATCGCGTTGTACAGAAAACGCCTTACAGCTTCGATGTCTCGGTCTGGGAGTTCTTCTGGCCATTGCGCACGGGAGCCCGGCTGGTGATTGCTCGCCCGGAAGGGCACCGCGATAGTGCTTACCTGGCGCACCTGATCCAGGAACAGCAGGTTACCATCATCCACTTCGTTCCTTCGATGCTCTCTCTTTTCCTGGAAGAGCCAGAACTGGAGCGATGCGACAGCCTGAAACGCGTCATCTGTAGCGGCGAGGCCCTTTCCCTGGAGGTTCAGGATCGCTTCTTTGCCCGCATAACTGCTGAGTTACATAACCTCTATGGGCCAACAGAGGCTGCTGTCGATGTCACCGCCTGGCCTTGTGAGCGGTCGGGACAGCAGCGCAGCGTGCCCATTGGTCGTCCGATCTCGAATATCTACCTCTACATCCTGGACAGCTATTTGCGTCCGGTTCCCGTGGGCGTTGCTGGCGAACTTTACATTGGCGGCATAGGATTGGCACGCGGCTATTACCAGCGTCCCGATTTGACCGCAGAGCGATTTGTCCCCGATCCGTTCGTAGGGACTCGATTTATCGCGTCCGGCGCGCCAGCCGAGTCAGGCGCTCGCCTCTATCGCAGCGGGGACATGGTTCGCTACCTGCCCAATGGGGCCATCGAGTATCTTGGTCGCCTGGATCATCAGGTGAAGCTGCGCGGCTTTCGTATCGAATTGGGAGAAATCGAGACAATCCTGAATGAGCACCCCGCTGTGCAGGAAGCGGTTGTACTGGCTCGCTGGCAAAATTTGTAGCACAGGGACAGCGCGTAGCCCAGACGCCTCCTCAGATCAACCAGCAGCGGGTTGCCCGTGCGGAAGACCGCCGCGAAGCCATGAAACAACAACGCAGTTTCAGGCAACAGCAGCGGAGTACAAGAAGAGAGCAAGGAGGCCGCCATGGACAGACATGAGCCTGGCTCGCTTGATGAGTCTTTTGAGCACGAAGTCGCCATTATTGGCATGGCCGGACGCTTTCCCGGAGCACGCAATATAGATGAGTTCTGGCAAAACTTGCGCGACGGCGTTGAGTCCATTGCCTTCTTTAGCGATGAGGAACTGCTGGCGGCTGGCGTTGATGCGGTAAAGCTTAGCAACCCGCAGTATGTCAAAGCTCAGGGGGCGTTGGAAGGTATCGAATTCTTCGACGCGGCTTTCTTTGGTTACAGTCCCAAAGACGCCCAGATTATCGATCCCCAGCAGCGGATCTTCTTAGAAGAAGCCTGGCTTGCGCTTGAACACGCTGGCTATAATCCTGAAACGTATCAGGAACGTATCGGCGTTTTTGCCGGTACCAGTATGAGCAGTTATCTGCTTTATCACCTGTACCCCAATGATGAATTGATGCACACGCAGGGACCTTACCAGATGCTACTGGGCAATGACAAGGACTACCTTGCTACGCGTGTCTCGTATAAGCTCCACCTGAAAGGGCCAGGTGTTACCGTCCAGACAGCCTGCTCGACTTCGCTGGTAGCAGTTCATATGGCCTGCCAGAGCATCCTGAATGGAGAATGTGAGATGGCCCTGGCAGGCGGCGTCTCTGTGAGGTCAACGCAGAAGGGCGGTTATTTCTACCAGGAAGGGGGCATTCTCTCACCGGATGGACATTGTCGGGCTTTTGACGCCAGAGCGCAAGGGACGGTAGGAGGTAGCGGCGTCGGGGTGGTCGTTCTCAAACGTCTGGCCGACGCTATTCATGATGGTGATACCATTCACGCTGTGATTAAGGGTTCAGCTATTAACAACGATGGCTATATGAAGTCCGGCTATACTGCTCCCAGCATTGAGGGGCAGGCAGAGGTAATAGCCGAGGCCCTGGCAATGGCGCGAGTAGAAGTGGAGGAGGTGAGCTATGTTGAGACGCATGGGACCGCAACCCCTCTGGGTGATCCCATCGAAATCGCCGCCTTAACGCAGGTTTATCAATCCCAAACTGCTGCAAAGGCTTTTTGCGCGCTTGGCTCAGTAAAAACGAACATCGGACACCTGGATGCGGCAGCCGGAGTTGCCGGACTGCTCAAGACCGTGCTGGCCCTCAAGCATCGACAACTGCCGCCAAGTCTGCATTTTCACTCCCCCAATCCCAGGATTGACTTTGCCGACAGCCCCTTTTTTATCAATGCTACCCTCACCTCCTGGAAAACACCGGGGCATAGGCCACGTATCGCAGGCGTGAGTTCCTTCGGCATCGGGGGCACCAATGCGCACGTCGTCTTGCAGGAAGCGCCTCTTATCCAGGTACCCGCCCAGGAATATCCCTGGCACCTGTTAGTCCTGTCCGCACGCACATCCACTGCCCTGGAGCAGGTAACGACTAATCTCATAGAGCACCTCAAGCTGCATCCCGAGCTTAATTTCGCTGATGTCGCCTATACTTGCCAGGTTGGGCGTAAAGCTTTTGATCACCAGCGCATCCTTGTTTGTCGCGACAAAGACGACGCGTTGCAGGCTTTAGAGAGGCGCGATCCACAGCGAGTTTTAACGCTGGTGAGAAAGCCGGGAAATGTACCGGTCGTATTTTTATTTCCAGGCCAGGGAGCGCAATATCTTTTTATGGCCGAGGAACTATACCGCCTTGAGCCCGCATTTCGCGCCCAGGTTGATCGTTGCTGCGAGCTGCTCAGACCGCATCTTGACCTGGACCTGCGCTATGTGCTCTATCCACGAGAGCAAGATGCAGGCGAGATGGCTCGACGTTTACAGCAAAGCGCACTGGCCCAACCTGCCCTTTTTGTGATCGAATATGCTTTAGCTCAGCTATGGATGCAATGGGGCGTGGAACCCCAGGCTATGCTTGGGCATAGCTTCGGTGAATATGTTGCTGCCTGCCTGGCCGACGTTTTCACCCTCGAAGAGGCCCTGGCCCTTGTTGCTCTGCGTGGCAGGTTGACGCAAGATTTACCGACCGGCGCGATGCTCAGCGTCTCGCTTTCGGAACAGGCCCTGCGCGCCGAACTGGATGCCCGTCTCTCGATAGCAGCAATCAATGGACCATCCGAGTGCGTCGTCTCTGGCCCACACAAAAATGTATCTGCGCTACAGCTCCTCCTCGAATCCAGAAATATTCCCTGCCGCCTTCTGCAAACCTCCCACGCCTTCCACTCGCAGATGATGGAGCCGATACTGGGTCAATTTGCGGATAAAATCAGTCATATACAACTTAAGCCACCTAAAATTCCCTATATTTCTAATGTTAGCGGCACCTGGATCACCTACGAGGAGGCTACCAGCCCGCACTACTGGGCCAGCCACCTGCGTCAGACGGTGCAATTCGCAGCAGGCGTGGGCGAACTATTCAAAATGAGCGAACCGCTTTTCTTAGAGGTCGGTCCCGGTCAAACGCTCAGCAGCTTGCTTAAACGCAATGCTCAACCGACGCAAAAGCCGATCATCCTGTCCTCGCTGCGCCGCGCTCAGCAGGAGCAATCAGACCTGGCCTTTCTGCTAGAAACCATGGGCAAGCTCTGGCTTGCCGGGATACCGCTTGATTGGTCGCAGTTCTACGCACATCAGCAGCGCCGCCGCCTCCCGTTGCCCGGCTATCCTTTTGAACGCCAGCGTTACTGGATCGAGCCGCCCGGCGCAACCTCAAAGCACATTGATGAGCAAACGCCAGTCAACAAACAGCAAGAGGTTGCCAGTGAGGCTATTCGGACCGAGAGCGACTCTGCTCACAGCAGGCCTGATCTGCTTATTCCATACGCTGCGCCAGAAAATGAGCTGGAGCGCACCCTTGCCGCCATCTGGCAAGAGGTGCTAGGGATCTCTCAGGTGGGACGATATGACGACTTCTTTGAGCTTGGAGGACATTCACTGCTGGCAACACAGCTGATTAGCAGGCTGCGCGAAGCCTTTCCCATAGAGATCGCTTTAGGCGAACTCTTGAAATCTACTACCATCGCCGGACAGGCGGAGATTATTGAAATGCTGCTCGTTGAGCAGATAGCAACGTTATCCGAAGATGAAATCCAGCGCCTGCTGTAACAGCATACACCAGAGCTTTTAAGCGGAGGAGCATATGTCCGAGCAGAATGATATGACTAAACGCAGGCCAGAACTTAACGCAGCTCAACGAGCGCTGCTGGAAAAGTGGAAGCGCGGCGAGTTCAGTCGTGATGCCCAGGTGCAAACCATCCCACGACGAATGGTTGCGACTCCCGTTCCCATGTCTTTCATGCAGCAGCGGCTCTGGTTCCTTGACCAGCTGGTGCCGGAAAGCGCCGCCTACAATGTCTATGCAACGCTCCGCCTGGATGGCAAGCTGGATATACCCATTCTGGAAAAAAGCCTCAATGAGATTGTGCGTCGGCATGAGGCCTTGCGCACCACCTTTGCTTCAGAGGCTGGTCAACCAGTACAGATTATTGCTCCCACAATGCGCGTGCCTCTGACAGTCGAACATTTAGGGGAGTTTCCCGCAGATGAGCGAGAAAACGCAGCCCGACGGCTGGCAACCGAGGAGGTACACTGCCCTTTCGATCTGGCACGAGGGCCACTATTACGGATGAAGTTGCTGCAACTCGCGCCAGAAGAACATATACTGATTTTCACCATGCACCATATTATTTCGGATAGCTGGTCATTGGGAGTATTTCTACGTGAACTGGCTACACTTTATACAGCCTTCCGCGCCGGTAAACCCTCACCGCTGCCGGATCTCTCGCTGCAATACGCAGACTACGCAGTCTGGCAACGAGAGAGATTGCAGGGAGCCCGACTAGAGCAGCAGCTTGCCTACTGGAAACGACAGCTTGATGGCTGTCCTACACTGCTCGAACTACCGACTGACCACCCACGTCCGCCAGTACAAGCCTTTCGCGGCGCGGCCCAAACCTTTACCCTGCCACGCGCCCTCACCGACGATCTCAAAGCTCTTGCTCGCGCCAATGGAACGACCCTTTTCCAGGTGTTACTAGCTGCATTTCAGGTTTTGCTCTCAAGGTATAGCGGACAACATGATATCGTCGTCGGCAGCCCCATCGCCGGTCGCACGCATGCAGACCTGGAGCCGCTGATTGGTTTCTTTGCCAACACGCTAGCCTTACGTACCGACCTTTCCGGCGATCCCAGCTTTCGCGAGGTGCTTGCGCGCGTCCAAAAAGTGACGCTGGATGCCTACGCTCACCAGGACATGCCTTTTGAGCAGATCGTGGAGGCGCTCCAGCCAGAACGGGTTATGAGCCACAATCCGCTTTTCCAGGTGATGCTTGTGCTGCAAAGCGCGCCACTGGAGAAACCTGATTTCCCTGGTCTGATACTCAGCCCGTTTGAGGTCGAGAGCCATACCGCGATCCTGGATCTCTGGCTCTCGCTACAGGAGAAGCTCGACGGAGACGGCCTGAACGGCATCCTCGAATATAACACCGATCTTTTCGAAGCTGCGACGATTAGCCGCTTGATCGGACACTATCAAACGCTGCTTGAAGCGGTCGTTGCAGATATGACATGCCCCATCTCCTCACTGCCTTTACTAACCGGAACTGAAGAGCGGCAAATCCTGCTTCACTGGAACGCCACCGAAAAAGCATACGCCCTGGAGTTATGCCTGCATGAACAGATCGAGGCTCAGGTGAAGTATCATCCCGATGCGATTGCAGTGGTTTTTGAGGATCACTATCTCAGCTATCAGGAATTGAATCGGAGGAGCAACCATCTCGCAAGGCAATTACAAAGCCTGGGCGTTGGGGTAGAGACGCTGGTGGGCATCTGTATGAAACGCTCTCTGGAACTGGTCATTGGCCTGCTAGCTATCCTCAAAGCCGGTGCGGCATATTTGCCTCTCGATCCTACTTATCCCGGCGAGCGTCTCGCTTTCATGTTGCAGGATGCTCAGGCCGCTATTGTCCTCACCCAAACGATGCTTGTCTCGCAACTGCAAGCATATGGAGTAAGCTTGCTCTGCGTAGAGAGTGAACTACAAGCAGCTAAGCTCACGAATAGCTCTAATCCGGCGAGCGGGGTGAGTCCGGCGAATCTGGTCTATGTCATCTATACTTCAGGCTCAACAGGCAGACCGAAAGGGGCTATGCTGACCCACCGGGGCGTCTGCAATCGCCTCCTGTGGATGCAGGAAACCTACCTCCTGATGCCAGAAGATCGTGTTTTGCAAAAAACGCCGTTCAGCTTCGATGTCTCGGTCTGGGAGTTTTTCTGGCCATTGCTCACCGGGGCAAGCCTGGTAATCGCGCGCCCGGATGGACATCGTGATAGCACCTACCTGGTAGAAATAATCCGGGAACAGCAAATCACCACCCTGCATTTTGTTCCCTCTATGCTGTCCCTTTTTTTAGAGGAACACGAGCTGGTGGATTGTACCAACCTGCAACGCGTGATTTGTAGCGGCGAGGCCCTGACGTTAGCGGTTCAGGAACGCTTCCTTGCTCGCCTCAAAACCCCCTTATACAACCTCTATGGGCCAACCGAAGCCTCAATCGATGTCACAGCCTGGACCTGCGAGCCACAACATGCCCATCACAGCGTTCCAATTGGACGTCCTATCGCCAATACTCAGATCTACCTGCTCGATCAACAGTTACGGCCTGTTCCTATAGGTGTCGTAGGAGAGCTTTATATTGGAGGCGCGGGCCTGGCACGCGGGTACTTGAATCGGACAGAGCTGACCGCCGAGAAGTTTATCCCCAATCCCTTCACGTCTGAGCTAGGTTCACGCCTCTACAAAACCGGCGACCTGGCCCGCTATCTGTCTGATGGGAATATTGAGTTTCTGGGACGCAGCGACTCTCAGGTAAAGCTGCATGGCTTCCGCATCGAGTTAGCAGAGATTGAGGCACATTTAAGACGCTATCCTCTTCTCAAAGATGCCGTCACGATGGTACGAGAGGATACTCCAGGAGAGAAACGGCTCGTCGCCTATGTCGTTCCCTACGAAGATGCTTATCTGCAAGACGAATCACTTCCCGATCTGCTCTCGGCACACAATCAAGTAGCTCACTGGCAACAGGTCTTTGAGGAGACCTATCGTGAGCCTTCAACCACAGAGCAAGGAGATTTCAATATCGCTGGCTGGAACAGCAGTTATACCAACCTCCCTCTTTCACCCGCAGAGATGCAAGAATGGGTAGAACAAACAATCGAGCGTATTGCCAGCATGCATCCACAGCGTATATTGGAGATCGGTTGTGGCACCGGGCTATTACTCCTTCGCCTCGCTCCTCAATGTACATTTTACTGCGGCACCGATCTGGTACGAGAAGGCCTCGACTACATCAGGCAACACCTGCCGCCAGCATTGCAGAGAGAAGACAGGGTACAACTGCTCCAGCTGGCCGCCGATGACCTCGGCAATATCGCAGCGCAGAGTTTCGATACCATCATTCTCAATTCGGTCATTCAGTACTTCCCGGACATGGCTTATCTGCTACAGGTACTCACAGCGGCTCTGCAAAAGCTCAAGCCCGGGGGCAGGCTTTTCATCGGTGATGTGCGTAACCTGTCGCTGCTAGAAGCTTTCCATACCTCTGTCGCATTGCACAATGTGCCAGCTTCGCTCTCCCTGGCACAGCTACGACAACGAATCCAGAGGCGCATCGAGCAGGAGAGCGAACTGGTTGTCGATCCTGCCTTCTTCTCTGCTCTTCAGCAACAATTTCCATGCATTACGCATACAGAGATCCATCTCAAACGCGGATACCACCATAATGAGCTGACACGCTTTCGGTACGATGTCATTTTGCATGTCGGCTCTATGGAAAAGGAACACCCGGATTGCAGGATAGAACCTTGCTGGCTCGATTGCAGGAACAGGGATTAACGCTGGAACGCGTCAAGCAGATATTGCGGCAAGAGCAGCCAGAGGTTCTGAGTATTGCTCGAGTTCCCAACGCTCGTCTCTCCGTCGAGAAGCAGGCGTTAGAGCTGCTGGAGAGTCGGCCTGATACCCTGCAAACAGTTGACAAACTGCGCGACTGCCTTCAGGAAATTCCTCTCACGAGCCTGGGAAGCGATCCTGAAGAGTTCTGGTCCCTCGCAAAAGTGCTGCCATACAGTATCGACGTTTGCTGGTCAGGCTTAGAAGAATCTGGAGATTACCAGGTGATTTTTCGCAGGCAGGGCGCACAGAAAAATATCATCTCCAGTATGACCAAAATTCCTTCTATGAGCCTGGCAGACTTGAGCAGTTATGCTAATAATCCTCTGCGTAACCGCTTTATCAATCAGCTAGGGCCAACATTGCGTAACTATCTCAAACAGGGGTTGCCAGAGTATATGCTTCCGACGGTCTTTACCATTCTGGAGGCATTACCGCTTTCGCCCAATGGCAAAGTTGAGCGTCGAGCGCTTCCACCGCCGGAACTGCCTGATCCCGAGCTAGAAAGCAACTTCGTGCCTCCGAGCACAGTGGTTGAAGAGAGCCTGGCTCGTATCTGGGCAGAAGTATTGGGGCTGGACCGTGTGGGCATTCACAACAACTTTTTCGAGCTGGGTGGAGACTCAATCCGCAGCATTCAGGTTGTTTCCAGAGCCTTCGCAGCAGGCTTGCAACTTACTCCCAGGCACATATTTCAGCATCAGACAATCGCCGAGCTGGCAACAGTTGCGACCGTGATCGGCTCCTGTCGAGCCAGAACGGCAGCCGGAGTTTCCAGAGGACCAGCTTGTAGCACAGAAGGAAGCGCAACGACGAGCGCAATATATCAATGAGCTTGTCAGAATAGAAGCGTTGCAAAGCATGCTGCCCAACTGGCCTCACCTGGACGTACAAGGACGTATGGAGCTTCTGGAGCAAGAAATTGAGGATATATACCCACTCACACCATTCCAGGAGTACATGTTACGCCAGCGTCTCAGCGAGCCCAAACCGGGTCTCTACGTCGTGCATCAGTTTTCTTTTTTACGCGAAGAACAGGTCAACGCCGCCGCGATCAAGCAAGCGTGGCAACAGGTAATCAATCGTAACCCGATCCAGCGCACCTCGTTTGTATGGGAAGGGTTGAGCAAGCCGCTACAGCTTGTCCACAGACATATCGCAGTGCCTCTAGAAGAGTATGACTGGCGTGATTTGTCCACAGAAGTCCAGAAAGTACAGGCCCGGCGTTACGTCCAGGAGGCCAGGCAGCGCAATTTCGAGCTTGACAAAGCACCCCATACCCGTTTCGCCCTCATCCGTCTGAGCGAAAATACGTACCAGTTTTTCTGGAGTTTTAACTATATGCTTCAGGACGGCTGGAGTTATCCACTGATCCTGAAAGAATTTTTCGCCCTCTACGAAGCATACAAGCGTAACGAAGAGATAGCTCTGACACAACGCCCCCTCTACCGCGATTTCATTACCTGGCATCAAGAGCAAGACATGGTCGAGGCTGAAAATTACTGGCGACGTGCCTTACAGGGCTTCCGTGTTCCCATACCGCTGGTGGCTCGTATGCCTGGCAATGTTCCCGGTGGTTCAGACCCATATACCAGCGAGGACTTGTATCTCCCGGGAGCTCTTACAGCAGCCCTGCGCTCTATGACCCGACAACATCAACTCACTTTAAATACGCTTTTGCAGGGAGCGTGGGCTTTACTGCTAAGTAGCTATACCGGCGAACTGGATGTACTTTTCGGAGGCATCGTCTCTGGACGCCCGGCAAACCTGCCCGGTGTGGAGAGCATGATTGGCTTATTCAATAATCTCTTGCCTTTGCGCATTCAGGTTGTACCTGAGATGACGCTTCTCTCCTGGCTCCGCGACATTCAGGCCCACCAGGCTGAAATGCGTCAGTATGACTACAGCCCTCCCTTAAAAATCAAGGAATGGTCCGACGTTCCTGGGAATATCCCCCTATTTGAGAGTTACCTGGTCGCCGAGAACTTCCCATCGGATGCCGCTGTAGAAGAGAAACTACGCAACTGGCTTCGTGAGGGGAGTGGCCTGACCCAGACAGAGCATCCTTTGCGGATCGAAGTCTGGCCGTTGCACACCATCCTCTTATCAATGGGATATTATCCGCACTATTTTGATCCCAATACTATCAAGCGCATTTTAAGAGACTTCCAGAGCGTGTTGAAGGCTTTTGTTACCCATCACCAGCAGCGCCTGGCGCAACTGTTGTCGTCTATTGCATCGAGGAGAAACTTGTGATGTCAATGAAATCTACTAATGCCGCTACAACTTCATCCAGTCTTGGCCTCGACTTTTGGAAATTCTGGGCAGGGCAAACCATCTCTAATCTTGGTAGCGCCTTTACCAACTTCGCCCTACCGCTGCTGGTTTTCAAAATCACCCACTCAGCCTTAAATCTGGCGCTGATCACGGCGCTCACATTGCTGCCCTATCTACTTTTCGGCCTTGTCATCGGGGCCTGGATGGATCGGCTGGACCGCAAACGCGTTATGATTATTACTGATATACTACGCGCCGCGCTTATTGCCTCTATCCCTCTCCTGGATTCCATCCACTTACTTTTTATCTGGTGGTTTTATGTTGTAGCTTTTGTCTACTCTATCCTGACGATCTTCTTCGATGCAGGCCAGTTCGCGGCCATTGCCAGCCTCGTCAGACAAGATGATCTGGTCAAAGCCAATGGGCGCATCCAGGCCAGTTACGCAGCCGTTAGCGTCATCGGACCGTTGCTAGCCGGTCTCTTACTGGCCTTCATCGCGATTGCGCCTATTCTGCTCGTGGACAGCGCTTCATTTCTCATTTCCGCGCTCTCTTTGAGTCTTATCAGGATCAGTTTTAACGTTGACGAGAACAAAGAGCAGGAGAAGAAAAGCATCAGACAAGACGTTGTCGATGGGTTACGTTACGTTTTTGGTCATCCTGTGTTACGTGCCATCTCCGTCATGATGGCTCTGGTCAATCTGGTCGCATTTACCACCAATGCACAAATCGTGCTCTTCGCCCAATTTCAGTTTCAAGCTAATGATACGCAGATAGGCATTCTTTATGCGGCGGCAGGTCTTGGTCCGGCTGTGCTCTCTCTGATGGCAGGGCTTTTACGCAAACACTGGTCCTTCAGCAAGGTTGCGCTGGGTACATTAATGCTCTATGGACTTTCCATTGTGACGCTCTCATTGATCCACTGGTACTGGGCAGGTGTATTCCTCTGGGGATTAATCTGGGGGTTAAGTATTCTTTTTAATATCAATACAACAAGTCTACGACAGAGCATGGTACCCAATCAGATGCTCGGACGGGTGATGACGACGGCGACCGTACTGGGCTGGTCGGCTATTCCATTAGGAACGATCATCGGTGGCATTGTCATTGAGCAGGTCAAGAATGTAACCCTGGTCTACGGCGTGATTGGCTTGCTGATATTCATGATCGCTCTAGCTTTCACCTTTACAGCTTTAGGACATGCTGAACAGTACTTGCCACAAGAAAAAACTGCGCTGCAATGAGGCAATGCGAGAAGCAGGAAGATTTGGTGAGGCAATGCATGCGAAATAAGAAAACAGATGGGAAATATGCTATACTACGTCACTACAAGACTACAATCACTATGAGTATTAAAAGGAGCAAAAGTCGAACAGTGCGAAAATTTAGCTGCTTTATGATTGGTAAAGGTTCCCTATTGATACAATGTGCCCAGATCGTTATAAATGAAGGCCATACCCTCTTAGGCATAATATCAGCAGATGACCTTGTAAAAAATTGGGCCTCTAAAAATGCCATCACATGCGTCAATCCTTCGATAGCGCTGAGTCTGGCGAGAGAGATTCCTTCTTTTGACTATCTCTTCAGCATAGTCAATACCGACATTCTGAACGAGCAGATCTTGAAATTGCCTCTTCGAGGCTCAATTAATTATCACGATGCTCCTTTACCAAGATATGCCGGGAGCTATGCGACCTCCTGGGCTATTTTGAATGGTGAAAAGAAACATGGCATCACCTGGCATTTGATGACCGGCCTGGTTGATTCTGGCGATATTTTAAAGCAGGAGGTGTTTGAGGTCACTGAGAACGATACCGCTTTTAGCCTTAACCTGTCCTGCTATGAAGCAGCCACCAAAGCGTTTGCCGCCCTGATACATGATCTATCGGCAGAAACGGCATTACCACAGAAACAAGATTTAGCCAAACGAACTTTTTTTCCTCAATACCAGCGCCCATCCTCAGCCTGTATTCTATCCTGGACTCGCTCCACTTCCGAAATAGACGCTCTTATCCGCGCTCTCGATTTTGGAATTTACCCAAATCCCCTGGGCGTTGCAAAATTCGCCATCAATAACCAGTTTTTTATTGCTTCTAAAGCGATGCCACTTCGCACCCCTGCAACCGCTGCACCCGGACACATTACCAGCTTCACTAAAAACTCAATGACTATTTCGGTCGCTGATGGAGAAATCCTTCTCAAGGAGATTTTAACCCTGAGTGGCGAACCTCTAACAATCTCAGAAATGCTTAACACCTTTGAAATCAGACCAGGATATCAGTTACAGGAAATACATCCATCCATCCTAGAAACAATTGATGAGTATGCTAAATCAACTGCAAGGTACGAGTCTTTCTGGGTAAAAAGATTAAGTACACTCCCAACGGCCAGTAACCCTCTTCAGAAGAAGGTTACAACTCCAGCTTCTCAAAACTCATATAGAGTTATTCCAGGTATTTTCATAGATGAGGTAGATCGCTTTGACAAGAATGTTCAATCTCATTTTCTAATAGCCGCTTTGATTCTTTATCTGGGATGTAAAGAGAGACGTTGGCACCTGGATACCTGGTACCAACATGAAGATTTACTGCTTTTGCCTGATATATTGAAACAAATTTTTATGCCTTATGTTCCATTAAGTATAGAGGTGGCTCCCAAATCTACTATTGGAGATGCAATTTGTACGATCAGCGAGCAAATTGCCCTGACGAAAAAAAACAAAACTTTTTTACGAGATGTATTTGCCAGATATCCTGCTCTTCGACCGTTACGCTCAGCAATGCATGAGGAAAATAGTGGACGGCCATTGATTGTGGAAAGCAGTCAAAGCATCAATACAGAGGCTCAAACAGCTTTTGAAAGCTCGCTTCGCTTCGTAGTCGGTGAAAGCCTATATACTTATCGCTGGGAATACAATCCAGAACTTATCCACGAAAACGATGTAGTAACTTTCGAGAAAAGCTTTTCCGCTTTTTTAAAGAACCTTGTTATTCATCAAAATAAAACCCTGCAAGAACTCTCTTTAATACTGCTTTAAACGCAGAAGGGAGAGGTCAAAAGGATAACGGGGATGCTATCCTTTTGACCTCTCCCTTCTGCGCTTTCCTCTGTACTATTCGCCTGGCTCGTCCGTCACGCCTTGTGCCATATTTATACAGCGCCTGAGTGCTGTAGCAAGGGTTTTTACATTTGGCTCTTCTACCAGTTCGCTATGCTTCCCTGGTACAAGATGCACTTCAATACCACCTGCCGCTAGCTTTTCCCATCCACGGGTAATAGCCGGATGTATAAGTCCAGCAGAAGAGGCTTCTTCACTTTTTATCCCTTCCATAGACTCAGTTGCTCTGAACAGTGTTATTCTAGATGGATATACATGAGGCACATAGGTGTGCGCTCTATATATATTCATTTTTTGAATCTTCATGGCATGGCGCACCTGTTCCAGGCTAGCGTCCATGGGGATGATATGAGCCAGTTTCCCCTCTTCATAGGCATATGCGAACTGTTTTTCCGGTGCCCACGAGTAAAAATCCCCGTCGGGGACAGGTATATTGAATTCGGTTAACATACTTTTGGCCAGTGCCGCATCACCAGTATCAGGCTTAACAGCTATTCGTTGCTCTTCCTGAGCGGCAGGTACTGTACTATCAATAATTGCAAGGAGTGCGACTTCGTACCCTTGCCTCTGTAGCTGTTGAGCCATCTCAAAAGCTATCACCCCACCCAATGACCAGCCACCTATAAAGTAAGGAGGGGTCGGCTGAACGGCTCGCAGCTCGGTAATATAGTGTGCCGCAAGACTTTCTAAGGTGTCGAAGGACGCTCCCGATTTTATAAGGTCAGGTGATTGCAGCCCGTAAAAGGGCTGATCTTTTCCCAGGTAACGCGCTAAATTTGTATAGCAAAATACATAGGGACCCGCAGGATGGACACAAAAAAATGGCGGTCTGGACCCTCTCGGCTGAAGTCTTACTATCGTCGATGTATTCTCTCCGGCAGTGCCTCCCCGGCGCAAAATCACCGCCAGTTCTGCTATAGTTGGATGTTGAAAAAGCAGGGTTAGCGGTAGATCGTATCCTAGCCGCTGACGAATTTGTGATATCAGGCTCACGGCTTTGATAGAATGCCCACCAAGTTCAAAAAAGTCGTCCAGGATACTAATAGGCTGTAGCGCCAGGACTTCTTCCCAGATCTTCAGTAATTGCAATTCGATCTCATCACGAGGTTGATAATACGTTTTTGCTTCAGCATCCTCGATTACTGATAGTTTCTTCTGATTAGCCACACCCTGTGGAGATATCAGTAACTGCCTATCTATTTTTCCATTCGCTGTCAGTGGCAATGCTCGCAAGAATATATAGGTTGAAGGCACCATATAGCCGGGCAAGCGATCTCCCAGGTACCGCCTCAGCTCGCTCCTGCTCGGCACCGTCGTCCCCTTGCCCATCACATACGCCACCAAGCGGCTCTGTTGGCTCCCCTGCTCCTGCCTCTGCACCACCACACTCTCCCTCACCTGCTCATGCCCTCGCAGCACCTCCTCGATCTCTCCCACCTCCACCCGGTACCCTCGCACCTTCACCTGCCCATCCATCCTCCCCCGATACTCCAGTTCTCCATCCCCTCGCTGCCTCACCCGGTCCCCCGTCCGATACCCCCGCTGTCCCTCCTGCCCAC
>Ga0209062_1001959_pt1 | contig 30675 bp, 24 predicted proteins | sample Coa_R2_2_FD_187158 | JGI IMG/M metagenome (GOLD analysis project Ga0209062, IMG submission 187158) | Surface soil microbial communities from Centralia Pennsylvania, which are recovering from an underground coalmine fire - Coalmine... | ecosystem: Environmental > Terrestrial > Soil > Unclassified... | reverse complement strand
GGACGGGAAGCCCAGACTGGGCCAATGTGGATGCCAGTCTGGGAGAAACACTGGGTTTGCCCAGCGACATGAACTGGAGCAAAATCAATCCAGGTATTGCAGGTGCTCTAGGCCTACCAGATGCGGGGTGCGAGTTCGGCGCCTGCGGGGCAGGGCCGTCAGCGCTTAAGCCAGGACAAACGGCTTCACTTGCCGGGCCGATCCTGATTCCGCCGTCATGGTTGCTTTCCGTAGTCAATCTCTTTCACTTCCCCTATGCGGACTCTTCCGATCCTAACCATAGGCTCTTTGGCACGCATTACTGTGGGCCGGGTGGCGGTGGTGCTCCGACAGGCGGGCTAGATCAATTGTGTGCAGCTCACGATGCCTGCTATCGCGCGAACGGCGTGTCAGCAATTGACAATCTGAATCCGTTCACTTCTGGTTCAGCAATGGGAGGATGCGACAGGCTACTATGCACCGAGCTTGGTAACTACTCGCCCACTTCCAGACAGGAGGCCGTGGGCAAGGGACAAATCCAGCAGATATTTGGGTGCGGGTACATTAACAAATGAGACATCAGAGCGCGATGACGGAAGAAGCAGGGTTGCAGCAGTTCTGGCTCCGGTGTCTTTTAGCGGTGGGAGTCATGTGGGGGATCATCCCCCTAATAACCCTGCCCTTCATCACTCGCGGAAACACAGACTCGACGCTGGATGTCTGGGCCGCAGTGATAAATGGGTTGACCGTTTTCCCAGCTTCCGTGCTGGCATTTTGGCATCGCCGTCCGGCGTGCATCTGGCTCACGGTCAATGCAGGATTAGTCGCCGCTTCGATGACGCTCTTTATCCTCCGTAACCACGAATATCGGGTGGGCAGCATCATCGGCTCGTGTGTGTCCGTGCTGCTAGCCGTTCTTCTCGACGTGATGGAAATCCGGCGATGGCCGGGTGCTCTGGACTCCGATAAGTCCGGGCGCGCCAGCACTCCTCAACAGCAGACTCATCATCCCTGAAGAGCCACGCCGCCTACGGCGTCGGCAATAGGGTGATACATCACCCCCAAAATGGGAACTGCGGAGGAACCTGAAGTTACCCGGCGGGAACGGGAATGCAATGAGCAGCCTACAGACACAAGTGGCGAAAACGTTGATGTTTACGCCAGCTATAGATTACAACGCCGAAACCGCGACGTGCAGCTCGATCAGATGACAGATTTTGTTCAAAAGGGTTTGCAGTTGTGTCTCCCACCCTTTGCTTCCTACCTCAAGGGTGATGAGGGCATGGAGACGGTGATTTCTATGTTACTGGTGCTTCAGTAAGATAGAACTGCCATGGAAAAACTGATTGCCGGATATAAGAAATTTCGCTCGGAAGTATTTCCTGAAAAGAAGGACGTTTTTCAGTATCTGGCACAGCAGCAGCATCCGCAGGCGCTGTTTCTGACCTGCTCGGACTCGCGCATTGTTCCTGATCTGGTTCTGCAGACCGGGCCTGGGGACCTGTTTATCTGCCGCGACGTGGGCAACATTGTGCCGCCTTACGACGAGTTACCCGGTGGCGTGTCCGCAACGATTGAGTATGCCGTCAGCGTGCTGAAGGTGAGGCACCTGATTATCTGTGGCCACTCCGACTGCGGGGCGATGAAGGGCATTCTCAACTATCGCGCACTAGACAACCTGCCGATGGCTGCCACCTGGCTGCGCTATTCACGGTCCGCACTGGAAGAGGTGGAACGCACACTTGGGCCCGATGTTCCGCACGAGAAGCGCCTGCACGCTTTGATTCGCGCCAATGTGGTGCGTCAGCTGGAGCATGTCCGCACGCATCCTTCGGTTGCGTCGGCCCGGGCCAGCGGACAGCTTCTGCTTCACGGATGGACGTATGACATTCCTCAAGGAACGGTAGAGGCATATGAGGCGCAATCTCGCGAGTTTGTTCCTCTGGAGCAGATGCCGATCCCGGTGACGACATAAACTCTTTGTTCAGTCTGGAGGGAGCCCGCCGCATTGCCAGAAAAGGCATGACCCGATACAACCTCTTGCAAAAAAGAAGGCCTTTTGGTTTCGCCTCAGGATGACAAAGATCCAAAGCGAACTGAAAACGCATAATTTCAAACCGGAAACATATTGCGGGTTGACATCTGCTGTTCCCGTCAAATATTGTTCGCATCAGGCTGAAGCTGCGAGAAAAATATCGAGCCATCTCAAGGGGAAATGTTTCGTGGATCCAAACCCGTTGCTGGGAGTGTTTTTTCATTGGCTGGGCGGCCTTGCTTCGGCCAGCTTTTATGTGCCATTTCGCGGGGTAAAGCGCTGGGCATGGGAGACATACTGGCTCGTAGGCGGCGTTTTTAGCTGGATCATCGTTCCGTGGGTGCTTGCCGGGCTGATGACGCGCGATCTTCTGGCAGTGCTGCACCAGGCCCCGATGAGCAGTATTGTCTGGACATTTATTTTTGGAGTGCTGTGGGGCTTTGGCGGCCTGACGTTCGGGCTGACGATACGGTATCTCGGCATGTCACTGGGCATGGCTGTGGCGCTGGGTTATACAGCCGTGTTTGGAACGCTGATACCTCCGATCTTCCGAGGGCAGTTTGCATCAGAGGTGCTGGGGACACGCTCGGGCGTCATTATCCTGATTGGCGTGGCGGTCTGCCTGGCTGGGATTGCATTTGCAGGTGCAGCGGGCATTTCCAAAGAACATGAATTACCGGAGGAAGAGAAACGGGTTTCCATTGAAGAATTTGACTTGAAGCGTGGTTTGCTGGTGGCCACCTTCTGCGGAATTATGAGTGCTTGCTTTGCCTATGGGCTGGCGGCTGGAGATCCGATCAAGGCGATCACCGTGGAGCATGGCACGGCGCCTCTGTGGCAGGGGTTGCCCGTGCTGGTGGTGCTTCTCGCTGGCGGGTTCACGACGAACTTTGTGTGGTGCGTGATTCTCCATATTCGTAACCGCACTGGTTACCAATATCTGGCGCGGGAGGCGCGCGAAGGTTTTCCTCAGCGGAGCGAAGAGCCTGTGCTGGAAGCGGCCACGGATGCTCCTGGAGTGGAAGTGGCTACACGCGTGATGACGGAGGTCGAGCAGTGGGGAAGAGTTCCGATTGTGGCGAATTATCTCTTCTCGGCACTGGCAGGTACGACGTGGTACATGCAGTTCTTCTTCTACACCATGGGCGAAACACAGATGGGACACTTCAAGTTTTCAAGCTGGACGCTGCACATGGCCAGCATCATCATCTTCAGCACGCTTTGGGGGATTGCGCTGGATGAGTGGAAGGGCGTGAGCCTGCGTACACGGGTACTGGTTGGATGTGCGCTGCTTGTGCTGATAGGTTCGACGGTGACTGTTGGTTATGGAAACTACCTTGGCGTGGCCGGGGCATCCACGGGTGTTTCGCAAGGGGCGGCGCATTGAAGAACGGACTGCTGCTGACGTATCTTTGCAGCTTGCGAGTTGCGGTTGCGGCCGCACAGGAACTGAAGCCGACGACGATTTCTCTCAATAATGAGGTACAACTGGCTCGGGCAAGGGTGGAGAGCTGGCGCCGCACGGGATGCTAAATGCCCCGGGCGAAGAAGCAGGGAGAAGCGGTACAGGTGTAGTGATTGATCTTCCTGCTGGACGACAGCGCGCGTTCTGGTTCCTGTTACGTTCGCGAGCCTGCAGGTGCAGGTGGAATGGAAAGGCACAGAAGAGCGAGAGGCTGAAGATGGAACGTGGGCTGTGGGTATGCTTCGCGAGGCCGGGCACTCCGAAGTTTCGGTGCAGCAGGCATCAAGGTATCTGAGGGACGGAACGGGTTCGCACGTGCAGAAGAAGCATCATGCCAGTTGCGAGCAGCGGCACGAGCAATCCAATTCTGAGCGAGTTCTGAAGAGCAGCGAACTGCCCTGTCATCCAGGGCAGCACTGCGCCTCCTAATCCGCTGACGGCAAAGACCCAGCGCGATTGCGTAGGGTCATCGGTGAGGCCGAGCAGCCGGGAGATGCAAAGTGGAAAGACGGGCGCCAGCGTGAAGCCGATGAGGGTGGCGCACCCAAGACTCTGAAGAGAAGTGTGGCTGAGCAGAAGCAGGCCGGTGCTGGTCAGCGCGACAACCAGCGAAATGGAGAGCAGGCTGGATTCCGAAATTTGCCTGAGAAAGGCCGGAGCCGCGGTTCTTCCGCAGAGAAGGGATATCCAGAACAAGGAAGTGATGATGGGAGGGAACATCTCGCCGGAGGCAGGCAGGCGATGAATATAAGTCATCATCCAGCCGCTGACGGAAGCTTCCACCCCTACATAAAGGAAGGCGAAGACGGCGATGTGGATGAGCGCGGAGAACGCGGCGCGCCCGTTCCGGCTGACGTCAATTTCCTCAGAGTGTGCGGCGAGGACGTTTCGCCGGGCAAGCAGGTACAGGAAGGGTGGGAGTGAGGCCAGTGCGATTGCCAAAAAGAGCCACATCGAAGCGTGAAAGCGCGCCCAGGAAGAGGCGATCCACGGACAGATGACTGCACCCAATCCCCAGGCTGCATTCAGCAGAGACAATGATGCTCCCCGGCTTGTACTGTAGATCCGTCCGAAAGCCATGCTTGTCGCCGTCATGGCGTGACCTAGACCGAAGCCGAAGCCGATGAAAAAGAGCGGCGCGAGGTGGCCGTGTGAGAAGGCAATGCACATGCCGCAGGCAATGACGAAGAAATAGCCACGGAGAATAGTCCAATCGAGGCGCGATTGGACCAGGAGCGCTCCGGATGCAGAACCTGCAAACTGTGCGGCAAACAGGAGACCCGCGGCGCTGTCGCTGAGTTTCCAGCCAGTGCTGAGGGCGGGAAGAGCGCACCCAAGCAGGTTTGTTCCGATGCCGGTGAGGGCAAATCCAAAATACAAGGCAAGAAGAAGCGAAGCTGGGGGCCGCTTCGAGGGTGTAAGGGAATCAGTCATTCCTTGCTTTGTATAGCAAAGATGCTGGTGAGGCGTCACATGCACGATGTTTTTGCCTGTTCAAAAAACCATGCAGCCAAATCGGGCGGATTTGCTGTATCTTGTTTGGTTTGATCTTCAGGACTGGTGGAGTACCGCTTCCTGGAGAGCACTCCTGAGGCCAGATGCCCATGATTCCGCGGCTCAGGCACGATTTCAACCAGCGCTACCGTCCGGAAGCATACCGAAAAATGCTGCATAGCCTTGATGCGTGTGTCCGCACGCATGTGAAGTTCCCCGTTGCGGAAACACCGGTTTTTGTAAGCAGATCCATGCTGGATGAGATGTCTGCGATTGGGGCAGGCGTTTTGCGTCGGCTGGTGAATGACAGGGAGTATTTGCAGAGTTCGAGAGCGTGCATTCCTCCGGAGTGCCGTTTTGCCGATGAGACGCCGCATCCGCACTTTGCGGCTGCCGATTTTCTGCCCACTCGGGGGCCGACGGGCAGAGCCGTTTCCAGATTGGCGCATTTGCAGGCAGGGCCGCTGGCGTTTGGCTTTCAGTTTGTGCTGAATGAGCTATACCGGTCTGCGTATGGGATGGACCCGAGGCTGTGTTATTTCCTGGGAGGGCATACGGAGGCCAGCTTCTGGAAGCTGCTGCAGAAGACGATTCTGCGCGGACATCATCCTGATCATGTCGTACTGGCAGGAGTCCATGTGCAAGAGCAGAAGCTGCTTCCGGACATGCAGGTGATGGCTGAGAGGCTCGGGTTGGAGATTGTGGAGCTGGCATCGCTGGAGCCCGATGGCACACGGCTTAGTTACCGCAAGGGAGAGAAGAGCGTTCCGGTTTACCGGGTCTATTGCTATTTTGATCCGGCAGAGATGGGCTGCGGGGAGCCGGAACTGCAGTTTGATCCTGGGAATGTCTTTGATGTGGAGTGGGCAGGGCACCCGAACTGGCATTTCCACCTTCGGAGGAGAGAATACGAACCACCGCGGGCCGGGCACGATGGCGAGGTCAGCATTGAAACTCCGATGGGCAGGGTAAGCCCTGAGATGCGAATCCTTTATCTATGGCCTGATGCGGGAGAGCCTGAAGCAGTCTTGCCCCAGGCGCGTCTTAAGTCTGAAAGGGGCACCACTGCGGCGATATCGGCGGTACTTTTTCCTGGTGACGAATAGCTCCTTTTAAAAGCAACCTTAAAAAAACTTTTCCGCATCTTTAGTTACGCCTTACACTATAGACCTTAGTAATCGGGAAAGGATTGAGTGTGGAGCTTCCAGAATCGAAGTATCAGGGCGCGAGCCCAACTCATGGGGGAGATTTCCGTTCCTATGCCCGATATGCACTAGAACTGCCGGTGCGCATTCTTTGCGGCAGAGAAGAGTTTCATGGTGTTACAGAGAACGTCTCAGCGAACGGAGTATTGTTCCGGGTAAACCAGCCTGTGTCTGTTGGCATGGAGGTTGAATTTTTGCTGGAAGTGCCGGAAAGCGTGCTGGGCGATGGGTGTGGGGCAGCGGCGCATTGTGCAGGGAAGATTATACGCAGTTATAAGAAAGGTCCTCATTATTATGCCGCGGCAATTATTGAAGAATACAGTTTCCAATAAGTAGGCAAGAGAACAACATGGCGTCTCAAGTAAAACCTCTTTCTGCCGATGGCAATGGGCCTAATTCCAGACACGCAATCCGGGTGGTGCTGGTGGATTCGCAGGTCATCTACCGTGTGGGAATGCGGAAGATCTTCGCCGCAGAGCCAGACATTGAAGTAGTTTCGCAGCATGACAACCTGATGGACATACAGGCGGTGCTGCCGGATGAGCAGCCGGATGTACTGATTCTGGAAGGCGCGCTGGCAACGAACCACACGATTCCGGAAATTCTGGCGCACTCACCAAATACCAAAGTGATTGTGCAGGCGGCGGCCATGGACGAGTCGCGGACTGTGGAGCTTTACCGGAGCGGCGCCCGGGGGATTATCCCTCGCGCGATTGCGCCGGACCTGCTGGTGAAGTGCATTCGGAAGGTCTTTGAAGGCGAGACGTGGATTGACAACAAGGCGGTGGCCTGGGTGATCGAAGCCTACCGCTCCCAGGCATCGGGACAGACAGGGTTGAAGGGCCAGCCAAGGCTTTCTCCGAAAGAGCTGACGATTATCCACTACATTACTCAGGGTAAGCGCAATAAAGAGATTGCCAGTGAACTGGGCACCAGTGAGCAGGTGATTAAGAATTACCTGCGGAAGATTTACGACAAGCTGGGTGTTTCTGACAGGCTGGAACTGGCCCTGTATTCGCTGAGCCACAAGCTGCATCTGCGGGGAACTCCGGTCGAGGTGAACGCCAGCCCGAATTCGTAATAATTTACGGGTGTACCCCCTCCCCCCCTGTCTGAGGAGATCCCTTTATTTTCAATAAGATAGCGGGGGATCATCCCCTGCTATCTTATTGATTCTGCTTAAGTTAAGTTCGATCTAGTGTTTTCAATGATTTACGAGGGGGTTGTCCCTCCTGGGTTGAATAAAAAAGCCCACGGATTGTGGGCCTTTTTCCATCTCTCTATATATTTAGAATAACAAATTCGATGGAAATAACCGGCCATCGGTTTTGAGAAATAAATGCTTTGTTTTGTGAATATTAGGCGAAAATTGGGTTTGAGAGGGGCTTGACAGCTTTCGCACTTCGGGCCTTCGGATGTGTGGGGGAAGGTTGGTTTCAGCAGAGGTTCGATTCTGGTATGGCTGGGAGGCTGGGATTCCCTTTGCTCATTGCATCTGCGAAGGGTTGTTGCTACGCAACAAATCGCATTGCGTTGCGATGCGGGTCCTTCGACTTCGCTCCCTTCGGTCGCTCCGCACTGGATGACAAACCTGAGGGTATTCCACAGATTCCCGGAGGCGCTCAAGGTTCTACGGGTTCTACGTAGAACATCTCATTTGTGGGGCGGAAACCATTGCTTTCATAGAGTGGGCGTCCCTCGTCGGTGGAGTGGAGGGCCACGACACGGATTTTGCGACGGCGTGCTTCCGCCAGGGCATACTCAATCAGGTGGCTGGCGAGCTTGCGCCGGCGGTATTCCGGCTCAACATAGACATTGAGGAGATAACCGCGCTGGGTTGAGTGTGGATCGAGTGGGTGGGGCGGCCAGTCCAGCAGCAGGAGGCCGGCTCCGGCCACGACTTTGCCATCATCTTCTGTGAGCCAGCCGAGATATTTGCCTTCCGTGATCATCCGCTTTACCCAAGGTTCAAAATGCTGCGACATGAGATGAAGCACAGGGTTGTCTTTACGGCCCGCGTCTACGAACATGCGGTGGCGATGGCGAGAGATTGTGGCAGCGTCTTCAACTGTGGCTGGACGGGTGTGGAGCATACGCAGTCAGTATAGGATGTCTTTCGGAGTATGTCTCAGAAGAAAACAGATTCGTTGCCAATAATGACAGAGCATCTGCGCGCGGGAATGCGGCTTGGAGTGGCGGTTTCAGGCGGCGCGGATTCTGTGGCATTGCTGCATGCATTGGCCGCTCGGCAGCAGGAGCTGGGCCTGGTGTTGCGGGTACTGCATATGCACCACGGCATTCGCGGTACGGAGGCGGACGGCGATGCGCAGTTTGTGGAGAGGCTTGCGAATGGTCTTGGAGTGCGGTTTCTGCGCAGGGACGTGAAGGTCCCGGAGCGGGTGGAAGAGGAGCTGGAAACCGTGGAAGAAGCAGCGCGAAAGCTGCGCTATGCATGGTTTGATGAGCTTTTATGCGGCGGTGATCTGGATGCGGTGGCGACGGCGCACACGCTGAACGATCAGGCTGAAACAGTGCTGCTGAAACTGATGCGCGGAGCATGGACAGAGGGCCTTGCCGGTATTTTTCCGGTGCTGGAACGGGAGTGCGGTGTCATCGTGCGGCCATTGCTGAAGACGCGGCGGAGTGAAATTGAGGCCTGGTTGCGACGGTCTGGTTTAGATTGGCGTGAGGATTCCAGCAATCGGGAAGTGAAGTATGCCCGGAACAGGGTCCGGCACCATTTATTGCCACTTCTGGAGGAATATAACCCGCAGATTTGGTCGCATCTGGGACACATGGCAGAGATTGCTCAAGACGACGAGGCCTACTGGCAGGCGGAACTGGCGCGGCTTTTGCCCTCGATCCTACTTCCGGGAAAGCCTGTTCGCGGAGGAGGGAGAGCGTCATCCACACATCCGGACGAGACATCGGTGGGAATGGAGGTGGAGCGACTGCGAGCGCTGCATGCTGCATTGCGGAGAAGGGTGCTTCGGGCGGCAGCCGAAGGGCTTGGGTGCCACCTGAATTTTGACCAGACGGAATTGTTGCTGGAGATGTGCGAGGGCAAAGCTGGAAGGCGGCAAACCCTTACCGCCGAGGTGAGAGCAGAGCGATCTCCGCGGGAACTGCGGCTGGTGAGGAGCAGATCTTCCAAAACCGGAGAGCAGGCGGAATATGATGTTGCGATTCCCGGGGAAGTAGTGGCAGAGGCGTATGGGCTGAGGCTGACAGCCAGTGTTTCGCATGGCGATTTTTCCGGGCTTCACGCGAAGCTGCGGGGGCATAAGCCGGGAGATCGCGTCCGGTTGCGGTATAGCAGCTCTTTCAAAAAGGTGAAGGAAGTGCTGGAAAGGATGAGGGTTCCTTCAGGTGAGAGGGCAGACTGGCCGGTGCTGGAATGCCAGGGCGAGATTGTATGGATGCGAGGGGCGGATGTGGTGAGTGGGATTGGCGAGTCGGCCGGGTTCCGGATTGAGGTGGAGGAGCTTTAGGACATGCATCAAGAAGAGGCGCCAATGGCACGGGCGAGATTCACGGAGCATCCGGGACATCGCTATCTGCCGATAAAAAGTGGATTGGCGGACGTTGTGCGGGCCATTTCTGAGGAGGATTTTCGGGCATAAGCAGGTTACGAATGCTTATCTGCTGGGGCTGGCCCTGCGGTAACAATATGTTCTGGTGACGATGGACAGGGCGATTCTGCATCAGGCCTGTGAGTTCAGCGGCCACGTTCTGGTTCTGTCGTGAATCGGGGCACATCTATTTCCAAAGGTCCGGGTTCCTGAGAGTAGAATAAGAGCAACGCTTCGGGAGGCGAGGCGCGGCGCCTTTTCTGGCACTTTTCCTGAGGAAAATGCGTCTAATCAGAAGGGTGCGCCTGCAGGTGAGTGGGCGGGTAAGAAACGAGGATTTTTAGTGAATTCAACGGTCAAAACAATCATCTTCTGGGTCTTTGTTTTTGCGTGCCTGGTGCTGCTATGGCAGGTGTTTGAGAAGGGCACGGGCAGTGGCAAGGAACAGGAGATTACATTTTCACAATTTCTGCAGGATGCGCAGCAGGGCCAGGTCGCAGATGTGACGGTCATGGGCAGCGAGGTGCGCGGGCACCTGAAGAATGACAAGAGCCAGTTTCATGTGACAGTCCCTGCGAATTATCCGCATCTTTACGATGTACTTGCGGACAACAAAGTTTCAGTGACCGTGAAGGACCAGAACGGCAGTTCGTGGCTGCCGATTATTATCAACTTTGCGCCTATTATCATCATCGGGCTGCTGTGGTTCTTTATGCTGCGGCAGATGCAGACGGGTGGAAACAAGGCGTTGTCGTTTGGCAAGAGCCGCGCGCGGCTGCTTTCGATGCAGCAGAAGAAGGTCACGTTTAAAGATGTGGCTGGCGTGGATGAGGCCAAGGAAGAGCTGAAGGAAATTATTGAGTTTCTGCGTGAGGCGCAGAAGTTCCAGAAGCTTGGGGGGCGCATTCCGAAGGGCGTGTTGCTGGTGGGGCCTCCGGGAACCGGCAAGACGCTGCTGGCGCGGGCGGTTGCTGGAGAGGCGAACGTTCCGTTCTTCTCGATTTCTGGCTCTGACTTTGTTGAGATGTTTGTGGGGGTGGGCGCGAGCCGCGTGCGCGACCTGTTTGAGCAGGGCAAGAAGAACGCTCCGTGCATCATCTTTATTGATGAAATTGATGCCGTGGGCCGTCACCGTGGTGCGGGTCTTGGCGGCGGACATGATGAGCGCGAGCAGACGCTGAATCAGCTTCTGGTTGAGATGGATGGCTTTGAGTCGAACGATGGCGTGATTCTGGTAGCGGCCACGAACCGGCCCGATGTGCTTGATCCGGCGCTGCTGCGTCCGGGACGCTTTGATCGCCGCGTGGTTGTGGGCCGTCCGGATGTACGCGGGCGCGAGGAAGTGCTGCGCGTACATGCCAAGAAAGTTCCTTTGGCGGATGATGTGGACCTTCGCGTACTGGCGCGCGGTACTCCGGGATTCAGCGGAGCGGATTTGGCCAATATGGTGAATGAAGCGGCGCTGAATGCGGCACGGGCCAATCGCAAGTCTGTCATGATGGTGGACTTTGAGCATGCCAAGGACAAGGTCCTGATGGGTGCGGAGCGGAAGTCCATGCTGCTGACGGATGAAGAAAAGCGTGTGACGGCCTACCATGAAGCGGGACATGCTCTGGTGGCGGCCATGCGTGACCATGCTGATCCGCTGCATAAGGTCACGATTATTCCGCGCGGCATGGCGCTGGGTGTGACCATGCAGCTTCCGGAAGATGACAAGCACACGGTCACGAAGGACTATCTGGAAACGCAGCTGGCCATTCTGATGGGCGGACGTATTGCTGAGGAGATCTTCCTGAAGCAGATGACGACGGGCGCAGGCAATGACATTGAGCGGGCCTCGGACCTGGCGCGCAAGATGGTCTGCGAGTACGGCATGAGCAATCTGGGGCCGTTGACTTTTGGCAAGAAGGAAGAGCAGATTTTCCTGGGCCGCGAGATTGCGCAGCATCGTGACTTCTCAGAAGAAACGGCGCGCCAGATTGATTCCGAAGTCCGGCATCTGGTGGACACGGCGTATCGCTCGGCGTATGACATTCTGAACAACCATCAGGACATCATGCACCGGATGGCGCAGGCCCTGCTGGAGCGCGAGACGATTGATGCGAATGAAATTCGCATGATCATCGAAGGCAAAGAGCTGCCTCCGCTGAATACGAATGGCGGGAACGGGACCCCGGCGGTTGCTGAAGTACAGCAGGTGCTGAAGCCGGAACCGAACCGCGGCGGCGGGTTGCCGGAAGGAAGTCCGTCGCCGGCATAGCCTGTGCTGGTGTGAGGATGAAAAGGCAGCCTGCGGGCTGCCTTTTCTATTGTGCGGGAGTTGATGCGAAGGCTGATTTTGATGGCGAAGAATTTGTATCATCCTTTCGCGGGGAGATAGCGTCTACTGTTATAGAAGTCAATGCGGCGTTTCTTTCTCAGTTCGTTTGTGGCGGCAGGACTTGTCTTTGCGCCTGTTCTTCCTGCGCAGCAGCCGTCTTCGCAATCGTCGAATCCTTATGCGCCTCCGCCTGCGCCCAAAGCGCCCACTGGGCAGACGGACAAGAATTGCGGCTTCCAGGCGACGAAGGGGTCAGGAGGGGCATGGAAGACGAGCAGCAATTGCCCTCTGGAGGTCCCGAATACCAGCCAGGATGCGCGGAAGCTGACGACGCAGACTTCAGGACAGCAGCAGCCGAAGAAGTCCACGGCGGACGATAATCCGTTTCCTGAAGATGTTTCGAAAAAGGCCGCGGATGCCGCCAAGGCGAAGGAGGCACAGGCGGGTCCAGATGCTGTATCGGGCGAAAGCTCAAGCAGCGACAAGACACGTGGTATGGACCTTGAAGGCGATAGGGAAGGCCGCATCTCCAATGGAGCGGGAGGCGTGGTGCACGACCCGCAGCTTGCCGAGCATGATGTCCATGTGGGCGAGTTTTACCTGAACCGCGAAAACTATCAGGGTGCGTATGAACGCCTGAAAGAGGCGGTCCAGGCAGATGCTGGTAATCCGGATGCTGTCTTTTATCTGGCGGAGGCTGCGCGTCATCTGAATCGCAAGGATGAAGCAGCGCAGAATTATCAGCTTTATCTGGCGGCCCTGCCGGATGGTCCCCGGGCGAAAGCTGCGCGCAAGGCGCTGCATGAGCTTTCGGCAAAGCGATAAAGGCTGTGCAACACTCCGGTCCAGGTACATTGCTGAAATCATGAAATAAGTTATTTGGTGCGCAGTGGACTGTCGCAAAACATAAAGTCAGCGAGGGAGGTCGCTGCGAATCCCACGCCTCAAAATCGAGACGTGGGGGGCACCCGCTTCTCCGTAATGAATTTGCGGTGATGGTTTTGCTATAGACTGCACGAGGGAAGTCTATGCGCGATAAGAACAATGGGCACAGTCTGACGACGCTGCTTGGTACTCCGGTGACGGACACGAGGGGGCAGCTTCGGGGGCGGCTGAAGGACATCGCGATTGGAACGGGCGCGGATGCCGGGCGTGTAGTGGGCCTTGTGCTGAAGACGCGTGAAGGAGCCAGGCTGGTTCCGGCGACGGAAGTGCGGGAGACACCGAGCGGCGTTCTGGAACTGCGCGAAACGGCAAAGCTGGGCAAGGTCCCGCAGAACGAGAGTTTTCTTCTGCTGCGGCAAGACCTGCTGGACCGCCAGATCATTGACGTACACGGGCGCAAGGTTGTGCGGGTGAACGATGTGGACCTGCAATGGTTCTCGCATGAAGAGAAGCAGGACCTGCGGGTGCGCGAAGTGGAGGTCGGACTGAGGGGTGCGGTCCGGCGGCTTTTTCTGGGAGTCTTGCCCCGATGGGGTCTGGAGGCGCTGGCGAGGAAGTTTCCGGCGCGTGTGATTCCGTGGGACTTCGTGGACCTGATCGAGGTAGACCCTGCGCGGCGGGTGAAGCTCAAGATCGAACACGAGCGGCTGGCGCAGCTTCATCCTTCGGACATTGCGGACATTCTGGAAGAACTCGCACCGGCGGAGCGCGAAGCCATTATTACTTCGCTTGATGAGGAAGTGGCAGCCGATACGCTGGAAGAGGTTGATCCGAAACTGCAGAAGGCCCTGGTGGAGTCACTGGACTCCGAGGTGGTGGCGGGGATTGTGGAAGAGATGGAGCCGGAGGCTGCGGCAGACCTGCTGGCGGAACTTCCGGATGAGCGGTCTGAGGCCATTCTGGAGGAGATGGCTCCGGAAGAGCGGCAGGAAGTGGAAGAGCTGCTGGAGTTTCGCGAAGACTCCGCGGCAGGACGCATGACGACTGCCTTTGTGACGGCGCCATTTGATGCGACGGTGGCGGAGGGTGTGGAAGCACTGCGGCGGTTCGAGGGCGATCCGGAGACGGTCACGGAGATTTATCTGACCGATGAGCGAGATGTGCTGAAGGGGATCGTTCCGCTGGCGCGTCTGGTGCTGGCCAAACCGGAGACGCGGCTGAATGTGTTGGCGGAACCGCGGTTTATTTCCTGCCAGGCCGATGATCACCAGCGATATGTAGCAGAGCTTTTTGACAAGTACAATCTGCGGGCGCTTCCGGTGGTGGACGGAGAAGGTCGGATTGCCGGCGTAGTGGAAGCCGACCACGTGATTGCCTTTTTGCGGGAGGGGCGTTAATCCATCACCCCAAACCTGCCGATACACACCACAAGACAATTTCACGGAGTCATCGCTGTGGGTGTATTGACGCAATGGAGCAACAGGGCCGCCGTGCCACCTCCGCACAGAGAAGACAGAGAGGTATACAGGCTTGGCAGGATGGTGGCGGGCAGCCTGATAATGGAGCGGCTTTTTTCCCGTTTGCGGCAGACTGCTCCTCATGTGCGCATTGTTACGCTGGAAGGGGAAGCGGGAACGGGTAAAACGCTGGCAGCGCAGACGCTTCACTCGCTGGGGCCGGCATCGGGCGCGGCCTTCGTTCCCTGTACAGCATCGCGTTTTGTGATGGCTGAGGTGCAGCCTTTGCTGGAGGAGGCAAGGGGTGGCACGCTGCTGTTGACGCGTGTAGCGGACCTTACGCCGGAGCAGCAGTCCCGGCTTTTTGATTTTCTGGAGTGGTGGGAGCATCGCAGCACGCGTGACCCGAACGGGTTTTTCCCGCGCCAGATATTTTTCAGTTCGCGGCGGCCGCTGCGCCAGCTTTCAGCCGATGGCCGGATGCGGGCCGACCTCTGTTACAAACTAATCGCCATCCGGTTTGTTTTGCCTCCGCTTCGTGAACGCCGTGGGGACATTTCTGTTCTGGCGGAGCATTTCACTGTAGAGCAAGGTGCGATGCGGGACAAGCCCATGCGCGGGCTTTATCCGGCAGCACTGCAGAGGCTTCAATCGCATAGCTGGCCGGGAAATGTGCGCGAATTGGAGACGGTCATTTCTAACGCTGTGGTGGAGTGCGAGGGGCAGTGGGTCCGCTCCATTGATATTGCTGCGCTTTCGCCTGCTGCGGCCCGCGTGGCGGAAGTGCCTGCGGCAAGAGTGAAAGCTGTGGCGGCGGAGGACGAGGATCCAAATCTGGATCGAATGATTGTGCGCCATATTCGGGCTGTTCTGACGAAGACGGGAGGGAACAAGCTGCGGGCGGCACAATTGCTGGGCATCAGCAGGTCTACGTTGTACAGGCTGCTTGAGTCGCAGGTGTGACGGATGGAGTTGGTGGCCTGGTCTTAAAGTAGTGCCTCAGCTTGATTTCTGAATTCTCTCCGGATCAAAGCCCTTCTTTTTCACTTTATCGGCACGGTTGAAGGCCGTACCCTTCAAAGCAAACCTAAACGGTGATACACCCGGTTTTTAAGTCACATGCGCTCGGGACGGGTGCTCCTTGATACACTGCCTTCTAAGCCATGAAAAAGCTTCTATCTATTGCCCTGACCGGGTTTTTCTTCGCTTCAGCAGGTCCTTGTCTGCATGCGCAGGCGGGGCAAAGCGCGGCGGAACGCAGTAAGGCGCTCCAGGCGCTCTTTGCCGAAATCTGGCAGGACCGGCTCCAGCGCAGCCCTGAATTCGCTTCTTCCATCGGAGACAAGCGCTGGAATGACCAGCTCACGGACTACTCAGTAGCCGCGTATAACGAGAACCTGGCCCGCGAGCGCGAGTACCTTGTTCGGCTTGGCTCGATTGACACCACTGGGCTGAGCGAGCAGGAAATTCTGAGCAAAGATCTGATGGCGCGTGAACTGGCTGAAAACCAGGAAGCAGCGGTGTTTAAGCCCTGGGAAATGCCTGTGAACCAGTTCAACGGCCTGCATTCTGAGCTGCCACAGCTGGTTTCGCAACTTAGCTTTGACACGGTCAAGGATTATGACGATTACATTTCGCGCCTGAAGAAAGTGCCAACGGCGTTTCAGCAGATCACCGACAATATGACGGCAGGAGTGGAGGACCATCGTGTTCCGCCGAAGTATCTGCTGGAAAAAGTGCTGGTGCAGGTGAACACCATTGCGCAGATGAAGCCGGAGACTACGCCGTTTGCGCGGCCTTCGCAGAAGTTCCCGGCGGGTATCTCTGCGGCTGATCAACAACGCATCAAGACGGAGATGCTGGAGGTAATCCAGAAGCAGGTGCTGCCGGCCTATAGCCGTTTTGCGAAATTTCTTCAGGCGGTCTATATTCCGGCTGGGCGTACGGAGCCGGGCATCTGGTCATTGCCGGATGGAGACAAATACTATGGGTTTCTGGTACGCCGCAGCACGACAACGGACCTGACGCCGGACCAGATCCATCAGATTGGACTGGATGAAGTGAAGCGCGATGAGGCGGAAATGCTCGTGATTGCGCAGAAGCTTGGATTTAAGGACCTGGCTTCTCTCCGCGCTTCGATTGCCGCCAATCCAAAGCTGCACCCGCAGAGCCGGGAACAGTTGCTGGATGCTTACCGCCATGACATTGACCAGATGAAGGCCAAACTGCCTGAGCTTTTCGGGCGGCTGCCGAAGGCCCCACTGGTGGTTGAGGCGGTCCCCTCCTATATAGAAAAAGACCAGGCGCCGGCGTTCTACGAACACGGCACGCCGGATGGCAAGCGTCCGGGAACGGTGTATGTGAACACGTATGACTACCAGCACCGTTCGCTAGCGAATGTGGAGTCCATTGCATACCACGAAGGGCTGCCGGGACACCATCTGCAAATTTCCATTGCGCAGGAACTGACGGGGCTGCCTGAATTCCGCAAGTATGAGTACTACACAGCCTATTCCGAAGGGTGGGGACTGTATGCGGAGCGGCTGGGCAAGGATGTTGGTTTCTATCAGGACCCATATTCGGATTACGGACGTCTGGAAGCGGACATCTTCCGCGCGATTCGGCTTGTGGTGGATACGGGTGTCCATTCGAAACACTGGACGCGCGACCAGATGGTGGAGTATTTCCATCAGCACTCGGGGCTGGACGATGCGACGATCAATGCGGAAGTGGACCGCTACATTGCCTGGCCCGCGCAGGCCCTTGGATACAAGATGGGCCAGCTTAAGTTTCTGGAATTGCGTGCAAAAGCGCAGAAGGAACTGGGCAGCAGGTTTGATCTGAAGGCCTTCCACGACGAGGTGCTGGATTCTGGCGCGCTGCCTTTGGATGTGCTTGACCAGCGCGTTACGGCGTGGATTGAGCAGCAGAAGGGCAGCAGGTAACGGACAGGAAAAAGGAACATGAACGAAGACCTATCGCAGATACGCGTGGCCGTCCTGGGAGCAGGAAAGATGGGCGGCATTCTATTGCAGGCATTTTTGAAGCAGCAGCTTTTTACTCCGGAGCAGCTTACAGCGACCGTGGCGCATGAAGAGCGTGCGCAGGTGCTTTCCGCGCAGTGGGGCGTGGAAGTCACGACGGACAACGTAGCGGCTGCGCGCAATGCTGACCTTGTCCTGCTGGGCGTGAAGCCGTTTCAGGTTGCGGACCTGATTTCGCAGATTAAACCAGTGCTTACGGCTGAGAAAATGCTGGTTTCATTTGCAACGGGCGTAAAGACCGGCGCTATGGAAGAGGCTGCTGGCGTTGCGCTGCCGGTGATTCGCTCAATGCCGAATACGCCTTCCATGCTGGGCGTGGGGATGACGGCGCTCTGCCGAGGGCGCCACGTGAGTGATGAACAGATGGCGCTGGCTTCGCGCATTTTTGAGACGATTGGCCGCACCGTGGTTGTGGACGAAAAGCACATGGATGCGGTGACGGCACTTTCAGCGAGCGGGCCTGCGTATATCTACATCATTCTTGAGTCGCTGGCGGAAGCGGGGGTGAAAGTGGGCCTGCCGCGCGATACGGCCACATTGCTGGCGGCGCAGATGACGTTTGGCGCTTCAAAGATGGTGCTGGATACGGGGTATCATCCGGCGCTGCTGAAAGATGCTGTGACGACGCCTGCAGGGTGCACTATTGATGGCATTCTGGAACTGGAAGAAGGCGGGTTGCGCGTGACGCTGATTAAGGCTGTGATGCGTGCGGCGCAGCGGGCAAAGGAACTGGCCGCGGGTTGAGGTTTCTGTGCCCACGCTGTGTGAGGGCGTGGGCCGCAGGTCATTTTACAAAGTCTTCGGGCTTGTCTTTGCGCCAGTCTGCAAAGGCTTCGTCAATTGTGAAGAGATAACGGTAGCCCATTTCCTGCAGTCGCCTTGCTTCAATGTTGGTGGAACGGTACAGTTTGCGAACGCGCGTAGGCGAGATGGGCTGCTTAATTCCGAAGATGCTGGCGACTCCCTCGATGGGGTAGGAGATGCCAAGCAGGAGCTTTCGCGGAACAGACAAAGGACTGCGCCGTAGTCCGCCGGCCTTGCAGGCTGCACTGACATATTCATGCAGTGCGGGCGTTGGGTAGAGAGAGAAGTTGAGCAGCAGCACTCCGTCGTTGCTTTTGTCCAGGGCGTCCAGCCCGAAGAGAAAGACATTCACGAGTTCCTTGACGTAGCCGCCGGCCTTGCGGGTTTCGCGATTGCCCATGTATACGAAATAGCCCTTGACCAGGCTTCGGACCAGGCGGGTCACGTTGCCGCCTTCTCCGGGGCCAAAGACCACGCCAGGACGGACGATGAGCAGCTTTCTGCCGGGTGCGGCCACCTGCCAGGCGATGTGCATCTTTTCGGCGACCAGCTTGGAGCAACCGTAGGGTGTTTCCGGAACCGGAAGTGAGCCCTCATGCCGGCTCTCTTCCGTAGGGCCGTAGGGAGAGATCGAACTGGTAAAGACGATGCGCTGGCAGCCGATGGCTTCAGCATACGCGCAGACGTTGGCCGCGCCGTGCAGATTCGTTTCGTAATATTCGTACGCCTGATGGCCAGGCTCACGATGCACCGCGGCGAAATTGAAGAGGACATCCGGCGCAAAGTTGTTTGCTGGGAATGGGAGGCGAATGTCGTGTTGGATGAACTGGACGCGGCCTGAGGACAAGCCCTGCTGCAGTTCCGCAGTGTAGGAAGCCACGCGCGGCGGCTGGATGTCAACCAGTAGAATCTGCTCCACGGAAGGCTCGCGGAGAAGGCGCTGGGCAGTATGCGTACCAATAAAACCTGTGCCGCCAAAAATAACAATGCGTTTCAAGATAGGAATTTCCTCTGATGGTCGGGGTTAGACAAGTAAAGTTTGCCTCAAGCCTGCATTAGATTCAGGAAACGGTCTGCAATGTGTTCGATGTTGAAGTTGTATTCAGCATAGGACCGAGCATTCTGCGCATAAGAGATCCTTTTTTCCGGGTTGTCCATCAGCTTTTTAGCGGCGGCGACGAAACCATCGGTCGAGTCAGGCGAAACGACAAGACCTGCCTTGGCTTTATGGATGACCTTTGCAGCCATATTGATGGGAGGCGCAGCCATGAGGATGGGACGCGCGGCGCAGAGATATGAGAGTGTTTTGGATGGGACGGCGAAGGCCCCGGCGTCCGAGTCGAGCAGGGTAATGAGAACGTCGGCTGCGCCCATTACTTCAGACAGCCGCTCATACGGCTGAAATGGCTGGAGGCGGAAGGCTTCAGGACCGAGATCTTTTGTGTTTTCGCGGAGCCAGTCGGCGCCGGCACCAGCAGAGTTCACAATCAACTTGGCATTGCCGGTTTCGGCAAGATGCTGGGCGAGAGCAAGAAGCAGCTCTGGGCGGTGCTTCATGCCGAGCGTGCCGGAGTACATAAAGCAGAACTTGCTGGCCACTCCGTTTTCCCGCGCCCAGGCATTGTCTTTGGGCATGGGCCTGATTTCGTCCAGGGGTGACCAGTTCTCGATCAGGTGGATCTTTTCTTTGTCTACGCCCCAGTTCTGCACATAGTCCACAAAGCTGTCCGAGATGCAGACAACGGAGTCGGACTGGCGCAGGAGCTTTTTCTCAAGCGCCTCGTAATAGATGCCGCCAATGCCTGCGAGGACCTTCAGTTTACGCGCCAGCACAAAGCGGACGGCCATGCTGTAAACGTCCTGCAGCCAGTAGACGAAGCGGGCGTTGTGCTCTTTGCTTGCGTTCAGGAGAATCTTCTGCCCATCGAGCGGCATATTTGCCGAAATGACGGCGTGCGGGCGGAATTTTTTAACAGCCTTGGCTACTTCGTTTCCGTACTCGATGTCAGCTGCGCGGCGGCTGCGGATGGAATGCTTGGCAAAGGCACGCTTGATGTTCAGGCCATAGATTTTGAGATTGCTGGAGGGATGGTGGCCGTGGATAGCCCCTTTGGGCGTTGAGGTATTTCCGGCGAAGTAGACGTGCTCGACTTCGTGCCCACGCCGGGCCAGCTCACGGCTCAATTGGATCTGAAAAGGGTGACCGCAAAATTCATTAATAAAAATTCGCATTATAGACCTCAACAAGTCTTACAGCCCCAGTTAGTTACAGTAACTGCAAACCCACTCAGACCCTGTTGAAACACCACTTCTTTAAACTTTTGTATCAGGCAGACTTATTACGAAAACCGGAAGACTTTTCCCGGGACAGCGGCATGTAGATTTTTCAGTCGTTTCGATGTAAAGCCGAGGAAGTACGATCCTGCAGGAAATATGATTTCAGCATCATTTGCTTCCTCTCCCGCACGATGTTTGGGGAGCCGCTAAGAGTTACTTTATCATAGAAGGAGCTTCTTTCTACCCACATTGTGGATAGTTATGTTGTTATTTAAAGAATTTATGTCGCTGTAAAGTTACGCATAGAAATGACATAGGTGTGGAATTGACCACCAACGCTGCTTCAATTGCCGATGTGAAAAGACCTTCACTGAAAGGTGTCCGGCGCTTTGCCTGGTGCGTTCTTGTCTATAACGTTGGAGTTATTCTGTGGGGCGGTATTGTGCGCGCCACGGGTTCTGGCGCGGGTTGTGGCGAGCACTGGCCGTTGTGCAACGGCACCGTCATCCAGCATTCTGTGAAAATCGCAACGCTGATTGAACTGACCCACCGCGTGACCAGCGGCATTGCTTTGGTCGCGATGCTGGCCCTTCTGGCGTGGACGTTTGCTGTGACTGCCAAGCGCCACTTTGCTCGAGCAACCGTGGTGGCAGCAACGGTGCTTACCTTTAACGAGGCACTGCTTGGTGCGTTGCTTGTGCTACTGGGAAAAGTGGCGCACGACCAGTCCGCATCGCGCGCCGTGTATCTTTCGCTCCATCTTGCAAACACACTTCTGCTGCTGGCGGCGCTTGCATTGACGGCGCACTTTCTCTCGCGCCGTTCCGGGTTCATGCGGGGCAGCGTGGATTTCCACTCCGTAGGCATCGCGTTGGCGGGCCTGCTGGCTACGTTGTTTGTAGGAGTGAGTGGGTCACTTGCTGCTCTGGGTGATACGCTGTTTCCTGCAACTTCGCTGCGTTCTGCCCTGGCCGAAGATTTTTCCTCACGAAGCGAATGGCTGATTCGCATTCGCTGGCTCCATCCAACAATGGCCGTTCTGGCTGGCGTGTTTATCTGCTGGCTTGTTTTCAGGAGTGCATGGCAGGGAAGAAACCGGAAGATGGCGATCGGTGTTGTGGCGCTTCTGGCTTCTCAGTATCTTCTTGGGCTGGCCGACCTCACGCTGCTGGCGCCGACGTGGATACAGATTGTGCATCTGTTGGGAGCAGATGTGCTTTGGCTGACACTGGTTGTGCTCTCAGCGCGTGTCTGCGCGGTGCCTGTAGGCTGCCGTGAAAGCCCAGTGTGTGGTGCGGATACGGCAGAGATCAGGACTTTTTGATTCCGGAGAGCACTACCGCTTTTGGCGTCTTGCTGCCTTCTTCAATGATGTAGAGCTTGTTTACTTCAAGGTCCTTGAAAGTGTCTGTCTGCCCAGAGGGCCAGCGTACCTCAAGCACGTCCACTGTCTTTGCCTGATCCAGCCCAAAGTGCAGCCGCAGATCATTTTGCGAATAGTAGCTGCCTCCGCTGCGTACTTCGTCTATTTGTAACAGTGGCTGTTGCGAATCTGGCTGGCAGCGGGCGATGACTTTCACACGCGCGCCGATGCCGGTACGGTTTGATTTTGTCCCAATCATTTTGATCTTGATCCAGTTGCGCTTCCACTCCGAATCGCAGCGCAGAAGCTGCGGAAGGGAGTTGACGCAGTTCACCACGACATCGAGATCGCCATCGTTGTCGTAGTCACCAAAAGCGCAACCGCGTGCGGCCACGGGTGTTGTAATGCCGGGGCCGCCTTTGTCTGTCACCTCTTCGAACCGCCCGTTGCGCAGGTTGCGGTAAAGATATTTATGTTCAGCGTAGGGGGCCTCGGTTTTGGAACTGCTGACCTCTGGATAGACATGGCCATTCGACATAAAGATGTCGAGCCATCCATCGTTGTCCATGTCGAAGAAGCCGACGCCCCAGCCGAGATAGCGTGTGTTGACACCCAGCCCGGAGAGATAGGTGTGGTCCTCAAAGGTACCGTCTCCGAGGTTGGTGTAGAGCGAATCGGTATCACCGGCGAAGTTGGTTTTCACGATGTCCAGGTTGCCGTCACGGTTGTAATCTCCGATGGAAACGCCCATGCCGGCCTGGGGCTTTCCGTCGGGAGAAAACGCCGCGCCTGCTTCGATGGCGATGTCTTTGAAGGTGCCATCCTTCTGGTTTTGATAGAGCGTTGCAGCGGTTGAATCGTTGGCGACGTAGATGTCTGGCCATCCATCGTTGTCCAGGTCGGCGACGGCAACGCTGAGTGCATAATTGCCAATCGTGTTCCACATGCCAGCTTTTTCTGATACGTCGGTAAACGTGCCATCGCCGTTGTTGTGGTACAGAATGTTTTTGCCGCCGGGCAGTCCCGGAGGCCCACAGGCGACCAAGATGCCTTTGTACTCGCAGGGTCCGGATTCAGGGGTAGGAGCGGTCTTCAGATCGAAATCAATATAGTTGGCGACAAACAGGTCGAGATGACCGTCGCGATCGTAGTCAAGAAACGCGCAGCCGGAGTTCCAGCGCATTTTGGATTGCAACAGCCCGGCCTTTGCGGTGACGTCAGTAAAGGTGCCATCGCCATTGTTGTGGAAGAGAGCATTTTGTCCGTAGTAGCTGACGAAGAGGTCATCGTGACCGTCATTGTCATAGTCGCCTACGCAGCAGCCCTGTCCCCATCCACTGCGAGCGAGGCCGGCCTTTGCGGTGACATCAGTAAAGGTGCCATCGCGATTGTTTTTGAACAGGTGGCAGGCAGGCTCCTGGCCTTTGGGAAAGCCTTCAAGGCGCCAGCCGTTTACCAGAAAGACATCAATCCATCCATCGTTGTCGTAATCGTAGAAAGCGACCCCGCAACCGGTGGTCTCGAGCAGATATTTGTTTTTGCCTTCGCCGCCGTAAATGGTTTTTGCATTCAGCCCTGACTGCGTGGCAACGTCAATAAACTGAAGGCCCAGAGGGGTGCCTGCGATGGGGGATTTTGGTCCGGGCGGAGGCGGCATGGGCTTTGCCTCATACGTCGGCTGCGCGCCCAGTTTGCTTTGCGGAGCTTCCTGTGCGGCCAAGAAAGCGGCGCGCTTCCACGGCGGCGTTGCCATGAGCAGGACATCGGAAAATGGCAACACCAGAGCTGTGCGGCTGAGAGATTGGAGAAATTTGCGTCGGTTCATGGAGACGGAGACATTGTACTTTTTCATGGAACCTTCCGTACACAGCTTTATGGATGTTTCTGTTCCAGATCATCCGCCTTTCGGAGTTCGGATTCCGCATCGGCCTGCCGTCCCTGACGTTCGTATGCAGCGGCAAGCTGGCGGTGCGCCTCAGGGTATGTGGCATCGCTGCTGATGGCTTCCTGATAGCGGGCAATCGCATCGGCCACCTGGCCTTTTTGCAGAAGCGTGTTTCCTGTGTTGGTAGCGAAGACGGCGCGCTGGCGGTCCACGGCAATTCGGGTGAGGTCGGCGGCGACTTTACGCTCTGCGGCTGCTTGTTCGCGTTTGCCTTGCTCCTGCAGGACACTGGCGAGGGTGATGTGTGGACCGGGCTGATTGGGCAGGAGCGCAATGGCGCGACGCAACGCATCTGCAGCGTCGCCATATTTGGCCTGTTGCTTGTAGACGCTTCCGAGCAACGCCCAGCCATCTCCATTCTCGGGGCGGCGTTCGAGCGCTATCTTCAATTGCGTGACAGCATCATTGAAGCGCCCCTGCTGCATATACAGAATGCCGAGCGTATAGGGCGGATCGGGAGATGCGGGGTCGAGCTTTGCTGCGGTTTCCAGTTCAGGGACTGCATGGGCCAGGTCGTCTTTGAGTTTGTAGGCAAGGCCGAGATTGTAGTGAAGTTGCGGATTTTCAGGCGCGCTGTCGAGCCCGGCGCGAAACTCCCGAATGGCATCATCTATATCGCTTTGCTGAAGATAAGCGACGCCGAGGTCCTGGAGCGCTGTCGCGTCCTGCGGGGCAAGAGTGATCGCGCGCTTGTAGTAGGGGATGGCGTCCTTTGCTTTGCCCATCTGCACCAAAGCCAGACCCAGGTTGATGAGTGCGGAAGTATTTTGCGGCTGGGCTGCAATCACTTGCTCGAAGAGTGGAGCCGCTTCTTTCTCCTTGCCGCTGCGCTGAAGGGCCATGGCGAGCTGGTTTGCTGCTTCCGTAAGAGAAGGAGTGAGGGCAAGGGCCTGCTGAAAATGGGGAATGGCGGCATCGTCCTGATCCAGCGCGGCCAGGGCCTTGCCCAGTTCAAGATGCGCAATGGCGCTCTTTGGATCAAGCTGGATGGCCTGCGTGAGTTGCTGAACGGCCTGTTGCGACTGCTGCGTGCTGTTGTAGACAGCGCCGAGGTGAAGGCGGGCGGTGGCGAGATGCGGATCGAGATCAAGCGCATGTTTAAAGGCTGCCTGTGCCTCTTGCCAGTTCTGCATCTGGGCATAGAGAGAGCCTAGCTGGTCATAGAGCACAGCGCTTTGCGGCGATGCAGCGATAGCTGCCCGGGTTTTTTCGAGGGCTTCGAGCAGCTTGCCAACTGCCGCGAGTGCGCGGGCCCAGGCTGCGAGAATCAGGGGGTCTGCGCTGTTCAGCCTGGCGAAAAGCGGCAGGGCTTTTGCGGGACTTCCCGCGGCGGTGTAGGCAAGCGCAAGGTTGGCCTGGGCGGCCTTGTCTGCGGGCTTTAAGGTGAGTGCTTTCTGGAGTTCGCGGATGGCCTGCATATAATCGCCGGACTGAAAGAGCACGCTACCCAGCGCGCTGTGGCCCTCTTCAATCTGCGGCGCGAGTTCGACGACCCGCTGAAATTGCTGCCGGGCTGTGGCCATGTCTCCATTGGAAGCGGCTGCATATCCGGCGCGGAAGGCGGCATCGGCTTCGCGAATTCGGGTGGTTTGCTGGGCGGAGAGAAGCATTGTAGCGAACAGGAGAGTGAGGCCCCCCAAGGATCCCGCCGTCCTACGTATTTTCAAGACGTGGTGCACCCGGTACTCATGTATCATCCTCTTCACCGTTGCGCTCCGGATTGCAGGCGCTCCGCCATTTGGAATTCTCTGGCAGCGTCTTCTTTGCGGCCTTGCGCGCGATAGACCTGCGCCAGCAGCGAATGCGCAATGTAGTTGCCGGGGTCCATCTGAATGGCCCGTTCGAGGTACAGGCCCGCCATCACGGGGTTCTGCTGGCCCAGCATGGTTTTTCCCAGAAGAATGTAGGGTCCGGTTGCATTTGGCTCAAGCAGGACTGCGCGGCTGAGTGCCTGCTGGGCCTTGTTATATTGCTCGCTGCGGACGTATGCGTCGCCTAAGCGGTCGTAGACGTCGCCGCTCAGGGGATTGATGTCGCGTTCCTGCTCGAGTGCGGCGATGGCGTGAGGAATATCGGCGCGGGCAAGCGCGATTTCGCCCAGAAGCAGATGTGCTCCGGGGAGCTTTGGGTCAAGTTGCAGGGCCTTCTCTGCGGCCTGCTCTGACGCGGCGACCAGCTCCTGATGGAGCGCCATGCGGGCGACCAGTAAGTAGGCTGGCGCGGAGTCGGGTGCGAATCCGTACTGCGCAGCAAAAGCACGGCGGGCATCGTCGTAGCGTCGCACCTGAAGATACGAGGCACCCAGCACGTAGTTTGGATCAATGTTGGCGGTGGGAATGGATGCGCGTGCTGCTTCGAGAAAAGGAATCGCGTTGGCTGCATGGCCCATGCGGAAGAGAGTGACGCCACGCATTTCCATGGCCTGGGTGTCTTTGGGGTTCTGCGCGAGAGCGGCGGCGAAAGCGGCCTCTGCGCCGGCCAGATTGTTCTGCTGATAAAGAATGAAGCCACGCAACTGCTCGGTTCCGGGAGGTTCTGGATTTTGCTGGCGAAGAGCGTCGGTTTCCTTCAGCGCTTCGTCCAGCCTGCCCTGGGCCCAGAGTTGCCTTGCATGGTCTGGCGAAGGGGCAGGGGACTGCTGTCCTGCAGGGAGCCAGAGCAATAGAAGAAGGGCTGTGTACATGGCTGAAGAAAGTGTATCGAAATGAAAAGAGGGGAGCGATTGCTCCCCTCATGGAGTGCTGTGGTTCCGTCAGAACTGCAGCCGCAACGAAAACTGCAACTGACGCGGGTTGGTGTATACGTTCAGTGCCGGTTCATTCGTGATGGTGAAGGCCCCGCCGTCTATGTTGGTTTGCCCTGGATTCCCGGCGTTGATGTGGTTGAAGCCGTTGAAGGCATCCACGCGGAATTGCGCCAGCAGGCTTTCATAGATGGGGAAGTTTTTCTGCAGCGACAGGTCAGCATTGAAGAAGTGCGGACCGAAGACGCTGTTTCTCCCCATGTTGCCGATCTGGTCGAGTCCGGGAGCAGTGAACTGGCCGCAAGGTTTGCCGGGTTCCAGTCCGTTTGTGCCTGTGCAGGTCACTCCGGAGAAGAATGTTCTGGTGTGGCTCTGCGCATTGAAGCCGGTCAGATGCGTCTTGATGTAACCGGCCTTCCCATTCGGATAGCAAGGTGCGCTGCCCGGAATGGACTCACCACAATTGCTGTACCCCACAGTGAATGGGAGACCGGTGGACCAGGTGATGACCGGACTAAATTGCCAGCCGCCGATAATCTCATCCACAACGCGGGGAACGTTACTGCCGATCCACTGGTTCCGGCCAAAGGGAAGCTGCCAGTTGCCGTAGCCGATGATCTGCTGCTCACGGATACTGTCATCGCGACCTTTCACGGCGGTGCGGCTCCATGTGGCGTAACCGCTGTTGAAGTTGTAGCCACGCTGCCATGCATAGTTCACGTTGAAGGACAGGCCGTGCGTGAACTGCTTTGCCAGGCTGGCTTGCAGAGCATTGAATTCGGTGTCCTGGTCATCGCCGTAATAGCTGATACCGTTGGTCCATCCGCACATGCCCGGCATGATTCCCTGCTCGCCTGTCGGAGTCTTGTAGGCCGGGTCCTGGCAGGCGGGCAGAGTACCGCCGTAATAGCGGGACAACTTCAAGGGGTCCGGAGTTCCTCCATCCGGGTCAATGTTGTTGGAATCGGGAGAGACCATCAAGTTCTGTGGCTTATAGTGCAAGGTCCTGCCTTCGATACTGTACTGCGATGGCAGAAAGATTCCGGCCTCATTCGGATTTGTGTTATTGCCATCTCCGGCACTCAGAGTATGTGTACCCTTGTTGCCGATATAGGCCAGTGTGAATGAGAGTGTCGGCGTCAGCGAGTGCTGGATGCTCAGGTTCCATGCATCGAGCGTTGGCAGACGCAAGCTGTTTGGACGGGCCTTTGGACTGACAGCATAGCCGGGTGCTGGGAGCAGTCCATTGGACGGGACGGACGGGAAAACATTCGGCGCAGGTCCCGTGCTCAGGTTGAATGCAGGAGTAGTCGTGTTCGGCTGCGAAATGGATTGATTGGCCAGCACCGGAAGATTTTGTGTAACCACGTGGCCAAAGATGGAGCCGAAGACCCCGATATCGAAGCTCCGGCCGTATCCGGCACGAATTACGGTCTTGGGATCAAGCTGATAGGCAAAACCAACGCGCGGATTCCAGGCGTTTGTAGCAGGGCTCCATCCCATATTGCTGGGGACATTGCCGTAACCTGCGACGCGTAGATAGCCGTCCTTCAGGTTCATCAATGCGCCATTGCCTTTGGCGTTGACTGACTCAGGGTAATAGAGCTCATACCGAACGCCGAGGTTCAGCGTCAGGTTTGGCGTGACGCGCCAGGTGTCCTGGCCATAGAAGAAGAAGCGCTTCTGGAACTCTTTTGCATTGGTTGAAACGCTTACGTAGCGGCCGAAGTTCGTTACGTCGCCGAGAACGAATGTGGCAAAGCCGAGGCCCTCGGTTACGCCGCCATTCGAGGTCGGCCCTGGATCGAAGCGCAATTCGCCTGCGCGGTTGGTGTCGCTGGGAACGCGCAGGTTACGCGCATAACGAAGGTCAGCACCAAACTTGAAGGAGTGATTGCCGATGATCTTGGTCCAATTGTTGACGATCTGGAACTGGTCTTCTTTTTCAGTGAGCGGGCAGTTGCAACGATTGATGTTGAGGCCGCTGCCGTATTGAGGGCCCTGGGACTGGCCGTTGGAAGCAGTCTTGTTGCCGGCGATGTCAGTATCCGCGATGTTGAAGGCCGGAGCGCCGCTGGTAAACGCGCTTCCGGTATTCAGGCCAGGGATGCCAAGCTGCGTGGCAAAATCCGTGCCCTGGTCATACTTGGCGGTGACGATGTTATAGCGATAGTAGCCCACACGAAAGTCGGTCAGCACGGTGGGGCTGATGGCGATGTCCACGCCAGCAGCGAGGCTGTCATTCGCACCTTTGGAGGTGCCGCCGTAACCCTGGAGGCCGAATCCGGCACCGCCCGCTGCGCCGAACATCGGCTTGCCGGTCAGTGTGTCAGTGAAGCGGCTGAAGCGCTCAAAAACGTGCGTTTTCGAGGATGCCTGCCAGTCTACGCGCTGGCCCCACTGGTCAGAATTGAAGCCTCCCGTTCCGCTGGCCGCGTAGTTGTTCTTGGTGCCATTCAGCACGCCGCTCGTATTGGGAGCGTAGGGCTGAAGAAGCTTGAGCAAGGCAAGCGATTGCGGTGAAAGCCGCGAAGTTGGAATCACATTGCCTGGGAAGGCGATCGAAGTGCCACCGGAGTTGTCGTAAATAAGCTGTGAAGTGCCGCGGGCCGCAGCATATTCGCTGAAGTCGCAACCGGGAATTCCGCTGGGTCCGGTCTGCTGGCCGAGGCAGGTGGCGACCAGCATTTTGGTCGGTACAGTCGCCGTCTGTGAAATGCCAACTTTCTGCCGGACCCCTTCATAATCGCCGAAGAAGAAGAGCCGGTCTTTGAGGATCGGTCCACCGAGAGTGCCGCCAAACTGATTCTTTAAGCCCGGGGGAAGGAAGTGTCCGGTAACCGGATCAGGCGCGAACTGAGTGTAGGGGTCGCGGGCAAGATTGGCATTGCTTTCGCGGTAATCGTAGATGCTGCCATGGAAATTGTTGGAGCCAGACTTGGTCTGGGCCATTACGAATGACGAGACTGCCTTGCCGAACTCGGCGTCGAAGTTCTGCGTTGTGATCTTTGTTTCAGAAAGCGCATCGAGCGGTGGATTGATGACGATGATTCCAAGGATCGGGTCCTGATTGTCGGTGCCGTCCAGCTGAAAAGCAACACCGCCGAAGGCCTGTCCATCCACCTGGATTTGTTTGCTGGCCTGGGGATTTTCGGAAGCAGCGTGGCCCCATCCAAGGGGCTGGGCACCGGGCAGGAGCAACTGGATGTTGGTAAAGTTGCGGTCCGGGATTGGCAGGTCGGTGATGGTCTTTGTTGTGAACTCAGTGGAGACATCGGCGCGGTCTGTCTTGAGGACTGGAATCGCTTCTGCGTTTACCGTGATCGTTTGAGATGCGCCACCTACCTGGAGCTGCGCGTCTACCTTTGGCGAGGTGTCAGCGAAGACCTGAATGCCTTTGGCCTCGAAGGACTGGAACCCCGATGCGTCCACCTTCACGTCATACTTGTCTGGAATAAGATGTTCTGCTGTATATGCGCCAGAATCATTGGTCTGGACGGTAATCGACGTGCCTTTGGCTTCATCCGTGACGGTTACTGTGGCATTGGGCACGACAGCGCCGGTATTGTCTGTCACCGTGCCATAGATGGAACCGTAAACTGCTTGCGCGTGGGATGAAAGAGGCAAGAATACGAATATGGCAGCACCCAAGCCGCAGGCCAGGGTCTTGCAAATGCGCGTAATCATTTATGGTCTCCCGAAAAACCTTACATCTACATCTGTTGTTTTCTGCTCTTGCTATACCGTCTTTGTCCCTTTCCAGACTTCAGAAAGGCAGTCAGCCAGAGCGCGGTCTCTTTTTTACCTGTTGAAAGACGAATGGTCGTCCAAAAACATCAGGTAGCAGCAGGACAGCTCGCTGCTTTTTATATTTCTGTTGTTTATATCGGAGGTACGTTGCCTCCGATAGCGGAATATAGCGATCTTAAAAGAGCATTGTCAAGGAACCGGAAGCATTTCTGTTGTTAGCAGATGATATGTCCGGTGGATATAGCAAGTGAAATGTCCGCATAGCGGGCGGCGAGGATACGACCATGCAGAGGAGCATGGAGAGCTATCCGAGGGCCGCCGTGGAGCGGGCGATGAA
>Ga0209062_1001950_pt1 | contig 30820 bp, 29 predicted proteins | sample Coa_R2_2_FD_187158 | JGI IMG/M metagenome (GOLD analysis project Ga0209062, IMG submission 187158) | Surface soil microbial communities from Centralia Pennsylvania, which are recovering from an underground coalmine fire - Coalmine... | ecosystem: Environmental > Terrestrial > Soil > Unclassified... | reverse complement strand
GATCACCCATTGACTTCATACCTAGCACACCAATGTTATTTTTAACTAACTTGGGCACAACTGTATGGGTAAAGCTCCTAAAATGAGCGTCCATTACATTCAGTGGCATTTGTGCTGTGTCGAAATGAAAATTATTGGCGGCTGCGACCTCTAACATTCTCAGGTGAACTAAGGGATCTTTGTGTCCTGTGAAGCCGATATAGCGAACCTTACCTGCCTTTTGGGCTTCTAGCATGGCTTCTAGTGCACCACCTTGAGCAAAGATGCGATCTGGGTCATCTAGGCGAATGACTTCATGGAATTGCATCAGATCTACATGGTCTGTTTGTAGACGCTGGAGAGATTCATTAATCTGTTGGGCAGCAGATTCCTTTGTGCGACCATCAATTTTGGTCATGAGGAAAACCTTTTGGCGATAGCCATCTTTGAGTGCTTTGCCCATACGAATTTCGCTACCTCCATTGTGGTAATCCCAGCTATTGTCCATGAAGGTAATGCCATGGTCGATCGCACTACGAATGATATTGATGCTTTCCTGCTCATCTTTTTGCCTTCCAATGTGGTGACCACCCACGCCAACGATAGAGACTTTTTCTTTTGTACGCCCTAGTGTCCGGTAGATCATATCGCCCGATCTAGTCTCATCTGGCTTTGCGGCTAAAATGGTCGATAACTCGCCTTCAGACTGAGTAAATTGATCTGCTGCTTGAACTTGCTTGAAAAGACCTTCAGAAGCTGTTAACCCAGCAGCTAAACCTGAAATTGAAGCTGTCTTGAGGAAATTTCGTCTATTAATATCCACAACATGTCCCCTGAATATAAACCTTTGGAGTTTGCCCTTCATCACGCATAAAATTAAGAGCGATCGCCCAAAGGCTTTTGTGTTATCTCAGGTAACTCTAAGTCAACTTAAGCTGATCTTCATCTTTCCTCAGCATTAAGCAGGTAGGTATAACTCAGGTTAAAAGCGTGGTAGTTGTCCTATGTTGGACTGAAACAAAAAATCCTTCGAGCAACAATCAACCTTAACTAAGAATGCCTCTTCGGGATTGAACCCTCAATACCCTCAACATACCAATTCATAGTTAGCTGTCCCCGATCATTCAATACCTTACCATTGGGTACTCGTACCACACCTTTTTGGTCTTTTATCGGACCATCAAAGGGATGTGCGGTCCCTTGAATAAATTCGTCTCGTCTTGAGATCACAAGCTGCTGAACATCTTGAGGAATTGCTGAATTTAAAGGAGAAATATTCACCATTTCTTGGGCAATACCATCCCAAACATTGTCAGATACCCATGTATTATTTATAACCGCTAGAGCTTTATCTGTATAAAACTTGCCCCACTCACTAATAGATGATGTTAAGTGTGCTTTTGGTCCAAACTGGCTCATATCAGTGTTGTTACCAAAAGCATAAATACCTTTTTCTTCCGCCAATTGAATTGCAGCAGCCGAGTCAGTGTATTGCGTCAGCACATCTGCACCTACACTTACCAAAGTTTGAGCAGCATCTTTCTCTTTTGATGGATCAAACCAGGTATGCACCCAAACCACTTTGACCTTTGCCTTAGGATTTGTGACTCGCAGTCCTTGCGTAAACGCACCTATCCCTCGAATAACTTCAGGAATAGGATGTGAGCCAATAAAACCAATCACATTGGACTTCGTCATCTTGCCGGCAATCATACCAGTTAAGTACCGTGGTTCTTCAAAACGTCCTAGGTAAGTGCCAACATTGGGAGCACGTTTATAGCCTCCACATTGTTCAAACAAAGTATTAGGAAACTCTTTTGCCACTTTCAAGGTTGAGTTCATATAGCCACGAGCAGTTGCAAAAATCAATTTGTTGCCGTCTGATGCTAGTTGGCGCATCACTCTCTCAGCATCAGCTCCTTCATTGACGTTTTCTATAAAAGTTGTTTTTACCTTACTCTGAAGATTTGCCTCCATCTCTCTGCGGCCTAAGTCATGGGCATGAGTCCACCCTAAATCAACTGCAGATCCCACATAAACAAATCCCACTTTAAGAGGTTCATCTGCTACTATAGGCAATGCTACTACAGACACCTCACTCTGTGGATTAGATTTCCGCGGAGTACAGCCTGCGAAGGTAAACCCTCCTCCTGCTAAAGTGGCATACTTTAGAAACTTACGACGCTCCATATGTACTTATTGGTTGTACTCGGCCAAAAATTTTTTCTAGTGTTTGCCACTAGTTGGTCTAAAAATTGAGATATAAAGCGATATATATTATACAAGATAAACAATAATTTTTTCAAGAGAAAAAGTATTTTATGATACACAATTATGAGAAGAATCTCTAGAATTTTCTAGAAAGCATTATAGAAAATATAGCGCTTTGATAACTCAAAATTTTAGCCTAGAGACGCCAGTTTTTACCTTGGCAGAAGCTCTTCTCTATCACAAAGACGCACAACAGACGGGTAAGACCTTCTGTCATGCTGCGTAAATACAGTCCCTGACCATAAGAATGGGATACAAGCCATTAAACTAAGTCGCTCCGTCACCAGAGCGACTCGTCTTCAAAACCGTGCTTGAAGTAGGGTAGGTAGCCAGCGAGTTACCAAATATTGGCACTTTTCCAACCACCCCCCTCCAAACGAAGCATGACCGTTTCCGTATCACTTCGCTTAAGAGTAATTTTTACGTTTGAGAGCGTCACCATCGTAGCGTCCGTATTGGATTTTCTCATGGCACTGACGACAAACCACCAGGGTTTTACGTTTACGTGCTGACATTTTAAGCATCCATTCAGGGCGTTCCTTACAACCTTTTTGCTGAATATCTGCTAATTTGCGGACATGGTGGACTTCAATATTATCCGTTGCTCCACAAATTTCACATTTTTGAGCTAAAAGACGTTGAACGACTTCACTACGCCCGTTCCAGATATGATTAGCCAGGTTATCGTCTATTTTGACCCACTTATTCCATCGCAAACAGACACCACCAAAATGAGTTATCAAAGGCTTATTGTCATCGCGCTCCATTGTAATTTGTAGTACTTTGTAAGTACCATCTTTGGTATCAATGGTTGTGCGATACCGTTTGTAAATTTTCTGGCATGTAGTTTTGAACTTCTTTGCCAGAGTCTTTACTAAGGAAAGCTCCATAACTCGTTTAAGTAAGGAGAGAGTGTGGAGGTTGTAAGCCATGCGGTAATACTGGACTAATCCTCGGTATTCCGCTTGATACTGGCTAACTATGCTGTAGGCATTATCGTTGATTCTTTGCGTCAGGTGTATAGGCTTCCCAGAGCGCATGTATTTAACACAATGGTCTTTAATTACGCTTTTTGGAACCAAAAGACCCACACTACCGTTGATACATCTTTGACCACGATGGTCATGCTTATCATCGGCGTGTAGTATGTGGATTTCATAACCCAGGAATTTAGCAGCTTCGTCCCTTGCATGGGTGACGAGCGTCTTTTGTTCACTCTCGTTCCAGTTTTAAATCTTCACGTAAAAACGTGGCAATTTTCTGTTTGATTTCCACAGCTTCAGATTTTGAGCCTACAACTCCCAACAAAAAATCATCGGCATACCTTGTATACCAAAGGCGACGAAAGTTTGGGTCATTAGGGTCACGAGATGGAATCGACTGAGCCTGTTGGTTCAGTTTCCGCGCTTGTGATAATTCTCCTGCTTTTCGTGCTTTTGACGCAGCCTTAGTTAAATCTCTGTACGGTGGATAGACACTCCTTCGTTGACCTCGTGTGTATGCTGGTATTAGTTCATGTTCAACGTATTTATCCAGCTTGTCTAACACTAGATTGGAAAGTATTGGGCTTACAACTGCACCCTGCGGTACCCCGCTATAGGTGGCATTATATTTCCAGTTTTCCAAATACCCTGCATCCAGCAACCCCTTGATTAGTCGAATAAAGCGATTGTCGTGGATTTTATCTTGTAGTATTTTTAACAGGATAGTATGATCTATTCTGTCAAACGAAGCCATTAGTTAATGCCCATCTCAAGAACCCATTAGAAGATTTAACGGAAATAGAAATTACTGACGTGATGCACCCATTGTTTGGGCGACGGTTTGCAGTGGTGTCATTGTCAACTCCACCAAATGGCAGTGGTCATGTAGTGGTGGCTTATCGGGGCTATATGCGCTTACGGGTTCCAATAGAAGCAACGCATCTAGCCCCTCAGCACTCGTATTTAGGTACTAAGCTCACATTAGAAAGTGTGACGGAGTTAGTCACCTTAGCTACTGAATGTGAGGTTTTATGTCAATCCAACCCCGCGCAGTCTGGGACCGCCTCAGCCCAGAACTGCAACAAGCCATCATCAATGAATTTCAAACCATCTTGAGTGAGGTCATTTATGAGTACATCCGAACTAGTGACACGTCACCACACAAACCGCAAAGCGATAATTTACATTCGTCAGTCCACGCCACACCAATTACTCAGCAACCAGGAGAGTCTTCGTCTACAATACGCTTTGCGTCAACGAGCAATTGAACTGGGTTGGTCAGAAGATAATATTGAAGTAATTGATAGTGATTTAGTATACCCAAGGGTCTTTTCTCCTCCTTGCCAGGTTTTGGAATCCATACACGCCTGGTGGGTTTGACCTTTGAGCCTAGTTTGAGTTTGGCAACTAAGGCGAAACGTTGCTTTGGGGTCAGTGACTTAACACCGTCCACACCCGCCGTTTTCTTGCCCTGGTTATCTTGTGTGACCCTCCTGACCGCTAAACACTTTGCTGACCAAGACTTCATCAACGTTCTCTGGAGTTTGCGAACTGCATAGACATCACCACGCAATGAGGCTCTGTAAATTCTCTTCTGCAACTTGTAGACACATTTTTCTAGCTGATGCCAGTTAATGTGCCTCCATTCCACCATCGCTTTGTCATCCTGATTTACAAGAATTGGTTTGTCCTTCATGGGAGAGACATCCGTTTCTTTTTTTGATTCAGTTGTGACTTGACGTGTTTTAGACATATTAATTGCCTACTGTGACTTTACAATCCAAATCACCGTGAGTTCGTCAGCATATCCTTAGAGTTACCCAAGGCGTTCGCTTCTAACTCAATCTCGCCTAACTGCTGCATACGGTTAGCACCTGCTTGGTATCGACCACCCAAGAGCAAACAGTAGGTTACTTCGTTCCGATTGACCATTGGTTGAACCTTTAGAGTTGATGCTGTCCACCGGGTGGGAGTGCTGCTAGCCAGGGAAGGAACTGCTAGCCCCATATCCTTTGCCTTTTGGCTCCTCCGTGTCAGCCTTATTACGGGAGTTCCTAGTTTCGATGGTTTAATTGCATCATTCGCAAATGCTACTCATGGGTTCTTGCTCGAAGGGAGCCAACTTAGGCTATCAGCTTTACCTCCTTTTCACCCCGCTTCAGGCGTTGATGGCTAGTCGCGAACCTGGGGGTGATGCTTTCACCGTTGCACCTACGGGAAGGGACTTCTTTCGCCTATACTCTAGGATTTCTAGGTTAGTCACCCTTATGGTCAATCAGTTATCAGGCTTTGTCCCGGTTTCCCGGTTTTATCACCTGTCACTCGTCCCTGAGTATTTCTACTCATTTAGAGCGAACGAATCGCACCCGTCCTTCTAGGACGGCTTTTCTTGATTTCTGATGTACTCCTTTAGGATCTCTAACGGCGCACCCCCAACGGACACAGCAAAATAAGTGGGACTCCATAAAGCTTCTTTGTGGGGTTTGTTGTATCCGGCTTGTCCGTACCTGCGGCTAGAAACACCTTTCAAAGCATTAACAATTTGAGAGAGGGACAGTTTGGGTGGATATTCAATGAGTGCATGAACATGGTTATCCTCGCCGTTAAATTCAATCACTTGAAAATCCATTTTATTGGCTACTTCTCTAAACGTTTTATCAATTAATTCAAGGCTTTCTTTTGTGAATACAGACCTACGATATTTGGTAACGCAGACCAAATGAATTTTTAAATCTGTAACAGAATGTCTTTTTGTGCGAAACTGGCTTGTCACTTCTTGTAGACCAATGTATAATCCTCCTACAGACCAATTATACATTGTCTATGAAAGCCAGGTATCAATTCCGTTTCTACCCAACAGACCAACAGCAACAGCTTTTAGCTCAGTTGTTTGGCTGTGTGCGTGTAGTTTGGAATGATGCGCTGGCTATTTGCAAGCAGTCTGAAAAGCTTCCTAGTAACAATGACTTGCAAAAGTTGGTGATTACGCAAGCTAAAAAGACTAATGAACGTTCATGGTTATCTGATGTTTCAAATATCCCGTTACAGCAATCTCTCGCTGATTTAGGAGTTGCTTACAAAAACTTTTTCGATTCACTTAAAGGTAAACGCAAAGGTAAAAAAGTAGGTACACCTAAGTTTAAAAAGAAGACAAGCAAGCAATCAGCCAGATTTAGAATCGGCGGTTTTTCAATTAAAGGAGATGAAGTATACCTAGCCAAAATTGGCAATATTAAGCCTATTTGGTCAAGACAATTACCATCTGCACCAAGCAGCGTAACAGTCATCAAAGACTGTGCTAACCGCTATTTTCTCAGCTTTGTTGTAGAAATAGAACCTATTCAATCTGAAGCTAAAAACCAAAGCATTGGTATTGATTTGGGAATCAACACTTTTGCGGTCATGAGTGATGGAGAAAAAGCAATAAGTCCCGATTACTCCAAGAAAGACCGAAAAATTCGTAAACTACAACGTAAGTTAGCAAGACAACAGAAAGGCTCTAAACGTCGTGAAGTCACCAGATTCAAGATTGCCAAACAACACAATCAAATCACAGATATCCGTAAAGATTTCTTGCACAAATTGTCAACTAAGGTAGTTAGTGAGAACCAAGCTATTGTTTTGGAAGATTTGAATGTGTCAGCAATGGTTAGAAATCGCAAGCTAGCAAGAGTAATTAGCTTGCAGGGATGGAGAGAGTTTCGGGTATTTTGTGAGGGTAAATCTGAAAAACTTAATCGGGATTTCATGGTGATTAGTAGATGGGAACCTACTAGTCAAACTTGTTCTTGCTGTGGGTATCGTTGGGGCAAGATTGATTTATCTGTTCGCTCAGTGTTGTGCTTAAACTGCAACACTCAGCACGACAGAGATGAGAACGCATCCCAAAATATAAAAATGGTCGGCATGGGGCATCGGCACGACCTTAAACGGACGGGGAGCAACCATAAGACTACTTCGGTAGCTAGTTGCTGTGAGCCGTCAAGAATCACCGCACCTTCAGGTCGGTGAGTATGTCAACAGATTATAGTCACGGAGTAGTAAATTATGGCAATTCTAAAACTAGAAGATGGAATGCTGCTCACTGACCTTAAAGAAATTGCCCATGAACTAGCACCTCTCAACATTCAAATTAATCACTGGTCTGTAGGAGACGATCCTCAGTTACAAAGGCTGTTAGCACAGGATAGTCTCAATGAGGATGAAAAAGAACAGGTTCTCAAAGCCCTAGATAACTATTTCGAGGAACTCAAACAAACCGTCGGCTATCATTCGCGCGATCTTATTGTTTTGCATCCGGGGGTCCCCAATCTTGATGGACTCATGGCAAAATTTGACCAAATTCATACCCATGCGGATGACGAAGTACGCTACATCATTGATGGAGAAGGAGTCTTTGGCTTCGAGAGACCTGATGGGAGTCAAGTAGAGCTTACAGTACAGAAAGAAGAGTATATCAACGTACCTGCTGGAACTGAACACTGGTTTTATCTGACAAAGTTGCAGCGAATTAAAGCAGTGCGATACTTCATTGGCACGGAAGGATGGGTACCCCAGTATACAAATAAGGAGATTCGTTTACGTCAACCTGCTATTTATTAGCTTTAGTATTTTAAAACTCATATCATGATAGACGATCCCCGTCTTGAACTCATCACAGCAGCCCGTCACTTTTACAAACTTGGTTGGATGGTAGGAACAGCGGGAAATCTCTCCGTGCGTCTCCCTGATGGTAGCTTCTGGATAACTGCTAGTGGTCGTCATAAAGGAGAACTAGCACCCAATGACTTTGTTCGCATTTATCCAGATGGTAGAACTGAGCAGTTATCTGTAGAAACGAAGCCTTCGGCTGAAACTGCTATTCATCAAGTTCTTTATGACCTCTTTCCAGGGGCAATGAGCTGTTACCACGTCCACTCAGTTGAAGCAAATTTGGTTTCTCGCTTTGTGCAAAAAGACAATCTACCCTTACCACCATTAGAGATGTTAAAAGGACTGGGAGTATGGGAAGAAAACCCACATTGTGATATACCTATATTCATCAATTATGCACAAGTATCTCGTATTGCCACCGCGATCAAACAGCGTTTCCATGTTGCTTCCCCACGAATACCCGCTCTACTGATTCGTAACCATGGAGTAACAGTTTGGGCACCTTCCCCTGAAGCAGCTCGTAACTACATTGAGTTAGTGGAATACATTTTCCGCTACATGGTTGCAGCACGACAGCTTGGGATTGGTGAGTAGGAGCAAATAGCCATTTACTAAGCAACAACTAAACAATTAACAAATGTCTAATACAATTCACCTCATTGCTCGTACTATTGCTTTGCCTGACAAAGTAGAATTGGTGAAAACCATCCTGCTGGAGCTAATCGAGCCAACTCGGCAAGAAACTGGTTGTATCAAATATGAGCTTTTGCAAAATCAATCTGATCCAACAGAGTTTACTATTGTAGAGGAATGGGCTTCAGATGAAACTCTTAAAGCTCATGGAAACTCAGCCCACCTTAAAACAGCAGTCAGCAAACTGGAAAATGTGATAGCTGGTCCACTAGATGTGCGCCGCTATGATCTTTTAGCTTAAAGGGACTTGCTGCACAAAGACTTAATTACCTGGCTTGGGCTTCTCGGTGAAGTTCCTGGCGCAACTGCAAGTTAGCAACACCATTTTGATGTGTGCCAATTCGACGTTGAAATTCTTTTATGGCATCAACAGTCTCTATATTATAAAGTGGTACACTTGGATTTAATCTTGTACCAAGAATAATATTGAGTTCTTTGTGAAGAGTTTTCATCTCTTCAGTAGCTACATTATTGGTCTGCTCTGTCCAATCACCATTAGCTGGGTTAATGCCAAAATATTGTTGAAATTGTTGGATTGCGTCTTTTATACAAAAAGGGTCCAAGGAAGAGTTGTTGTAGATCACTGGAAAGTCACTAGCATCTTCAGGGTCTCCGCCACGTAACGCACAATCTTTTCCTAAATATCCCAAGCCACAAAGAATGGAGCGGATATTTGCATTGTCATATTCATATCCCATGATGCTTAAACTCCCCTTTTTCTGAAACCCTAGTAGTTTACCTCACATTACTTAGGTAAGTAGTAATCTTTCAATAAAGAAAATTCACGTTGGTCGTTTGCACAAAAAGTCACGCAATTCCTTACCAATTGCCTCCAAAGAAAAGCACTCCATTACCCGACATCGAGCACGCTTACCTAATTCCCGCCCCCAAGCTTGGTTATCTAAAATACGACCGAGAGCTAAAGCCAGTGCCATAGCATCGCCACGCGGTACAACTAGTCCACCCGATGCCTCACCTCCTTCTAGGATATCTGGCACTCCGGGAGCGTCAGCCGTTACCACAGGTAAGCTACAGGACATAGCTTCAATGGGAGCAACCGGAAAACCCTCGTGTCTTGAGGGGAGAGTATAAACGTCAGCAGCTGACAGGTAACGTTGAATTGCAGAGCGATCGCGGATATATTCATCTACCCACATCACCCCCTGTAGTTGCATCTGGGCAATCATTTGATGTAACTTGTTGGCATCACTGCCTGTCCCTACAAGCAATAACCGCAAGTCTCTTCCAGGGCGATCGCTCAAGACTCGTTTCCACGCATCCAACAGAATATCTAGCCCTTTGCGGTATATATCAATACGCCCATGACACACCACCACCTGAGCATCAAGGGGGATATTTAGCACTGCCCTCGCTACAGCACGATCTATTGCCTGCCAGTTCGCCACATCCATTGGGTTAAAAATCCTTGCCAGCTTTGCAGACGGGATGCTGTAGCAGGATTGTACCCGCTGCACCTCAGTTTGAGTAGCCACAATCAAACCAGCACAAAGCCTCATAGTCAGAGGGCGTAAAGGACGTTCCCATCGTGATAGTTGAAAGTCTCCTCCTTGGAAAGTGGCAAATACAGGCAAACTCATCAACTGTCCTAACAGTACGCAGACGTCAAAACGAGCATATTCGTACTCTTGACAGAGAATTGCTTGACAACCCTCACGCCGCAGTTCGCGTGCAAGTCCTACCAGAGGTGTTGCTAAGTAAGGTAATGTATCTTTGAGAATTGCTAGGAAAATGCGGCGGACACGCGAATCTCTCCAATTGCTTCATTAAGATTCCAAGCATAAGGGTTGAGTATCTGACGCCGAGCAGCATGATAGATTTTGGGAGTAGGCAACACACGGATAGTGGCACCAGTAGGTTTGTGAGTGTAGCGCATAGGCTCAGCAACACGAGCAGAAACACAGAACAGCACTGTCCGTACACTAGCCAGTTTCAACGCACTGATATAACCAAACATCCAGCCACCTGTCATCTCGTTGCAAAAAGCCTCAAACGAAACCCCGATAGTGTCTAAAAAGTCTTCAATTAAATCGCCCCAGTGTAGCAAAGCGATGATTGGTTGTAACTGGTTCATACCTTTTGCCAAACCGATGCGGTTTCTGTGCCTTTTGAATGTGGCTGGTGCAGATAATAACTTAGCCATGTCAGAGGACTAAGCACCTTACACAAAAGCCGACGCTTGCGGTGAGATAAGCGTGAAAATGCAATATCATGACCAAACACTGTGAGAGGATTGATAAACGTGGCATACTCCTGACAGGGTAAACCTATCAGGACCTGAAGTTCTGCCAAAGTGTAGCCACGCCGGACATGACCCCATTCTGCCATAATTTCTGCCTCACTAGGACAGATGGATTTCATAAATTTGTAGTAGGGAAACCGCCAATTTTCATTGGGAGTACTCATCAAGAGAAAACCACCTGGTCTTAGGACTCGCAAAGCCTCTGTTACTGCTTTTTGGTGTTCTGGTATGTGTTCTAAAAGGTCGAACATCGTTACAGCATCAAAGGAATTATTTTCAAAAGGTAAAGCAGTTGCATCCCCATGGACAAAGCATACCCGTTCTTGTAGATTGCACGGTGCTTGAGCATATTCGGGATTTAAGTCTATGTTAGTAATTTGTGCTTGGGGGTATAACAAAGCCGTTAAACCACTTTGTCCACCACCGACTTCAAGAATTGCCTGCAGTGGTTGGTTAGGAGCAATGTTATGAATAGCACTCATTTTTTCCCGATAAAAAAAGCCCAGTGTGAGTGGTTCCGGGAAAGGGTTCTGGGCGAGAAACTTGTCTAAAGGGGCTTTGTACGCTGTATTTTGTTTGGGTGATAAAGTTAGCATAGTTAGAGTTAGCTATTAATATATGATATTTTTAATTCTTTGTGTAAGATAATTTTGCACAGCCTAACAGATCTTGCCGCTCTTGAACTTCCATGCGGAGCATTTGAGCTATTCCTGCCCATTTTCCACGCACAAAAGCCCAGGTTATGGCGATATCTGCATATTCTAGATGGCCACGACCAAGTGCAAATTTTAAAGCTTGCTTGAGCACACCTACAGAAGAATATAAAGTAGAAAAAATAGACTCAAAAAAATAGGTTAAATAAGAACTTGACCAGACCATACTGTCACTTATTAGCTGGCATTTTCCTAAAGCATAATTGATATTAACCAGGTATTTTTGTTCTGTGCGTTTTGCTGGAATATAGTGCATCAATTTACAAGCAGGATTGTACCAAATATCATAGCCAGCACCTTTAATACGCAGGACGATTTCCACATCACCACCAGAAATTAGTTGCTTACCTACGCGATCATTTAAAAACTGCTTGTATATCCAATTGGTATCTAAAATTGCCTTTCTACTAATAACTAATCCTGCACCTACCAAACAATTAGGTTGACTGATATTTATGCCATGCTCCTGTTGAGCAAATGAGTAGCCGTACTTCAAGACAAAGGCTGGTGGTGGTGTCTCCCAATCTAAAATGACCTGTCCCCCAAATGCACCGCACTCAGGGTGTAACTGTGCAAATTTGGCTGCTTGGTCTACCCAATCCTCCTTTAACATACAATCATCATCCACAAAAGCAATCCACGTTCCACTGGTGTTATTAATACCGCAAAGACGGGCATAGTTTAATCCTTGTTTTGGTTCTAAGATCATAGACAAGTTTGGTATTTTCTTAGATTTAATATGCTTGTCTACAACTTGTGTGGTTTTATCAGTACAGTTGTTGTTGACTACTAAGACAGTCCACTTAACAGTCTGTTGAACTTGCTGCTGAGAAATTGCTGTTAAAGCTCGATCTAATAGTGCCGCATTATTATACGTACAAATCACCAAATCTATAGATACATTATTACTTGTTTGCACATGTGATAAGTTTGACATAGATATTTTTCTAACTTAATTTTGTTCTTAATTTCGTTTATTTTCTGGCTATATTAAGAAGGGTGTGGGGTGTAGGGTGTAGGGTGTAGGGTATCCCCATCAATGAATTGAGGGGATTTCATTTATGAATAAATTTTTTGTTTTCTCCATCAATGAATTTAGGGGTTTTCAACCAGCTTCGGTGTAGAGTAGGGTGTTCATTTTCTGCAAGAATTTCTTTTTACCCCTACACCCCGCACCCTACCACCTACACCCGTTTTTTCGGTAATATGAGGCCTACTAGGCACAGATTGAAAAGGCATAACTCTACGGTTATTTATGTAATATTTAACTCCGGCTAAACATCCAGCAATTTCTCGTAATAGGGAACTTTGCTTAGGTTGGAAGCCTGTTTTTAGTTCTTGTAAAAACCGTTGTTGATAGTACCTAGGCAAAGCTATCAGGAGACGGCGGATATTGCCCCAGTGTTTGTATTTAGCAAACTGTACTAAAAGTGCTGCGACATGACCGCGCATGTACTGGTATGCTTGATGTTTTAAGCTGTCCATGTCTCGGCGATGGTAGTGATAAATAACAGCGCTGGGTTCATAGCAACAACACCAACCTTCTGCAAGAATCCTGTACCAGAATTCCGAATCTTCACTACATCCTGAAGCACCTGCTCCTAGGCGTTCGTCAAAGTACCCTACTAGATCAAAAACCTTGCGCCGAAATGCCATGTTGGCTCCCGCACCAATACGCCAAACGGGGACACCTCGAGATTTCATATCTGCAAAGAACTGAGGATCAAAGGTCATTCTACGGTATCCCCAACCTGGACCCCCAATACCTCTATGGAAGATCAATTGTGCCTCTGTTTCCAGTTCTGCGGGTAGCATTAACCCGGTAACTGCCATGACTCTTGGATCTTGAAAGCCTTGCTGTAGTCGTGCCATCCAATTGGGATGAACCACTACATCATCATCAGTAAAGGCAATTATGTCACCCTTGCTATGGCAAATGCCAGTATTGCGCGCTACACTTAGCCCCGGACGTTGTTCTAAGATGTATTGAATACTGAGAAATTGAGCGACGAGCTGCTGTGTCACATCGGAATTTGGGGCATTATCTACAACTATAATTTGTTGGGGAGGTGGAGATAAATTTTGCAGCGATCGCAAACATATTGCCAACTCCTCTGGGCGGTTCCGTGTACACACAATTACAGAAATTGAACCATTGACAGGCTGGGAACAACGTTCTTGAAGTTGTTTGAGGGGTTCTTTCAATGCCATCAGTGTCTGAAAGTCAACATGTGTATCCCGTGCAGGGTTTGGAGAAATGACTGGCAAAGGTTGTTTGAAACCTTGTGCGAATAAGCGATCGCCAACGGCTGGCACAATTGCTTGTAGCGCCAAATTGGCTAATTGTGTAGCTGGCATTGGCAGTTGTGCTGCAAAAATCTCCTGATGACCGAGGGGAATGCCATACCACCAAAATACTGCATAGATTGCCTGATATTTTGGTTCAGCCATAAGTGTGGGGATACCTGTACTCAAATCAATGTGCAGAATTTTCCAGGGAACAAAAGCACTCATGAAAATTGACTCCGAATCTTTTCAACACGTTTTAAAGAGCGGGGATATTCTCCTAAAATTCCTATGATTCCACCCCACAACTCAGCCAAAATCATGTTTGGGGGTAGGACATGATGGTTCCCAAAACTATTTTTTAATTGCTTCAATTGATCCTTGAACCACCACCAGACAAGACGGCGCAATTGGACGCGTTGGGGAGGATCACTTTGGTGAGATTTAGTCACAAAAGCCATGAATCCTAGTCCCCATGTCCAATATTGGCGACGTAGTTGGGCATATTCACGACGGTGCTGGTGAAACACTAAATATTTAGGTTCGTATACTAGGGGATAGCCTGCTCGAATCACCCGATAAAAAATATCCAAATCTCCGCCACCAGGCAAAGTTGCTCCTGTATCTAAAGCCTCATCAAAGCCTCCAATTTTCACTAGAAAATCTCGGCGTAAACTCATATTGCAACCAGCGCCGAAAATTCCTGCTCCACAAGGATGTAGAGGATTACCTGGTAAAATTTGACCGTAGCGAATCTTTTCAAAACCACGACGAAAACCACCTCTTGCTTCAAACAGAATTTGAGCGTCTGTCACTAATTCGTAAGGCAACACCAGTCCAGTGAAAGCAGCAGCATCGGGATTTTCAGCCCATGCTTCCATCAAACCTTCTAGCCATTTTCGGTCTACAACCACATCATCATCTAGGTAAGCTAAAAGCTCTCCATTTGCTGAATACAAAGCACAATTTCGGGCAAAGTTTAAACCGGGTTTTGGTTCAAGAACATAACGGACTTGAGGGTAGGAAGCGACTAGCTCTTTGGTGCGTTCATCACTAGGAGCATTATCAATTACCAATATTTCCCATTTCAAGGCAGATACTTGTAAATTTAGTAAAGATTGCAAGCACCTGGCTAAATTTTCTGGGCGGTCTTTGGTACAAATTGCCACGGTTAACGAAGGGAAAGCGTCCCTCCACGTCTTTGCATCTTCTTGTTGATGCTCTAAAGCTGTCAATTCTTCCCGTATAGTCTCCTGAAGCATCTTAGCTCCTGCCTCTTTTGCAATCAGTTGAGCTAGATTTTCTGGGGTGATTTGACTGTTTGCTGATAGTGGTTCCATCAAAAAACCGATGGGTCGATGTTTGCGTCTCAAAATGAGAGCCATACCTGTATCTTTGTTTGAGAGGGATATGGTAGGTAAAGGTTCTGTGACTTCAATCTCGATGATGCGGTAGGACATAACAAAACTAAACTCGTTTTCAAAGGTGGCGATCGCTGCGGTATTGCAAGTGATAAAGCTGAGCAAATAGTCCGTTGAATTCAAGTAACTGTTGAAAATTACCCTGTTCGATCACCCTTCCCTCTCCCAGCACAATGATCTGATCAGCTTTTTTAATAGTAGATAGGCGATGAGCGATGACAATAACGGTACGATTCTGACTGAGGGTGTTAAGAGCTTCCTGGATTAAGTTTTCAGCAATACTATCGAGAGCATTCGTCGCTTCATCTAAAATGAGTATCTCTGGGTTGCGGACAATAGCACGCGCTAGGGCAATGCGCTGTCTTTGCCCTCCTGAGAGGCGAACGCCGCGATCGCCTACCTTAGTCTGGTAACCTTGAGGGAGTTGACTAATAAATTCATGGGCATTGGCAAGTTTTGCCGCTGCGATAATTTCCTTTTTTGTCGCTTCTAACCGACCATAGGCAATGTTCTCCAATACACCTGTACTAAACATGTAGATATCCTGACTGACAATGGCAATTTGATTGCGCCAATCAGCCAAATTGAGTTCTTTTAAGGGGCAACTATCGATATAAATTTCCCCTGAGCTAGGATCATAGAATCGGCATATTAAACCAATGATTGTAGATTTACCTGCTCCCGAAGGACCTATGATCGCAGTGGTTTTCCCTCTGGGAATACAAATTGAAACATCCTGAATGGCAAGTTTGTCCTCAGCATTGTAGCGAAAGCTAACAGAGTCAAAATAAATGCCTTGTGTCAAGCTTTCGAAAGGAATATGACCAGAGAGAATATAAGGTTTATCAGAGGAGTCTAAAAGGGATATCACATCATCTACCGCACCTGTCAAAGCCAGTAAATTTATCCGAGCGCTATCTAACTGCTGTACCCGAGGTTGGAGACGATAGAGAATAAATATAAAAGTTAATAACTTAGGTAATGAGTTCTGGTCTTGCAACAGTGCAATCACCAGAATTAACATAAGTATAATTGCTGCCAATGTCTCAGATATAGGTTGCACTGCTCCCGATACAATATCAAGTTTCAAAAAAGTCTTGGCGACTTTGTTTGACGCAGCATCAAAAAGCTCTTGCTCATAAGCTTCACGCCCAAAAGCTCTGATAACTTTCATTCCTGCATACCCTTCCCACATCTGCTTAGCTAAAGCAGAATTAGCTTCAACGGCTTGTTCTCCTAAATGTTTGACCTGACGTGTTACTAACCTGATGCCAAGAGAAACCAACATGATTAAGACAAACACTAACAAAGTGAGTTGCCATGAAATCAGTAGCAATAGAATGGTATAAATAGTAACTGTACAATAAGTGATGGCTAGTCCAATTAGGCTAGATAAAGCCTGACAGGTTCGCCAGGTTTCACTTGCCAATGTGTTCATCAACTTGCCTGATTCATTCTTCTCTAAGAAGCTATAGCTGACATTCAAAAATTGTTGGAAAATACCTGAGCGCAGTTTGTGTCCAATCCGTGCATTTAACGAAGCCAATAATATCGAGTTACCATACGATAAGCAGCTTTTGAAAAAAATACTGACTAAAATGCAGAGACTAATAATGACAAAACGGTTATTGGCTGAAACATTAATAAATATTTGATTTAGGAAATTTACTAAAAAATTATTGCTTGTAACTGATGAGCTTCTCTGAATTACACTTTGCAACAAGGGAATAAATAAGCTGATTCCCAGACCTTCGAAAAAAGAAGATACTATCCCTAAAATGACAATTATCAGCATTGCCCTAGGGTAAAGCTTTATAAAAGGCAATAGCTTCTTAATTACTTTAAATTCTTCTATTTGGCTTTTTTTGATCAATTTTCTTTAAAAGAAGTATTTTTTAGCATTTGATTTGAAATAGCAATTACATTTGAGTAACAATTTGGTCATTTTTACCGAACCTGGTTTCTTTAAACACTGGTTTAATTCATGTGTAAAAATGATTGAAATTGCCATAATTTAACCGTTTTTGAAAACTGCAGAACTTGAAACCATCTTTGCCATTGAATTTCGTCATATCGTTTCTTTATATATTTTTGAAAAATGTTAATTTGTGTCCGATTTTTTGAAATCTTACTCACACTATTAATATCTGAATTATTAAGCGAAGTTTTATGTCTTTTCTTGAGGTACTGATACCAATAGTCATGTTCTAACCCCATCAAAGACATAACTGGCTTAAGAGCAGCTTTTAAAAGCAATTTAATTACAAATAGAGTCATAAATAATTTTAAAATTTGAACATAATCTAATTTTATGGCTTTCTGTAAAAAAACTAAGGCACTCCCATAATCTCCACAAGTATGACTAAGTCCTAATAAGTAGAAGTAAAAACTACTAGCAGACACATTGTAGATATAAGTAGGAATCTCTGGATGTCTTTGTCGAAACTCTCCCATAAACAGATTGTAAGATCTTTCCATTGACCTATAGCTACGAGACATACTTCCTCTTAGCTGGCGGTAACCAATCAAAAATTCTCGCACTACCCGAAACTTATAATGTTCAGCAATTCGCAGGGTAATATCCCAATCTTCACAACCTTGAGCATGATTTGCTTTAAGTTTGCAGTTGTAAACACCAATTTGTTCAAAACAAGATCGTCGTATCAGAGGTACACTAGCATTGCGTATAAAGTTGATGTATACCAGAACTGGGTAAACAGTTCCCTCTACACTACAAAAATCCTGAAAATATTCAATATCTCTTGTTTCAATAATGACATCATCTTCATCAATATCCAATGACCAGGCATAGACTAAGCCTACAGATTGGTCTGCTTCTAACATGCATTGAACTTGCTTTTCTATTTTTTGGGGATACCAAATATCATCAGCATCAATTGGTGCAATATATTCACCCCTAGACTTTTCAATTGCTAAGTTGCGAGCAGCCGCTACCCCTGCATTTTTCTGGTTCAATAGAATTACACGACTGTCTTTCTCTACAAAAGATTTTACAATTTCAGCAGTTCTGTCTTGGGAACCATCATCAACGACTAACACTTCAAGATTTTTGTAAGTTTGATTGAGTATAGAATTTAACGTTCGTTCAATAAAGTTTTCAGCATTGTAAGCTGGCACAATAACAGAAACTAAAGGACATTCTTGTGTCATGTTAGATGGACTTTCGCAGAACAAATCAAGAATTTGTATCTTTTTTTAGCTTGACTATAGTAGGTACATATTATATTTCTCAAGAAAGTATCTTCTGCCCCTTCTGATAGATATAAGTGTCTATCAATAGTTATATCTCTTGACGAAGATTAATATAATGAAGCAAAAATCGGCTAGATAACACAGAATTATGATCGCCTAGGATAGTTATAGTTAAAACCAATTGCCGATCAGTACATAAGTAGACCAATAGTTCGGTGCGTTATAGTTGGGATGTTTTAATAGTTGTCGTTGGGCGTAGCGGAGAGCTTCAGCTTTGGAAGTATTGGCTACCTTTAATGAGCGATAGAAAGCACCAACAAATATTGCAGTAGCTTCATCGTCGATTTCCCAGAGAGATGCTACTGTACTACGTGCGCCTGCTCGTACTGCAGCTCCAGCTAGACCCAGGATTGCATGGTTGTCTCCAGCAGCCGTTTGGCAAGCACTTAAAACTAACAGTTGCACTGCTTGTGATCTGGTTTCATCCTGACTGCGAAGAATCTTGTCGAAATCGGAAACATATATAGGACCATCAGCAGCCAAAATAAAAGTACCTTTGGCTTTAGAACTGAACTCCCCGTGAGTTGCTAGATGCAAGATGTTGAAGGAAACAGCTTGAACTTTCTTCTCTAAAGCCGATTTTGTAAATTGCTGATCTAGGAGGCTCGTTGTCGGTATTCCAGCTTTAGCAATCAGATTTAATTCAGTCTTGATAGCTCTTAGGGGTGTTAAGTAGGAAAACTGTAGTGGCGGTTGAGTTAATCCTGCAGTTAAAGCTCTTAGTTGCTGTTTTTCGAGTGGTTTGGGGTCGAAAATTCGCAGACCTACACTCAAAGCGATCGCATATTTTTCCACTAAGTATTGCCGACCATCATACAAGGCTGAAGGAGGTAAATCTTTTAATACACCATCCAAGATAAACACTAATGTCTTTACTTTACTTGCCTGTAATTGGGACTCAACTGGCTTGATGAGCCAGTTGTAGATTTGTTGGGATTGGGTTTTGAGAATATTAATTGCATATGGTTTGGTCAGATTTTGCCGTAACTGGATAACGGTTTCCTCAACTTGTGCTTGAGGAATTTTTGTGGTGTAGTTGAACAAAGGCCGTTTAAAAATCTTAACAATAACCTGAAGCTCATTAGGAAGAATAATCGGGTAAAGAATAGCAGTGGTAGGGTTATCTCGGTCTACCACTTGATCTAGCAGCACTCTATTGTCTTGCAGACAAGGTTGCTGTAAGAAGTTTTCTAGTTCCGCCAGTTGCAGTGATTCTATTCGCTGCCGTGCTTTCTCTAAGGTTTTTGCATCGGGTTGTCCTTGCAGCAATAACTCCACAGATTGTCGGTAGATTGGTTCTACACTATCTCGGAAAGTAAATTGCACGTCTTGGTTGATCGCAACTAAGTCACTGCGCAGAGACTGGAGATTGTCAATAGCAATATCGTAAGCGGCGATCGCTCCCTTAAAATCCTTTTGTGCCTTGAGTAACCTTCCTAATTGCCACTGCCATAAGTAAGCAATGTCTGTTGCATTGCTTACTTGTGCTAAGCTTAATGCCTGTTCGGTAAGATTTTTTGCCTCCGACAACTGTCCACTTTGTTCGTAAACACTACCCAAACTCCCTAACGCGTAAGCCTCAGCGCGCTTATCACCTAAACTGCGGGCTTGTTCCACTGCAGTAGCAAGAATACGCGCAGGCGAGATCAGGGGTGTAGAAGAAATTTCCCCATTTCCAATTCCTAACTCCTCATTCCTCACTTTTTTTAACAGGCTTTGTGCAAAGTTAATTCTGGCATAAACACCAGCGTGGCTGGGAGGGAGTTGATCGAGTTGAGATTGAATCGAAGGTAATAAAGTTTGAGCATCTGCCCATTGTTGCTCCTCAATCAGTAAACTAAGATGATTGAGTTGTGCTTGGACTTTCAACAATAGTGAGGGAGATACTTTAACTGTTTGTTGATAAAAGGTAATTGCTTGTTGTGTTTTCTGTTGGCTACGAGCATTATTACCCAAACTGAAAAGAGTTGCACTTATATCTATTGGCGATTGGAGACGTTGGCTAATTTCAAGACTTTGCTGTAGAACATTGCCAGCGTGTTCCAATTCACCCATGTGCTGGAGAACATTTCCAAGGGATCGCAATGCAGTTGCCTTTTCTATAGAGTCAGACTGCGATCGCAGGATTTGATTTACATCCTCAAGTACGGCTTTGGCACGGCGATAAAATCCACTGGAAAGCAATGCCTGTGCTTGATTTATAAGCGATCGCGCTATACCATTTTTATCTTGTGCTCTATTGTAAATATCTGCCGTCTCCTGCCAAGTGCTCAAAGCTTCTTCTGCTTTTCCTGTCAATAATTGCAGACGACCTTGAATCTCAAGGGATTGGCCGAGAACTCTTAGAAGGAGAATTTTGTCATGAGTATTTGCACTCAGCTTTCTCCACTTGCGAAAGAACTGGACATATCGAGTTCCCTCTTTGTCATGCTGTTGATAGCCAAGCAGAATTAAACTTTGCGCGATCGCTTGCTTTGCCTCAGTCCATGCACCAAGTTGCTGATTTGCAAGAGAAAGATCACTCAAACTTACAGCAAGCCTAAGAGTATCTCCTTGCTGTTGATATTCTTGAACTGCTTGTTGTAAGACTTGTACGGATTCGGCAAATTTACCTGAGTTGTATAGTATTTTACCTTGCTGTAACAGTGAGGTTTTTGGAGCAGAGGAAGAAGATATTAGTGATTGTGGATTCAAAAAGTTATTGTCAGAAAAATTTGCTAAAGCTGGTAGCGTACTAATACATAGCAGTGCCGTAATGAATGCCAGGGTAAAAAAGCGAAAAATTGGCAAAACGGTAGCATAAGTATATTCCCTTTTTCGCTGCTGTTTCTGCCTTTTGAAAAGGGAGCGATAACGATGGAGAAGTGTAAACTTTCTTTCTGCCATGTTTTTCTTCCCCTGAATAAAATCACTGCAATAGCAATTTATATTACTTACAGGGAACAACAGGCAAGATCATGCTCAGACTACTTGGGCTTGAGGAGTATCCTCAACAGTGGCATGAATTGGTCCTTGTACTGTAAGAACAGAGCAAGGAGCATGATGCAGCACATAATTGCTCACACTACCTAAGAAAAACTCACTGAGTCCTTTATAGCCGCGACGACCCACAACCACTAAATCAGCTTCCCAACTACGAGCAACTTGACAAATCAATTGACCTGGATCACCAGTATTCTGGCTCACTTCTGTTGCCACACCAGCAGCATTTGCTTGATCACACAGCGACTTTAAGAACTCGACTCCCTTTTGTTTAATTTCCTCCCATTGCGTCATGTATTGATTTTTCGCATCAGTGTGGAAAGTGGGATAGACAAGATATGGTTCAACAAACAAAGGGTTAAGAAATTGCTCATCAAAAAGAACTAGGACATGCAGCAACATCAAGCGCGCATTCATCACCTCTGCTATGGATACAGCTTCATCAAAAACATGCCGATCCATTTCAGTATCATCAACAGCAACCAAAATTTTGTGAAACATAGTCATGTATCCTTATATTAAGACAATAAATGCTTCTTTTAACTCATACTTTTTATTTTAGGAATGCAATTTGAGGAACTCGTGAGGCTACTTAATGGAGATATTTTACCTATTCGGGTTCATAGCTATAAAAATGTTTTAACGAGCTTTAACAAATATTACTTTTTTGAAAGGAATTAAGTTTTTTCACAAGTTTCTCATATTTTCATTTTAATCTTAAAGCATAGGGGTAGTGTACTGTCATCTATCCAAGATGAAGCCACCCTCCTTAAATCAAAAAGTTTGATTAGTCACATTTTAGAGAGGTGAAAAAAATGAAGACGTGCCCGTGCTGTTCCTCTCGCCTTTTACGTCATGTATCCGGTCATGAAGTTTACTGGTTCTGTCGCCATTGTTGGCAGGTCATGCCAGTGCTGAGTGATAGAAATCTTGACTTAGCATCAGAGCTAAAGCTTGGTGAATTAGCTAGCTTACTTCAGACACCAGAACAATCAAAGCAGCTTTCACCTGTGTAGTTCAACTAGCCCAACCATACGCGAATTTTTGAATATGATCGATTGTGCAAATAATAAATAGAGACGTAGCAGTGCTACGTCTCTACAGTCACTGGTTACAAAATTGTGCCGATTTCTTTTAAATACACTCGTGTAAATGGCTCATCTTCTCCCAAGGAGTACTCTTCAATTAAACCCTGGCGTTTAATCAAAATATTGTTGTCTCCTTTTTTAATCACAACAGTAGAGTCATCGAAAGTGTCTCTTGCTAAAGTCATTTCCGTTTCTGTTGGATTATCCAGAACGACTATATTGCTGCCGTAGTAAAACATTCCATCATTTTCTAAGATTTCTTCCTCATACTCCGCAATGAGTAAATCAATTTTGGGGTTGCGCAGTAGAGTCAGGAGGTTACTGTTGTAATCCTTATGTAAAACTTTTTCTGCACGATTGACAAAAATTGCATCTCGACAGACAGCACCTATTGTCCAGTCGGGGTGTTGTAAAAGAATATGGTCAATCATCTCTTGCAGTTGTTGAACTAAGATGCGGTTGAAGGTAATAATTGGAATCCTCGCATCTGTACCCGATTTGAAGAAGGTTTCTAGAATACTTGAAGGGACATCAACACTTTCACCAATCGCTGGGTTAAGATGCATCAAAATTCCTGGTGCTGCATTGATTTCTAAGATAGCAAAATTGCCTAATTTCCAAGATTCTGCCAGACTAGAAGCTATGACATCAATACCAAGGCAAGTTAGATGGAAATGCTGAGCAATGTCTTGCGCTAAGATAATATTATCGGGGTGAACCGTACGAGTTGCGTCAATACTCACACCCCCAGCCGAAAGGTTAGCGACTTTACGAAGATAAACAGTGCGGTCTTTCTCAAGAACACTATCTAATGATAGGTGCTGTTGTTCAAGAAACTGTTCCATCGCTTCATCACACTGGATCTTGGCCATTGGTGAGGTGGGTGTATCCCAGCGTCCAGGTTTTCGGTTTTCTTTGCGAATTAACTCGTCTATAGTGGAGTATCCATCACCGACTACCCATGCAGGACGGCGTTCAGTAGCAGCAACAAATCTACCATTGACGCATAGTAAGCGAAAATCTGCCCCAGTGATGCTTTTCTCAACAATAATTCGCGTTGACTCATTTTCTGGAATCGCATCAAGTGCTCTCTGATAAGCAGACTCCAGCTCATCTGCATCTCGAACTTCTGCTGTTACCCCAATTCCTTTATGACCAACGACAGGCTTAACTGCTACTGGGTAACCAATCTCTCGTGCTACGCCAAAGGCTCCTCTTTCTGTGGTGACAATATCACCTTTGGGGACTGGAAAACCCAAGTTATTTAAAAATGCCTTGCAGTCATCTTTACGAGTGGTGAAGTCAGAATCCACATGGCTATCACGGTCAAAGGTTGTCGCGACACCCCGAACTTGTTTTTTTCCGTAGCCATATTGCATCAGTCCTTCATCCCATAGATAAAAGGTGGGAATACCTTTGTTGTCAGCTGTTCGCAATAGAGCATATACTGTAGGACCACCATACACAGATTGACGGAATCTACTTTGAAGATTTGTCAACTGCTCTTCAAAGGCTAAGTCCTCATCTTGTGTAATGGATTCGAACCAATCCCAAACTAAATAAACTACAGCGCGGGTCGTGCGTTCGTGTAGTGACTGTACACTAATTTTTGCAGAATGATCCTCATGTGGTTGAATGCTCCAACGATCAAGGTGCAAATCCATATCAAGCTTTGCCACTTCCGACACTGTGCGGGCAAATAAATGAGCATAGGATTCGTACGTCTGTTGACTCAGGTGTGGATAGCGATCGCTAATAATTGAGACATAATCCTCTATGGGCAGAGGCTTGGTGTAATTAGTCAGAGTAAAGTTAAAGACTAGCGCTCCTGTCTCCAAATAAGGATTTGGTCCATTGTAATGCTTGAAGTTGAAAATATCGAATGCATCAGTCTTTCTGGCATTTACGCGGACTGCATCAGTGAATTTTTCCTGAACCATTAACTATATACCCCTAGCTAAACACCCTGGAATCGGGACACTTTATATATCTTTACCGAAATTTATGAATTTCTGATTCCCGTATTTTTTGGGGGGCGATCGCTTAAACTCAAGCTCTACAAAGCGTTTCTACTTTAGCCTGAGTATCAAACCTAACGCCTATAACATAGGAATATTAACGTAATTGCTCAAGATTTTCAGCTATCTAAGGATAGAGTCAGTTCTTTGTCGTTTGTTCTTTGTAACTAATGATAATTATTCAAGTTGTGCTTGAGCTTGTCAGTAAGTACGGAAAATAAAGCTAACTCTGTTAAGTAATATAAATCGCCTATTTTTCTACCTTATACCCTATGCCCTATGCCGTATATCCTATGACCTATGCCCAACCTTCACAAATAATCGTTTATTCCCACCTATCGTATCAAATTGTTGACTATTAACTAATTTTCCCAAAGAAAGTTTAAAATAAAAGAAACATGTGGATAACATCTTAAAATATCTTACCTTTGATAAGGTGCAATTAGATACAAAGTTCCTTTATAATTAGCTAATATTGAAATGAAGTTTAAGGAGACAGCCAAGTTATGAATAGCGCAAAAGCTGTTCTCAGAAGCGAAATTCGACATCTTGCTGAGCAAGCTTTTCACCAAAAGCTGATCTCTGGATATGGAGATGGCCCAAACAGCAACGAGTATCAAATTGTATTTCAAGGTAAACCCAGACACTTCCTTCTAGAAGATGCATATTCCTTTTTGAATGAGTTGCTTTGTGAAGGTGCGGTTCACAAAGTATAAAAGAATCGTTTGGTGATTTTTTGCTTTAACTCAAAGAACTAACAGGGCTATAGGTGCTTTCCTGGCAAGTTGATGGGCTACTCTTGCTCTACTTTAGTAGGCGGGAGTTTTTTAATGCCAATGGGTTCTAACTAAAAAAATGTCTACAAACATAATTTATGAACAATTCAGCAACGCCTGAATATTCAATAAGTATGATTCGTTAACAGAGTTAAGCTAGTTTTTCTACTACATTCAGTCATTAATTGTTGTGTTGACATCTGCCAAATGGCGGTTTTGAAATTTTAAATGTCATGTTTTATTAAAATAGGCTAACTTTTCTTGGAGGCCTTATGGCAGAGAGTGAAATTAAACGGCAGTTGGTGATTATTGGAGGCGCAGAAGACAAGGAAGGCGATTGTCAAATTCTGCGAGAGTTTGTTCGACGTGCAGGAGGTACAAAGGCAAGAATTGTGATCATAACAGCGGCGACAGAACTGCCAAGAGAAGTAGGAGATAATTATATTAGAGTGTTTGAGCGCTTAGGTGCTGAAGAGGCTCGGATAATTGATACTGAAACCCGTGAAGACGGGTCTTCATCGACAGCTTTAGAAGCTATTGGCAAAGCCACTGGCATATTTTTCACTGGTGGAGATCAAGCTCGTATTACCGACATCCTCAAAGATACAGAAATTGATAGAGCTATACACAGACGTTATGCTGAAGGTGCAGTGGTTGGAGGTACGAGTGCTGGGGCCGCGGTGATGCCAGATGTAATGATTGTAGAAGGTGATTCTGAGACAAACCCTCGGATAGAAATTGTAGAGATGGGTCCTGGTATGGCTTTTCTTCCAGGGGTTGTCATCGATCAACACTTCTCGCAGCGTGGTCGCTTAGGACGCCTCATTTCAGCTTTGGCGCAGCAACCTGCTGTTTTAGGATTTGGTATTGATGAGAATACCGCAATGGTAGTGACTGATCACCAATTTGAAGTGATTGGAGAAGGCAGCATTACCGTTGTTGATGAATCCGAGGCTATACATAGCAACGTTGACAATATTTTGAAGGATGAGCCTTTAGCAATTTGTGGAGCAAGGCTTCATATTCTACCCCATGGATATAAATTTGATTTACAAAACCGCAAGCCTATTCTAGATGCTCACTTTGTCACAGAGAATCCTGTATTAACAGGTCAAGCAAGTAGTTGATTTTTATGCCATACATCATAAATGTAGTGGGAAATAGCTAGCACTATTTCCCATTTTTTTGGAGTTTGTTATCTTTTCCAAGTAAACTCTAAGAAAAGGAAAACACTATAACTTTCTTTTCTTAATGGCTTGAGCCGGATTACCCGCATAAATAGTCATGGGTTCCAAGGAGCGCCCACTCACTCCTCCTAAACTAAGAACTGCCCCTCTACCAACGGTAACACCAGGACCAATGACTGCCTTGGCCGCAATCCAACTACTTTCTTGAATGTAAATGGGAGCGGTAATCAGTTTAAAATCAGGATGGCTCCAGTCATGATTGCCAGTGCAGAGATACACTCCTTGAGACAGGCATACATGGCTTTCGATGATCACTGGGGCAAGGTTATCGATCCAAGCGTCTTCCCCAATCCATACATAATCACCTACAGTTAATCGCCAAGGAAACTTCACCTGTACTCCAGGTTTAATACGGACATTTTGACCAATTTGTGCTCCAAAAGCCTTGAGTACCCAAACTTTTAAGGCTGACATGGGAAGCCAATAACTTTTGACCAAGGGGAACCCAATGAAGTACCACAAAAGTTGCTTCCAGAAAGGTGCAGCAGGACTATAAGTCCCGAGAGTGTAGTTATCTAAACGCATATGAGCTAGCAATAGAATGTTGTAAGCTGGCTCCTGTACGACCTGTAACAATCCAAAGCATAGCGCGAGCTATATCACGCAGAATATGGAGGGTAGATTCTTTGGGTCGATTTGATGGTACAGAAAGTGGAGTAAAAGCAATACCCTGACTACCAAGGATAAGGGTGGCGATCGCCTTGGCTCTGGGCATGTGAAAATCGGAAGTGATCAGGAACAGATGTTGAATTTTGTGTTTATTAAAATCTGGGATAAGGGTAGTAAAGTTTGTGACAGTATCAACAGCACAGATATTGATATGTAGCCGTTTATCAACGATGTCTGCTGCTTGAAAGACTTTCCGTGTTTTATCGGGTTCCGGAGGAGAAGATACCCAGATTTCCAAAGATGGATACCATCGAGCAATTTCAGCCGTGAAATTTTCCCTAGCAGGATCGCCACCCAAGATAAAAAAAGCTTGTGGTAGGGGGGCTTGGATTCTGGCTACTGTTAAACGTAGGGGAATGATGAGCACTAGGGTGAGAAGAAAACCTGCAATAGCCAAAATCCAATATTTTTTGATTAAGTGAGAAATCTGTTTCACTGAATTAACTTATTCCTCTGCTTATCGACAATGCACCCAACCCCCATTCAGCAACATCCTTTATTTAATTAGGAGCATGCACACCCACATCATCAAAATAGCCTTCCCCATCGCCAAAGCCATACATCACCTGAGGTGTTTTGGAAATAATTTGTTCTACAACGATTCCCTTAGAAGGATCAGGTTGAGGTCTAATAATAGTTCCTATAGCATTACTGTACCATTTCTCTATATCTGTATTATTGTAGACTCTAACCCAGTCAAAGTGTGTGGTGCGATGAGTACCCTTAAAAGGAGATTGTGGATCATCCCACGTGACTTGCTCACCTGCCTTGAGTAAATCGTTAACCTTTGCACAATCAGCCTGTAAATATTTCAGCCCATCAATGAAACACATGTCAATGCGCCTTCCAAGATTATTTGGTTGTGTCGGGTCAAAGTAACGACTTGGTGCTGATACCTTAAAATAAGTACCCGCAGATATCTCAAACAAGGTGGGATAATTGCGGTTAAATCCTGCTTGTCCCCAATTATCTAGATATTGATCGCCATTTTGGTAAAGTCCATGAACAAATCCCGAGGTCCAGTCTTCAAAGTAATTTGCGTAATACTCTGGCGATGAATCTCCTGGTTGCTTGATTCTTTCAAGGAGGTTTTTCAGACATTCCTTGTCGGGGATGGTTCGTCCGCTTTGGTTTGGTAAAGTAGGCGATGTAGTTGGAGTGAAGGTCCCGAGATTCTTATCTCCTCCACATGCACCAGTAAATGCACCAGCTGGACCAAACAAATGCATTCCTCTCCATCGAATTGTAACATCATTCTCACAGCTCACGTAGTAGAACAGTTCATGCATATTATTGGTAAAAGCATCTGCCGAATGGGTTCCCTGATGAAGTTTGGTAAGTATGTGGCAGATAGGACCACTTCCACCGTCGGGTAAATTAACTCGTACATTATTTTTCCACTCAACTTTATGGCCAACATGATCCTCTAAACGGGGATGTGCGGGATCACTTTCCGCCAGCTGCTCGTTCACATATCCAAACGGCAATCCCCATGAACCTAGCTTTGATTCTCCGGGATTTCTGCCGTGCTCATGTCCATAAGTGCATGGTTTATTGGTAGTGGGATCAATATCGGTAGGAGGGTGCCAAGTTGGATACACTTTTCCGTCTGGTCCATAGACCCAGTAAGTATCATGTAACCATTGTGGACATGTATCAAATTGAGTTGGTTGCCATAAACCGTATGCCTGACTCAAGTTTGCATTATTGGGTGGGAGCCTAGAGAGAAATGCAGGGGGAATTGATGCAAATGAGGTTGTAGTTTGTGCTGTAATTGATGTTGGGCGCACTTGCATAACAACAATGAGCAAGATTACAGTCATTGCTAAACGACTTAATAAACGCAGCCTTCGATTCATAGTTGATTAACCCGATATGTGACTTATTGTTTTGTGACAAAGAAAACAACCTGGCTTTTTTCGCATAAACAAGCAAAAACAGTAGTTTCCTTTGACGAGGGATTAAGTTGTCGATTGTATTAAGTATCAGGATTGCCCAACTGAATCATGCTGTAGAGTACAGAAAATTGCAGGAATGACTTTACTGCTTGATTGTCAAAGTCTATTGGTGCAAGCTGTATCCCAGGTGTTTACTTTAGTTTATTGGATTAAATTTACTGCTGTTGCCGTCACAGTAAATTTTTACAGAAATCTGATGCCTCTATTGTCTCTATATATTCTGACAAAGGTTTTTTGTAAATTATGGCTGTATAAACTTGTAATAACTTTTCAGCTGATCGTTCCCAAGTATAGTTTTGAAAAATAAAGTCACGAGCATGATTGCCCATTGCTTTTGCCTGCTGAGGATGATTCAAACACTGGATTAAGGCATCAGTAATAGCATCAACATTGATATCAACAACGTTTGCAGCTTTTGCTATTGCAGCTTCAGGGAAATTGCAACCAGTTGTAATTACACATGGTAACCCGGATGCCATACCTTCTAGGACAGACATACTAAAGCCTTCCGAGTATGAAGGAGCAACATATAAATTAGCTGCAGCCAGAGATGCATATTTCAATTTTCCTGTCAACATTCCTGTAAAAGTAACAGCATCTAAGCAGCCTACTTGTTGAAAATAGCTTTGAACTGTAGGCATGAACCCAATATTATCGGGTCCTGCCACAACTAAATGTGTTTGAGGAAATTTGTCATAAACCTTGGCAAATGCAGGAGCCAGTAAGTCTAGACCTTTTTTAGGATCAATCCGACCAAGAAAGAGAATCAGAGTATTATTACGTGTAGCAGGAAATTTTTGATAGAAGATTTCTGGTTCGGGTAGAGTTTCAAATTCTTGACGTCGAATTCCATTAGGAATAGTAACAAGATGCTCTAATCCTAAAGATTTGACATTATGTGCTTCTACATTTGCGATGACCTGGACTATACTAGCTTTTTGGAGGGCTGGCTGCTCAATTAGATTGTAGTAAAATCGTTTTTTCCAAGCTTTATATGATAAAGCCCAAGGTTCTAACATTCCATGAGGCGTTACTATATAAGGAATATGGTGTAGTTGGCATAGCCAGTGAACAAATGAAACAATTGGTGCAAAAAGAGTATTGGTATGGACTATATCGTAATTAGTAATATTTTGAATTAACCAAGTCATGAGAGGCAGGCTAACAACAAAATCTTGACGATGCCAACATGGGAAATATCTGATCCTGTAATCTTTTTTATCTATCCATTTGTTGAGTGGTACTGCAATTTTATCTGAGTTATTTGCATTTGTTGTAATTAAATCTAAATGAATACCAAAATTACCAATTGCTGATGCCAGTTCTTCTACTGCTTTGGGAATTCCGCCATAATTGGAACCGATATAAGGTGTGAAAAACAAAACTTGCATTGGGATATTACCTACAATATATTTAAACTTTGCGGTTCTTCGGCTAATTTTATGGAGTATTAATAGTAAAATGCCAGTTTAATAAACTGCGTAATCTAAAATTGCTAAAATTACGAAACCCATATCCAAGCCTTTTAATTAACTTGAGTTTATTATTAA
>Ga0209062_1001949_pt1 | contig 30835 bp, 26 predicted proteins | sample Coa_R2_2_FD_187158 | JGI IMG/M metagenome (GOLD analysis project Ga0209062, IMG submission 187158) | Surface soil microbial communities from Centralia Pennsylvania, which are recovering from an underground coalmine fire - Coalmine... | ecosystem: Environmental > Terrestrial > Soil > Unclassified... | reverse complement strand
CGCCAGCCTTTCGATGTCCTCCGCTTTTTTGATCGCCTTCACCGAGACAATGTACTTGTCGCCATTCTCCAGATCCTGCTTCAAATCCTCGGCGAGCTTGGCCATCTCGGCCGCGTCCTCCAGGTTTTTCTTGTAGTCGTCCTTGACGATCATCTCCCGCTGCGTTTTTCCGTTCGGCAGAGTTTTATCCAGCCCCGAATCCGGATCGTCCGGCTTGGGCGGGCGCGTCACCGGCTGCGCGAAACACCCGCAAAGCAAAGCAAGCGTCAAAATCAGGCGTTTCATCACTACAATTCTACAGATCCGAGCGCGAAAGTCCGCCCCGGCGCCGCGAGCAGCCATGGCGTCAATTTTCGACTTTTCGACTAGCGGCGTCGTAAAGTAGAAAGTTAACCCCAACGCATGGTCAACGTAGGCATCATCGGATTAGGCAATGTCGGCGCGGGGACGGTGCGGATTCTCACGGAAAATGCCGGACAGATCGCATTGAAGCTCGGCTTTCCGCTCCGCATCGCCGCCGTTTGCAGCCGCAATCTCGAAAATAAGCCCGCTCCCGATGGCGCTCTCAGAACCACAAACTGGCGCGAGGTGGTGGACCACCCCGGCGTCGACATCGTCGCCGAGCTCATCGGCGGAACCACCACCGCGGCCGAGATTATTCATGCCGCCATCAGCCGCAAAAAATCCGTGGTAACCGCCAACAAGGAACTGATGGCCCGCTGCGGAGCCGATCTGTGGGATCGCGCCATCGCGGCCGGCATCAATCTGGCCATGGAGGCCAGCGTCGCCGGCGGCATCCCCATTCACGCCGTTCTGCGCGAAGGCATCTCCGGGGACCGGCTCCATACCCTTTACGGCATTCTCAACGGCACCTGCAACTTCATCCTCACCGAAATCGAGCGAACTCGCGCCGGCTTCGCGGACGTGCTTGCCGAAGCGCAGCGCGCCGGTTACGCCGAAGCCGATCCTGCCGCCGACGTCGAAGGCTACGACTCGCGCTCCAAGCTCGCTATTCTTTCGGCGCTCGCCTTCGGGGAACGAATCCTGCCCGAGGACATCTATACCGAAGGCATTCGCCGCATTACGCCCGTCGATTTCGATTACGCGCACCAGCTCCATCACACCATCCGGCTGATTTGCGCGGCCCGCCAGACGCCCCAGGGCCTGATTCTGTCCGTGCGCCCGTCGCTCATTCCGCAGACCACGATTCTGGCCGGCGTGCGCGGCGCCTACAACGCCGTCTGGGTCCGCGGCGAATATGGAGCCGATACCTTTTACTACGGCCGCGGCGCGGGCTCCCACCCGACCGGCGTCGCCGTAGTGAGCGACCTGATGCGCGTCGCGCGCGAGATCCGCAGCGGCAGCCCGGAACGCGTTTCGCCCTTCGCCCATGCCCGCTTGGGCGAGTATCTGCCGATCCCCATCACCTTTCATCGCAGCGCCTACTTCCTGCGCTTTCGCGTCGAGGATCGCCCGGGCATTATCGCGCAGCTCGCCTCCGCGCTCGCCGCCGAAAACATTTCTATCGATTCTGTTTTGCAGCTTCCGCAAGCCAACTGGCGCGACCTGCCCTTCGTCATCACCGTGGAGCCCACCACGGAAGCCTCCATCCGCGCCGCGATCGCGCGCATGGCGGAGCTGAAATTTCTGATCGAGCCGCCCCTGGCGATGCCCATGGAGCAATCCTTATGAAACCAATCCTTACTCTGCTGCTCGCCGCTTTCACCGCCTGGCCGCAGGTGGCCACCGAGGTGAACAAACCTTACGCCACAAAAGACGGCCGCGACAAAATCGCAAACACGCTCGATAACCCCGGCCGCGATAAATCGCAAAAGCCGGAAGAGATCGTCGCGCTTATGCAGATCAAACCGGGGATGACCGTCGCCGATATCGGAACCGGCACCGGCTACATGCTTCCCTATCTAAGCCGCGCCGTCGGGCCGAACGGCCGCGTCTATGGCGAGGACATCGCGCCGGATTTCCTCGATCGCGCGCGCGCCCGCGTCGCCGAGGACAAGCTCGCCAACACGCGGCTGATCCTCGGTACCACCACCGATCCAAAGCTTCCGCCGCGCTCATTGGACATTGCGCTGCTCCTGGACGTCTATCACCACTTCGATTATCCGGACAAGATGCTCGCCAACATCGGCAGCGCTCTCAAGCCGGGAGGCCGTCTGGTCATCGTCGATTTCTATAAGAAAGACCGCCCCGATCACATCCGGCTCGAGCGCGACGATGTCGCCAAGGAAGTCGAGTCCAACGGCTATCGACTCATCTCCACCACGGAGCACACCGGCAACAATCAATACCTGCTCACCTTCGAAAAGCGATGACTCTTCTCGAGGAACTGGAGCAGCGCGGCGCGCTCGACGATGTCACCAACCGCGCCGCGCTCGAGCGGCTGCTCGCCACGCCCGGCCAGCCCATCTACATCGGATTCGATCCCACCGCCGATAGTCTCCACGCCGGCAGCCTGGTTCCCGCATTGATGCTCTCCCGTTTCCAGCGCGCCGGCCACCGGCCCATCGTCCTCGTCGGCGGATCCACGGGAATGATCGGCGATCCCAGCGGCCGCGCCTCGGAGCGTCCGCTCATGACGCCGGACATGGTCCGCGCCAACGTGGAAGCGATCCGTGCCCAGCTCGCTCGCTTCGTCACCTTCGATGGAAGCAACCCCGCGATCCTCGTCAATAACTACGATTGGACCGGTCCGGTCAGCTATCTCGATTTTCTCCGCGACGTCGGCAAATATTTCACCGTCAATTACATGCTCGCCAAGGAGTCCGTCCGGCGCCGCCTCGAAGATCGCGAGCACGGCATCTCTTACGCCGAATTCAGTTACATGCTCTTGCAGGCTTATGATTTCCTCGTTCTCCATGATCAACACGGCTGCAAAATCCAGGGCGGCGGCAGCGATCAGTGGGGAAATATCACTGCTGGCATCGAGCTGATCCGCCGGATTCGCGGCCAGGAAGCCTTCGGCATCACTTTCCCGCTGCTCACCACCGCCTCCGGCGAAAAATTCGGCAAAAGCGCCGGAAATGCCATCTGGCTCGATCCGGCGAAAACCAGTCCCTATCGCTTTTATCAGTATTGGATCAACACCGACGACCGCGATGTTGCCCGCTTCCTGAAGCTTTTCACCTTCTTGAGCCTGGAGGAAATCGCCGAGCTCTGCGCCGCGCCTGCCGAGCAGCGCGTCCCGCAAAAACGTCTCGCCGCCGAAGTCACGCGATTGGTTCACGGCGACGAAGCCCTCGCGCAAGCGCGCAAGGCGTCGGATGTTCTGTTCGGCGGCGAAGTCTCCGGCCTGACCGATCACCAGTTATCCGAGATCTTCGCCGACGTCCCGTCTTTCTCCGTCGATCTCTCCTCTCCGCTCAAGCTTACCGATGCCATGGTGCGCGCCGGCGCCGCGAAATCCAAGGGCGAAGCCGCGCGCCTCATCGCCGGCGGCGGAGTCTATCTGAACAACCGCCGCGCCCAAACCGACGCGCAAATCCGCCGCGAGGACTTAGCTTCCGAATCGATGTTCGTCTTGAGAGTCGGTAAGAAGAATTACTATCTCGGACGAGTCAATACCTGAAAAAATCGACTGGCTTAAAGGCCACGAACTCCCACTTCTTGCCCTTCTTCTCAATCCTGCATTGAATCAGCTCTCGACGCTGCGGCTGATCGGTAAACTCAAGCGTCCAATCGAGCTCCATCACTCGTTTCTTCTCATCGCCTGAATCACTCGCAATCTCGATCGCCGATCCTACCCCGCCGCGCGCAACTAACTCCTTCACCTCCGAACTGATCTCCGCATACCCCGGCATCGCCCGGTCAAAATGCTGCAAAAACGCCCCCGCATCGCATGCATCCGGACCCTCCGGGCACGGATTCGCCAAATCGCCGGCGAGTTCATGCAGAAACTGCATCACATCCGGAGGCGTCTCATACTGCGCCATCGCCGCCAGGCCAGCGAGCAGAAAAATCCAAATCATGTCCGGTAACTCGCGTTAATGCGGATATAGTCTTCCGTGAAATCGCAGGTCCAGAATCGCGTCCGCCCGCGCCCGCGCCCGCGAATCGAAAAACGGATCAGACACTCCGGCGCGTCAAGTTTCCCCTTCAACTCACTTTCGGGAAAATCCGCCGCCACGCCCTCCCGGCACACCGCGCACCCTTGCAGCTCGATATCGACACGTCCCGGATCGAACGGCACGCCCGCCATTCCCGCCGCGGATAAGATTCGCCCCCAGTTCGGATCCGATCCCGCGATCGCCGTCTTCACCAGCGGCGAATTCGCGATCGCGCGTGCAATCTTCTCCGCCGCCGCGTCGCTCGCCGCGCCTCCCACCTCGATCGTGATGAGTTTCCGCGCGCCTTCGCCATCGCGCACAATCTGCGTCGCCAGCGATTCCAGCACCTCGCCCAGCGCCGCTTCGAATTCTTTCGCCTGCGGCCTCGCTCCCGATGCTCCATTCGCCACCACCGCGACCATGTCATTCGTGGAAGTGTCTCCATCAACGGAGATGCGATTGTAACTCCGCTCGATGCCGCGGTGCAGCATCGCGCGCAGCGCCGCCGGCGTAAACGACGCATCGGTCACTAAAAATCCCAGCGTCGTCGCCATCCGCGGATGAATCATGCCGCTTCCCTTGGTCATCCCCGCGATCCGCGCGCCTTTTACCTCCGCGAACGCAGTCTTCGGCTTCGTATCCGTCGTAAGAATTGCCGCCGCGGCGTCCTCAAACCGCGCCTCATCTAAACCCTCCACCAGCTTCGGAACGCAATCGACGATCAATCGCGCATCAAGCTCCACGCCGATCACGCCCGTCGATGCCGGCAGGATCTCCTCCGCCGCCGCTCCCAGCTCGCGCGCCGCCGCCGCGATGCACTCCCGCGCAACGCGCTCGCCCGTTCGCGTCGCGCAGTTTGCATTTCCCGCGTTGATCAGCAGCGCTCGCACCTTCCCGCGCGATCGGCGAAGATTCTCCCGCGCCACGATCACCGGCGCGGCCACCACCCGATTCCGCGTAAATACGGCAGCGCCCCACGCCGTCAGATCCGAAGCGATCAGCGCGACATCGTCCTTCGCCGACTTCCGCACTCCCGCGTAAAGCGAGCTGTAGCGGTAGCCTCGCGGCAAATTCACGCCAGCACCTCGCCGGCCTGGATCGCCGTTCCGTTCAAAAACGACGCCGCGAGCATTCTCTTCTTCCCTTCCAACTGAATTTCGATCAGCTCCAGCGCTTTCTCGCCGCATCCGGCAAACAGATGCCGGCCCTCCGCGCGTATCTCACCCGGCGCGATCTCCAAATCCACAACCCTCGATTTCCAGATATGAAATCTCTTCCCCCGAAAGAAGCCGTAGCATCCCGGCCACGGCTGGAACCCCCTCACCCGATTCGCGATCTCAGCCGCCGGACGCCTCCAGTCGATCCGTCCATCTTCGCGCTTCAGAATCGGAGCGTAACTCGCCTGTGAGTCATCCTGCGGCCGTGGAGTTATCTCATCAAGTCTCCGGAAAGTCTCAACGAGTAACTCCGCGCCCGCGACCGCAAGTCTCTCGCCTAACTCCACTGCGGTCTCCTCATCGCCGATCGAAGTCTCCCATGTGAGTAAGATATCGCCGGTATCTAACCCCTCATCAATACGCATCGTAGTTACCCCGGTCCTGGTTTCGCCGCGCGCGATCGCCCACTGAATCGGCGCCGCGCCGCGATACTTCGGCAGCAGCGAGGCATGAACATTGATAATTCCTCGCGGCGGAATCTCCAGAATCGTCCGCGGCAGGATTTGCCCATATCCCACCACCGCCATCGCCTCGGGAGCCATCTCTCGAAGCTGCGCAACCACGTCCGGCCGCCGGATCCGTTCCGGCTGCTCCAGGCGCAATCCCAACCGCAGCGCCGCCGCCTTCACCGGCGAAATCGCCAGATCCCCGCCGCGGCCCTTCGGCCGATCCGGCTGCGTATACACCGCGATCACTTCATGTTCCGAATTCACGCGCTCCAGCGACGGCGCCGCGAACTCCGGCGTGCCCATGAAAACGAGTCTCAAAGTCGAAATCCCGCGTCTCTCATCCCCACTCGCCGTTCTTTTGCAGCTTGCGGATCTTCCTTCGAATCAAATCCCGTTTCAGCGGGCTCACGTAGCTGATATACAGAGTCCCGTTCAAATGGTCCGTCTCATGCTGAAACGCCCGCGCCAGCAGATCCTCGCCGGTCATCTCGAATTCGGCGCCCTTTGCGTCCCGCGCCCGCACCGTCACCCGATTCGCCCGCGTCACCGGCTCGCGAAACGTCGGAAGACTCAGGCACCCTTCTTCCCCCGTCTGTGATCCGTCCCGCGCCACAATCCGCGGATTGATCAGCACGATCTTTTGCGCCGGATCCTCCCCCGTCGAAATATCGATCACCGCCACCCGCTTGCCGATGCCGATCTGCGGAGCCGCTAGCCCCACTCCGCGCGCCGCGTACATCGACTCGAACATGTCCTCGATCAGCTTGTGCAGCTCCGGCGTATCGAACTCCGTAATCGGCTGCGCGCTTTGCTCCAGTACCGGTTGGCCGTACTTCACAATCGGATAAATCATCAGAAATTCTTCACCTGTTCCTGATATCCATCAAAATTCCTTTTCATTTCGACCAGGGAATCGCCGCCCAGCTTCTCGATCAGCGCTTGCGCGATCACCAGCGCCACCATCGCCTCGCCGATCACCCCCGCCGCCGGAACCACGCAAACGTCGCTCCGCTCGTAAGCCGCCAGCGCCGGCTCGCGCGTCGCCAGGTCCACGCTTTCAAGCGGCCTTCTCAGCGTCGAAATCGGTTTCAGCATCCCCCGCACCACCACGTCCTCGCCGTTCGTCATCCCTCCTTCGATGCCGCCCGCGCGATTTGCGCCGCGCCGGAACCGCCGCCCCTCCCGATCGTAATGAATCGTGTCCTGCACCTTGGACCCGAACGACGCCGCCCCTTCCGCCGCCGCGCCGATCTCCACGCCTTTCACCGCTTGAATGGAAACGATCGCCTGCGCCAGCCGCCCGTCCAATCGCAGATCCCACGCCACGTGCGATCCTAAACCCGGCACAACGCCGTGCGCGATCACCTCGAACACCCCGCCCACCGTATCGCCCGTCCGATAGGCTTCATCCACCACCGCCTTCATGCGCTGCTCGGCTTCGGCGTCCACGCAGTTCAGCAGCACTTGCTCGCGCCGGCTCAACGCCATTAATTCCTCAAACGATGCCGCCCGCTCCAGCCGAGCTTCCCCCACCGCAACCACATGGCTCAGCACTTCGATCCCGAACTCGCGCAGGAACTGTTTCGCGATCGCCCCCAGCGCCACGCGAGCCGTCGTCTCCCGCGCGCTGGCGCGTTCCAACACGTACCGCGCCTCCGCAAAATTGTATTTAATCGATCCCGCCAGGTCCGCGTGCCCCGGCCTCGGACGCCTCACCGGTTTGCGCTTGTCCTCCGTTGCTTCAACCTCTTCCACCGGCAGCGCTTCCGTCCAGTTTTTCCAATCTTTGTTTTCAAGAAGAATTGCGATCGGCGACCCGATCGTCTTGGAGTGCCGCACGCCGCTCACAATCCGCGCGCGATCTGTTTCAATCTTCATCCGCCCGCCGCGGCCGTAGCCTTGCTGTCTGCGCCACAGCTCGCGATCGATCGCTTCCACCGAAATCGGAACGCCCGCGGGCAACCCCACCAGCGTCGCCACCAGGCACTCCCCATGTGACTCCCCCGCCGTTTCGAAACGCAACATGCGAAAGAATATGGTAACAAGCGCCGCAAAAAACAAAAGAGCCGCAAACGTTCGCGGCTCTTTTCCACTGTTCGAAACGGAGGGACGTGTTTAGCTGGCGTGAAACTCCGAACCCAGCTTCGAGAAAATCGTGCTCACCGTGGGCATCAACGCGGGCGGCAGAAATCCGGCGACCACCACCGCAATCGCCGCCGCCATCAGCGCGTATTCGATAATGTCCTGCCCGTAGGCATTCGCCCACAATGTGCGGAGCGCGATCCGGAACCTTCTGGCCATGGTCGTCACCTCGTGTGTTCTCTCTTGTAACTATCTTCAGCCAACCGCGCGTTTCTTACAAGAACAAATTGACCGTAGTCAGTACTATCGGAATCTCCTAGCTTGCTTCCTAAACGAATCCTCTCGCCCCGCTCGGGTTTTTCCCTTACGGATTCGACTGCGCCGGATACCGGATCACCGTGAAATTCGTCAGCGAAATGGTATCGGTCGTCGCCGCCGCCAGGTCCGCCTGGAAAGAAATCGTCAAATTTTGACCAATCGCCGCCGATGCGTTGCCCGATGAAGCAGTGAAACTCAGATTATTCCCCCAACTTTCCGCATCCCAGCTCTGCGCGCCCGCGTTAATCCCAATCATGATCCGGCCGGCAAACGCCGTTTCCGCCGCCCCCGCCGTGCGCGAAACAAGGTTCGTCCCCGCCCACAGGATCGCTCCCGTAAATCCCGCCGACGTCCCCGTGTGCGAATAGCGATATTCAACCTCGATCCGGTCGCCCGCGCCCAGCAGCCCCGCCGGAATCGTGCAACTCCCCAGTTGCACCAGCGACGCCGCCGACGTCCCCGATCCAGCCGAGCTGCAAACCACCTGCGCCGCCGTCAGCGTCCCTAGCGGATTCGACGGATTGGCGTAACGATAGCTCGCCGTCATCACGTCGCCGCTCTGCGGAATCGAGCTCGCCAAAAACGTCACTGTGTTTCCGTTGATCGTGTAATCGATGCCTTGTTTCATGAGCAGCCCGTTCACGTACAACAGCAGACTCGCCGCCGGCGAAGGCGCGAACGCCAGCGTGAAAATCGTATTCGCGCCGTTCACCGCGCCCGCCGGCGTCTCTTCATCGGAAAACGACGGAAACACCCCGCTGCCGCCCGCCCCGCACGGACCCGAGCTGCCGTCCACCCGTACGCAGTCCGTCAAATTTCCCGCCGCTCCATCGATCTGCCCGGAGCTGTCGATCACCGCCGCGCGTCCCGGCGTGAACGACACGCCCGCCTGCGGCCGGATCGCCAGTTGATTCTGTAATCCGTTTACGTCGGAAATGTTGATCTGCGTCGTCACCGGCGGCGGACCCACCACGCTTCCCTGCGACACCAGCACGCTGCGCACCGTCAGCGGTACGGCGCTCGGCGGCACCGCCCAGATCTGCGTGAACTGATTAATCCCATTGCTGTTGAACGTCACGTTGTACTGCGCCCCCGCCGACGCCGTCGTCGTCGGAACCAACTGCACGTTCAGCACGCCGTTCACGATCGGAACCGTCAGGTTCGCCGTCGCGATGTTCGAAGCGTCGCCCGCTTGAAACGCTTCGTAGTTGATATACAGCGTTCCGTTGAACCGCGTTCCGTCGGCGCGGTACAAAATATCCTGGATGGTGGTCAGCGCCGGCTGACCCCATGCGGTCACCAATGGGATCGACGCCACCGCCGCCACCCGTATCGCCGCCGCCGCGCGTCTCAAACTGAACATTCGCTTGTCGCCTCCTTGAAGCGACTTCAGTCTAAAGCGCCAATTCGCTCCCGCCCGCCCCTCTGAATCTTCAAGTGACTCAAAGATCTGGCCAAACACCGCCGGTTCCGCTCTGAAACAGATGAATCCGGAGTTGAATCCCAAACTCTTCGAACCCCTACAACACCCGCACCGCCCGCTCCACCTCTCGCGCCATCCCGGCGAAATCTTCTCCCTCCAGCCGCATCGGCCGCCCGAATTTCACCTCCACCCTGCCAAAACTCGGCCACTTCGCACTTCGATGCAGCACTTTATCCAGTCCCACGATCCGCACCGGCGCCACCGGGATCCCTAAATGCGCCGCAATCATCCCCACTCCGGGCTGAAACGGCAGAATTTCACCCGTCGACGTGCGATCCCCCTCCGGAAAAATTAAAATCGACCATCCTTGCTCTACCAGCTCGCCCATATAGCGAATCGCTTCTCCCGCGCCCGCCTGCCGCTGCGGCAGCGGAAACGCGTTGAACACAAACGTCGCCAGCCAGTAATTCAAGCTGTTGGTCAGATACTCGCGCCGCGAATGCCGCTCCGGAAAAAAGTGCGCGTCGAAAAACTCTTTCGACATCGCCGTCGCCAGCCGATATCGCAGCCGCGGCGGCAGGCTCGCCAGAATCGCCGGAACGTCGAAGTGGCTCTGATGATTCGACGCGAAAATCACCGGCCCCTTCAATTCCGCCAGATTTTCGCGCCCCGAAACGCGCAAATGCGCCCAAATCCTCATCAGCGGCAGCAAAAAATACGGCAGCGCCAAACGCCTCGCCGCGCGCGCCGCGGCTGATCGGCTATACCTCGGAAATTTCATCTCCGGATGCGGCGCAACCGGCGCCGGATGCGCTAGATCCGCCACCCGGCTCGCCGCCGAAAACGCGCGCTCGTCGATTTCCGTCGATAATTTTTGCTCCAGCTCCATCATCAACTGCACCCGGTCAAGAGAAGACAAGCCGAGCTCATCTAGCGTCGTTTCGCGCGTAATTTTGCGTCCCGGAGCGTATTTTTGCAGCAATTTTGTGATCTCGTCGCCGTCTTCGGCCGCCGCCGCGCCCGTCGCGATCGCCCGCGCGATTTCACCCCGCCGCAGCTTGCCGGTCGACTGCGTCCGCGGCAATTCGCCGTGCGGCCAGATCGAAACGGCGCGAATTTTCTGATGATCCTCCAGCTTTGCGTTCACCTCGCGCACGATCTTCTCCGCGTCGGCGCTCTCCTCAAGCGCCAGCACCGCGTGCACCCGGTCCGTTCCGATCACCGCCGATTCGCGCACCCCCGGTTCCGCGTTCAAAACTTTTTCGACGTCCTCGGGAAAAACCTTCAATCCCTCCGGCGTGACGATCTGTTCCTTCTTCCGGCCGCGAATCCGCAGGTGCCCCTCGGCGTCCAACTCGCCGATATCTCCGGTGTGAAACCATCCGTCCTCGAACGCGGCCGCCGTCGCTTCGGGCGACCGGAAATATCCCGCCGTCACATTGGCCCCGCGCACCAGCACTTCACCGTCTTCGGCGATCTTCACATCCACGCCGCGCAGCGGCTTGCCCACCGTTCCTCCGCGCACGTGAAACGGATGGCTCAGCGTCACGATCGGAGCGGTTTCCGTCAGGCCGTAGCCCTGCACGACCACATAGCCGAGCTTCCGCCAAAAATTCTCAATCTCCGGCGGAAGCGGCGCGCCGCCCGAAATCAATGCCCAGAATTTCCATCCGAAGTAGCGATGCACGCGGCGGAATCGCCACCACCGCATCGGCCATTTCCCGCGATCCAGGCGCGGACTGTGTACCTCCGGGAAACGAATCGCCACGAGATCGCGCAGCAGCTCCAACATTTTCGGCACCGCGACGATCGCCGAAATTTTCCGCGATTTCACCTGCCTCGCGATCTCCTGCGCGCTGGTCCCGCTGATGAACACGACTGAGGCCGGGACCAGCGGCGGCAAAAACATGGCCAGGGACTGGCCGAACAGGTGGCTCAGCGGCAGCAGATTCAGCAGCCGCAGCGGCAAAAACGGCTTGGCGTATTTCTGATATTTCGCGATCTCGCCCGCCACCGGCTCCAGGTTCGCCAGCAGATTGCGATGGGTGATCACCACGCCCTTGGGCTCGGCGGTGGTTCCCGAAGTGAAAACGATTTCGGCGATGTCGTTTTCATCAAGCGCCGGCGTTTCGAGCGGCGCCGCGCGCTCTTGCGATTCTATTTCCGCGATCCGCCACACCGGCGCGGTGCTTTCCGGGGCCGCCACGCGCTCGCCGATCAGGATCACGCGCGCCAGGGATTGATTTTCGATCCGCCGGCACAGCGCCGCCGACGATTGCGGATCCACCGGCGCCACCACCACGCCTTCGAGCAGACACGCCCACAGCGCCGCCACCCATCCGGGGCGGCTCTCGCTCCAGATCAGCGCCACGTCGCCTTTGCGAATCCCCGCGCCGCGCAGCCGTTCGCGCACGGCGTTCGCCATCGCGGCCACCTGACGATAGCGATACGTACGGCCGCGATAACCGTCGTCGTAAATCAAAAATTCCGCGTCCAGTTTCGCCGCGCGATTCAGATATTCCGTAAGTTTGCTTTGCGTAGCGCCCTCTATTATTGAAACTCGCACACTTCGCCCGGTTTTTTCCGGCAACGATGCCCCTTCCGCCGTCATCCAATGCGGGGAGGCTTCTCTGGCGGAAACCGCGCGCGTATCGCTTCAGGATTGGTGTCCCACCTGCAACCCGTGGCTGATTGCCGTGGCGGTCATGCTGCCGACCTTCATGGAGGTGCTCGATACCTCGGTCGCCACCGTCGCCCTGCCGCATATCGCCGGCAGCCTCGCCGCCACCACCGACGAAGCCACCTGGGTGCTGACCAGCTATCTGGTCTCCAACGCCGTCATTCTCCCGGCGAGCAGTTGGTTCGCTCTGCGCTTCGGACGCAGAAATTTTCTGATCGCCTGCATCGTTGTTTTTACGCTGGCCTCGTTTTTGTGCGGCGCCGCGACCAATCTGGGAATGATTCTTTTCGCGCGCACTATTCAAGGCGCCGGCGGCGGAGCTTTGCAGCCGCTTTCGCAGGCCATCCTGCTTGAAAGCTTTCCGCCCGAAAAGCGCGGCTCGGCCATGGCCGCTTTTGGACTCGGCGTCGTGGTCGCGCCCGTCCTCGGCCCCACGCTCGGCGGCTATCTCACCGATCAATATTCCTGGCGCTGGGTTTTTTACATCAACATTCCCGTCGGCATTCTCGCGGTGATGATGATTTTGCGATTCGTCGAAGACCCGCCTTACATCACATCCGCGCGCCCGGGACGAATCGACGGCATCGGCCTGGGATTGCTCGCCGTCTGGATCGGCGCGCTGCAATACATGCTCGATAAAGGGCAGGAAGAGGACTGGTTCGGCTCCCTCACCATTCGCTGGGCCGCCTTGGCCGCCGCGGCCGGCCTGGTCCTGTTCCTGATTCGCGAATTCACGGCGCGCCATCCCATCACGGATCTTCGCGTCTTCAGCGATCGCAACTTCGCGCTGGGCTGTCTGTTGATCGCGCTGTTTGGCGGCGTGATCTACGGCATCATCACCATTCTGCCGCTGTTTTATCAGACGCAGATGAATTACACCGCCTGGGCGGCGGGCATCGCCGTCAGCCCGCGCGGCATCGGGGCGATCGTCGTCATGCCCATCGTCGGCGCTCTGCTGGGCCGCCTGGACGCCCGCTGGATCATGACCAGCGGATTTGTCCTGTTCGCCATCTGCGCGCTGTGGATGAGCGATCTCACGCTGCAAATTTCGCAGTGGTCGCTGGTCTGGCCGATCATCCTTAGCGGCTCCGCCGCAGGAATGGTGTTCGTCCCCACCTCGACCGTCGCCGTCGGCACGTTGAGCAACGAAAAAATCGGCAATGCCACCGGTCTGTTCAATTTATTACGAAACGTCGGCGGCAGCATCGGAATTTCGATGGTGGAAACAATGATCGCCCGCCGCCAGCAGGTTTATCGCGCCGAACTGCTGCGCAATCTCAGCCCGCGCCAGCCCTTCGAGCATTCCTACAACGCGCTTCGCAGCCTGCTCCTGCCCCACGCCGGACCACATCAGGCGATGCTGCGCGCCTACGCCATGTTGAACAACAGCCTCAATCAGCAGGCCACCATCTACGCCTACGTCTATGATCTTCGCTATATGGCCGTCATCTGCGTCGTTTGTATCCCGATCGTGTTTCTGCTGAAAAAAACCAGAGCGAAGCCAGGCGCGGCCGCGGCGCACTGATGCGCGCCGCCGCGCTCATGTAAAATTGGGTATCTCTTATGACTGAGCAGCAAAGAATGGCGCGCCCGCTTTCCCAGGCCGATCCCGAAATCGCGCAGCTGATTCACAAGGAAACCGAGCGCCAGAATTCCCGCCTGGAATTGATCGCCAGCGAAAACTTCACTTCCGAGGCGGTGCTTGAAGCCGCCGGCAGCGTCTTCACCAATAAATACGCGGAGGGCTATCCCGGCCGGCGCTATTACGGCGGCTGCGAATGGACCGATCAGGTGGAAAATCTGGCGCGCGAGCGGGCCAAGAAACTTTTCCACGCCGAATACGCCAACGTGCAGCCCCATTCCGGATCGCAGGCCAATCAGGCCGCCTATGCGAGCGTGCTCAACCCCGGCGACACCGTGCTTGGCATGAATCTTTCCCACGGCGGCCACCTGACGCACGGCCACCATCTGAATTTTTCCGGAAAGACATACAAAATTATTCCCTATGGCGTTCGCCGCGACGATGAGCGGATCGATTACGACGAGCTGGCGCGCCTGGCCGACGAGTACAAACCGAAAATGATCATCGCCGGCGGCAGCGCCTACCCGCGCATCATCGATTTTCGCCGCTTTCGCGAAATCGCCGATTCGGTGGGCGCGATCTTCCTGGTCGATATGGCGCATTTTTCGGGACTGGTGGCGGGCGGCGTCCATCCGAATCCCTGCGAGTGGGCCGATATCGTCACCTCCACCACGCACAAAACACTGCGCGGGCCGCGCAGCGGAATGATTCTGGCGAAGGAAAAATTCGGCGCGGCCATCGATAAAACCGTATTTCCCGGAATGCAAGGCGGGCCGCTGGTGCACATCATCGCCGCCAAAGCGGTCTGCTTCCGCGAGGCGGCGGCCCCGGAGTTCGCGGCCTATTCCCGGCAGGTGGTGGCGAACGCGAAGGCGCTGGCCGCCGGGCTTCAGGAATGCGGATGCCGCGTCGTTTCCGGCGGCACCGATACGCACCTGATGCTGGTGGATGTGTTTGCCAAAGGCGTGCGTGGCAAGGAAGCCGAAGCGGCGCTCGATCGGGCCTATATCACGGCGAACAAGAATACGATTCCCTTCGACGCCAATCCGCCGCTCAACCCGAGCGGGATGCGCTTCGGAACTCCGGCGGTCACCACGCGCGGATTCGGCGAGGCGGAGATGCGGGAAGTGGCGCGGCTGATCGCGCGCGTGCTCGAAAACATTTCCAATGAAGGCGTTCTCGAGGAGGTGCGGCGCGCCGTCGGCGTGCTTACCGGGCGCTTCCCGCTCTACGCCTGGAAGCTCGCCTCCGCGGCGGCGCGATAAGCAACGCAGGCGGTCATCGATGTTTCATATTGTCATCGACGTCCGCCGCATCCGCGATTTCGGCATCGGCACTTACATCAGGAATCTGGTGCGCGCGCTGTCGCGGCTCGATTCGGAAAATCGCTACACGCTGGTGGCGCGGCCCGGAGAAACGGCGGAGCTGACCGGGCTCGGCGAAAATTTCAACGTTGCCGTTTATGCGCGCCCGGAAACCGACCTGGTTCATCACTTCACGTTTCCGCAATTTTTGCGCAAATTTCGCGCGAATCTCTACCATATTCCGCTGAATTCCGTTGCCTGGTGGATGCCCCGGCCCTACGTCGTCACCATTCACGACATGAGCACGCTGCTGTTTCCGCCGCGCCGCGATTTCCGCCACACCCTGCGCGAGGAGCGCTATCGCCGCGGCGCGCTGCGCGCCAGCCGCATCATCACCGTTTCGCAATCCACGCAGCGCGACATCGAAACCGTGCTGCACGTGCCGCGCCGCCGCATCCGCACCATTTACAGCGCGCCCGATCCGGCGTTTACCGCGCATCCCAACGGCGGCGACGGACCGACGCTTGAGCGCTACTCCATCACTTATCCGTTCATCCTCTACGCCGGAACGATCCAGCCTCAGAAAAACGTGCCGCGGCTGATCGAGGCGTTCGCGGTGCTGCGCGCCGACTTCGAGCAGCATCCCCAATATCGCGACCTGCATTTAATCATAATCGGCGATGAAATTTCGAAAAATCCCGCCGTGCGCCGCGCCGTGGCCCAGGCACGAATGGAGCCCTATGTGCGCTTTCTGGGATTCGTTCCTCTTGAAACCCTTCGGGTTTTTTATCGCGCCGCGGCGTTATTCGCGTTTCCGTCGCTGTATGAAGGCTTCGGGCTGGCGCCGCTCGAAGCGATGGCGTGCGGCACTCCGGTGGTCGCCTCCGATATCCCTCCGCTGGTGGAGGCGGTCGGGAACGCGGCCGAGCTGGTGAGCCCGGACAACGTTTTCGATATCGCGCGCGGCATCCGGACGGTGCTGCTCGACCCGGCGCGCCGCCGTATTCTCACCGAATCGGGCGAAAAACAGGCGCAACGCTTTCATTGGGACCGCACCGCGCGGGAGGTTTTGGCGATATATCAAGAAATTTACAGAAATTAGCTTGGGAAATTATTGACAGTATTCCGAGAATGGACGTACTATACCTACATACCTACCCCCGAGAGGGGATCGACCAGGAGGATACTGGCAATGGAGTGGAATCGATCGGAAACGCTGGCGCTGGCCATGCACAATTGCACGCAATGCCACGGAGCTGGATTGCGATTCAATAAGAAGGGCGCGGCGTCGCCCTGCAATTGCGTTCTGCGCGCGATATTTCGCATCTGCTGGGATCGTTTTGTGCGCTGCGTCACGCAGGAACGGCATTTGAGCCGCGTTTCGCTGGAGCCGCACGCGGGACGGATGCGGCCGGGAACGTGGGGAAGAAAAGATGAGGAATATATCGCGGATTTTTGCCTGATTTCGCGCCGTGTTTTGGACGATTTCGAGCACCGTCTGTTTCGTTATCACTTCCTGCTGGGCGCGGACTGGCGGCTGTGCTCGCGGCGTCTGGGAATCGACCGGGGGAATTTTTTCCACGCGGTTTACCGCATCGAGCAGAAGCTCGGCCGGGTGTTTCGCGAATTGCAGCCGTATCCGCTGTTCCCGCTGGATGAATACTTTCATGGGCCGTCGCGCATGGCGCCGGCTTGCGCGGTGACGGCGAGCGGGCGGCAAGCGCCGCCTCCCAGGCATTTGCAGTTCCCGCGGCCGCTGCGGAAAACCGCGTAGCAGCGTCGCGAACCTCGACGTTTAAAATGAGCCACGGCATTTATGCCGGGGGTAAGCCGCGTTATTACCCTGGCATTAAATGCCGGGGCTTGTTACATGATCGTCCCCGAATTAATTCAATTTGCCGATCTCTTTTTCGACCGCCTCGAGAATCTCGCCGTCTTTGGCGATCTTCGCGAGCGCGTCAATATCGGGATGCAGCGCGCGATCCGCGTCGAGCCGCGCCACGCTCCGGCGAATTACCCGGTAAGCCGCGCGCGTCGCCGGCGCGGGTTGGAGCGGCGCGAGCAGATCGAAGGCCTGCGCCGCCATCATCAGCTCGATCGCCACGATTTGCCAGGAATTTTCGATAATCTGCCGCGTCTTGATGGCCGTAGTCATGCCCATCGAGACGAAATCTTCCTGATCGGCCGCGGCGGGAATGGAGCCGGTGGCGGCGGGCGTGCTCAGCAGGCGATTTTCGCAGACCAGCGCGCCGGCCGTGTATTGCGAGACCATCATGCCGGAATACATGCCCGCGCCCTTGGTTAAGAATGCGGGAAGACCCATGGACAGGTGCGGATTCATCAGCCGGTTCATTCGCCGCTCCGACAGGACGCCGATGGTGGTGAGCGCCATGCCGAGCAGCTCCAGGCCGAACGCCATGGGCGTGCCTTGAAAGTTCGCGCCGGTCAGGGTCAGCTCCTCGTCGGGGAAAAAATAGGGATTGTCGGCGGCGTGATTCAGCTCGATTTCGAGCATCTGGCGCGCCCAACGGAACGCATCGCGCGCGGCGCCGATCACCTGCGGCGAGGATCGCAGCGAATAGGCGTCCTGCAACTTCTTTCCGGGCCGGTTGAGCATCCCCGATCCGGACGTGAGGCGGCGGATATTTTCCGCGCTTTCCTGCGCGCCGGGGTAGCCGCGCACTTCATGAATGCGCCGGTCGAAAGCCATCAGGTTGGCGTTGAGCGCTTCAAGGGTCATGGCCAGGGCGATTTCCTGCGTGCGGAGCGCGCGACCGGCATCGTAAAGCTGAAGGCAACCCATGCCCGTGATCAGATCCGAGCCGTTGATCGCCGCCAGTCCGTCGCGCTCATGAAAAACGATCGTCGGGATGCCGGCGCGCTTCATTCCTTCGGCGGCGGCGAGCCGCTCGCCGCCAAAGAATACTTCGCCTTCGCCCATCAGCGTGATCGCGGCCTGCGACATAGGAGAAAGATCGCCGCACGCACCCACCGATCCTTTCTGGCACATCACCGGCGTGACGCCGCGGTTTAACTGCGCGATCTGGGCCTCGACCACTTCCAGCCGGATGCCGGAGTGGCCCCAGCAGTGGGTGTTCAAGCGCGAGACCAGCGCCGCGCGGGCGTCCTCTTCCGCGCACGGCTCCCCGCAGCCGGCCGCGTGCGAATAAAGCAGATATTTTTGGAAGTCCCGCGCCTGTTCCGGAGTCAGGACGACGTTGGCGAGCTCGCCGATTCCGGTGTTGACGCCGTACATCACCTCGCGCGCGGCGATTTTTCGCTCCAGAAGCGCGCGGCATTTGCGAATGCGCGCGATGGCGCTGTCGTCGAGCTCGATCGGGCGGCGATGGCGCGCGATTTCCGCCACCGACTCGATCGTGAGGGAGCGCCCGTCCAGTCGAATAGGATTCATCCACCGCAGTATGGCAGAAGGGATCGGGCCCGGGAAGGATGTTTCGACGGCGAACTGCGGGAATCGTAGTGGATTCAGCGATATTTTCCTGATTGTATGATGGATTCGTGAACAATTCCGAGATGAGCCCGTTGATTGATGACATCGCGCGCAAGCTGCTCGAGGAATTGCAGAAAAACGCCAGGGCGTCGTACGCCGAGCTGGGGCGCCTGGTGGGGCTGTCCCCCTCGGCGACGGCGGAGCGGCTGCGGCGCCTGGAAGATGCCGGGATCATCCGCGGCTATCGCGCCGATATCGATCCGGCAAGTTTAGGATTGGGCCTTACGGCCCTGGTCCGAATGACCGCCGATGGAGTGCAGTATCAGCACCTGATGAATTTCCTGGAAAACTGCGAGCAGGTGCGCGAATGCTATCACGTCACCGGCGGCGATGCGCTGATGATGAAAGTGCTGGCGTCCTCGATCGAGCAGTTGGAGGCGCTGATTATGAAGCTGCTGCGCTACGGGGTGCCGACCACCAGCATCGTGCTATCGACGCCGGTCGAGCGCAAGATTTTCTCCCTGCGGCGGCCGCGCAAGGGCTAGGCGGCCATGAAGCCAGGCCTGGAATCCGCAATCAGAACATGAACCGCAGCCCGAGCTGAAGCTCGCGCGGCAGATTCATCTGATATGTAATCTTGCCGAAGTTGCCGTTGGGCTGGCCCGCCGAGTTCAGTCCCAGGAACTGTACCTGCGGATTGGCGAACAGCGGCGTGTTGAAGGCGTTCAGAGCCTCGGCGCGGAACTGGGCGCGGAAACGCTCGCGGATGGAGACGGTCTTGAACAGCGAAATATCCCAGTTGGCCATGCCCGGGCCGTACATCGGGATGCCGCGCGAGAGATTGCCGAAGGTGTACGCCGGCGCGAGCGAAAACGCCGCGGGATTCAGGTATTGATCCAGGCGCGATTCGGGGCTGCCCGATTTATTCGGGCTGATGCCGGTCGCGTTCGGCCGCTGTTCAAGCGTTCCGATGACGGAGTTGTTGTTGGTCTGATAGACGAACAGCGGAAATCCGGTGGAGAACGTCAGGACGCCATTGATCGACCATCCGCCGATTACGTAATCGAGTGCGGCGGGAGCATTGCCGGCAAACGGTTTGCCCTTGCCGAAGGGCAGTTCGTAGGTCCAGGTCGCCGAGGAGCGCCAGGGTGTGGTGCTGCCGGCGAGCGACCACTCCGCGCCGAGATTGTAGACGTTTTGCGGATACGGCGGCGCCGTCGTGCCCGAAGATGAGATGAAGTAATTCGACGCGGGCCCGGCGTAGGTGTTGTCTTCGTTCTTGGCCCAGGTGAACGTATAAAGGAAGGTCAGGCCGCGGGCCAGACGCTTGTTGGCCTTGATGATCATCGAATCATAGCTGGCGCGTCCCAGGTTGTTGGAATCGTAGACCTGCGTATATTCGGGGAAGGGCATCAGCAGTTGCGCCGCGGCGACGGTTGCGCCCGCCAGCGCGCCGCCGACATTCGGAAGGCCGTAGAACGGATTGGCCACCTTGGCGCTGAGCGCCGATCCCATGCCGAGATACTGCGTCGGAACTTGGTTCAGCGGCAGATAGGCGGTGGATGTTGAGCCCATCTGAAGATTCCTCGACCGCGCGCCGGAGTAGCCGATCTCCAGAGCAATTCCCCACGGAAGCTGCCGCTGGATGTCGGCCGAGAACTGCTGCACGATTCCTTGCGTGCGGCGCTGATCGGCGAACGAAATCGTGCTGCCGAGCTGCTGGAGCACGCCGGCCTGAACGGTCGTAGGCTGGAGGAGGCCTTTCGGGAACGGATTGCTCAGCGTGTTGGCGGGCGTGGCGTTGCCATCGGTCGAGGCCAGATACGTCGTTGCCTGCGCCAGGCCGGGCGAATACTGGTTGTCGAAGCCGAAATAAACCGGCGCGTAGAAAACACCGTAGCCGCCGCGGAACACGGTCTTATCGTCAATCTGATACGCAAAGCCGGCGCGCGGGCCGAAGTGATTCTTCGACGCCGTGCAGCAGGAGCTGGGATTGCCGTTTTGTCCAGCGATCAACGGGAGCCCGTATGCGTTGACGCCGGAGGCCGTGGGCAGAAACGCCTGAATCGGGTTATACGCCTGCTGATTAAACCCGACCAGCATATTGTTAAACTGCTCGGCTTCGCCGGTTTCATATTCGTAGCGCAGGCCGGCGTTGATGGTCAGCTTGTTCGATACGCGAATATCGTCCTGAATGTAGCCGGAATAGTAGCGAATGAAGAAGTATTCGTTGGAATTCGTTTGCACCAGGCCGGCAGACGGCGCTCCGAGCAGGGCGTCGGCAAAATCAACTCCGTTGGCGCTTTGATTGGTGGGGGAGGTGAAGATTCCGTTGAAGGTGAACGCCCCGGCGCCGTTGGTCCAACTGATGCCGTCGGTGTGGATCAGGCGATAATCGAATCCGAGGGTCATGTTATGACGCCCGGCGTTCTTCGAGATCGCGAAATTGGCGTTGCGCGACCAGTAGGTTATATTCGACGGGCTGCCGTTTCCGAAAGCGGTTCCGGCCTGGGACAGGTTGATAGACGGGAACTGCTTGATCTGGAGCGAATTCACGTAGCTCGCCGGAAAGCCGAGCTTGGTCTGGTCAAAGCCTTTGCTCACGTAGTTGTAAATATTCGGGAAGCGGTTGAAGCCGAAGCGCGCGGTGAGCACCGTGGTCGGATTCAGGGTTGCGATGGCGTTCACCGCGGTCGCATCCACGTGCCGGTCGAGCAGATAAGAGCCGCTGCCCGGCAAGGTTTCAAGCGTGTTGCCGCCGGGCTCGTGGCTCTTGTAATAAACGAAGGAACCGCTGAAACGCAGCCAGTTGGCCGGGACCTCTTCCAGCTTGAAAACATGCTCTTCGGCGTGGACGGCGATGGTGTCCTCGCCGGCGAAATTCACCTGATCGACCGCGGCGTTCGGGTTTTCGTTGGGATGTGGCAGATAGCTGAGGATCGCCTGGCCGACGGGATTGATCCGGTTCGCCGGAATAATGTTGTTCGGGAAGGGACTGCGAGTGACGGTGCCGTTCGCGTTGGTGACGTTGGTCTGCGGGTCGTAGATCGTTTTCTGGCCGGAAAAATTGCCATTGAGCTCGTTTACGGTCGGGACCGAGTAGCTGCCGGAGGCGGGCTGATCCTCCAGATAGCCTTCGGTCGACGCAAAGAAAAAGGTTTTGTTACGGCCGTTGTAAAGGTGCGGGATCACCACGGGTCCGCCGAGCGTGGCGCCCCAATTTTCCCAGTTCTCATACGGCCGCGGGAGGCCGGCGCGATTATTGAAGAAGTTGTTGGCGGTCATGGGCGTGTTGCGCAGGTAGCCCATGACGTCTCCGTGCAGGTCGTTGCCGCCGGTTTTGAGCAACACGTTGAACATGCCGCCGCCGGTGCGTCCCATGGTGGCGTCGTAGGTATCCTCCTGGAGCTTCATTTCCTGAACCGAATCCTGTTCGGGGATGAAGATCGCCAGGTTTTGCGAGCTGGTGATCGGAATGCCGTCCACAATATAGTTATTGCCGCGGATCGGGCCGCCGTTGATCGAAAGGTTCGAGGAGCCGATCTGATCCTCGAAGCGATTCCACTGTGGAGGGCCGGAGGGGACGACGTTGTTATCGACCTTCGATAGCAGGAACGTATTTCGTCCGAGATTGGGCAGGTCCGAGATCTGCTGCGTGGTGGTGACCGTGCCATTCGAGGCGGTCGCGCTTTCAATCAGCGGAGCTTCCGCCGTGACGGCGATGCTTTGATTGACGTCGCCGAGCTCCATTTTAAGATCCAGGCCCACTTTCTGCTGCACGCCCACGATAATTCCAGGCCGCGTCAGCGTCTTGAATCCCTGAACCTGAACGGTGATGGTGTAGGTGCCCGGCTCCAACTGCGGGAATGCATATTGGCCCGCGGTAGTGCTGACGGTGTTGACGACGGTTCCGGTCGCTTCATTTTTGAGCGACACGTTGGCGCCGGCGATGATGGCGCCGCCCGGGTCCTGAATCAGCCCGCGAATTTCCCCAACAAAGGACTGCCCGATGGCGAGAGCCGCGGAAAGGGCCGCGATCGCCGCAAACGGAGCGATTCGATTTATTTTCATAGGTCCACCCCGAACAAAGTATTACGAAAACAATATTCCAGAGTTAAGGCTTTGTCAATGCCCGTCCCGACCAATTGATGACGCTCCGCGATTTTGGCTTAGGTTTAACCCGGTATCGAACCGATTGACTTTATACGTTGAAGTGGGGTATTCTACCGCCGTACTGAGGTCGGTTTTGGCCTTGCGGCTCCAAGCACCCAGTTCGTGCAACATTCCCAGCCAAGGAGAGCATTTCACGTGACACTGACGACCGAGCAGAAGAACGATTTTTTGGCGCGAGGTTTTTCGCGGCGGAGCTTCGGCCGCCTGGCGACAATATTTGCCGCCGGCTCCAGCCTGCCGTTTTATAACGAATTCGCTTTTGCACAAGTGGCGATTGACAACCGCAAGCTTCCGCCGGGCGCGGTCAAAATCGACAACAACGAAAATCCGCTGGGCCCCTGCAACGAGTCCCTGGAGGCGATGCGCGCGATCCTGCCGCAGGGCGGACGTTACATGTTCTACCTGCCGGGTGAGTTGTCCGAGCTGCTCGGATCGCAGGAAGGCGTCTCGCAGAAGTACGTGCAGGTGCACGATGGATCGAGCGCGCCGCTGTTACAGGCGGTGCTGTCCTTCACCTCGCCAACCAAGCCGTTCGTCATCGCCGATCCGGGCTATGAAGCCGGATCGGAAGCGGCGAAGTTCATCGGCGCCAAGGTCATCCAGGTGCCGCTGACCAAGGACTACGCGCACGACGTCCGCAAGATGGCCGCGGTCGAAAACGCGGGGCTCATCTATATCTGCAATCCCAACAATCCCACCGGGACGCTTACCAAAAAAGAAGATATCGAGTGGCTGGTGGCCAATAAGCCCGCCGGATCGGTAGTGATGATCGATGAGGCCTACATTCACTTTGCGGGCAAGGACGAGCACACTTCGATGAAGCTGGTGGCGCAGGATAAGGACGTCATCATTCTGCGGACCTTCTCAAAACTCTACGGCATGGCGGGATTGCGCGCCGGCGTGGCGATCGGCCGTCCCGACCTGATTAAGAAAACGCGCGGATTCGGCATCAACTGGAACCCGGTAACCTCGGTCACCGGCGCCATGGCCGCGCTCAAGGCCAAGGAAGTGATCCCGCAGCGGCAGAAGATCAACGCCGAGATTCGCGACAGCACCATCGCCTTCCTCGAAAAGAAAGGCTTCAAGGTGATTCCGTCGGTATCGAACAAGTTCATGGTCGATACCCGACGGCCCACCCGCGAAGCTCGCGCAGCGCTGCAAAAAGACCTGATTTACGTCGGCCGGCCGTGGCCGAGCATGCCCACCTGGATTCGCGTTTCGGTGGGAACCAAGGAAGAAATGGAGAAGTTCCAGGCGGCTTTCGTCAAATCCTTCGCCTAGGTTCTTCGCCTAAATCCCAAGTAAAGAGTCGGAAACGGCGCGCTCTATCGCAGAGGTGGAGCGCGTCTCATTTTTTCGGCGGGAAACAGCCGCTGCGGTGTAGCGTCTCACAGCCGAGGACCTATGAAACACACCCTTCTATTATTCGCAGCTTCCCTTGGGCTCGCCGCGGCAATTTCGCTGCCCGCGCAACAACCGCCTCCAGACCGGCAACAGGACCGTGGCCGAGATAAGGAGCACGCCCGCCCGGAGTATCATTTCCGCCAGGAAGACGCGCCGAAACTTCGCCAGCATTATAAGAACATTGACGGCGACATCCGACAGCATAATCGCGGCCATTTTGCCGCTGGAGAACGTCTCTCCGGCGACTGGCGCAAACGGATCCATCCGGTGCCGGAAACCGTAGTCGCCGAACTGCCGCCTCCGCCGCCCGGATATGTGTTCGGATACATCGACGGCTACTGCGTCGTTTATGATCCGCGCACCGGCTATATCGCCGACGTAATCGATCTGACAAATCTCCCGTAATGTTTCATCTCGTGATTTTCCATCCGGCAGATTCTAACTTCCCGAGGCAGCGGCGGATGAAGTATTCACGGACCCATTCACTCCGTTCGGAAAGAATCCGCCCGAGGTGGCATTGGCTTTGCCGCCGTAAACGATATACAGCACCTGCCCAGGAGTTCTAACCGGCGTCAGCCCGTTTGAATCCGTCGTAAAAAACTGCTTGCCGGTTGGCGGCGGCGCTATATCGATCGAGTCCACGGTGATGGTGGAGGCCTGGTAAAGAGCCGCATGCAAACGTAGGTTGCCGGTGTGTTCGGCTTCCGCAGCCAGGATTCTGGCCGCCGCTGCCAGGATGGTCTTGTTCTGAAGCAGCGGTGCTGCTCCCCCATAAGCGGAAACGCCGACATCTTCAAACGCGCGGGCGAGATTGATAAAAGCCTCCTGGCTCTCGAACCCGGTCTGTAGCGCGTTTAAATTGATCGCCGGCTTGGCAATCGGCATGACCCCGAGCGAGCTTAAGGTCTGACGAAGTAAGGCGACATGCTCCCGCTCGTCTTGCGCAATTTGATCGGCGCTCAATGCGAGTGTCGAGCCTTCGATAAACGTTACCTTTTGCCCGCCCGTAGTGGGCCCGGAATTGCCGCTTCCTGTGATGCTAATCCCGAATTGGTCTATTGTTTTGCCGGTGCGCGCCACGGTGTAAAACTCGGCTTCCAGGTATTCTAAGTTCAGCGCGAACTGGACGATATCGGCATCTGATATGGTTTGGGCTTCACCGTTCCGGATGGAAGCCAGGGTGGCGCCAACGCCAGCGCTGGCCAAGCCTAAATTTTTTAGAAACGAGCGGCGATCCGCCAACACGTCATGAGCAGTCATTTTAATATCTCCTTATAAGACTTTTCGAATTTTTAAAACGAGCCAGCGAATCGACTCACTGGATGCCGATTGTCACGGCATTGGCCGGCACACCGTCAACCGTAAGAATCAGGCTGATGTCTCCTTTGCCTGCAAGGCTACTGGGAAGCGGGCCGATGTTGATTTGATCCAGTCCGGGATAGGAAGGTTGAACTCCGGCGTAGGGCACCGTTACACTTGTTCCACCGATTGCCGCCTTGACGGGATTTAAGGAATGGCGCCGGACTCCGGTTCCATAGAGGACAAGGTAGGCTGCACCAGAGCTTCCCGAAACGTCGACTGGATTCGTAACAAAACCTGATGACCCTGATTTAAACAATGTTTGGACCGTCTGTGTACCGGACGCGCTGACGTAGACGACTTGGCCCACCGGCACGCCCGTTCCGTTTTGGTTTGCCGTCCAGATTCCAGGCGCCACATTCGAGATCAAGACAGGTCCTTGGACGTTTGTGCTTCCTGAAACTTGCGCGGTTCCTTTACCCAATGCGGCTCCGGCCGGAATGACGTAGTTGATCTGGGTTGGCGCAACCAAATACAGACTCACAGTGGCGCTTTTCCCGGCGCTATCCGCAACCGAGACTTGATCCCCGCCGAGACTTGTCGGCAGTGGCAGACCCGTTGATGGCGCTGTAACGCTCGCTAAATTCATCCCCATGCCGGTGGCGATCGAATCGGGAGCGACGATCGATCCGTAGTTCGCTGCTGAAACGGTGCTGAAGCTTGCTGTCTGCGCCCAGAGACGCGGAACACCGAACAATAGTGCGAAATAAAGCAAAGTGGCCATAGTTCGATTGCGAAACATTTTTTCTCCAATCCTGATTAAGATTCCGCCAGCGCTCATAATTCGCGCGCGATTTACATTTGCCGGGACTCCGAACCCTTCAACTCGAACTACGTTTTGAAGCGAACAACTGGATTTAAACTTTGAAAAAAAACTGCAAATCGCGGATTATTAAATCGCCGAACCCGGCCGGCGGCATTTCGTTTCGAAACGTAACCGTATCTTTTTGACGTTCGCCGCGGCGCGGTGCTAAGGTTTCAAAAGTGCCACAACTCAAGTTCGACGCAGCAGATTTTATCCGGCGGCAGGAAGCCGGCGAATTTGACGCTACACTCTCGATGGAAATCGACAAACTCTCTCTTTTGGAATTGGAGGAGCTGGCTTTTCTGGTTCTCAGCCAAAGGCGAGCCAAAGCCGCCAACGCCACCTGAACGGACCTACGGCTGCCGGATATTCGCGCTTAACACCACCGGCCCTGTAGGCGCGGTTGCGCGAGCGTTATCCTCGGCCGTAACGACCAGTTGAAAGTTGTGCAGCGCGGTCGTCGTCTTCAAATCCGCCTTCAGGTCGTTGTTGACGTTCAGTTGGCCGAGGTTCTGCGGCGGCTGGTCCGGGGCTTCGGCCCACACGACGTAGGTCATCTTGGCCGGTGAAAGGTCGCCTGGCCGGGCCAGATGCTCCACGTGGAGATTGAGCGTCGTGTTCCGATTCGAATCGCGTCCGACGTCCACCATTCCCCGTGCCGCGGGAACGATCTGTGTCGGGTCCAAATGAAATTTTTCGGCCAATAGCGGCATCGCTATCAGCAATAGAGAGAGTCCAATCGCTTTGTAGTTCATACTTCTTTGATGACGCGCCCGATTGACTGTTTCCGGGAGCGCCCGCAGGCCGCCGGAAGCGTTACCGCGTTTTTGTTAATGCGCCGGCGCGGGACCTTGGGTGCGAATCGCTCCGCGGTCCGGCTCGATCGGGCCGACGTGAGCTTCCGACCAGACGCGCGTGAATTCGGCGCCGAGAAGAACGATCAGCGAGGAATAATAAACCCAAAGCACGATCAGCACCAGCGATCCGGCCTGCCCGTATGCGCTGGCGGCGCCGCTGTGGCCCAGATAGAGCGCAATCAGCGATTTGCCGATCGTGAACAGCAGAGCGGTGACGATCGCGCCCATGCGCACCTGCCGCCATTCGAGATCGGCGTCGGGCAGGATCTTGAACAGCGCGGCGAAAAGGAACACGAAGACGATGAAAGAGACCACCGCCTCAATCGCGTGCAGCGCCGTTTGCGAAATTTCCGGCGGCAGCCAGGAGGTGAAGGTCCCGCCGGCGGTGGAAAGCGCGGCGCCCAAGGCGAGCGAAGCCAGAAACAAAATGGCGATGCCGATGACCATCAGAAAAGAGAAGAGACGATCCTTGATGAAGCGCGCGATGCCGCTTTTGTTCGGGTCCGGCTCGACGCGCCAGATGGTATTGAGCGCGGATTGGAGCTGGACGAATGCGGTACTCGCGCCGTAGAGAAGCGCGAGTACGCCAAAGGCGGTGGCGGGCACGCCGGAGCCGCTTCCTGCCCTGGCGTGGCGCGCCATGGTGCTCAACTGGCCGCCCGCGCCGCCGCCGATCACCTGTTGCAGCGCCGATTGAATTTTACTCTCCACCTGGTCCGGCCCGAGCAGCAGCCCGGCGACGCCAATCACCACCAGCAGCAGTGACGGCAGCGCGAAGAGCGTGTAGTAGGCGAGCGCCGCGCCCATGGTCGGGCAGTTGTCGTTGATGAACGCGGCAACGGTGGTTTTTAGGGTTCGCATCGCTCGTTCCCGGCGCGATCTTCGCCCATTAGACGCCCGTCTTTGCCTTGCCTTTCTCAAATCGGCAAGGGGCCAAATCTGTAACCCGAACCACTCGCGCTACACTATTCTGCTTGAGACGACGCCTGGCATGGATCGCTTTCGCTGCCGCGCTGTTCTTTGCGATTCGCGGCTTTGCGGTCGAGCATCTGTTCCGGGATAATCTGTGGAGCGCCGAGGGACTGGCGCGGCTCATCGTGTTCAGCGCGGCGTACTGGACGGCGGCCGGAGTCATCTTGTGGCTTCGCCCGGCGTGGTTTTTTGGGGCCGCGGCGATTTTTGTACTTGCCTATTGCGAATGGTGGTGCGCGCAGGTTTTTACTCCTTGGGCGCCGCTCGCCGCGATCTATTTTCTGGGTTCGTGCTTTTTGCTGGGCCGCGTTTTATTCCCGCGCCTCGATGCGTTGCTCGCGACGCTTGCCGGATTTTCGATCTGGATTTTTCTTCTCTCGATCGCGGCGCATTTCCCGGTGAATCGCCCGGCGATCTATTTATTTGCTTTCGCGGCGCCATATCTGGCGCTGGAAAATCCGGCGAAGCGGTTTGACCCGCGACCAAAGCATTGCCCGCCGGATCTACAGTGATGGCCGTGGCAGTATCCGCACCGCTGCCGGCGAGAGTGACATTGTAATGGATAGTAGAGCCGTCCGCACTCAGCTTCAGGACAAAAGCATGGCCCGCGGATGTCTTCCCGGCGATGTACGCGTTTCCCGCTGCGTCAACGGCGATGGCGGAAGAAGCGGCAACGTACACCGGCAGATACGTGGAATACAGAAACTTGCCGCCATCCGCACTGACCATGGCGGCGAATGCCGTTGCGCTCGTGCTGGACTCGATAGCCGCGCCAGGAGTGGTGGGAAACTGGCCGTCCGTGGAACCGGTGAACGCCACGTTTCCATTGGGCGCAACGGCGAGCGCGGTTGCGTTGTCAGCGGTTGGGCCGCCGAGCAGCGCACCCCAAATCTCGTGGCCGAAAGAGTCGACTTTACTCACTACAGCTTCGGGACATGGAACCGGCACGGGACCGTGAAACCCGCCGTTCCCGACGCACATGCTTACTCCGGGCTGGCTGATTTGCGCCGCGCCCGGCGTTGGCTGTCCTGACAAGTAGTAGGTATTCCCAGAAGCATCAAAAACGGCGTGACCGGTAGTGGGCTGCGGGATCGTCCTAATGTTTCCAGGAACTGATTGAGAAAATCCGATCCCCGCGGACGCGAGAATCAGGGCAATGAGTCCGAGTGCCCCATCGCCGAGACGCCACAACCCATCAGGCAACCCATCGTCGTATGATTTCAAAGGCTTTCGTCCACGAAGAGATTGGAGTTGCACGCATCTGGCCGCTGTGTTTTATCCACCTTTGCGCCGACCACGACGACCTGCCGCAAGCATCTGAAATTCTGTCAGCCTGATCTTGCTATTTTTATGAAGCAGAAATAGACAGAAAGGCGGATTTGGAGCTTCTCTCACAATCTCCGCTAATCCTATCAGACCGCCGGTTGTGGCTTCCCACATTCTTACCGGATCGCGAGTTCAGGATTTTAGGGCGTAGGGAGGAACCATCCGAACCCGTTGTTCCTGGTTTGCGTAATCACGCTGTCGCCATCGGCGCCGTACACGCCGAAATAGCCGAGCGGAGGATCGATCGCGGACCATTTGAGAGAATCCGGGTCGAGCAAATATACGTGACCGCCATTAAAGGTAACGTATATCTTTCCGGACGGTGTGATCGCCGCGTTGATGATCCTGTTTAGCCGGCCGTCGTTTTGAATCTCCCCGGCGGGAAAGTTCAAAGTCAAATTCCGGAGCGTCCGGCTATTATTATCCATTTCAACGAATTTTCGGGCCAAGGATGAAAATAGAAATTTTCGAGCGGCGCCAACAAGGAGAAACGAGTCTCCGTTAATCGAGATTCCAGCCGGGTTGGCGCCAAGCTTGCCGGGCGGCAGCAGGGTTGTGCTCAAGACGCTTCCGGTAAGCCAGCTTCCGTCAGGCGCGAAGCGCTGAACGGTTCGGTACGCGGTTTTCACGTTTGAGTGCGTCGGCGCGGTGAACCTCCCGAAGCCCCACAGAACGCCATCGGGAGAGTAGCCGAGGTGCTCGGGGAGGAAGTAGTCGGGCAGTTGCTGGACTTTAACGACCCCGGAAGGCCCGATGAAGCACAACACGGTAGACATAACGCCAGAGGTGTTCCAGGCAAGCACGGAAGCAACAACCATTCCATTCGGCGTAACCGTAGCGCCGTGAATCCTTGCGGAAGCGGTGTCGGAGAACCAGATCTCGGTGACGGGGATAACCAGCGCGCCATTCGAGTCAAAGGCCCAAATTTGCGGTTTTTCAGCTCCGACGGTTTGCGTCCACTGCGTCATTAATCCGTTTATCCACAGAGATGGAGCCCTTATATGCGCCGACGGAACGTTGCTTGTGTCGATCGCTACGGTCTTGCTGACAGAGGATGAGAAGGCCGGCGATGAAACACCGAGCGCCAGTAGCATTAATGAATAGAAAGCACGCATAATCCCTCCAAAGGACGCGACTATTAGATTATATTTCATTCGAAACAACCCTCTGGCGGACAGTGCCCGGCCGCGCCAGATGCTCCACGTGGAGATTGATGGTCGTGTTCTGATTCGAATCGTGCCCGACGTCCACCATGCCCCGCGCCGCGGGCACGATCTGTGTCGGGTCCAAATGAAATTTTTCGGCCAATAGCGGCATCGCTATCAGCAATAGAGAGAGTCCAATCGCTTTGTAGTTCATACTTCTTTGA
>Ga0209062_1001946_pt1 | contig 30858 bp, 28 predicted proteins | sample Coa_R2_2_FD_187158 | JGI IMG/M metagenome (GOLD analysis project Ga0209062, IMG submission 187158) | Surface soil microbial communities from Centralia Pennsylvania, which are recovering from an underground coalmine fire - Coalmine... | ecosystem: Environmental > Terrestrial > Soil > Unclassified... | reverse complement strand
ACCTCGCCGAGCACAACCAGGCCCCAAAGCCATTTACATGGACCAAAGATGCCGACACGATCATCGCCGCCGTCAAACGCGGACACCAAGTGTTAGATTCGCTCCACTAGGCTGTTGAATCCGCCTTGCTTGAAGCCCGTTGCGTCGGAGACGTAGACAAGCGTATCGGGCGTGATCTGATAGTCGACACTGAAGGTGTAGGTTCCGTGCGCGAAGTCCCCGGATCCGGCGAGCGTGCAATTGGGGATCCTGAAACCCGTCCTTTGAGCGCACTTTCCGTTTGGAAAGTACTGACTGGCAAAGCTCGAAACATGAATCCAGGAATAACGGTAGCCGGCTGTGACGTGTATCCCCTCAAGGAACGGAGATAAGCTCGAGAGATCGTAGGTCGCCTGAGCAAAGGCGGCCTTGTACTTGGTTTGGCTCTGGTTGGGATTGAACAGCGGATCCGAGGGCAGAAGCCCCAGGAATTCATTCACGACATTCACAGAATATCCTGTCGGATGATCATACTCGTAAAAAAGACCAGTCACCCAATTCAGCTTTTCGCCAAAGGATCTTCCTTGGAGCTGCGGCTCCTCGGTATAGACGGCTGTCGGCATATTGTACCAATTTCCGTTTCCAAAAATATTGTCGAGGAGAGGGAAGGCGCTGCCGTCTACGTCCCATCGGGTATAACTTTTACTTACATTATCACTGGAAATATTTCTAAAAGTGAGATCGTCGGTAATATCCCAGCGCGTGATGTTCGTGATTCCGTAGTTCCAACGTAGGAACGCATTGTCTGTGCTGAAGGCTGTACTGCGCGGACCCGCCGCCTGCTGCGCCGCGAAAAAGGCGACGTGGCCCGGATACAACTTTCTCAATGGAAAAGTGGGGCCGCCGATCGGAAAATTCGGATTGAGAACGCTTAACTGTGTGCCTGGGCCATGATCGTCATCGTAATAGCTGTTGATCATCGTATAGGTTTCGAAATTATCGGTCGGACGAATGGTCACTGAGAGACGCGCCGCCCAATAATCGACATTGTCGTAGTCCCTGCCCGGAAAATACGGGCCGCGATCGATCGTGTAACCGTCTCTCGTCTTCCTGTCGACGGCGAAACGGACCAGGAGTGCGTCGTCGATCACCGGGACATTGATCGCGCCTTGCTCCTCGAACCAATTGTAGTCGCCGATGGTTTCTTGAAAATATCCTTCGAAATCGTTGGTCGGTTTCTTTGGCTCGAACAGCACGGCGCCGCCAGTCGTGTTCCGCCCAAAGAGCGTGCCTTGAGGTCCCTTGAGAACCTGGACGTTGTCCAGATCATAATAAAGTCCGATGCCGGTTCCCGCTCCGATCGGAACCTCGGCGAAATAGGAGACAACTCCGGGGCTGCCGCCAAACCCGCCCCCCTGGCCGCGGATCGAAAACCCCAAGCCGTTTCCCGTGGGCGAATTGGCAAAAAGCGACGGAACAAGACGCATCAGGTCCGCACCATCTTGAATCTCGTGTTCGGAGATGGCCGCCTGGTTGAACGCGGTCACCGCAACGGGAACCGATTGGAGCTTCTCTTCGCGCCGCCGCGCGGTAACTACTATTTCCACAAGAGGGGAATTCGCGGCTGCCGGTTGATCTCCCTGCTGCGCGAGCCCGGCGGTTGGTGACGCGAATGGAAGCAAGCCGACCATCGCGGCCATCGACCATGTCGATTTTCCGGCCATTTGGCCCTTCCCCGCCTGGCCACAGTCGGTCGCAAGTTAAGCAAGCAACCGCAAGTATTGATTCTTGGCCAGAATGCCAATTTCAGACTGATTTATTGTAGACTTCAGGCAGCTTTGGGTCAAGTTCGTTTTTCGTCTCTAGTGGCCGATTATCGGCCACCCATAACGAGCGACCTCGGACGAGGCATCGGACCGCTTATTGAAAATCATCGCGGATCGTAATCCGTATCGACGTTGCAGGATATCCGGCCAAGATCGATTTTTGATTACACTGTGCGACTAGGGTCGGGGGAGATAACATCGAACGATAATTCACGATGGACAGGGATCTTGCAGCAGCATGAAGCGGACTAGGAACCCGCCCCCGCAGCTTTCGGCCCAGTCCCCCGCCGCAAGGTTGGAAGAACTCGGAGGGAGCCCGGATTTTATGATGTCGCTTGCCCGAGGGCTGCTGGTGCTCAGTACCTTCGGCGAGAGCCATCGAGGCTTGACGGTATCGCAGACGAAAGAAATTACGGGATTGCCGCGGGCGACGGTGAGACGTTGCTTTTACACTCTGGAGCGATTGGGCTATGTCGGTTCCAAGGCGGGCATCTTTACGCCCCGCCCGAAGCTCCACTCTTTGGCTGCAGCGTACCTGACGACAACTTCGTTGGCCGATTTGGCGCGACCTGTTCTCGAGAGGCTACGGGACGAGCTCGGGGAATCGTGTTCCGTTGGCATACTTGACGACGAAGACGTATTTTATGTCGCAAGATGTGAGACCGAACGCATCGTTTCCGTTGCGCTGAAAGTCGGGAGCCGCCTGCCGGCCTATTGCACCTCCATGGGACGGGTACTGCTCGCATATCTTCCCGATACGGATATAGATTTATATCTGGCGCAGGCCCAGCTCGTGAAGAGAACCGAGTTGACCATTATCGCCCCTGACGAACTGCGCAAAATCCTGGCGCAGGTTAGACGAACCGGATATGCCATCGTCGATCAAGAACTAGAGCTCGGCCTTCGCTCGGCGGCCGCGCCGGTGCGAGACCGGTCCGGTGCCGTCATTGCGGCGTTGAATGTGGGCATCCCGATAACTCACATGCGGCTCAAGGACCTTCGACAGAACGTCGTTCCTGCCGTTAAGCGAGCGGCCGCAACCCTCTCACAGGGTTTGAGCTAAGGCTCGAAGTGGGAAAGCCCCTGCATCCCAATAGCAGGCACCTCCGTTCTGGAGTAACGCGCATGCCTGTCCAGTTGTGAAGGATTTACACCGGCCGGGAGGACCTGATCATGACGCCAATCTCATCATGTCGAAGCTTCGCCCCATCGACGAGACAAACGGTGTTGACCATAGCCATCGCCTTCCTAGCGTGCCTTTCCACAAGCCACGGTGCCGATATGAAAATCAGGCGCGGCGGAGAAATTGCGTACCAGGATCGGGCGGAGATCCTCGACTTGCTGAATGCGTACAGCCATTACATCGACGCACATCAGGGCGAAGCACTGGCTGCGCTATTCACGCCCGATGGCGAGATGGAATTTCTCGGGAAGCGGTTCAAAGGCCATGACCAGTTGGCAAAGTTCGGGTCGGGCCCGGGGCCGATTCCAGGAAGGCTGGGGTTGCACTTCGTTGGCCAGACGCTGTTGGCGCAACTGGCACCCGACCGAGTCATTGCGCGGTCGACGGTGATCGTAGGCAATCGCGATCCGACCAATCTCCAAGAAGACGCCAAATTCACGACATTCGGCGTTTACGACGACCTTATCGTCAGGACACCGCATGGATGGCGTTTCGCACGGCGTTCATCAGGACCGACATCGCCGCTACCTCCGGAATTGCTGCCTGCCGACGTATCACGAGAGCGGCAATAGCCGAGGTCGGTTGCGGTCGCGCCGGGCCGACTAACGATCTCGTTGGAGAAAGGAGTCGGCGGAGGTGACAGTGGCGTCTCGAATTTCGAGCTTTGCGTCTGGAAGTCCCGCGAACTGATACTCTCTGGGATCATTTCGCAGGCCGCAGCGCGTGACCGTCGCAGCGTGGCCGGTCGCTGGTATCGTAGGAACTCGCGATCGAAAGGCACGTGTTGGACGAAATGGAGTCTCCAATGATCGATCCAAGAAATCTTGGTCGGCGTGGCTTTCTGAAATTCGGCGCAGCGGCAAGCTTTGCGACGCCGGTGGCCGTGGGCTCGTCGGCTGAACCGAAACCCGCTCCTTTCGACGGATACGCCTTTCCGCCGCCGGCGGAAATATCTTTGCCGATCGTCGGAAGCGACCGGCGTTTTCCGGTGAGACGCATTCATGGCCTTGGACGCAATTATCCAGCCCTATTCCGCGAGCAAGGTTTAGATCCGAAAACGAGTCCACCTATCTTCTTCTCGAAGCATCGGGATGCAATCGTGCAGGATGGCGACACGATACGGTACCCTCTGTTGACGAAAGAGTTCCGTCACGAAGTCGAACTCGTCGTGCTTATGAAATCGGGCGGCGCGAAGATTCCCGCTGAGGAGGCTCTGGATCATGTCTACGGCTATGCCGTCGGCCTCGACATGACGCGCTGGGATCTCTTGCAGGACGCGAAAAATCACGGCGGTCCATGGGAATTTGGAAAGTCGTTCGACGAGGCTGCCCCTTGCGCCGCCATACGTCCGGTTTCCAAAGTCGGACATGTCAATGCTGGCAAGATCAAGATTGACGTGAATGGGCAGACTCGCGTGGAGGCCGATCTACGCGACATGATCTGGAAGGTCCCCGATATTATCAGCCACCTCTCGGCTGCGGTGGCCCTTGAAGCTGGCGACGTCATCTATACGGGGACGCCGGGGACCGGTTTGGTAAACTCAGGCGACCGCATGGTCGGCGAAATTGAAGGGCTGGGCAGCATAACCATCGCAATTGCCTAGACGAGATGTCCGATCGCCGGCGCGAAATCTAGCTTCAGCAAATAGTGGTTTGCCGCTAGTTTTAGATTCACAAAACCAGAACCGGGCAAGCGCCGTCGGGCGGACAAACGCGGGGTAGGCGGATGGGGACCAGAGTTAAGCAGCGGGCGCTGCTGGCGCTACCGCTTGCCATGGCGATGTACGAGGCGAAGGCGGACGCCGTCAGCCAGGCCTGGCCCTTCGTCGGCGGCGACCTCCATAACGCCCGAAGCGCCGCAGGCGAGCACGTCATAAGTCCCGCCACGGTTGCCAAGCTGGCACCCGACTGGTCGGTCCGGCTTCGCGGTGCGGTGAAGTCTGCAACCGTCGTGTCCGATGGCCAGTCGCTGTTCGTGCCGACGGCGAACGGACTCGTCTACCGGATCGATCGCCAGAGCGGGCAAATCATCTCCCAAATCGACCTCGCCGCCACGACCGGCATTCCCGGCGCTTTCTCAAAGGCGAGCGTCGCCGTGGCCGGGGACACGATCGTGGTCGGTCTTGAAAACAAGCCGGTCGTGGCCGCATTCAACAAGGACACCGGGTCTCTCGTCTGGCAGGCGCAGATCGACGACCATCCAGGAGCGGTCGTCACGCAGTCGCCGATCGTCGCGGAGGGGCGTGTCTTCATCGGTGTTTCGGGCCTGGGCGAGGAATCGCAGGCGACCTTCCCCAGCTACAAATGCTGCAGCTTCCGCGGCAGCGAGGTGGCGCTTGATGCCCGGAACGGGAAGATGCTCTGGAAGACCTACACCATCCCGCCCGGCTATGCCGGCGCGTCGATCTGGTCGAACGCGGCGACTTACGATGCCAAGCGCCATTCCCTCTATGTCACCACGGGCAATGAATTCCAGGTGCCGGACGGGGTACAGCGCTGCGTTGACCGCGGGAAGAACGACGCGCGCGCGCTCGTCGCCTGTTACCCGCCCGGCGTCTGGTACGATTCCATCCTGGCGCTCGATCCCGATACCGGCCGGATCAAATGGGGACACCGGTTCGACGACTACGACATCTTCACTGGAGCCTGCCTTGTGCCAGAGAACCACGCCATGTCGCATTGCGGCCATGGCGAAGATTTCGACTTCGGCAACGGCGCGATGCTCTGGCACCAGGCGGGTTCCCAGGGCGGCCGTGATCTCCTGGGCGCCGGGCAGAAGTCTGGGATGTTCTGGGCGGTCGATCCGGACAATGGTAGTATCGTCTGGCGCCAGCGCCTGGGTCCCGGCGGACCTGTTGGCGGGGTGGAGTTCGGCTCCGCCGCCGACGGCAAGCGGGTCTATGCGGCCGAAGCGAACACCAAAGGCGTTGGCCACGACCCCGGAGCCTACACGCTGCCATCGGGCCAGACGATCAAGTACGGCTCGTTCGCCGCCATGGACGGCGCCACCGGCAGGATCCTGTGGCAAGTGCCCGATCCCGCGGGCGCCAAGTTCCCCGGCAATAACTTTCCCTGCAAGGTGAACAGCCCCAAGGAGAATTGTACCGGCGCCTATCCACGCGCCGCGGTGACAATCGCCAATGGCGTCGTCTTCGGCTGCTCGGAAGAACCCGAAGGCCACATGTATGCATTCGATGCCACCAGTGGTGCGCTGCTCTGGAGTTACGCCTCCGGCTTCAAGTGTAGCGCCGGCGCATCGGTCGTCGACGGCGAGGTCTACTGGGCAAGCGGGCAGACGCTCTTCGCCTTTGCGCCGAACGGCCGCAACATCGAGATCGTCGCACGCGACCCCGCCCCAACCCATCGCACGATCTGGGCCGGCGTCTTCAGCGCGCAGCAGGCGCAGCGCGGGCGGAACATCTATCTGCAAAGCTGCGCACAAGGCTGCCATCTCGAGAACCTCGCGGGTAACGGTCCTTCAGTCGACCTCGCCGGGGCGGCCTTCATGGATCGCTGGAATGGGCTCAGCGTCGGCGATCTCGTGAAGAAGATCGAGACCACCATGCCCAAAACCGCGCCCGGTAGTCTCATGCCCGATGACTATCTCGCCGTCGCCGCCTATCTGCTCTCGGCCAACGGATGCCCACCCGGCGGGGAGTCGCTCGAGGCCGACCCAGCGGCGCTCGCAAAGCTTGAGATCACGCCGGCAAAATGAAGTGGATTGCTCACATGGCCGGTTTCAAATGGTTCGCCGCGCTGACGCTCACGGCGGCCGTGTCCTCGCCGCACCTAACGGCAGCCGCCGATGCAAGGCCCGACCGGAGCAAGCTCGACGATCCAGTGTACTGCTCCAACTGGCTGGCCGAGCACGGCGACGGCTCCTTGCCGGCGGCGGATCACCGACACTGCATCATCGCCATCGCCAGCACCTATATCGACGCCGAAGAGAACAGCATTCCGCCTGAGAAGCAGCTTTTTGCCGACGACGTTTCGCGGCATCGGATCGGCACGCCGACCGCCCATGCGCCGGGCAACGCCGCCAAGATCATTGCCGATCACGGCCACGATGTGATCGGCAAGATCGCTAACCGGCAGTGGGCCGTGGACGGCAACCAGGCCTGGATCCTCTATGATGGTTATCTGAAGGCGGATCCAGCCAAGCCGGAATTCTTCGTCTCCGAGCGACTGACGATCGAGAAAGGCCTGATCAGAGAAATTCTGGTGACAGCCGTCGCCCGCGCATCGTAACCGCGATTACGATCGCTCCCAGGGCGACCTACCCCGCCCGGGTGCAGCCGAAATGACCGCCGGGCTTGGGCGGCATCGGCTTCGTCGGCTCCTGCGGATGCGGTGCGGTGCAGAAGACGACCTCGATCTCGGTAATGCAGGGTGACGGCCCCACGCCGCATTTCGCCTTACCGGCTTTCACCTGCAGCCGCTCGATCAGGTGCACAGTCGACACGAACGGCCCGTTCGGCGCGCTCTTCGTGTCGATCTTCCAGAAAAAGATGGCGTTGTTGCCGTCAACGAAGACGCGATCGAGATCCCGCGGGAAGAGTGTGGCGCTGGGACCGGGTTCGGTAATGTAATGCTGCGAGAAGATGTCCTCCGCCTTGTCGGCGGTAAGGACGCCGTTCTCCCAGCGGCGCACGTCCGGGGCCAACCGTTGTAATGGCCGCGCGCTGTTGTCGGTGCGCGCGTCGAGATAGGTCCGCGCGACCTCGATGATGCATTTCCGCGACATGTCGCTGCAGCTAGAGATGGTGGCGGCGTGCCCCGGCAATGTCGCTGCAAAGAGGAGAAACCCTGACAGGGATGCCAGGATTGGGCTTATGCTGGATCTCTCATGCAACATGTACTGTTCTCCCGACTGAATTTTTGCACCACCTGAACACCCAAAGGCGCTATCAATAGGGTAGGCTCGAGGCAGAACTGGCGAGGCTATCATGAGCACCATCGTTGTCGCGGGTGCGGGACCACTCCTTGGCCTGTCGATCGGCAAGGTCTTCGGCGCTCATGGATTTCGAGTGGCGCTCATCGCCCGCCGCGCGGCCGAGTTGGACAAGCTTGTCCGCGAATTGAGCGAAGCAAAGATCGAGGCCGCTGGCTTTCCCGCCGATCTGACCGAACCCGGACAAACCGCCCTCGCCTTCGAACAGATCGAGCGCAAGTTCGGTCCGGTCGACGTTCTGGAATACAGCCCGACGGACTGGGCCAGGACGCAGAGCAGCCTGGTCTCGCCGAGCGCCACCACCGTGGACATGGCGTTGGCCGATTTCCGGCTTCTCGTGATGGGCGCAATGAACTGCGTCCACCAAGTCCTGCCTGGCATGCTCGAGCGCAAGGCAGGCGCGCTCTTGTTCGGCATGGGCTACTCTGCAGTGAAGCCGCTGTCCTTCATCACCTCGCTCGGCATCTCCAACGCGGGCGTGCGAAACTACGCCTATTGCCTCAGCGACGAGCTTGCGCCCAAAGGAATCTATATCGGCATCGTGCCTATCAATGTTGCGATCGCCCGGGGGACCGAAGGCGATCCCGACCTGATAGCCGAGCTTTTCTGGGACATGTACACCAAGCGCGACCGGATCGAGCAGGTCTTCGGATCGACACTCTGACACGTGGACTGCGCAAGGGCGCAGCTTCGAGCACCTGCTATTTGTCGGATGCTGCATGGGGCGTCTTCACGGTCGTACTGGACAACGGCAGCGGGTGATCACTGCGCAGCCGCATCCAGGCGATCAGGTCCGCCCGGTCCTCGGTTCTTTTCAGGCCGTAATACGTCATCGATGTACCGGGCACCGCGGCCGAAGGCTGATAGACGAAGATGTTGAGCGCCTCGTAATCCCAGGGTTTGCCCTTGAGCGCAGCGAACGCCGGCGAGTAGGCGAAGCCCGGCTGATAAGCATGCCTGCCGCCGACGATGCCCCACAGATTGGGACCCATCATCTGCGGCCCGCCTTTCTCGAAGCTGTGGCAAGACTTGCACACCAGCGCGATCTGCTCGCCATGCATAATATCAGCCGTCGCAAGTCTTCCCGAGATCGGCTCCACTTGCGTCGCTGCCTGAGCAATCGAGATTGCTCCCAGACCGACGGCAAGCATTGGCATTAGAAAGCCGCGTCCAGATGGCCGCCGTATCATCGTCAGTCGCTCGGCGGCCGGGGCCGGCCGTCTAGAACCCCGAGTCCAGGCCAGATCCGAAGCGATATCTGAGCTCGAATCCTCACATCCGCGGCCGGACGGGCTGATAGCCGCCCTCGCCAATGGCGCGATAGGCGCAGAGGCAGTATTTACGAATTGAGTCCTCCGCCATAGACGATCACGACGCGCCGGTTCTGCGGCTCGCGTACGCCGTCGCCGGTCGGCACCAGCGGATCGCGCTTGCCCTTGGCCACCAGCGTGATCTCGTTCGACTAGATGCCCTTGGCCTCGAGCTCAGCCGCGACCGACTCCGCACGACGCTTGGAGAGACGCATGTTGTAGGCGTCCGAGCCCACCGTATCGGTATGGCCGGTGACCGTGATCTGCGTCACATGCGCGGGACCGGCATTGGCCGCCGCCTGGTCGACGATGTTACGACCCTCCGAGGTCAGCGTCGATTTGTCGAAGTCGAAGAACACCAGATAAGACTTGGGCGCGGCCGGCGGAGGAGGAAGCGCTGGAGCAGCGGCCGCGGGCTCGGCCGGGGCAGCCTCGTTCTCCGTGCCAGGCCCGAAGCGATAGCGGAGCTCAAACCCCCACATCCGCGGCTCGCCATAGGTGGCCGCTTCCGTCCCGGTGCTGAACCAGGTGTCATCGCCGCCGATCCGGTAAAGCGTGTTGGTGGCGTTCGTCATGAAGAAGCCGATATCGAAGGGACGGCCCATGATGTTCCGCCAATCGACCTTGAAATTGTAGAGGCTGTAGGAGCCGATCGTCGCCAACGGAGCGGAGTCGAGCGCCCAAACGACGTGGCTCTGATAGCTCCAGGTGACCGATGCGCTCAGGTCTCCCCAGTCAGGGTCAATCGGAAAATGGTAGGTGGCGGTGAGCGCCAATTTCGTTTGAGGATCATCGGGGAACGGATTTCCTGTCAGGTCACCCTGGACCGGTGAAAAGTACTTGTCATACACCGAGTTGTTCCAGGAATAGGCAACCTGCAACTCGACCTCCTTGCTCGGAATGAAGGTGCCCTCGAACTCCAGGCCCTCGATCGTTGCTTGCGCTGCGTTCTCGGTCAATGTCGCCACGGTTCCATTCGGATTATAGGCCGCAATGCTTCTCTGAATGTTGTTGTAGGACGAATGGAACGCGGCAACGTTCGTGCGCGACTTAATTCCCCAAAGTTCCCAATCGCTCTTCAATCCGATCTCGACGTCATCGACGGTTTCTGGCTGGAACAAGGCCTCGCCCGCCGGGGCCGTGGCGTTGAAACCGCCCTGCTTGAAGCCCGACCTCGCCGTCACATAGACGAGCGTGTGGGGCGTAATCTGGTAGTCGCCGCCGAAGGTGTAGGTCCCGTGCGAGAACGGTGCGGAATGGGCGATCGTGCAGTTTGGGACCGTGAAGCCCGACCGCTGCGCGCATTTATGATTTGGATAGTACTGGGCCGCCCAGCTCGACGTCCAGATCCAGGAATAGCGGTAGCCCGCTGTAACGCTGAACCCCTCCAGGACGGGACTTATGTCCGACATGTCGTAGGTCGCCTGCGCATAGGCAGCCTGGTATTTGGTCGTCGAATCGCCCGGGTTGATGAGCGGGTTTGATGGCAGGAGCCCCAAAAATTCGATTGTTTGTTGCTGCCATAGTCCCAGCGGCTGGTCGTATTCATAATAAAGCCCAATCGTCCAATTCAGACGATCGCCCAAAGACCTGCCTTGAATTTGAGGTTCTTCCGTGTACACCCCAAGATCCGACGCCCAAGTATTCGGAGTAATATTCTGAATAAGCGGCAGAACGATTCCGGAAACATCCCAACGATTTGTCGCTTTGTAGGAATGGTAACTGAAAATGTTCTTGAAGGTAAGATCATCCAATATGTCCCAAGTCGCGATATCGGAAATCCCGTAGTTCACAATCTTGTTATATTGGTCGCCATAGAGCGCGGTGCCTCGCGCGCCTTGCGCCTGCTGCGCGGCGAACACCGAACCGATCGTCGGGTAGAAGAAACCCAGGTTGAAAACCGGCGTGGCAAGGGGGAACTTCGGGTTCACGTCGGACACCGACGTACCGGTTCCGTTGTCGCGTGAATAGAGGCTGTCGATCAGAAGGTAATTTTCGAAATTATCCGTCGGACGCGCGAGGATTGACAGGCGAAAAGCCCAGTAATCGACATTGTCGTAATCCCTGCCATTATAGTGAGGGCCATAGTCGATTGTATATCCGTCCCGGTTCTTTATGTCGGCGGCGAAGCGCACCATCAGCTTGTCCGTGACCACCGGAACGTTGATTGCGCCGCTCTCTTCGACCCAATCGTACGAGCCCAAGGTCTCCTGGAAGAAACCCTCGAAATCATTCGTCGGGCGCTTCGGCTGGAACAACACTGCGCCGCCCGTTGTATTCCTGCCGAAAAGGGTCCCTTGCGGCCCTTTGAGCACCTGCACGCTATCCATATCATAATAGAAGCCGGGGCCAGTTCCGCTTCCCGCGGCTTGGCTGACCGGAACTTCAGCGAGATAGGCAACAACGCCCGGCGAATTGCCGAACCCGGCGCCCTGGCCACGGATATTGAACACGGTCGAGGAGCGCAGTCCGGCCGGAGTACCGACATACATTGACGGAACCAGGCGTTGCAGATCCTCGGCAGTCTGAATTTCGTTGAGGGTGATGTCGGCCTGACTGAAGGCGGTGACCGCAACTGGGACCGACTGCAGCCTTTCCTCGCGCCGACGGGCGGTAACGACGATTTCTTCCATCGTATTGGCGCCCGGCTGATCGGCCGGCTGTGCCGCAACCGGCGCCGCCAATCCCGATGCGAGCATCCCCCCTGCCACGCCTGCCACCCACGCCGCGCTTTTTTTCATTCCGGCCCTCCCCCATTACAAGGCCAGCTTCCCAGCGCAAATTCCGGCTCCACTTCGCTCGCCGGGCCTCGGCCTTTCTACACTTTTCGCCTCCAATTGAAGCAAGTCAATACGATTTTCGGACAATTTGTGCGATTAACGGATAATCGGGTTGTCATATCTGCGCGATCGCGTTAGAGCCGCACGATTAGCTGTGCGGCTTAGATTGAAATGGCCTGATTGATGGAGGCGAGAGGAGTGCGGCAAGCGAAAAAACACGGCTCGGGAATTCCGGAGAGCGCGAAGGCATCACCGGCTGCCGAGCTCGACATCCTGGGCGGCGATCGGGATTTCATGATGTCGCTTGCCCGCGGGCTGCTCGTACTCAGCGCTTTCTCGAAATTGCCCGACGGAATGACGATCTCCCAGGGGAGCGCCTCGACCGGGCTCAGCCGCGCCACGGTCAGGCGCTGTCTGTATACGCTTGAAAAGCTCGGCTACGTGAACGCGACAGCTGGCGTATTCAAGCCGCGCCCCAAACTGCACACGCTGTCGTCGGCCTACATCGCCTCCACGTCACTGGCAGAGGTCGCACAGCCGATACTGGAGAAGCTGCGTGATCAGCTTCTGGAATCCTGTTCGGTGGGAATTCTCGATTCGAGCGGCGAGGTGATTTACATCGCCCGCTGCGAGACGCGCCGTATCATGTCCATCGCTCTCAAAGTGGGTAGCCAGCTTCCGGCCTACTGCACGTCGATGGGGCGGGTACTACTGGCACATTTGCCGGAAGCCGAGCTCGAAGCGTTTTTCGACCGGACCACGCTGGAAAAGCGCACTGAGCACACGGTCGTCTCACGCAGCCGCCTGCGTGAGATCCTGGCCGACGTGCGGCAGGCGGGCTACGCCATCGTCGATCAGGAACTCGAGCTCGGCCTGAGGTCCGTCGCCGCCCCGATCTTCGACCATTCCGGCCAGGTGGTCGCCGCGATGAATGTCGGCGTCAACGTCGCACACATACGCCTGAAGACACTCAGGGAACGCATCGCCCCCGCCCTGATCGCCGCTGCAAGGCAGCTCTCGTCAATGCTGGCGTGACCGAACAAAACTGTTCGATAATCGCACAAAGTGGTCGAAAATTGAATTGACTCCCGGTTCGCTGGAGTTCAGGGTTTTTCAATCGACACGCATACCCGAGCGAAGCGGCCTCGTCGGTCCGCGGCGGCGACGAGAGCGTGCCATGGCCGACGGTTTCATTAGTGATGCCGCAAGCTACCGTCGCAGCGGGAAATGAGGAACAAGATCTATCCGGGGTCTAAGGACGCCCTTCGCGATCTTCTCTCCGACGGCATAAGCATTATGTCGGGCGGATTCGGCCTCGCGGGAAATCCGGAGAATCTGATCCGAGCCATCCGGGAATCGGGCATCAAGAACCTGACCGTCATCTCGAACAACTGCGGCGCCGACGGCTTCGGGCTGTGGCTGCTGCTCGCCAACGGGCAGATCCGCAAGATGATCTCGTCCTACATCGGCGACAACCGGTTGCTCGAGCAGCTCTTCCTATCAGGCTCCATTGAGGTGGAGCTTAACCCGCAAGGTACGCTCGCCGAGCGGATCAGAGCAGGCGGTGCAGGCATCCCGGCCTTCTTCACGCCCACCGGTTATGGCACGGTCGTGGCGACGAGCAAGGAATGTCGCGCGTTCGACGGCGTCGAATGCATCATGGAGCGGAGCCTCAAAGCCGACCTGGCGATTGTGAAGGCCTGGAAAGGTGATCCCGAGGGCAATCTCATCTATCGAAAGACCGCGCGAAACTTCAATCCACTGATGGCGACGGCAGGAAATGTGACGGTCGCGGAGGTCGAACATCTGGTAGCCCCGGGAGCGCTCCACGCCGACTGCATCCACACGCCGGGCATCTATGTCGACCGGATCGTCCGGGGAGAATATTATGAGAAGCGTATCGAACACGTGACGACGCGCGCCCGTCCGGCCGCGGTCGACGAGCGCTGAGATGGCCTGGACGCGCGAGGAGATGGCAGCACGCGCAGCCAGGGAGCTCAGCGACGGCGATTACGTCAATCTCGGCGTGGGTATCCCGACCCTCGTCGCCAACTACATCCCCCCAGGGCTCAACGTCACGCTGCAGAGCGAGAATGGCATGCTGGGCATGGGGCCGTTCCCCTTCGCGGGCGAAGAGGACCCGGACCTGATCAACGCCGGCAAGCAGACGATCACGGAGCTGCCGACATCGAGCTTCTTTTCCTCGGCCGATAGTTTCGCGATGATCCGTGGCGGGCATATCGATCTCACTGTGCTCGGGGCCATGGAAGTCTCGGAAGACGGCGACCTTGCCAATTGGTCCGTCCCCGGCGCGATGATGCGGGGCATGGGCGGCGCCATGGACCTCGTCACGGGCGCCAGGCGCGTGATCGTGGTGATGGGTCATTTGACCAAGCAAGGCCGACCGAAAGTCGTGCAGCGGTGCCAGTTGCCGCTCACCGGCGCGCACTGCGTCGACCTACTGATCACAGAGCTCTGCGTCTTCGCGCTGGATCGCCGCAAGGGCGGCATGACACTTCTCGAGCTGGCGCCCAACGTCTCCGCGGCTGACGTCAGAGCCAGGACCGAGGCGTCCTTCGATGCTGGTACTTTCGGATAAAGGGAAGCGCGACCATGACCATGCCCGCTGTCGTGCCCTATGCCCGTGAAGACCTTGCTGCGCAGCCCCCGTCCTTGTTTGTCCAATACGCATCGACCGTGCTGCGGGCACCTGCGCTGCCGCCCATCCCCATGACGCAGACGCTCACCGAGACGACCGGCCCATGCGGCAGCTGGGACGCGCTGATGGGCGCCGCACTCGCAGACCTGACGCGCCAGCACAAAGGGACCCCCGTCGGCCAGCGCATCATCGTCGCCGGCAATGTGCTTGACAAGGACCGGCGGCCGGTACCGGGCACGATGATCGAGATCTGGCAGGCCAATGCGGCCGGCCGCTATGCTCACCGCAAGGACGACTGGGATGCGCCGCTCGACCCCAACTTCACCGGCGCCGGCCGCGTGGTGACCGGCCAGGATGGCAGCTACCGGTTCATCACCATCCGCCCGGGCGCCTATCCGTGGGGAAACCATCCCAACGCTTGGCGGCCCGCGCATATTCATCTGTCGGTCATGGGCCCGGCCTTCGCGACGCGGCTCGTCACCCAGATGTACTTTCCGGACGATCCTCTGATCGAGCTCGATCCGATCGCGAACGCGGTGCCGATGCCTTACCGTCAGCGAATGGTCGCTCGTCTGGACATGACGATCGCCGAGACGAGCTTCGCGCTCGGCTACCGGTTCGATATCGTGCTCAGGGGCCGCGACGCCACGCCGATGGAGGCATGAAGCATGCCGGACAACCAGAGCGCGGAGCTGTTCGGCCAGACGCCAGCGCAGACGATCGGCCCATTTTTTCATTTCTCTCTGCCCTGGTGCGGCGGCGCCGACCTGGTGGGACAGTCGGATTTGGGTGCCCGCCCGGATCTCGTTCGCGAAGGCCATCATGCGCTCAACCGCGGCGGGACTCGGCCTCCGACGCCTGGCGACCCGCTCGAGATTTTTGGCCGCGTCCTCGACGGCGCCGGCGCCCCGGTCGGCGACGCGCTGATCGAGGTCTGGCAGGCCAACGCCCATGGCCGCTATGCCGGCACCGGCGATCCGCGGACAGCGCTGCCGCTCGACGCCGGCTTCATCGGATTCGGGCGCGCGGCTACGGCAGAGGACGGCACGTTCTCCTTCCGGACAATCCGGCCCGGCCCCGTGCCTGGGCCGGGCAACACCTTGCAGGCCCCGCACATCGCCGTAGGGATTTTCGCTCGCGGGCTTCTCAAGCGTCTCACGACGCGAATTTACTTTACGGGCGCGCCGGAGAACGAGGACGATCCAGTTTTGGCGCTGGTGCCGGTCGACAGGCGCGAGACACTGCTGGCCAAACCCACAGGAGACGGATGGCAGTTCGACATCATCTTGCAGGGCGAAGGGGAGACTGTGTTCTTCGTCTTTTGATCCAGTGGACGGAGGGCTCATGGCGTCGTTGATCCGCGACCGCATGGCATCGAGCCCCGAGATGTTGGCGGTATTCGGAGACGAATCCCTGATGCGCGCGGCACTTGCCTTCGAGGCGGCGCTTGCGCAAGCGGAAGCGGCCGAGGAGCTGATTCCTGAGTGCGTAGCATCGCTCATCACCGGGGTCTGTGCTGAGGTCCCAGCTGACATCGACGGTCTCGCCGCAGAAGCTGCCCGCGCGGGCACGCTGGCGATCGCGTTGCTCAAGCGCCTGCGCGCGCGGCTCGGTGAGAACACGGCCGCGGCCAAGGCGCTTCATCTCGGCGCCACCAGTCAGGATCTCGCCGACACGGCGCTGATGCTCCAGGTCAAGGCCGGCCTTGACCTCATCGAGCGCGACATGACAGAGGCGGCGTTGGCGGTCGAGCGGCTGGCCGAGCAGCATGCGGCGACGCCGATGCTCGGGCGCACGCTGCTGCAGCCGGCAATGCCGATTACATTCGGCCTGAAGGCGGTGGGCTGGCTTCTTGGCCTTGAGGGAGCGCTGGATCGGTTGTCCCGTGAGCGGGCGGATGCCCTTGTCGTGCAGCTGGGGGGTGGCGTTGGCGCGCTGACAGGTCTCGGCGGTAAGGGGATGGCCGTTGCCGAACGAGTGGCCAGAACGCTGGGCCTCGCCTGCCCCATCCTCCCCTGGCACGCGCGGCGTGAACGCATCGCCGGCCTTGCCGCGGCCCTGGCGATCACCTGTGGTGCCTTGGGCAAAATCGCCAAGGACATAGCTCTCATGGCTCAGGCGGAGGTGGCAGAAGCTTTCGAGCCGCGAATACCAGGCCGCGGCAACTCCTCGGCGATACCGAACAAGAACAACCCTACCGGCTGCCAGGTCGCCCTCTCCGCGTCGTTGCGCGCGCCGGGCCTCGCAGCCACGATAATCGCCGCCCTCCCCCAGGAGCATGAGAGAGCGATCGGTGGCTGGCAAGCCGAAGGACCGGTCTTGGCCGAACTGTTCGAAGTCGTACACGGCGCCCTTGCGGCCATGCTGCCGGTTCTCGCGGGACTCACGGTCGATACGGACCGAATGGCCGCCAATCTCACCGCAGCCGGTGTTGGGACGGACACCGGAGAATCGGTCACTCTGGTCCGCTCGGCTCTCGATCGCTCGCGCACGACGCGATCGCTCAGGCCAGGATCTGGCTGATCGGCTTGGCGGTCTCCATCGACAGTGTGCCCCATTTCTCGACCGAGAGGCCCATTGCCTGCTGCAAGGTAAGGCCGACGCGACTGATCGGATCGCCGTTGCCGACGATATGGATGCCGGTTTTGAGCCGGCCGCCCGCCCTGCCCGCCGTCATAGCCGGTATCGCGGTTATCGAGTGGGTCTTCGCGTAGTTCGTATCAGTGTGGGAGTAGATCACGCAATTGTCCAGAAGCGTGCCGTCGCCCTCGCGGAGGCTGGCGAGCGCGCCCACGAAGTCGCCCCAGGCCTCCATGCTCCGCTCGGTGAACCACGCCGAGACCGGCTGATAGCCGAGCTTCGGGTCGTTGGGCTCTTCGTGCGTATAGGCGTGGTGGCTGGTCGACCCGCCGGTCTTGTGGATGCTGGAGAGCGCGTTGGAATAGACCATGTTGAAGACGCGCGTCTGGTCGCAGGCGATTGCCATCGCGAGGATGCGCGCCAGCAGCTTGTGGTTGGTCTGCACGGTCTCGACCTCGTATCCGGTCGCGGCTGCAAACGGTTTCGGTGGAACCACGCATGCGGCTAGCGGCGGCGGCTTTTCGAGCTGCAGCTGCAGCTGGTGCTCGAGCTGGCGCAGTGACGAGAAATATTCGTCGAGGCGCGCACGGTCCTGACTGCCCACCTCCCGCATCAGCTGATCACGCTCCTCCTTGATCGGCGACAGAACGCTCTTGCGCAGCATGACTGCGGGATCGGGCTTGAAATCGGCGGCGTTCGGATCGCGAAAACCGGGTCCGAAGACGCGCGCGTAGAACGCGACCGGCGATCCCTCGGCCGGGTTGATGCTGGTCGCATTGCGAAAGCTGTAGGTGTCCTCCGGATTTCCTGTAGCAGCCAGCTCCAGGGAGCGAAAACGTGTCTCGGTGCCAACGGCGTTGCTGATCAGTACATCGATCGACGTAGCCGGATAGTCTCCGTCCTTTACCGGAACGGCACCGGTCCGGCAGCCCATCAGCCCTGTTTTGTGGGCGACGTTGACGTGGCCGTCGAGCCGCACATCGAACCCGCTCAGGACATTGATGTACTGCTTGAATTGCTCGATCGGCTTGAGCTCTGGAAGGATGTCGAAGTCGAGGCCGCTTTTCGTCGGCAGCCAGCGCCCGGGTGTCACGCCGAGTCCCCAGAACCAGGTTCCGAAGCGGATCGGCAGCGGAGCGCCCGTATCGGCGAGCGCCGTCCCGTTCCCGTTAAGAAAGCAGTCAAGGAGCGGCAGGGGCACGCTAACCGCCATACCGGCTAGAATGCCGCGGAGCAGGCTTCGCCGTTTGATGCGCGCGCTCATGATTGGTCCTCCTCTCCCCGCAGCGGATCAGCCCGCGGCCGCTTCGCGCGGCGCGGGCGGCGAGCCGCCCGGCTCCGAAACCTTGTAGAACGCCTTGCTCATCGCGATCAGTCGGAGCAGGTCGGTCACGCGATATCCATCCGCCGCGAACTGCGCCTTCAGCCAGGAGCGCCATTCGTTATCGCCGGGCTGAAACTTGCGTCCTACGGCATAGCGATAGAGACTTTCGGCCAAGCAGGACACCGTCGCCGGGTCGTCATGTAGCGCCTGTCCGAGGCCTGCCGCGTCGCTAAATTTGAACCCGTCGAGTTCACCGCTCGCATCGATCGGCGTGCCGTTCTCGGTCGTCCGATATTGCCCCACGCCGTCGAAATTCTCGAGCGCGAGTCCAATCGGATCAATGATCCGGTGGCAACCGGCGCAGACCGGGTCGGTGCGGTGCGCCGTGAGGCGGTCCCGGGCCGTTTTGTAGAGCGGGTTCTTCGTGTCGACGACGATTGCGAAGTTGACGTTGTTGGGTGGCGCCGGCACCGGCTCGCAGAGCAGGAGCTCGCGCACCGCCTTGCCTCGTATCGTTGCCGAGCTGCGTCCAGGATGCGCGTGAAGTGCGGTGAAGCTCACCTCCGCCAGCAGGCCGGCACGCGGATCGCCCGGCGGGAACTCGTAGGGCTCCCACCCATGGGGCGATGACACCGGTACGGCATAGACCGCGCCAAGCGCCCTCGTCATGAAGCTCTTCCGCGTCGTGAACAGGTCGCGATAGTCTCCGTTGCGGTTCACCAAGTGGTCGACGATCACTCGAAGTGTCTGCTCACGCGCATCCGCGGCCAATTCTTGGCTGAACTTCGGATAGATCAGCGGGTCCTTTTCAAGCGTCGAAAAAGAATCGAACCCTAGAAAGTCGGAGAAGAAAGCGCGGATGCCGTCGCCTACGCGCGGTGAGCCCATCATCCGGTCGACCTGACGCGCGAGGCCGCGCTCATGGTCGAGCTCCCCGCGCTGGGCGGCATCCAGAAGCGCATCGTCCGGCGTCGCGTTCCACAAGAGGAAGCTCAGCCGTGCCGCCTTCGAATAGGAATCGAGCCTGACGCTGCCGTGAGCATCCGGATCGGGCTCGGCGACATCGATCCGGAATAGGAAATCCGGGGCCAACAGCATCGTCGTCAGCACCGATTTCAGCCCAGTGTAGAAATTCCCCGACATGCGTGCGGCACTGTCGGCAGCGCCCACCCAGGCATCGAGCTTCTCGCGGCCGAGGGGCCGGCGGAATAGGCGCCGGCCGACGGTTGCGATGAATTGCGACGCGCAAGCCTCGTCGGGCTGGCTTTCTGCGACCGGGCGGCATGGTACGGTCTTTGCCCGCCTGCTCTCGTCCAACACCTGCGCCGCGACATTGCGGGCGATCTCCTCATAGTGCTCGAACGCGGTCCGCGTCACGACGATCTCCGACGTTCCGACCGCCAGCAGTCCGTCCTTGCGGATGTCGGGCTCGAACTGGCCCGTCACTTTGATGTCTGACCCAAATATGTCGGCGATCGCCTGCCGGTACTGGCTCTCGGTCAGCCGTCGCATGGTAAGCGGGTTGCCATGCGTTTCGGGCTCGCCTTGCCCGCAGGCGGCAAGCGCGAGCATGACGCCGAGCGCGAACACCGTGCGATAACGACGAATGCTCTGGACGACCGGCATACTAACGTCCCACGGTCGTGACCGGAGCCGCCTCGCCTGCCTTGGCTTGCGCCGCAGGCGGGTGGATCACGAAGGCCGGTACCGCCTCGACCCGGAAGGCGGTGGAGAGCGCGGTGCATCGGCCGGTCTTGGGGTCGCGATAGCCGTCCGCCATCTTGTTGAGCGCGGCATAGAAGCTCGGGCAGTTCAGGTCGATCTGCGCCATGGACGCAGCGGCGAATCGGCCCTTGGAACCGACCTCGGCCTTATAGGCCTCGGCGATGCTGAAGTATCCGGCAAGAATGCCCTTGACGCTGCCGTCCGGCTGGAACTCGAGCCGCAATCGGGCACCCTGGATCCGATAGGGGAACGACCCCGGCTGGCCGCGGCGCGGAATAACGAGATCGGTGGGATCCGTTGTGAGCACGCCATCGACGATTCGGCCGTGGGCGACATCCCTCTCCCCCGGAACCACGTCCGTCGCCGTCAGGCTGTAGTTGTTGAGGCCGTGCGCCTGGCTGTCATAGGGGGTGGACTCGAGGCTGTCATAGATCGCGACTTCGACATCCTTGCTGTTGCGTTCGTCGGTCACTCCTCTGACTTCCAGGAGGATCGTAGTCTCGCCATCGCGTCGGCTCCCCTGCGCCCACTCCTCCGTGGTGGCGGGCGAGTAGGACGCCTTGTGGCGGAACCCGTCGATGCAGCCGAGGACCCGCTGCATCTGGTTGTCGATGCCCACCTCTCCCGTCGGACTCACGAACTCGTCATGCGGACACGAGGTCTGCGATGACTGTCCTTTCGACCAGTCGACGCCGTCCAGGTTCATTCCATAGCCGACGCGGCCCTGGGCGGTCTTGAGCGGAGGGTCGTCGAATGCTGTCGGGTAGAGGCACTGATCGACAACGCCTTTAGGGTTGCGCGCCGGATCCGGGCTCTTCTCGTTGCCCAGCTTCGGGCCGACGAGGTACTGGGTAACGACAGTGGCGCCCTGATAGGCGACGCCGCCCAGCGCCAGAGCCTGGAGCGTCATCTGCAGGTCCTCGCCGTTGGCCGGATCGAGCAGGCGCTTGCGCTCCGATTCAGGCAGTTTCGAAAGCTTGGGAAAGGCGAGCCGCCTCATCCCGATCGCCGGTCCGTCGGGGCAATCATTGTCGCCTTCGTAGGTCGCATACCAGAAATAAGTGACAACGAAGCCCTTCGTCTGGGCTGGATTAGCAGCCGGCTCCGAGCTGCGCGTCGGGCCCGGCATGCCGAATGAGAGAACGATTGCCGCCGAGCTCAGGAGGACCACCATCCTGGCGCTGCGGAACACACGATTGGTTGACATCTCGCGATCTCCCTCGCGCTTCAGATTCTCCCCGGCTGCAGCGGACCAGCCCCCACAGCCTGCAGCATATCCTCGGCATCGGGCTTCAGCAGAAAGCCCGCCTTCACCCCCTGAGCGACTGCCTCGCGGAACTTCGCCAGATAGTCATTTCTGGTGGGGTAGAGATTGCTGAATTCCGCCGCCGTCATCGGGACGACGCCCGGACATTTGGTCGAATAGCGAGCGGCGGGAACGACGATCTGCGGAAGCCGGATGCCGCCCTTGGCGACGCCCGCAGAGTCGCGTTCGATCGCGTCCGGCGGGCCTGAGATCGAGATTGGCGCGAAGCTCGGCGGCTCGCCCATGCCGCGGACCCAGCGGTTCAACCACCACAGGGCCGCATTCTCGACCGCCTGATTCGGCAGGTCGTTGCCGGCTTGGCAAAGCGGCGACCTGGCGGTGAAGTCACGCTGCATCACTTTTTCGAAATAGTCGTTCCAATAGACGTTTATGTGAGGCGCGGCCGCGGTCTCCCACAGGCGGTAAAGCCGTCCCTCCGGCTGGCGCGCCGCATATCCGCGGAGCGCTTCGACCTCGTTGTTCGTCACGATCACCGGAACCTTGAGGTCGCTGCGGATGCGGACAACCGCAGGCTGCGCCACGCCCGCAACGAGCGGACGGCTGGTCGAATCCATGCGCGCATGGAGAACGAATCCGTCGAACGCATTCTCGATTGGCTGCAGCGCATTGATATAGGTGATGACGCGTCCGGTCGCGGCGGACGCTGAACCCGAGATGATGTGCGTCACCTTCAGACCCGCGAGCGGGTCGACGCCGTGCACGATGCGCGCCGGACCGACCAGCCGCGCGACCTCGGTGAAAATGTCGTAGCCGATATCCTCGTCGGGGATATCGAGCGTACCGTAGCGCTGGGGGTCCCAACGGACGAGATCGGGATACGGATCCTGACTATCGGGCGGATGGCCGCCGACTGCGTTGCGGTCGGCCGACACCCCAACCCAGGCAAAGCCGTCCCGAAGAATCTCGGCCCGCGTCCAGATCCAGTAAACGTCCTTGTCGAACGCCGCTCCCGGATGGGACTGGAGCCATTCGACGACGACGGTGCCGTTGAACCGAGCCGGATCAACTGGCCTGCGGACCAGCATCCGGGTTTTGTAATGATGCCGTTCTCCCGGAGTGACCTCCCAAAGCCCGTCCGACGAGAGCGCTGCGCCGCCCTTGGGCGCGAAGGAGCGGGCCATACCTTCGACAAAAAATTCCTGCTCGACATAGCCCTGCTGCGCGATATCCATCGCCGCCGCAGTCTTCGGCTGCCCCCTTGCGCCGCCGGTGACCGGCCCCGAGACGAGCGGCATTGCGGCCGCCTCAGCCCCAACCGCGCCGGACGGGGCGGCGGCAAGAATCAGCGCTGCCATCGTCAGCATCGGTACGATATGAATAGCGCCGTTCACTTTCTATCCGCCCTCCCGGGCGTCGCACATCCGGCGGCTTGACGGTCGATCACGTCAACGTGCCTTCTGCCCCGAATGGAATCTCTGGGATCGCCCCTGTCCCCAGCAAGATTGTAGTTCGGGCAGGATATTGAAATCCGGCTACCAAAGCGATTTCCGGCGAATACTTGCCATTACCTCCCGACGGCTAGTAACCTCGTCCATGACATAGCAACGGGCAGCATCCGGGCGATGCTGGCCCGAAGCATGTTGCCCGTGGGGAAGCGGCAGCATGAACGAAGTCACGGCCGTACTGCGCCGTAAGGTTGGCTCGCACGATGTGATGATCGAGGTGCGGGACCTCTACTGGACAAGCCCGCTCGAAGTGCGGATCTGTCGTCCTGATCACGTCCTGACCCAGTTTCTCATCCGCTCCTCACGCGTACGCGCTGAAAGTCGCTACGGGAACGGAAGCATGGAGGAAATGGGCCCGTTCTGCCTGGTCCCGGCCGAAATTCCCTGCTACGCGCGGACGCTCGGCACCGAGAACGGCAGGACGCGCACGCGCGTCGTGCATTGCCACTTCGAGCCGACCCGCTTCAGAGAAGTGACCGGTCTTGGCGAGACCTGGCGTGAGGAAGACCTGATCCGCTGCCGCGACATCCGCGATCCATTCATCTTCGAAACCATGACGCATCTGGTTAAGGAAGCCATCGCGCCGGGATTCGCCAGTGACATCTTCGTCGAATCGCTCGGGCATTCGTTGATGGTCGGGCTCGCCCGCCATTTCAGGCCCTTCGAGCAGAAGCCGTCGGCCGGCGGCGGCAAGCTGCCAGCGTGGCTCCAGAAGCGGATTGTCGACTATGTCGAGACCTATAGCGACCGACGGATCACGACTGTGGAGCTGGGGGAGGTATGCGGCCTGAGCGGCGATCATCTGCGGCGCCTCTTCAGGCAGTCGACGGGCCAGACGCTGCACCGCTATGTCGAGCAATGCCGCCTAGCCAAAGCGAGGTCGATGCTGGTCGAGACGGATCTATCCATTGCGGAAATCGCCCGTAAGCTCGGTTTCTCGCATCCGAGTAACTTTGCCGTGTCCTTCGCGCGATTGACCGGCCAGCAACCGACCGCCTTCCGACAGATGCTGCGCGGCTGGCGCTGACCGGAGAAGGAGCGCACATGCCGACGGAGCTGTCTCCGCGCCCGACGAGCGTGACGTTGGATGTCGGAGAGGCAATCGACCGCAGCCCCTGGTCGGGGCTGCAGAAGCGCGTCGTTGTGCTCGCCGCCCTCGCGGTCGTGCTGGACGGGATTGACGGCCAGCTGATCGGCTATGCCATTCCGGTCCTGATGAAGGATTGGGGCCTGGCGCGCGAGGCCTTTACCTTCGTGGTCGCCGCGGGGCTGATCGCGATGAGCGTCGGCAGCGCCGTTGCCGGCTATGCAGCGGACCGGGTGGGTCGGCGCCGCGTTATCATCGGCAGCGTCATCCTGTTTGCGGTAGCGACGGCGGCGATCGGACTCGCGCAGGGCCCCACTGCGGTCGCTCTGCTCCGCTTCTGCGCCGGCCTCGGCATCGGCGGCGCGCTGCCGAGCGCCACGACGCTCGTGGCCGAATACACGCCTGCACGCCGACGGACGACGGCCGTGACCGCGACGATCGTCTGCTTGCCGGCGGGCGGGATGCTCGCGGGCCTTTTCGCAGCCTACGTCCTGCCCAGTCTCGGCTGGCGAGCGCTGTTCCTTATCGGCGGCACGCTGCCGCTTGCGGTCGCTCTGCTATTGAGTTTCGCGCTGCCCGAATCGGTGCGCTTCCTCGCCCGACGACCGCGCCGATGGCCGGAGCTCGCCCTTCTCTTCCGCCGCATGGCCGTTCCGGCGCCAGACGATGCGGCCTTTACCGACTACGGCGAGCAGTATCGCGAGCGCGACCGCGCCGTGAGCATGCTGTTCGGCGAGGCGCGAACCCGGGACACGCTGACCCTCTGGGCAGCGTTCTTCCTGTGCCTCTTCGCGGTCTACAGCGCCTTCAGCTGGCTGCCCACGGCGCTCTCTGCGCAGGGGCTCAGCCTCGCCACGGCCGGCAGCGGCCTAACGGCCTACAATCTCGGGGGCGTCGTCGGCGCGTTGCTGTGCGCGCAGGCAATCGCGCGTTTCGGCTCGCGTTGGTCGCTGGTCCTATGCTGCGCGGGAGGTGCCGTAAGCGCCTTCGCGCTCACCAACGCGGGGTCCATGGATCCCCGCCTGCTGGTCTTGGGCCTGGGCGTCCACGGGCTGTTCGTCAACGCCGTGCAGTCGACCCTCTACGCGGTATGCGCACATGTCTATCCCACAGCAGTGCGGGCCACGGGCACAGCGTCCGCGCTCGCCGTCGGCCGCCTCGGCGCGCTTGCCGCCGCACTCGTAGGAGCCGCGGTGATCACCGCACGAGGCCTGCCGGCGTATCTCGCAATGCTTGGGATCGCGATGACCGGCGTGCTGGTGGCGCTGGCTCTGCTCCGGGACCATATCCCGCAGCACCGAACGATGGCCGAGCCTGCGCTGGCGTAATCACGCCCGGCGAGACGCGGCGTGCTCCCCGGCTATGCGTCCGAATATCGTCCCTTCTCCGAGCGAGATGCCGCTGTGATAGAAATGCGGCCCGAGCACGCCGGTCGCCGTTCGGCCCACTGCGTAGAGCCCCGGGATCGGCGCCCCATCAATGTCGAGGACTTCGGTGTCGGGCGTCGTCTGCAGTCCGCCGACGGTGAAATAGGTGAAGTAGGCATCGCCGACCGACCCCTTGATTGCCGTGAAGGGTGGCTTGGTGAGCGGCCGGAGATAGACGGCGTTCTTGAAGAAGAGCGGGTCGTGCCCGTTCGCGGCGTAGCGGTTGTAGGTCTCGATCGTCTGTTGTAGGTCGGGCGCCGGAATGCCGAGCTTCTGCTCTAGCTCGGCCACCGTGTCGGCGCGCGCGGCGATCTCGTCGCGTTCCGGCATCCCCGCGACGTGAGGTCGTTTTGAGGGGTCGCCGAAAGCCTCGGCGTCGACCACGAGATGGGCGACGCCTCCCTGCCGCATCACGATCGCCTCGGCGATTACGCCGTAATAGGAGTCCTCGGGCAAGAAGCGCTGACCCAACCGGTTCACGAGTATGCCTTGGATCCGCTCGACCGGCGGCTGGAACGCGGCGAAGCAGTTTACCCCGGAAATGCGCGAGATCCCCGCGCGCACGGCTTGGCCAGCGCGGATGCCCCAACCGTCATTCGAGCCGACGTCGAGCGGCGCGCAGGCGAGATATTCGGGGGCGTAGCGGGCGACCATATCGCGATTGTTGGCGAACCCGCCGGTCGCCAGGATCACGCCGCGCCGGGCGCGGAACGACTGAGTCTTGCCGTCGACGGAGGCGAGCACTCCCTGAATCGCGCCGTCGGAGCCTTGCACGAGCCGCTCCGCATCAGCAGCGAGCAGTTGCGTGGCCCCCTGCCGCGTCGCTTCGAGTAGCGTCTTCTGAATCCAAGCGCCCGTGCCGCCGCGGCCCGGCGGCCGATGCCCGCGCATTGCGGGGACGGCCCACCCGTTGCATGGCCAGGCATTCTCGTTGCCGGAATAGCTGAGGCACTTGTCCTGGGGATCCTCGGAGAAGCGCATGCCGATATCGAGCAGCCATTGGAAATGGCCGAGGCTCCGATCGACGAAGATCGAAATCTTTTCTTTCTCCGGCTGAGGTCCCTGCGAGGCCAGCAGGTATTTCAGCATGTTCTCGGGCGTGTCCTCGACCTTGTACGCTTTCTGGAGTGGCGTCCCGCCGCCCATGTATACGTTCACGCCGTGCGATTCACTGTGCGCCGCGCTACCCCGGTCGAGCACCAGCGTCCGAGCGCCGGCCTTCAGTGCCTCGTAAGCCGCGGCGCCGCCCGACACGCCGAATCCGATGACGATCACGTCGAAGTCGTGGTCCCATTTCCGCACGTGCGTCTCGGGCGCCGCGGCCGCGATCGGAGCGGCCAGGGCTGCACCGCCCAAGGCCGCGGTCGCCGCGCCGAGCATCTGGCGGCGGCCGAAGCCCACATGATTGCTTGAGCCCGCGAAAGTTCCGTCTGGCTTGCTCCTTCTGTCCATGTCCCCTCCCTCGGCGCCCACGTCCTCAGGACGCGCCGCGGCGCGGCAAGATCACCTTCTTTGCTTGGCCGAGCTCTGTCTTTGCGTCGGCGAACAGCAGGAAGCCATCCGTCACCAACGCGTCGAGGTGTTCGGCGACTTTCTCGACATAATCGTCGTCATCCTTGTAGAGCTTTGCCGTCGTATCGCTCGCAAGAGGCTCTTCGTGGGCGAGTCGTGAGCAGAGCGGCGCAACTCCGTCGGTCTTGGCCGCGAATGTTGTGCGAGGCTCCTCGATCCAGTAGGGGCGGACGCCGCCCGTCGCGTTTCCATACGCATCCCGCTTGATCCCGTAGCCGGGTTCGAGCGCGAACTGTTTGCCGGGCGGCGCATAGATTCCGGTGCGCACCCAGCGGTCAAGAGAGGAGAGAATGCCGCGCACGAAGTCTCTGGCGCCCGGCAGATCGCTGACTGGCTTCACGCACTTGTTCGCTGCATGCCGGCCAAGCTGAAAGTCGACGATCGAGAACTGCGGCTGGTCGGCGGCGATCGCGTCGCTGGCGCCCGCGATCTCGTACCAGCGGAAGCGGTTCTTGCCGGGCAGATCGCCGTCAGGCGCACGTGCCTTCACGATCGCCTCGACGGCTTGGGGCGAGCCTTGAAAGGCCGTTTCGGTCAGGATTTCGACCACCGCCGCATCCGGAGGCGCCGTGATCGGCGCCTCCCCTGGGCAGGCGCCGATCAGATAACCGTTGATGAGTGCCTGCCCGCTGTCAGTCCGGGCGCGCTCGTGACCGCCGTCCTTGACGAACGACGACGCCATGCAGCCGGTCTCGCCCCAGCCCGAGACGTAGATCTTGACCAGCCCCTGCAGCGTGCTCGCTTGCTTGAGGAAGCCGAGCTTGCCGAGGGGCCCTTCATCGTTGCGGAGAAGCGCCGCGACATCGGCCATAATGTTCATGCGCGCGCGGTCGTCCGGAATGTCGAGTGTCGCATAGCGAGCAAGGTCGAACGGCTTCAGCAGCCCGCTCACGCTCGCCTTCGATGCAGTGAAACCCACCCACACGTCGCCATTCGCCACCATCGTCGGCCAGGCCCACCGCCAGATGGTCGCCTCCTCGCCGCCGTCGAACGGCTCAAGATGGACGGTGCCGCTGAATCGGCCCGGGTCGGACGGGCGGCGAACCAAGACGCGGGTGGTGTAAGGCTGGCGCCGGGCGGGGTTCCCGCCTGTCGCATCCATGCGCGCCCTCCCCGAGACGAGATATTCTTCTTCGACGTAGCCCACCCGATCCAGCGCCACCGTGTTTTCCCTGGGTGCGCGCGCCAGCGATACAGCCGTCCCCAGCACCACGGTGCCGAGCGGCACCGATGCCGCGGTGCGGGCGAGCGGCGTCCAGCGCGGGAGGTCCGGTGCTGTCTCGGCCATTGCAGACAAGCTGGTCGCGAAAAGGCCAGCGGCCAGCGCCGCGCCGAGCTTCCAGGCGATCACGAGCTTGCTAACCGGCACTAACCTCTCCAGCCTGTCTCACCTACCCTCTTAGGCCTATTCTTCGATCGCTCAGAAGAATCGCTCAATATTGTTGATCGTGCAGAATATTGAATTGCCGGCACGTCACCTTTCTTCCTAGGCCAGATGATCCGTCGATGGACGAAGCGATCGTATCGTGTGGCGACGCGGCGAGAGGTCCGGAAGCGTCTGCTGACAACGGACCGACAGTCGACTATTTCGCTTCCGCCGGGATCGCCGTAGCTGGGCCCATCCCGACGATTTCGAGCACGACCGCATCGTCTTTCGCCCCGTCATAGTGAATCTGCTTGCCGAAATGGGTAACAAAGCTGCCCGCAGGTACGGGCACGGTGCTGTCGGGATCGAACTTGGTTCCTGTGCCGACCCACCGCGTTCCGGAGATTACCGTGATGTACCGGTCGTTCGGATGGAAATGCGGGTGGCTCATATGGTGCGGTAGCCATTTGACCAGTATCACATAAAGCCCCGGCTTCGACGGATCGCCGACCAGCGTCGCGGTCTGCGCTCCGCTTTCCGGCGAACCAATCCACGGGATCTGGTCCGGCGTTTTGATGGCGATGGCGGCAGGATTGAGTTCGGCTGCGCGCCCTGACGGCCCAGATAGAATCATCGGCAGCGCCAGCGCGAGCCAAGCATGCCGGACGATCGGGAATGCAACCACCTTTTCCTCCTTCGCGCGCCGGCGGTTTGGCCAGCCCATGCGCCCGGCGTATGTAGAGACAGCGTCGACAGCTCCGATCAGCAGAGACTTCCGCAGGTCAGGATGATGGACAGGTTTCTTGGCAATTTCGTCCTCAGTCCAATGCTAAAGTTGCCGTTTCGGCGTTGTCAGCCAAATTACTCAAGCGCGAAGATCGACCGCTGCTAGCACCCAATCAACTCGACATATATTCACCGCCGTTTATGTCCAACGTCGCGCCCGTTACCATTTTGGCGTAGTCAGACACAAAAAAGAGCACGGACTTCGCGCACTCCTCATCGGGCGGTATGACGCGAAGCGCGATGCGGTTGCTGATGAAGTCGATGATCTGCTGCTCGGGGATGCCGCGGGCCGCCGCGTCCGCTTTGACATATCCTTGAACCGAAGCTCCCCAGAGCCAGCCCATCCGCGCACCATTGACGCGAATATTGTACTTTCCCAGTTCGTTGGCGAGTTGGCGGGTCGCTGTGTTCAAAGCGCCCTTGGCGGTCGCATAGTCTTCCTCGCCGGGCATCGGCTTGACCGAGGCCATCGACAGGACGTTGACGACCGCGCCGCACCGTTGCGCTTTCATAGCGGGAAGCACCGCCTTGACCATGCGCAGCGCCCCGAAACACGTAATATTCATATTGGCCTGCCACTCGCCTAAGTCGCTGTTCTCGAACGTGGCGGTCATCGGACCATGCGCATAGGCGCTGTTGACCAATCCGTCGATCGTTCCGAATGCCTCCAAAGTCGCCGCAGCGAGACGCTCGCACTGGGCCGAATCGCCGACGTCGGTTGGGACCGCGATTGCCTGTCCCCCCTCGCTCTTGATTTCACCGACGACGCCGTCGATGAAATCCTTCGTGCGCGAGCAGATCGCGACCCTCGCGCCCTCCTCGGCTGCGATGAGCGCGAGCTTTCGACCCATTCCCGGGCCCACGCCGGTAATAATGATAACCTTATCTCTCAGTAACATACTAATCTCCTTTCATTATTACCGTCGTCTTTGCCTTGTATTGATTTATGTCACTATTTCCGTTGATACGGGTAGTCAGTCCGTCTCGAGCAAAGATTGCATTCCGCGACCACGATAACATGCAGCCCCGCGACGCAAGGTCCGTTTTGCAATGGCCTACAAAATGATCCCAAGGCGGATCAACCTGTGTGACCGACTGCGCTGACCTTTCTCCGACGCATAGAAGCGGGGACGCTGGACGGAACATCGAGGCGGCCGGACCAACCGCCTGAAAGACCGACCCGGCGGAAGGGTAGAAGCCGCGCACTTGATTTCGCGCCGCGCGAGCCGGCAGCGATTCGGCGAACGTATGAAGGCATCGAATTCGCGTCCGGCGCGGTCCTGAAACGGCGCAGATCTTGCGCTCGCTGGGGATCAATTCGCGCCACGTCCAAATTTGAGCGCCGGCCGGCCTTCACGCCGTGCGATCCTGATCCGCGAGCGTGGCAGCATGGACGAAAATGAAGTGTGGCTAGCTGGTGACGTGTCCGGATTTTGTAGCTCGTGATGTGTCCGGTTTTAGACCTTCTCCAAAGAGAGGGCGGGAATGGACCGGACACGCGTTCACGATGGGATCAGACGGATGCGGTTTGA
>Ga0209062_1001945_pt1 | contig 30873 bp, 23 predicted proteins | sample Coa_R2_2_FD_187158 | JGI IMG/M metagenome (GOLD analysis project Ga0209062, IMG submission 187158) | Surface soil microbial communities from Centralia Pennsylvania, which are recovering from an underground coalmine fire - Coalmine... | ecosystem: Environmental > Terrestrial > Soil > Unclassified... | reverse complement strand
CTGAGGTCCGGCAGAGGCGGCCGGTCACCATCGAGGTGGCAGGCCTGTACCCACTGGTCCCAGTAGGCGGTGGGCAGATCGGCGACGGTCAGGCGCAGGGCGCGGGCCGTGCGCGAGAACTCGCCGGCGCCCCATCCGTCGGCGCCCCGCAGCACCACGGTGGCGCCGCTATAGAGCGTCGGGAAGATCTGCTCGAGGGAGGCGTCGAAGCTGAACGAGGCGAAGGCCAGGACGCGGTCGGCGGCGCTCAACTCCCAGAGGTCCTGCATGGTCGCGAAGTGCTGCAGCGCGGCATCATGCGGCACGCAGACACCTTTGGGCTTGCCGGTAGAGCCCGAGGTGTAGATGATGTAGGCCAGGTTGTGAGGCTCCACGTTCGCGCGAGGGTTCTCCTGGCCCTCACCCTCTAGCGCCGTCCACGTGGCGTCAAGCTCGACGGTATGGGCTCCGTGCGCGGGCAGACCCGAGGCGAGCCGCCGGTCCGCGAGCAAGACGGGCGCGCGCGTGTCCTCCAGCATGAAGGCGAGGCGAAGGGGCGGATAGGCCGGGTCCAGGGGCACGTAGACCCCGCCCGCCTTGAGGATGCCCAGCATCCCGACCACCATCTCTATCGACCGCTCCATGCAGATAGCCACCGGCACCTCCGGACCCACACCCAGAGCCAGCAGGTGATGCGCCACCTGATTCGCTCGCCGGTTCAACTCGCAATAAGTCAAGGTGCGGCCATCGGCCACGACCGCGATGGCCCGCGGGGTCTGCACGGTCTGCGCTTCAAACGGCCTGTGGATGCATGTATCGCACGCCTCGCTCTTGCTTTCATCCATTTGCCATGCCTCGTCATTGGCTCATTTCAACAGCTGACACAAAGTAGCTGTGGGTCGAGTGAAAGATCCATTATTCGATGATAGAGTAGAATTACGGCGCGTGACATGGTCATCTTTTTGAGTCGCGCACCAATCCGCCGCATGTGATTAAACCTAATCATGCTTGATACGTTCCTCACGTGAATGTGTGATCAGCGGTGGAATGCTCCCGCAATTTGAGCGGCGTCCATCCATGGCGCTACTCAATGATGGTTACCGGACCTACATTCTCGACACGGCGCCGCGACTATTCGTCCAGTAGGACTGTGATTGGGTCGGCAGATATAGGCTGATGCGTAGTAGTGTGACAGAATAAAGTGGCGGCCACTCCGGCCATGGACTGGCCCCTCCCGCTCCTTTCAGGAAGGCCAACAACTCTTCACGGGCCACTATCAGGGTAACAGAAAGAAGGCGAATAGGTGCCGGGCATCAAGGACTATCATGCTGTGAATCTAGGACGGCTTGCGCATCGGCCGAAGTGTCACGTCGGTCACCTCCACCGTACGCGGTAGGTCCAGCAGCGCCAGCACGGCTGTTGCCACGTCCTCTGGCTGGATCAACTGCTCCGGCCGGTAGGGCTTGTTTTCAAGCTCGTGGAGCCGTGCCTGCATGGGCGTGGCGGTGCGGCCCAGATAGACGCTCAGCACCCGTACCCCCCGTTCGTTCACCTCCTCGCGTAAGCTGTCGGCAAGCGCCCGTAGACCATGTTTGCTCGCGGCGTAGAGTCCCACGCCACGACACGCGGACAAGCCGGCGCTGGAGTTGATGAAGGCCACCTGTCCCTGTCGGCGCAGCAACATCGGCAGGAGTGCCTGAGTCAGCGCATAGGGTGCGCGCATGTTCGTCCGGTACTGCAGGTCCAGGTCCGACATCGAGGCGGTATCGATTGAGCCGATCGTGATCACACCGGCGCTGTGCACCAGCACATCGATCTGCCTCACCTCCTCCTTCAGCTGCGCCAGCAGAGCGCCGATTGCCGCATCCTGGGTCAGATCGGCCTGCAATCGCACGATGCGCGAGGATACCACGCGCGCTTCCCCGGCAACGGCATCCAACGCTTCCAGCCGGCGTCCCACCAGACACACGACCGCTCCCTGTCGCGCGAGTTCCAGTGCGATCGCCCTACCCACGCCGGTGCCGGCACCTGTGACCACTGCCACCTGGTCCCTGAATCCCATTGTTCTCTCTCCGTCGTGAAGGCGCCGGGGTTAGCTCTATCTGCAGCCCATTGGGACTGAGGCGACGATCAGGGCGTTGCGTGGGCGTATGCCGTGCCGGTGTCGTACGCGGGTTCAGAGCGCCAGAACAGATCGTCATCAACGCGCCGTGACATCCTCAGGTAGTCGAGTTGCTTCAGGCGCGTGTACGCCCGGAACTGGAACGTTTCATGCGACATACTGATGCGGCGAAATACGTCGTATAGCTCTCGTGCGCCCGTCACCGCGTCTCGACGTGCGCTGAAGCCTGGAAGCTGCGCGTGGATCTTGTCGAAGGATACGCGATAGCTACGCCGGTCACCATCGCTACGTCCATAGGAGACCGCGCATCCCGGGAACGATGCCGCTACGATGTCGGCGATCTCCTTGACCCTGTAGTTCTGCGTCGTGGCACCGACATTGAAAACTTCCCCATGGATCGTCTCCCGCGGGGCGTCGAGCGCGCACGCGATGGCCTCGCAGATGTCCAGCACATGGACCAGGGGGCGCCAGGGAGAGCCGTCGCTGGTCAGTTTGATCTCGCGGGTCGTCCAGGCCAGCCCCGCCAGGTTGTTCAGTACGATGTCGAAGCGCATGCGCGGCGAGGCGCCGAACGCGGTGGCGTTTCTCAGGAACACCGGAGAGAACGTGTCATCGGCCATGGCACGGATGTCGCGCTCCACCAACACCTTACATTCTGCGTACACCGTCTGGGGATGGGTCTCGGAGTCCTCCGTCTTGATGCCGTCCGCTGCCGCGCCGTACACGCTGCAGGAGGAACTGTACACGAAGCGGGAGATTCCCAGGCGCTTGCATGTCAATGCAAGATTGACGCTGCCACGGTGGTTGATCTCATAGGTGAGGGTCGGGTTCTGCTGGCCCAGGGGGTCGTTGGACAACTCGGCGAGGTGGACCACCGCATCGTACCCCATCACATCCTCATCCCTGATGTGGCGTACGTCGCGACGCACCGTTGTCATCGGCGCCGGGCCTCCATCGTATAGCCAACCGTCTCGATAGAACCCGGTGTCGAGGCCCACTACGTCATGGCCGCGTTCGCACAACACCTGGGTGAGTTGGACGCCGATGTAGCCATCTGAACCCGTGACCAGAACCTTCATCCTCTGTCAACCTTTCACCGTGAGGGAAACGCGCGCCGCGGTGTGGCAGCGGCGGAAGGGCCGGCGATCTGCAGGACGGACTTGCGGCAGTAGAACGTCTCATGGCCAGGACGCTGATCTCATCGCCGGCGCCTCGGCCGCAAGCGAACGGCAGCATCATACGGCATCTGCCTCCGGAGGGCACACGGCTTGCCCTCGCTGCTCCCAGACAGCCCAGGGCGGTTGGCCGCTGTGGTAGAGGGATTCCAGCAACTGCTGATCCTTGTAGGTGTCCATCGCGGTCCAGAAGCCTTCATAGCGGTTGGCGAGCAACTGGCGCTGCGCGATGAGGCGCTGGAAGGGCTGCTCGACCAATTCTTCACCCTCATGGATGTAGTCGAAGATCTCGTTGCGGAAGACGAAATAGCCGGCGTTGATCCAGGTGTCGGACCGCGCCAGCGGGCAGATTTCCTGGACCACGTTGTCCTCTCCCAACCGCACGACGTGGAATGACGACGTTGGCTTGACGCAGAGGAAGCCGGCGATCTTCCCCGCGTCCTCCAGGGCCGCTATCATGGCGGGCAGCGGCGCGTCTGTCAGGCCGTCGGCATAGTTGGCGAGGAAAACCTCTTCCTCCGCCAGGAGAGGTTGAACGGCCTTGAGGCGCTGTCCGATGTTGGCTTGCAGGCCGGTATCCACAAAGGTGATGCGCCACTCCTGGAGATCGCTGCGGAGCAACTCCAGGGTACGCCCGCCGTCTGAGAAGACGAAGTCGTTGACGAACGCTTCCCTGTAATTCAGGAAGTACTCCTTGATGACGCGGGCCTTGTAGCCCAAGCAGAGGATGAAGTCGGTGTGGCCGTAATGGGCGTAGTACTTCATCACGTGCAACAGGAGTGGCCGGTCGCCTATCGGCACCATCGGCTTGGGGACGGTATCCGAGACGTCCCGCATGCGCAAGCCCTGCCCACCACAAAACAAGACGACTTTCATGTCCACTTTCCTTAGGTCTTATGTCTGGGTTGCATGGCCTCACGGGTCGCATCGGCCTACGGCTATCGCCATATCCAAGACGCTGGCCTTGCATTGGGAGAGTAACAGCGCCGATGGCGGACGTGAACACTCAAAGGGATACGAGCGCGTATACTTTCGTATCTCAACTCTCGGCACATCTATCTATCGACCTGCGCCACGAGTAGCGCACGCAACTGATCTCCAACCGACTGGAGGGAGAAGGCTGCTTCTACCCGGTGTCGCGCACGCCTGCCCATCTCTTGAGCCCACGTCTCGTCGTCCAGCAGGCGACCGAGCGCCAGCGCAAGAGCGGTTGCGTCGCCACGCGGTACCACTATCCCTCCGGATGCCTCACCACCCGCGAAGATGTCAGGTATGCCATGCGCGTCGGCCGCTACAACGGGGACGCCACAGGCCATGGCCTCAATCGGTGCCATCGGAAAGCCCTCGCGACGCGAGGGGAAAGCGTAGACGTCGGATGCTGAAAGGTAGCACCGTATCCTGGCACGGTCGCGCACATACTCGTTCACCCACAGCACGTTGCGTCGAGGCAAAGCGGCAATGCGCTCAACTAGTTTCTCCGCGTCACTGCCCGTACCGATCAGCAGCAAGAGAAGCTCTCTCTCTCCACGTTCCCGGCACAGGTGGTCCCATGCATCCAGCAAGATATCCAGTCCCTTGACGCTCATCACGACACGACCGTGCCACGCCACCACCCGCGCCTGGGTCGGAATCCCGAGCGCCATACGCGCCTCGGTGCGATCCATTGCCTGCCACGCCGGGTCTATGGGGTTGCAAATGTAGGCTATCTTGCGGTCTGGTACTCCATACTGAGTGCGCAGCCGCCGGACCTCGGATTGGGTCGGCACGATCAGCTTTGTGCAGAGTCGTATAGCAAGGGGACGGATGTACCGATCGAGACGGTGTCGCTGGTGATCGCCACCCTGGAAAGTAGCGAACGTCGGCAACCTCATTACCCATCCCAAGAGCGTGCAGGCGTCGAAGCGGGGATTCTCGTATTCCTGACATAGGATCGCAGCGCAACCTTCGCCTCGCAGCTCGCGCGCTAGCAACCCGTAGGGCGTAGCAAGGTAGGATTGCAGACCCTCGCCCATGCCCCGCAACACGACATTGAGCCGGGTGAAGGGCAGATGCCGATGCTGGACATCGTCTGCTATCTTCCTTGTTTCCCGCCTGCCTCTCCATTGTCTGAGGGCAAGACAGGCGCGGTAGATGGCCGGTGCCGGCAATATGCACACCGTAGCGCCGGTAGGCGCATGTGTGAAGCGGAGCGGCGTTATGACGCGCGCCGACACGTAGAACACGACGGTGCGCACTCCTGCCAGGCGCAGAGCATCGATGTAGTTGAACAGCCAACCGCCGGTATACTCATCACGATACGACTCGATAGAGATTCCCACCCTGTCGTGAAAGTCTTCGAACAGATCAAAGTACGGTAGGAGAGCGATCGTCGGCCGGGGAGGGGTCTGTGTGCACGAGATAGACGGATCGTTGTACGCCGTGCCCATATTGTCTACAATTATGGCTATAACACCGATGAGCGAGGCATTGCCTCGGGCTGACCTGGCAGGATTGGCAACTGGGGTTGCAAGGCCCAGAAACGTTCGCGACGGCGCTGCACACTAGGGCGCGCTGCATGCGCGGTTGGCCCGGATGAGCGCCCGCTGCTACGAGGATATCAGATTCCGTTGCCGCGTGGACTCCGTCCTACAAACTACGTTTGTGCTGATAGATCTAGATGCGGAGACGGTTCCCGATGAGAGCCAACGATGCTCTGAGCGACCATCTGTCTATCGACGTGATCATCTGTACCTACAATAATTGCGCGCTCCTCGACCGCACCCTAGCCGCCATCGCAAAACTACGCGTGCCGCCTGACGTGACGTGCAAGGTCTTGGTCGTCGACAATAACTGCACCGATGACACGCGGGCGGTCGTGGAGGAACATATTCGCTCCGGCAAAATTCCGGATCTGGCGATAGTCTCAGAACCGCGGCAGGGCCTGACCCAGGCGCGGCGCCGCGGTGTCCTGCGTACCACGGGCGATTGGATTGCTTTCGTCGACGACGACTGTTTGTTGGCAGAGGATTGGGTGGAACAAGCGATCGCCTTTGCACGGGCACACCTCAGATGCGGAGCGCTCGGGGGCAGGGTCATCCTGGATTGGGAGATACCACCTCCCGCCTTTGCGCTGCAGTTTAAGTACTCGTTTGCCCAACAGGAATACGGGACGACAGCAAGACAGGTGTCTTGTTTGGTCGGTGCCGGAATGATTGTCAAGAGGTCTGCGCTTGCGGACAGCGGATGGATTGGCAAGCCGTTGCTCGAAGATCGGGTGGGTCTGCAACCTGTATTTGGCGGCGATGTGGAGATTGCTTTGCGTGTTCGCGGCGCTGGCTACGAACTGTGGTATAACCCGGCATGTAGCCTGCGACATATGATTTGCTCGGGGCGCATGTCGCTGCGCTACCTCATCGACGTCAATTATGGCCTGGGCGTCTCGCACATACTCGGCGAGGCCATGCTCTGGCCGCGTTCATATCCGGCCTGGTTACTTACGTCGGCCGGCGACGTTCTTCGCGCGTCCACCCGCGTACTGATTCAGGCGTCAAGAGCCGCCCTAGGCCGTGGGACGACCGAGGAAGTCGCCATCCGCGCGAGCTTCGTGCGAGGTCAGTGGGCCGGCGTGGGGCGCGTGCACCGTATGAACGCTCGCGAACGCCGCACATTGGTGGGAGTTGCGAAAGTGCCTGCGGGCTTCCTGGCCGCTGAAGCGCGCATGTGAGACATTGGAGGCGACGCCGTGTCATGTGCTGATATCGCCGGCGGCCTTCTAGCCGCGAGCGACAAGGATCCGGCTCAATAATGACATCGCTCTCGCCGGAGCTGCGTGCCTTCGTGGCACGCAATCCATTGATGCGGCGCAGTATCCTACGCTTCGTGCAAGATGCCGCGCGGTGCCTGCCGCCGGGCAGCCGTGTGCTTGATGTTGGCGCCGCCGAGGCGCCCTACCGTGAATTGTTCGCCCATTGCGAGTACGTCACAGCAGACTTGGCGGCGACAGAGTATCACGATTTTTCCGCGCATCCCCCGGATATCGTCTGCGACATCACCGCGATCCCGCTCCCCGATGCTTCGCAGGATGCGATCCTGTGTACTGAGGTTCTGGAGCATGTGCCAGAGCCGGATGTGGCGCTTAGCGAGTTCCGCCGGCTACTCGTCCCCGGTGGCCATCTGTTCGTCACGACCCCATTTGTGTGGTTTCTGCACGAGCAACCCTATGACTTTTACCGCTACACACCATTTTCTCTTGAGCGGCTGCTTGTCGATGCTGGTTTCCAGGATGTATCAATCTTGCCCCGTGAAAGGGATATCACGACGTTGGTCATGCTGCTGGAGCGCTATACGTACGTCGCTGGCTGGACGCGCAAGCCTGTTCGCCGCAGGGTACGTCACCTCATTCTGAAGGTGTTGCACGAGGTCGTGCGCGGCAATCGGCTGTATGCGGGAGGGTTACAACCATTACTTCCCGTCGGCTACGCCGCTCATTGTATCGCGCCGGCCGGCGATGTGTTAAGCGTTCTTAACCGGCCGCCGTGCGATGAAAAGTCGCGGTTACCAAAGAGTACCCCCACCCCTTAACCCAATCTCAACATGCCGTGTGTGACAATGCGTGCGTGACCAATGGAGGGTCGGTTCGACCCGAGATGTCCATCGGCTCTCGGCTATGAGTTAGCGCCTCGGGTCCGACCGGGCTGCCGCTCCCGCCAGGGCGGCCATGTGCGGATTGCGGCATGCACCCGCGCCGCGATCCGCCGCTACGCGCTGGCGGGAATGGGCAACATCAGCTACGTGTAGGCACCGGCCTCTATACCTACGAGCGCAGCCGTGTGGGTGCGGTGGCCCCACGATGAGAGTATGTTAGCGAAACACAAGCCGAATATCCTGGTTGCTATGCCCCGATTGCCGGAGCCACCCGCCATAGCGCAGCGTCACTTTGAACTCATCAGCCGCCTGGCGCAGTCGTGCGCCATCACTCTCTTTGGTGGCATCGAGGAGGACAGCGACATGCGCCAGATACAGGTGCTACAAGATCGCGGCGTCGATGTCCATGCATACACATTGCGGAAGGGGCGGGCTGTCTTCAGGCTTCGCCAGCGGCATGCCTGGATCGATAAGTTGCAGCCGACTTGGCTTGCTTTCGGATGCGCCAAGCCCCGGCTGATACACGCACAGGATCTCTCGATGAACGGTTGCGTCGCTCCGTTGCGACGGTTAGTCGGGCACAAAGGATTTGACGTCGTTCATGTCGAGGATACCCTAGTACACTGGCTGCATGGTGCTAGCATGAGCATGCCGCTCGCGGTCGAGTTCGACGACATCAATTCCGTGTTCGCGCACAGGGAGGCACGGCTCGACCGTTCCATGTACGGCCGCTTTTTAGGGCGGGTGAATGCCTATAAGCAACTCCGCTACGATCGGGCGGCAGCGGCCGTCGGCCACCTCTGCATCACGGCGTCGGAGATGGATAGCCTGTTCCTTCGGCGTGTGTTGCCCGGTGCGAGAACGGGTGAGGTCCCAAATGGTGTGGACACAGAGTACTTTCGCCCTCTGCCACACCTGGCACCCGACTGCGCTACTCTTCTGTTTGTAGGAACCATGCACTACGGGCCCAATGCCGACGCCGCGCGCTTTTTCGTTCGCAGTATTTTGCCTTTGATCCGCAGTGTCTGTCCGAAGACACGACTGCAAATAGTCGGGATGTCGCCACCTCCTGAGGTTGTCGCTCTAGCCGCTGACCCACATGTCGACGTGCTCGGAGCCGTTGATGACGTGCGGCCATATCTGGCCCGGGCGACCGTTGTCGTCGTCCCCCTACGCTATGGCTCCGGTACGCGCCTGAAGATCCTGCAGGCGCTGGCGATGGAGAAAGCTGTCGTATCGACGGCGGTAGGGGCCGAAGGATTGCATCTTGATCCATCCGAAATTGTGCAAGCCGACACGCCGCGCGCTTTCGCCACCGCGGTCATCGAGCTCCTGGCCGATTCATCTAAGCGACGGCAACTTGGTGAAGCGGGGAGGAGGGTGGTTGTCGCCCGCTATGACTGGAATGTCGCGGCGGCTAGGCTGTACGAACTGTATACAACGCTCGCCAAGCGAGGCGCATCTTGACGATTCCGTCCAGCATCAGCGTCATCATCCCCACCTACGGGCGATGCGTCCAGGTGCAACGCGCGTTGGAGGCGCTGGCGCGGCAGACCCTTGCGCCCGACCGGTATGAGGTCATTGTGTCCATCGATGGTTCGGTGGACGGTACGCGTGAGATGGTCGCGCACTTCCCGGCGCCCTACACGCTCCGTGCCATCTGGCAACCCAATCGGGGCCGGGCCGCCGCCTGTAATGCGGGCATTCGTCTAGCTACGGGTGAGGTGCTGGTGATCCTGGATGATGACATGACGCCGCGGCCAGGGCTGCTGGTGGCCCATCAACAGGCCCATGCCGGCGGCTCCCGCCGCGGCGTAGTGGGTGCTGTCCCGATTCCCATCGATCCATCGTCGCCGCCCGCCGCCCAATACTACGGACAAAAATTCAACTGCCACTTAGAGAAACTAGCACAACCCGGCTACCACATGGGGGTGAAAGACTTTGTTAGCAACAACTTCTCGATACGCCGGGATCTCCTTCTTGAGGTTGGCCTGTTCGACGAAGACTTCAAGATTTATGGCCACGAGGACAGTGAGTTGGCCTTGCGCCTGCTGAGGGCCGGCGTGCAGTTGGTGTACAGCCCCGAGGCGGTCGCCGAGCAAGCCTACACGAAAGACGTCGCAGCTCTGGCCCGCGATCACATCGCCAAAGGCCGGACAGCCGTCCTCTTCGCCATCAAGCACCCCAGCGTCATTCCGGATCTCAGGCTCGGCCAATACCGCCGAGACTCCTGGAAGCGACGCTGCCTGCGCATAGCGCTGCTGGGGCTGAGCAGACTATGGGCGCGGATGCCGGAACACGTGATCCTGGTCATGATGTGGGTGGGCCGGCGGCGGCCCGCGCGGCTGCCCCTGTACTATGCCCTGGCGCTCGATTACTTTTACTGGCTGGGCGTACAGGCCGCGCTGCGTGAGAACCGCGCCGCCGGCCGGAAGCCGGCTTCCCTGGCTGAGTTGGTCGGGCTTGGAGCCTCTCAAGCATGAGACGTACCGTCCTGTATTACACCGACAGCGTCGGCTTCGGCGGCGCCGAACTGGCTCTGCTGCACATGTTGGCCGGGTTGGACCGGCGGCGGTGGCACCCCGTGCTGGTTCATCACGCGGCGCCGGGGATTGCGCCGTTGCTGGACGGAGCGCGGACGCTGGGTGTCGAGCGACGTGCGGTACCGCGCATGGGCGGCCGGCGGCATCTCACGCGGGTGCTTCGGTTTGTCCGGGATCTCCGGGTCGAGCGGCCCGCCATCTTCCACGCCTACCGCACTACCTCGGTGGCCTGCACATACGGTTTGATCGCCGCCGCCCTCGCCCGTGTACCGGCAATTGTAACCAGCGAGCAGCTATTCACCACGTTGACAGGGCGGCGGAATACCCGAATGCAGCGGCTAGTAGCCCTGGGCGTCCATCGCTACATCGCCGTCTCACAGGCATCGGCACGAGACGTGCGCCGGACGCTGCGGTTACCGGCTCGAAAGGTCGATGTCGTCTACAACGGCATACCTCTAGCGCCGCTAGCGCCACGCAGGTGCCCGGCCGGCGCAGATGTATGGCCTCCGCGTACGCAAGGCGCAGAGCGCCGGCGAGCGCTTGTGCTGACTCCTGCGCGCCTGCATCCACAGAAGGGGCACTGTTACCTGCTGCGGGCCGCGGCCCTGGTACCTGACGCCATGTTCGTCCTGGCCGGCGATGGCCCTGAGCGAGCGGCGCTCGCCGCGGAGGCCCGGGCGCTAGGTGTGGCTGACCGGGTTACCTTTCTCGGATGGCGCGACGATATTCCAGATCTGCTGGCACATTGCGATCTATGCGTCCTGCCCTCGCTCTACGAGGGATTCCCACTCGCCGTCCTGGAAGCGATGGCCGCCGAGATACCCGTGGTTGCATCGGCCATAGGCGGGATCGATGAGGCCGTCATACACGGCGAAACCGGCCTCCTTGTTCCCCCCGCTGATCCAGCGGCGCTGGCCACGGCGATCACCACGATCCTATCGGATCGAGCTCTCGCGCGGCGGCTGGCACGGGCGGGTAAAGAGCGGGTACAGGAACACTTCTCCGCGCAGACCATGGCCCACCATGTGATGCGCATCTACGACGAGCTCCTCGACTCACGGACGGTGCCCGATGGCCGGCACTGACGTGCAGCGCGAGGAGATTCGCAACCAGGTGCTGCGACGCGCGGACTGGCGGTTCTTGCTGGCCAATCCCAGGCCGGCCAAAAGCATCTGCCTGGCCGACGGCCTGCTGGCCGAAGCGGTCGGCCTGATCTCCGACCACATGGCCGATGCGCGGCTTGACCCCCGCGGTGATTGTGACTTGGCGGTTGCCGTCGCCCCCGATCGCACGGCGCTCCGCGTGGCGTGGGAGGCGCTCCGTCAAGGCGGCTCGTGCTACACGGAGTGGGACTCCGTGCGGGTTGGCGGAGCCGCCGGCATCCGGCGGCGACTGGAAGCGGCAGGCTTTGAGGGCGTGACCTGCTACATGCCGCGGCCCTCGTTTTCGGGTGCGCGGTTGTGGATTCCCCTCGACGCTCCAGGCGCTGTGCGCTACTTCCTGGGCAATCGCGCCGCGGCCGGCGGCGCCATGCGCCGGATAGGTCGGGCCGTTGGCTTCAGAGTATGGGCCTGGTTGCGCCTGCGGATCGCGCGCCCGGTGTGCGCGGTTGCCTACAAGCCAATCGTCTCACTCAATCCTCAAACCGTGCCCGCCGATCCCTCTCACCCGGCTGCAGGCCATACTCTACCCGGCCAATCTTCGCATGCTCTGCTTAGCCCGAATACGGAGCTGGGCGCCGCGATTCGTGCCGGCTGGGGTACGTGGCGATGCGGCCCATTGCCCGATTATCTTTCATGGCTCATGGTAACCGGTGGCGAGCGCAGTATTAACAAGATTGTCGGCCTGGTATTTGGCGAACCGGACTGTCGGCCTCGCCTGGCCGTCAAGATGCCTCGCGTACCCGAGTCCGTTCCTGTCCTGGCCAAAGAGGCGGCCACGCTTCAAGCCATTCACGCGGCACGCCCGTCGGGCGTGCCGGGGGTTCCGCGCGTCTTGTTTTGCCGGGAGCACGGCGGCCTCTTGACGCTGGGAGAGACGGCGCTGACAGGGGTGCCGCTCGGGGCGGTACTTGTGCGGGAGAACTACCGCCTGCTCGCGTTGAAGGTGGTGGACTGGCTGGCGGAGTTGCCGGGATACGCGGAGCGCCATCCCAGGGAGGGATGGTGGGCCCGCCTGGTGCAGCCGGTGTTCGCCGATTTCCAGGCGTTGTTTGAGTCTATCCTAGATCCCCTCATGTTGGACGAGACCAGGGCCATCCTTGCGACCTTACCCGCCCTGCCACTCGTCTGCGAGCAGCGCGATCTCGGGCCCTGGAACGTGCTCCTTGCCGCCGATCACCGGCTTATAGTTCTCGATTGGGAGTCCGCCGAGGTGCGCGGTCTGCCGCTCACAGACCTCACCTATTTCCTGGCCTATATGGCTTTCGCTCTCGACGGAGCGGTTTCGCTAGAACAACGCCGGGAGTCGTACCGGACAGCTCTCGATCCGTCGACCTTTACAGGTCGCGTCCTCTATGAAAGCGTGAATCGCTACACACAGCGCACGGACCTTGATCCTAGCGCGCTCCGCCCACTCCGCCTTCTCACCTGGATGCTCCACTGCCGCTCGGACTATCGCCACTTCGTGGCCGATATCGCAGGGGAACCGGACAGAGAAACGCTGCGCCAGAGTCTATTCTTTAGCTTGTGGGAGGAGGAGTTACAGAATGGCATCCGGATCTAAGGGCCATTCAGTTACGCCATGGCTGTGCCGCTGGCTGACAGGGCACAGGCGGGAGGTTCCGGCTAACATGTGGACTTCCATGCCTCAAGTCAGGCAGATAGGGTGCTTGCAACGTTTGATCTGTAGCGACGCGGTCCAGGATTGCCTGTTCCTCGGTCTCGTCATCGTAGCCTCGCTCGCTTTGTACGTTCACTCTCTCGGTTTCTATAGCGATGACTGGGCTTTCTTGGGATTGCTTCACGAATCCAGAGATCAATCCTTCGCCGGACTCTTCGCGGCCGTCTATACGCCCAATATGTGGATGCGTCCAGTTCACGCGCTCTATCTTACAGCCCTATACTGGCTGTTTGGGCTTCAACCGTTCGGTTACCACGCCGTCAACGCCGCGGTGCTCGTGTCCATCGGCACGCTGTCCTATATGGTGCTCCGCGAACTAGGCCAACCACGCGCCCTTGCTCTGGCCGGTCCGCTCGTGTATGCGCTGCTGCCGAATTACTCGACCGATCGCTTCTGGTATGCGGCCTTTCAGGCTACGCTGAGTATGGCTCTGTACCTCCTGAGCCTATACGCCGGTCTGCGCGCAGTGCGTGCCTGCCTTGGGGTGTGGGGCTGGCAGGCGCTCAGCGTCCTGACCCTGATACTGAGCATATTCGCGTACGAGGTTGTCCTTCCTCTGTTTATCCTTAACCTGGCTCTTGTATGGTATCGATCTCGCCAGATCCGCACGCCGGCCTTGCATCGCGGCAGATCTGGCATGCGCGTCGCCATTCTGTTGCTCACCAACGCCATGGCGCTGGTCTTAGTGCTCATTGTCAAAGTACGTGCGACCACACGTCTGGGACATGAGACCGGCTCTCTTGGCGTTGGGCATATCATGGCGACCGTGAGGCAGGCACTTAGCGTGAACTACGGGGTGTATGGGATCTACGAACTTCGTACCCTGGGCAGGATTGTGCCTCGCTACCCCAGCGCTGTCGGCCTTACACTGGGGGCCGCGCTTGGCCTTGTGATCTTCGTCTACGTGTACCGAATAGCCGGTCAAGCGCAACGAGATCGGCCTATGGTCGCCGTGGCGCTGCGGTTTGTCGTTGCGGGGGCAATCGTCTTCGGGCTCGGCTATGCCGTCTTCCTGTATATTCCAATAGGATTCACGAGCACTGGGATCGACAATCGTGTCGCGATCGCAGCCGCAGCGGGCGTCGCGCTCTCTATGGTGGGGGGCGTCGCCTTGGCGTGCCGGCTGGTACCGTCATGCCGATGGGGCAGAGCCCTCTTCTGTCTGATCATAACGGCTATCGCAACAAGCAGTTTCTTGATAAACAACACTCTCGCCCGATTCTGGATAGCGGCCTATCGGCAGGAGCAGCGCATTGTCGCTGCCATGCATGGGCAGATGCCAACTCTTCCCGCCGGCAGTACCGTGCTGCTAGACGGGGTCTGTCCGTACGACGGGCCTGCCATTATCTTCGACTCCACGTGGGATTTCCAGGGCGCGATGTGGGTGTACTATGCTGACGAAACGCTTCGCGCAGATGTCGTTCGGCCCGGCTTGAAGGTGAGGCAGGATGGCGTGTATACATCCTTTTATGGCGTTGAGTATCGCTATCCTTACAAGAATCTCATCATCTACCACTTTGGCCGCAGACTAGCCTACCGAGTGCCGGACGAGGCCGCAGCGCGCTCCTATTTCCAGACCTTCGATCGAGTTCCCGACAACGGGTGTGTGCGCGGCACGCACGGTTCTGGTGCATCCGTAATCTAGCGGGAGGGAAAAAGTCCGAAACGCCATGGCCACGACCGTCCGCCATACGCCTGATCCACACAGTGCCCTCGCCACCGCAGTGCCCGAGCGGCGGGCGCAGGTCAAGATCTACACCGCTAGTGGCCGCGCCTCCACGCTCGACGACCTGCGCGCGCTGTGGCAGAGTCGCGAACTGCTCTGGATGCTGGCGCAACGCGACATCAAAGTGCGATACGCGCAATCATGGCTCGGCATTGCCTGGGCTATCCTGCAACCGCTGTCGCTCACGCTCCTCTCTACCCTGGTCTTCTCCCTCTTCCTGCACGTAAAGACCGGCCAGGTCGCCTATCCTGTCTTCACCTACATTGCGATGTTGCCCTGGACCTTTTTCGCCAACAGCCTCAGCTTTAGCTCGACCAGCCTCATAAACAACAGCGGCTTGCTGACGAAGGTATACTTCCCGCGCGAGCACTTTCCCATTGCTGCTATGGGCGCTTGCCTGTTCGACTTCCTGATCGGGGCTCTTATCGCCGCCGGCATGATGCTATACTACGGCATTGCCCCGACAGCCTGGCTACTGGCTTTGCCGGTAATCCTGGCCGTCCAGATTGCCCTTTCCGGGGCCATTGGTATGATCATGTCCGCGGTTGTGGTGTTTTTTCGCGACCTGCGCTTCGCAATACCTTTGCTGACTCAACTATGGCTATACGCTACGCCCGTGTTCTATCCCGCAACCGCGGTTCCGGCGCGGTTGCGCACAGTATTCGCGCTCAATCCCATGGTTGGACTGGTCGACGCGTACCGCCAGACCGTTCTCTATGGTCGTGCTCCCGACTGGCAACTCCTTGGCCTTACTCTGCTTACGTCGCTAATCCTCCTGTTTATCGGATTCAGGTTTTTCAAATGGGCGGAGCTACGCTTCGCAGACGTGATCTGACACATGAGTGCCGATGTATGCGTGCGCTTCGAGCACACGAGCAAACGCTACCGCAGACGCGGCAACGGTCGACTGAGCGGACTTTTCAGGGGGAACAGCAGCCGCGCGTCGCGTGCTTCCGATTCCTTCTGGGCCTTGGATGACGTCAGTTTTGCGCTGGAGCGCGGTGAGACGCTTGGGATTATCGGCCCCAATGGAGCCGGCAAGAGCACCGTGCTCAAACTCCTGGCGGGCATCGCGAGGCCGAGTACAGGCCTCGTCGAGGTCCGTGGCCGTGTGGCTTCGCTGATCGAGGTTGGCGCCGGTTTTCATCCCGACCTCACCGGACGCCAGAATGTCTATCTCAACGGCGCCATCATGGGTATGAGCCGCGCCGAGATCAAGCGCAAGTTCGACCAGATCGTGGAGTTCGCCGAGCTGGCAGACTTCATCGATGTGCCGGTCAAACGCTATTCATCCGGCATGTACATGCGCCTTGGGTTCTCCGTCGCGGCACAACTGGAGCCCGACGTGCTGCTGGTCGACGAGGTATTGGCCGTCGGAGACCGCAGCTTTCAGGCAAAGTCGGTGCAGCGCATGCACGAAGTCGCCAATTCGGGCGCTACCGTCATCTTCATTTCCCATGATCTAAACGCCGTCCAGGGCCTGTGCGGCAGGGGCATCTACTTGCGCCATGGCCGCATCGTTGTGGACGGCTCCGTACAGGAGGCCATCCACCGCTATCTGGACGATGTCGACGCGGCCCAGAGCCGCGTGGAATGGCCGCAGGGATCACCTCCACCCCGTGATGTAGATATCACACGGGTTGTCTGTCGCGACGAGTATGGCGATGAGACGGGCGAGTTCACCACCGGTAAACCGCTCATCATCGATCTCGAATACGTGGCGCATAAGCCCATTGAGCGCCCCAGCTTTGTCATCGGGATAGGCGATGGGCGAGGGGGCTACATAGCCCTGGCGAGCATGCTCGTCGATGGCTGCGCACCCGAGCGGATAGAGGGGCAAGGGGTGATGCGCTGCCGGTTCGACACCCTGGCACTGCTCCCCAAAACGTACCACGTATGGTGCGAAGTACGCAGCGCACAGCATGGGTGGGGCCTGCTGGTACCCTGGCACGTTCGGGGGAGGTTCCGCGTCGTCGACGTGGACAGCGCGTATATGCCCGTGGCGGACAATGCCGGTATAGCGCACATGCGCGTCGACGCTACCGTCTACCTCCCCTACCACTGGGAGCATATCGACGCCGTGCAGGCCGGACAATGCCGGTCCTGCCTTCGCTAGCGCGTATCCGAGCGGTGCGATCACGGCACCCTCCGTGTTCTAACCTAAGGGAAAGGAAGAGACATGCGAGCCTGGCAAACGCGTGTGCCGACGTTGTCGTGGCTTGTGCTTGGCACGAGCGTCGTCCTTGGTGTTGCCCTCCATCTCGCCTGGCTCTACCGTTTCCGCTTGGGCTATGTCACCGAATGGGACGAGTCGGGCTATATGGCCATAGCCCTCAACGACACGAACGCGCTTCGCTCCGACGGACTGCCAGGGCTGCTTTCAGCCGTCGAGCACCAGAGTTCCGAAGCGCCCCTTGTGCCGCTGGTTACGGTACCCATGCACCTCGTCTTTGGCAGTGGGATCGCCCAAAGCCTGCTCATCCTCCTTATTTTTTTCGCCGTGCTCGTCCTGGCAACGTATGGTCTCGCTCGGTGCGTCAGTACGCCGGGATGGGCAGCGCTGGCAGCCCTGTCGGTCGCCGCTATGCCGGGCGTGACGGACTACACCAGGCTTTATCACTTCGCCGTCCCGGCCGCCGCGCTCCTGACCGCGGCGCTATGGGCTCAACTGCGGTCAGATGGATTCGAGCGCAGAAACTGGTCGGCCGTGTGGGGCATCTTTATCGGGCTGATGCTGCTGGCGCGCACGATGACGGTCGCTTACCTGCCGGGCTTCGCCTTGGCGGCCATCGTACAGGTGCTCGCGCGCTGCGGGGCGCGGAGGCAGCGAACGATTAATCTTGGCCTGGGCACCGTTATAGCTATAGCGGTGGTCAGCGTCTGGTATCTGCAAAACGGGAAAGGAGTGGCGTCGTATCTCATTCACTCCGGGTACGGAGCACAGGCAGCGAGTTATGGCGCGGGGAGTTCCATTATGTCGTGGAGATTCTGGACCAAGGAACTCGCCCTTATGCTCGATTCGCTCTATCTTCCTTTAGCCGGATTGATCGGCCTGTGCTTCCTGGCGGCATTGTTCCTGCATCGCCCCCGTCCTGCGTCGGAACGATCGTGGCGGACGCTTTTGCGCTCGTGGGCAAACCAGGATATCTTCGTGCTGATCGTCGTCGTTGTGGAGGGATATCTGGTGCTCACTTCTTCGAGGAACGAAGGCACCGCGTTTTCGCTGCCCTGGCTCCCGGCGCTTGTCGTCCTGGCGGTCGTGGCCGCCGCGAACGTCCGGCTTCCTTCAGTGCGCGTCGTTCTGGCTGTGCTCTTCGTCCTCGTGAGCATGGGCGATCTCTTATCGAAGAGTGGCTTTGTTCCACTGCTGGCCACGCCGCGATCTGTCGCACTGCCTTCGGTCGGGCAGACAACTGTCACCGATGGGCGGGGTATCATCCAGTTGCAGGTACTCGCGGCAGGCTATCCAACGGGCTCTCCTACCACTCCTCTCCCGCGGCTTCAGCGCCAGTGGCTGCCCTTCTTCCACCTCGTGACCGGTTGGATCGTTCACTACGCCGATGCCCACCGGCAGCGCCCTGTCGTTCTCTTCGGCTCGGGCGATCTGCTGTTCAATGACACGCGCATCGAGCTTGCCGCTGCCCTGTGGTACCGCCGCTCACTCCAAGGAGGCTTTCTGAAACCCTACTCCGGAGGAAACGGCGCGCAAAGTTACCGGGCGCAAATGAGCAGCGCGCGCAATAACTTCCTCGTGACAGCGGATCGGGCACCGCGAGAAGACCTTCTCATTACCCGGTCGACGGTAGAGGAGGCCGCTAGATCCCTCAACTTCATCCCCGTCAAAGCATTCACGCTACCTGATGGCCGGCGCGGCTGGCTTTGGTGGCGTACCAATAGGACATAGCTGTGGAGAGTGAACGAGAACCCTCAGATCAGGTCGGTATTCCGGCCACCTCGCTCATCATCTGCTCGCGCAACCGGCCGCAGCTCCTGCTGGAGAGCGTCGAGTCAATCCTGCAAGGGGACACGGTGCCAAGTGAGCTCATCATCGTGGACCAGAGTAGCAATCCGCATCGCACCCTCCCCACCTTGACCACCGACCGTCCTTGCGCTATTCGCTATCTCTGGACGCGGTCCGTCGGCCTATGCCGGGCCAACAATGCGGGCATCGCCGCGGCGCGGCACGACATCCTCGTCTTCACGCACGACGATATCCTGGCCGACCCGGCGTGGTTTGGCACACTGGTCGGCGCCCTCGTGGCAGCCGGGCCACGCAGCGTGGTCACCGGCAAGGTCCCGCCGACGACGCCCGAGACACCCGGAGGCTTTGCCCCCACCATCAAGGTAGACGAGGCGCCTGCCGTCTACCGGGGACGCGTCGGCAAAGACGTGCTGTTCCCGCTCAACATGGCGATGTATCGCTCGGCCATCGCCGAGGTAGGCCCTTTCGACGTCCGGCTCGGTCCGGGGACGCCCTTTCCCGCCGCCGAGGACAATGACCTGGGGTTCAGGCTGCTCGAGGCAGGGTATCGCATCGTGTATGTGCCAGAGGCGGTGCTCTACCATCGCGCCTGGCGGACCGAGCGCGACGCCTTGCCGTTGCGCTGGAGCTACGGGCGCGGGCAGGGCGCCTTTTATGCCAAGCATCTCAATCTGCGCGACCGCTACATGCTTGGGCGACTGCGTTGGGACATACTGCGGCATGTGCGCCGGTTCGCCCGCCGCTGGGGGCGCCATCCGACGCAAGCGGGCCGCGACGTGGTGTACATGCTGGGGCTCATACCTGCCGCTCGCATCGTGGCGCCTATCGTCCCATGGTGGAATCGCCCGCGCCCGGAGTGCCGCGATCCCTTGTATGTGTTGGGCCTCTTAGCGGGCGTCGCCCAATGGTTGTTGACCGAGAGGCGGTGATCATATGGGTACACCTACCCGGTGTGGCAAGGCGTCTGGGAGCGCCAGAGGGCTCTTCACGGTCGACCAAGACCGCCATACCCGGTACGAGCATAGGGCGTCCTGGCACGGCCATTTAGTTCTCTAGAGACTGGGGGGAAGGGAGAGGACGCGGTACGCTACGCTCGTGTGTGTGAGCAGCGAGGAGTAGCAGGACCAAGACGGTTCGTCCTCTCATAGAGGTTTTAGCAGAGATCCCCGACCCGCGGCAAGCGCGCGGGAAACGCTATCCGTTGCCGGGCATCTTGACGCTGGCGTGTGCGGCGCTGCTCTGTGGCTATAAGAGCTACAGTGCGATGGCGGAATGGAGCACGAACTATGGCCCCGCGTTGTTGTGTGCTCTGGGGTGGAGGCGTGGGCCCTGTGCGGCGACCCTGTACCTGATCTTCCGCCGCTTGGACTGGGCGCTCTTGGACGAGAAGGTCAGTGCGTGGGCGGAAGAGGTGCTGGCTAGCACCCCGGCCCGGCCAGGAAGCCTGGAGGCGGTGGCCTGCGACGGCAAGGCCTTACGCGGCAGCCGCAAACACGGCGCGCGGGGCACGCACCTGCTCTCGGCGCTCAGCCAGCGCTTGGGGCTCACCCTGGGCCAGGTCGCGGTGGCCGATAAGACCAACGAAATAGGAGCGATTATGGATCTGCTAGAGCAACTGATCCTCAAAGGACGCGTCGTGACGATGGATGCCCTCTTAACGCAGCGGGCGATCGCCCAAAAGATCGTGGACGCGCAGGGCGACTACGTCATGATCGCCAAGGACAATCAACCCGGGCTGGTCAACACGATTACGGCGCTGCTGGCCACCCCGCCCCACGTGGCCGCCCCGCTGGTGCAGGCCCAGCACACCAATCGCGGCCACGGACGGCGCGAAGAGCGCACTCTGAGCGTGCGCGCGGTCCAGCCGGGCGATTGCGACTGGCCGGGCTGCGCGCAGGTCTTCCGGATCGAACGGCGGGTCATCCGCCTCAAAACGGGGGAAGTCACCACGCAGACGGAGGTCGGACTCACCAGCCTGACGCCCCAGGCCGGCACGCCCAAGCAGCTCTTAGCAGTGCTGCGCGGCCATTGGCACATCGAGAATAAGTCCCACTGGGTACGCGACGTGACCTTCGGGGAAGATCGGGCGCAGGTGCGCACCGGGGCCACGCCCCAGGTGCTGGCCACCCTGCGCACCACGGTGATCGGATTGCTCCGTGCGGCTCACTTTACCAATATCGCCGCCGCCGGACGCTACTTTGCCGCGCGCCCTCTCGCCGCCCTCGCCTTACTCGGCGTCCAGCTCCAGAACTAAATGGCCATGACATTTGACGAACTACAATGCATCGTCGCTGTCGCCTGACCGCGCCCGTTGATCGTCCAATCGACTGTATCGTCATCACAGGAGAGGCCATCCCGTCGCCGGCGCGACCGCCGGTATGGCTGCGCGCGGCGTACTGCCCGCAACCGCTAGTCAGGTGATGGTCGATAGCCGGCCTGGCCTCCGTGCCGCTCAGAGGCCGTTGGCGTGGCTCAGTGCCCAGACATCGTTCGTAAGGGGGCCGTTAGCATAAACCTGCCCTCCGAAGATGGTCATCTTGTTGGTAGACGGGTTGTAGACCGCGGTGGCGGCAAACCTCGGCTCCGGGAAATTGGTGGAGGTTGCGGCGATCTGGCTCCAGGATGGCGTGCCACCCAGGCCGTTGGCGTTAGTGAGGACCCACGCGTCCCCGAGCAGTCCGCCCGCCCCAGATCCGCCAAAGATCATCAGGCGATTGCTGGTGGGATCGTAGGTCACGCTGCCGCCCGTTCTCGCCGGAGGGAGTGGCCCGGAGGGGGACAGTTGCATCCACGTCGGCGTCCCGCCCTGCCCATTGGCGTTCGAGAGCACCCACACGTCGTTGTGGTAGGTGCCGCCGGAGTCCTCGCCCCGAACACCATCAAGCGGTTGTTTGTCGCGTCATAGACGCCTCGGGCTCCGCCTCGCGGACTGGGCCCAACCCCGGTTGGGCTGAGTTGGGTCCAGGCCGGTGTTCCGCCCAGGCCATTCGCATTGGATAAGGTCCAGACATCGCCGAAGTCCGTGGAGAAGCAATTGTTGCCGCCATAGACGATCATGATGTTGGTGGTCGGATCATACCCGGCGACATGCTGCAGCCGGGGCGCGGGAGCCGGTCCCGTTGGACTCAACTGAATCCAGGCGGGGGTGCCGCCATTGCCGTTGGCATTGGTTAATACCCAGACGTCATTCGCGCAGGGCGAGGAGTTGCCCAGGCCGCCGCCGAACACGATCATGCGGTTACTTCCGGCGTCGTAGACCGCGGTACGGGCCACCCGCGGCGCCGGTGGGGTGCCCGACGGTAGGACGCGCGTCCAGAGCAGGACGCCCGCACCGCTGCTGAGCCGCCACACGTCGTTGAGATCCTGGAACGGTAAGGTGGTGTTGAACCCACCGGCGACGTCACCGCCAAAGACGATCATCCGGTTGGTCGTGGTGTCGAGGACGGCGGAGGGGAACGCTCGGCCAATGGGGCCGGCTGACGCCCACGTCGGCGTGCCAGGCGCATCGGCAGCCGGGGTCGGCGTGCCATTGGCGTGGGCAGCCGGCGCAAGCATCGCCGGGACAAGAAGAAACAGAGACGCCAGACACAGGGCCAATGCTTTGATCTTCATCGAGGTCCTCCCAACGTGAGATTCGAGCTACTGGATTCGCGCAGGACAGACCGGGAGCGAGGATGCAGCGGTGATGCGGGCCCCGGCGGCGAACGCGCTGGCCGGCAAGCCTGCTCCCTTCCGCGGGCGGTTCCCTTCACATAGGCTGCTGCTCGCAATACAGCCATCGGTCGGGAGCGCAGCGAGCGAGCCCAGCATCGACGGGGACGCCCGCCGCCGCGCCGCCCAACCCTGGACTGCCCTCGCCTGGACTGGTATCCTACCCTGAACAGAGTAGCCCTGGGCTGATCGGGCACCCCTTGCTGCTGGAGACGGCCAGGGCCTATAATGCCCTCGACACCAGCAGAGGAGTAGGAGACCGGCCGATGGAGACCGCTCGCGCCAGCGCTCGACGCCAGACCACTGGCACCCTGGGCCCGATCGCGCGCCAGCCCACACGCCGTGGCGCCGCTGGGCTGGCATCGGGGCTGCCTGGCGGCTCACCCCCGACCATCTCGCCCTTGTCTCGAGTGTCATCAGCTCAACTCCTGCCACCACGCTCGTCGCTGTTCCCCGTCGATCCGCTTCGCCAGGCGAGTTCCCACGCCCACAGTACAGGCCGGCGGGCGGCCCTACAACCTACCGGTAGCCCCTACCGGTAGGTACCAAAATGCGAATCTGGTAGCCCCCATGCGCGAGATGCCCGAGGTGCAGCTGACCGCGGCCGAGTGGACGGTGCTGGAGCTGCGGGTGCGCGACGGCCTCTCCGTCGCCGAGATCGCCCGGCGGCGTCACGGTGTGGCCCGCACGGTGACCAACCTCTTCAACCGCATCTATCAGAAGCTCGGCGTCGGCGGTGACGTGGACCCGGCGGCCAAGCAACAGGTCCTCGCCGCCTATTACCGGGCACACCTCGCCGGCCGCAGCGCCGCCCCGGGCCTGCGCCTGATGGTTGGTGGAGAGCCGCCCAGGCCGGTCCCCCACGAGGCGGCCTTCCCCCCGCTGCGCTCGCCGGCGCGCCCGCCCCACAACCTCCCCCTGCCTCCGACCCCACTGGTGGGCCGCGACGACCTGCTCGCATCCGCCCGCGCCTTCCTCCGGCGCGCCCGCGCCGGGCACCTCCAGGGCCGGCTGCTCACGCTCACCGGCCCCGGCGGCGCGGGCAAGACGCGCCTGGCCCTGCAGCTGGGCGCCGACCTGCTCGATGAGGCCGCGGATGGCGTCTACTTCGTAGCCCTGGCCTCCCTGCGCGATCCCGCCCTGGTCCCCGCGGCGGTGGCCCAGGCCCTCGCCCTGCCACAGTCCCCCACCCGGCCGGCCGCCGATCTGGTGCGCGCGTCTCTGCGGGACAAGCAGATGGTCCTGATCCTGGACAACTTCGAGCACCTGCTCGACGCCGCTGCGTTCGTGCACGACCTGTTGGAGGCGTGCCCGGGGCTGCGGGCGGTGGTGACCACGCGCAGCAGCCTGCGCCTGCGGGGGGAACAGGAGCTGCCGGTGCCGCCCCTGGCCCTGCCCGCCCTGGGCCGCTGGCCGTCGGTCGAGCAGCTAGGCGACACGGCCAGCGTGGCGCTGTTCGTGCAGCGGGCGCGGGCGGTGCAGCCGGACTTCGCGCTGAGCCAGGAGACGGCGGCGGCGGTGGCAGAGATCTGCGTGCGCCTGGACGGGCTGCCGCTGGCCCTGGAACTGGCCGCGGCGCGGGTGACGGTGCTCGCGCCGCCGATGCTGCTGGCCCGCCTGTCCAGCCGGCTGAAGCTGCTCACAGGAGGCCCGCGCGACCTGCCGGCCCGGCAGAAGACGCTGCGCGATGCCATCGCCTGGAGCTATGACCTGCTGGACCCGGGAGAGCAGGCCCTCTTTGCGCGCCTCTCCGTGTTCGTGAACGGCTGTGCGCTGGAGGCCGCCGAGGCGGTGTGCTCCGCGGGAGACCTATACATCGACGTGCTGGAGGGCGTGACCTCGCTGCGGGACAAGAGCCTGCTGGGGACAGAGCAGGGGGCCGATGGCACGCTGCGCTACGTGCTGCTGGAGACGATCCGGGAGTACGCGGCGGAGCGGCTAGCCGAAAGCGGGGAGGAGGAGGCGGTGCGTGCGGCGCATGCCCAGCACTACCTGACGCTGGCCGAGGAGGTGGGGCCGCTGTGTGAAGGCCCGCGGCAGGTGGAGAGCCTGGACCGCCTGGAGGTGGAGCTGGCCAACCTGCGCGCAGTGCTGGGCTGGGCGGGGGAGCAGGCCGAGCGCGTCGAGGTCGGCCTGCGGGTTGGCGCGGCCCTGCAGAGCTTCTTCGCTCTCCGCCGGTACGCAGGGGAGGGGCTGCGCTGGCTGGAGTGGCTCCTGGCGGTGGCGCCTACGGATCTCGCGCCGGCCGTGCGGGCGGCGGCCCTCGCGACTGCGGGAGACCTGGCTGTCAGTCTCGGGGAGCTTGGGCGGGCCACGGCCCTGCTCGAGCAGGGCCTGGCCCTCTATCGCGTCCTGGGCAACAGAGAGCGTGTGGCCGCCGTGATCAACGATCTCGGAATGGCGGCGCGGTGGTCCTGGGACCTGGAGCGGGCCAGCGCATTTTTCGAGGAGGCGTTGGCCCTGTTCCGGGACATCGGGTCCACGGCCGGCATCGCTGAGGCCCTCCTATGTCTGGCCGACATCGCCGTGGCAACGGATGACTATGAGCGGACCATGACCCTAGCGGAGGAGGGTCTGGAGCTGTCCCAAGAGCTGGGGGACAAAGTCGGCAGCGCCTGGGGATTGGCGCTGTTGGGCCGCGCGGCGCACAGGCGGGGAGACTTTACACGTGCAACGCAGCGGTACGAGGAGGCGCTGGCCCTGATCCGCGACGTTGGCGACAGGCAAAGCATCGCCTTGCTCACCGTACAGCTGGGGCTCGTGGCTTGTCACCAGGGGGACGCCGCGCGGGCGACGGCGCGGGCGGAGGAGTTGCTGGCTCTGCCGTGGCCGGCCGGGGACGCGGCGAACACACGCCTAGCGCTCCTGGTGTTGGGCACAGTCGCGCGGGACCAGGGCGACACGCCGCGCGCGGTGGGCCTGCTGGAGCAGAGCGTGGCCATTGCACGCGCCACGCGCGTGGCCTTTTACCCATCAAGTGAATTACTGGGACACGCACTGGCCTGGCTGGGGAGCGCGGTGCTGGAGCAGGGTGACCCTGTGCGGGCGACGGGCCTCTACGAGGAATGCCTGGCCGTGAGCCACACGGATGGAGACAAGCTGGTCATGGCGTGGGCGCTCCGTGGCCTGGGCCACGTGGCTCGCCGGCAGGGCGACGCGGCGCGGGCGAGGAGCCTCTACGCGGAGTGCCTGGCCGTGTGCCGCGACGCGGGTATCAGGTGGGTCGTCCCCGGCACGCTGGAGGAGCTGGCGCACCTGGCCGCAGCAGCGGACGCGGACGGCGAGGAGCGCTCCCGTGCGGTCCCTCTGCTGGGGGCTGCTGCAGCGCTGCGCAGTGCCCTGGGGATGCCCCTGCTCCCCGTGGAGCGCCCGGCCTACCGGCAGACGGAGGAGACCTTGCGCGCTGCTCTGGGTGAGGAGGCCTTTGCCGCGGAATGGGCCGCCGGGCAGGCCCTCACCCTGGAGCAAGCCCTCGCCCTGGCCCTGGGCGAGCCATCGTCGCCCTAAGGGACGGGAGCCAGGAAGCTGTCCTCGGATGGGTACGGTTCCACTACTACTCGGACCCCGTAATGGGCCGGCGCACGGCAACCGGCTCTGCCCGTCCTGGCTTTGCTCGCGGTCGTGCTCGCTGCACAGAGTACCTGATACGCACGGGCAGTGTCCCTGCTGAGGCTGGTCTCTACAAACTCGTTACCGGTTCATTTGTAGAGACCAGCCTGCACCGACTGCCAGCGCAATAGGAACCCATGGGTGTTACCGTGAACGTCCGTGTAGTCCCCGACAATATCCCCTTGGTCGTTGATGCCCAAGGCGCGGGTGCCCTTTACACCGTGGGTAGCATCGATAGTGAGGTACTTGCCGCGTTTCAGTAGGAATCCATGATCGTGACCGGTCTTGTCCACATAGTACCCCACGATAGCCCCGAATCCGTTGATACCCCGGACATAGGTTCCCCACTCATATGCGTCCTTCTTGCGTTGATCAATCTGCCCGGCGTTAGGATCATCGATTGTCGTGAAGGCACCATGTTGCTGTGGAGACCCTATCTCAGCCACTCCGATATGGTGCAGCAGGAACCCGCGGTTAGTACAAGTAGAATGGGGGCAGTAATAGTAAGTCCCTACGATATCCCCCCATCCGTTGAGACCATAGGCCTCGGTGCCATACACACCGTTCTTCAACCTCTTCGATTCATCGCAGGTCACGGAACCGGGATACTCGATGGCCGTGTAGGCACCTTGGTGCAGTAGAAACCCTTCATATTCACAGTTCCCGTGCGGGGAATAAGGGTGGCAAAACCAGCAAGTCCCTACGATATCTCCCAGTGCGTTAATGCCGTTGGCGTCGATGTGACCATCCGAACTCACAGACTCGGGATTAGGAATGGGATACTTGATAGTGCTGAACTTGAGGCTGTCGCGATGCACGAGAAACGTGTGCGTGTGAAAAAAGCACTCGCCATCCCTGGTGTTGTACTGCCCTACGATTTGCCCCTGCTGGTTAATGGCAGCGGCGGAGGTGCCGAAATCAGCGTCCTGTGGCAAGGCCAAGCGGCACTTGGCAACGCGCGCATTGGGATCATCGATGGAGAGGTAGGTTCCATACTGGGCATCACGCAGGAATCCATGTTTGCGGCCGGCACGATCATAGTAGGTCCCCACGATATCCCCCCGCGCATTGATGCCATTGGGGAAGGTGGCGCCGCCGGGATCATCGATGGTAATGAACGGGTCCGTATTGGCTCGGACTACCCCTTGCATACTGACCGTTCCCAGGGTCACGAGCACGACAACTGTCAGCACACCTACGATCTTCATGGACGTCTCCTCTGCTCTGCACTACAGCGTTATTCTCAAGACGGTTCAGTTCGCCCCTGACCAGCACCACCTTGCCTAGGTCGGTGACCCAGACCGTCTGGTCCTCGCTAGTCCCCTTCGGTCTTTGCCCAAGACCGGCTCGGCACTGATCCATCCATCCCCCAATCAGCACTAAGGGTCATAATCACGTTCGGTTCGCGCTTGCGCATAAGTTCCATGGTCTCCTGTCTGCCTTTCTTGTGTGCTCCGCGTTTGCGTTACCAGAGGACCACTGCACGACCGAGGTGCTGCCTTCCTGTTGTTCCGCCTCCTGACTGCTTCCTTTGAGCAGACCTGTGCTGGCGTAGGCTCGTGTAGGCGCTGGGATGAAGCCGTGGACGGGATGGACGAGAGGGCGATTGATGGTATCATCTGGTGCCGCAGGGCCGGATGCGCGGCGTGCCGGCCGGCGGTGCGGTGGCCACGCGCAGCAGGATCGATCACACGAGAGCGGGGCGTCTCTCGCCGTGCAGAGCTCATCCCAGCGCTTACTGCTGGAATAGCCACCAGTCCAATCCGCATGGACAGGCGGCGAAGAGTGTGCTTCTGTGTTGCGGTCATGATGGTTCCCTCACTTCCGTTCTCATTCACTCGACTTATGTGATACGTTGTCATGCCTTTCAGTAGACAGGCTCCCTCGCCGAGGGAAGCGGTCACAGCCTATAATGCCCTCAACACCAACACTGGAGTGGAGGCCAGCCGATGGAGACCGCGCACCGGGCAACGGGGCGTGCCAACTCGCTCGCCGTGGCCCCACTGGGCTGGTGTCGGGGCTGCCTGGTAGCTCAATCCCCGGCCATTCCGCACCTGTCACCCTCGACATCGGCTCACCTCCTGCCGCCATGGTCGTCGCTGTTCCCCACGGATCAGCCTCCCGTGGCGAGATCCCACGACTACACTACCGGCCGCCAGTCGGCCGCACAAGCTACCGGTAGGTACCAAATCACGAGATTGGTAGCCCCCCATGCGCGAGAGGCCCGACGTGCACCTGACCGAGGCCGAGTGGGCCGTGCTGGAGTTGCGGGTGCGCGACGGCCTCTCGGTAGCCCAGATCGCCCGGCGGCGTCACGGTGTGGCGCGGACGGTGCAGAACCATTTCAACCGTATCTACCAGAAGCTCAGCGTCGGCAAGGTGGACCCCGCGGACAAGCGGCGGGCACTCGAGGAGTACTATTGGGCGCACCTGGCGGCGCGCTCCGCCGGGCAGGGGTTGCGCCTGGTGGCCGCGGGCGAGCAGGGCCGGCCGCTCGCCCACGTGGCGCCGGACGTCCCCGGCAACCCGAATGTACCCGCCCCCCCTGGCACGCGCCCCGCCCCAGAGCCGCCGAACGCAGCTCCCCGGCTGCGCGCCCTGCGTGGCGGCGGCGCAGACCCCGGCGGGGACGCCCCGCCGCGCGCCGGCATCTTCCCGCCCTTGCCGCCGCTGGTGCTCGGCCGGTCCGAGGCCCTGCGCGAGATCAAGGCCCGCCTGAGTTGGGATGGGGCCGCCCCCGACCGGCCGCCGGGACAACGCTTGACCGTGATCCGTGGCTGGCCCGGAGTGGGCAAGAGCACCCTCGCCGCCTGCCTGGCCCACGACGAGGATCTCGCCGCCCACTTCCCCGACGGTGTGCTCTGGGCCGCGCTCGGCCCGCAGCCATCCGTGCTGGGCGCGCTGGCGGCGTGGGGGCGGGCGCTGGCGCTGGAGGGCCTGGCCCACATGGCCGAGGTCGCGGAGATCTCGCAGCACCTGGCACGACACCTGGCGGACAAGCGCCTGCTGCTGATCGTGGACGACGTGTGGGCGGAGCGCGACGCCCGCCCCTTCATGATGGGAGGACGGGGCTGCGCCCTGCTGCTGACCACGCGCCTGCCGGGGGTGGCCGAGGCGCTGGCCCCAACCCCCGCGGCGATCTACCCGTTGCCGGTGCTGGCCGCGGGCGCGGCTCTGGCGCTGCTGCGCACGCTGGCGCCCAATGTGACGCGCGCCCACCCGGCGGCATGTCGTGAGCTGGTGCGGGAGCTGCAGGGCCTGCCGCTGGCCCTACAGGTCGCCGGCCATCTGCTCGAGGCGGAGGCGCGCCTGGGCTGGGGGTGGGCGAGCTGCTGAACGAACTGCGCAAGGGCGCAGTACTCCTTCGACAGGAGGCCCCACCGGACCTGGTCGATCTGACCAGCCAGACCATCCCCACCGTGGCGGTGCTGCTGCGCCGTAGCACCGAGCGACTGGACACGGCCACGCGCGAGCGCTTCGCGCTGCTGTGGGCATTCCCGCCCAAGTCGGCGACCTTCGACCAGGAGGCGTTGGCCGCGGTCTGGGAGGTCGCCGACCCACGGCCGACGGTGCGGGCGCTGGTGGAGCGAGGGCTGCTGGAGCCGGTGGGGGCGGGGCGCTTCCAGGTGCACGCGCTGCTGGTGCTGCACGCGCGCGAGCTGCTGGGGGAGTGAGCGGGGATGGCGAGCCTGCGAGAGGCCCAGGAGCGCTACGCGCGCCACTACCTGGCGCTGGCCGAGCGGGCCGAGCCGCACCTAACGGGTGCGGAGCAGACAATGTGGCTGGACCGACTGGAGCTGGAGCACGAGAATGTGTGGGCGGTGCTGCGTTGGGCCAAGGAGCGTGGCGCGCGGCAGATGGGCCTGCAGCTCGCGGGAGCGGTGTGGCGGTTCTGGGAGATCAGGGGCTATCTGAGCGAGGGACGGAGTTGGTTGGAGAGGCTGCTGGGCCGTGGCCCGAGGCCAAAGACCTCCGGCGTGGCTCCCGCGCTGCGCGCAAAGGCCCTGAACGCGGCTGGATACCTGGCCCACCTGCAGGGCGATTACGCGCAGGCGACTGTGCTACACGAGGAGTGCCTGGCCCTGGCGCGGGAGGTGGGCAACAAGCGGGTCGTCGCCAACTCGCTGCACAATCTCGGGGCCGTGGCCCAGGAGCAGGGCGACTACGCCCGGGCCGCGGCATTGTACGACGAAGGCCTGGGCCTGGAGCGAGAACTGGGCGGCAAGGCGGGCCTCGCCATCTCGCTGCACAATCTGGGGGTCGTGGCATATGAGCAGGGCGATCTTATACGGGCCTTGGCGTTGTACGAGGAGGGCCTGGCTCTGATGCGGGAGCTCGGCGATCGGCGGGGCATCGCTATCTCGCTCGACAATCTCGGGGACGTGGCCTATCGGCAGGGCGACTACACGCGGGCCACGGCGTTGTTCGAGGAGAGCCTGACCCTGGCCCGCGACGTCGGCGACCTGCGGGGGATCGCGTACTGCCTGGAGGGGCTGGGGAGCGTGATGAGCGCTCAGGAGGATGACGGCGCCACGCTAAAGCGCGCGGCGCGGCTCTTCGCC